>Ga0070733_10001250_pt1 | contig 19148 bp, 13 predicted proteins | sample Coa_R1_9_FD_66450 | JGI IMG/M metagenome (GOLD analysis project Ga0070733, IMG submission 66450) | Surface soil microbial communities from Centralia Pennsylvania, which are recovering from an underground coalmine fire - Coalmine... | ecosystem: Environmental > Terrestrial > Soil > Unclassified ... | reverse complement strand
ACCATGATGATCAACATCCGCGTCGCGCATGGAATATTGGCTGCCGCCCTTTCGCTTTACCCGTGTATCCCTGCTGCGGCCGTCGAGGACGCCATGCAGTTGGACACGAAATTCAGGGACAGCTTGTCCCAGCGGAGCGATGCTCCGGAACCGCGGGAAGAGCGCCGCTTCCGAAGGTTTGGGGGACAGCGTGATGTGCAGGGACGGTGGACAGAACCGGAAAAACGCAATGTCCGGGGACACGTTGAAGAAGGGCGATGATCTAAAAGCTGCGGGCCCCTGGAGCGTTTTCGGGCGAAAGCCTGCCCCGGACTTGATCCGGGGTGGATACCGGTTCGCATGAAGAAAACACGTCAAAACAAGAATCTAGAGCCTCGGTTCTGATTCAATCAGAACCGAGGCTCTAGCGCCGCGCTCAAGAACCGCGAGTTATTTGCGCTTTTTCCGCGTCGCAGCGCGCGTGTCGCGCGTCGTCTTGCGTTTGGCCCCGGGTGCGGCTTCGCGCGCGGCGGCCTCTTTCTTTTCGCGTGCGAGCTTGGCTGCGGCGGCTGCTGCTGCTTCGGCTTCCCGTCGCTTCTGCGCCGCCTTTGCGGCCTCGCGCGCGGCCTCTTTCTTTTCGCGCGCGAGCTTGGCTGTGGCGGCTGCTTCGGCGTCCCGCCGCTTCTGCTCCGCCCTGGCGGCCTCGCTCGCCAGCCTGGCCTTGGCGCGATCGGCGGCCTGTGCCTCCCGCTCGGCCTGCCGCTGCTTGACGGCCTGGTCGTCAGGACCCGGCTGGCCTAAAAATTTGCTCAGGAGCTTTTGCTTCGCTTCCTGCGCGGCCTTCTGCCGGTCGGCGAAGCTGGGTTCTCTAAATCCACTCATCGATGGGCCTTGCTGCTCTTGGCGGCTCTCGGCTGCTCTTGGGATTCTCGCCGTCGCGTCGACCGCCCGATCAAAGGCATGTCGCCGCGATCGGGAGCGGTGTACCGCCGCTCGCGCCGGGAAGCCACCAAAATAGCAAGCATTGAGCAGTCTTTTCCGAAACTACTTCGTCGGCGGCGTCTGACTCGTCTGGATGTGCGGGCCGTTCTGTATTCGACGGATGACGGTCGCGAAATCCTCCTCGAAGCTGACCAGGTGCTCGCGCCCAAATAGAATCGCCGAGCCGGTGCCCTGCCCAGGCTGAACCATCATGATTTGGTCGAGGTTGACCAGGACCTCTCGTGTCGGCGGTCCGGGTCGTTTCAGCACAATGAAAACGGGCATCTTGTCCTCCTGTTCGAGAGTAGACTCTACAGGTTTTCTGCCGGGCGGCGAATGGCCGTTCCTTGGCTCCCCACCGCGTCCGTGCAAATCGGGGTTGCGGTTATTTCGCAGGAACCGTCATCGGCTTGCCTTTGTCGACGATATGCACCGTCAAGAGCTTCAGCGGCTTGTCGCCGACCACCGTATAGCCGGCATGCGGCACATCGCGGACGTTGACCCCCGCTTGTCCCGCCGGACGCGAGACCTCCTTGCCGTCAGGAAATTGCAAGGTCGCACCGTCCAATACATAGACTGCTTCCTCGCCGGGATGAGTATGCCGGTCGATGCTGCTGCCGGGCGGCACTTCGAGCACGCTGATGACGATCTCCATGTTGGTGCCGGTGAGGTCGGCCCGCTTCAACTCGGTCCGGATGGTTTGAGCAAATGCCGTGGAGGCCATCGAAACGAGGAAAATGGTTGCTAAGCGGAACATCAGAAGTCTCCCCTGGTGAGGATTCACTCGTCCGGTCGTCTCCGGTCGAAGGGAAATCGCTGCGTAAATGTCTAACCCCATTTTAAGGGCTGACTAAACCGATCGTAAGGTATTGAGACCATAAAGGGACTGGCGGTCCTAGCAGGATTCGAACCTGCAACCCACGGAGTAGATATCTCTTGTGTATCCATTGATATCAATTGGTTAGCTCCATCTTGCTGCAGTGTTGCGCTAAGGTTCGAAGTAGTAGTCTCGATGACAGCTCGCGGTTGAGACCGCCGGTATGCGCATTGAATTGAGCTTGGGCGTGGACGAAACACCCCGCGTCCTTAGGCTCGCGCGCACGGCGTACGAATGCGCTCGGCTGCACGGCAGTAGTGTGATAGGCTGGTCGCGCCACTTTTTTTGCCGTCACCGGGGCAATAGATGGCGCTCAAGGATCGATTGACGTCCGACCAAGAGCTTACCGCGCTGAAAAAGATCATCGCGGCTATTATCTTTTGGCTCTTTCTATTTTTGGCTATTATTATTATTTTTCTTGTACAAGATTTTAGGAGCTGGGTCCTAAGATTACCAGAGATGTTAGCCAGCGAAGATGCAAAGGGCGTAGCCTTTTGGTTGGGCATTATCTTTGTCGGCGGAATCTTTTACTTTGGTATTCGGCCGCTCGTCGCTACCGATTCAGCATTCGAATCAGCTAAGCCCGCGTCACAGGAACTGGAAACAAGCTCAACGCTTGTCGAAGTACGGAACCAGCTGGAGAAACTAAAGGATAGCACAAGCGACAGAATCGCCTTGGGGCTTAAGAAAACAACCGAGGAAATCACACGGAAGATAGAAGAAAGTGTGACAAAAAGTGCTGATTTGTCGGATATCGACGGCCTCTTTCAGGCTGGCAGGCAGAGGCTCATTAACGAATCGTCACGCATAGATAGAATCAGTCGCAGAAATTTATATTTTGGAATCGTCTTCAGCGGGTTCGCCTTGACCTTCTTGGCTTGGCCGCTGGTTGCACAAACTATTTATCCCGCCCTTCATAATGAAGACATTTCACGATGGATCGCCCAGAGCTATCTACCGCGCATAGCCGTCGGCCTGTTATTGCAGTTTGTCGGCTTCTTTTTCTTGCGATTGTACGTCGCCAACGAGAATGATCTAAAACATAATCGAAATGAGCTTACAAACATCGAAGCTAAGATGATGGCACTGCAACTATCCAAGACTGCTGACACCGCTTCCAAAAAAGAGGTCATAAAGACGCTATTGAAAACAGAACGTAATTTCACATTAAAAAGGAATGAGCGAACGATATCTGCGGATGTCACTGAATACAACGATATCAAGGCGTTACTGGAGCGGTTGGTGAGCAAATTGCCGGGGGTCAAGGGCTAATACGGCCCACTGTGGTGACGCGATCGCTCTTGCGGGCAGGATACATAACCATCACTTGCTCCTTCTGCGCCCAAGCAAGATGACTTGGATGGCGTGTCGCCACCGCCTCAGTTCGATTCCCAGCCTTAATCGCATTGCACTCACTTCGGGGATTTTTCCGGGCCGTCGTTCCGGAGTAATCGTGAAACCGCCGCGTTGAGTTCAGCGTCGTTTTTTAGTGCGGTGCTTAGCCGCTCCGCTAGTTCCGCGAGGACGAGACGGATACTCTGCGCCAGATCCAGGCAAGACTCGTCGGATTCGGCGTGGAGTCCCTTACTCAGAGCAGAATGCAGGAGCGTGAGGGGATTGTGATGCCCCTGGATCAGGAGTGACTGTGGTATGGCGTTCTTAACGAGGTCGATAGATTTCGAGAACTGCGTCTCGGCTTGAGCCTGGGCAAATAGGTCCAATGTGCCGGGCGAAGCGTTCAACATTTCTGCAACCTTGGTGATCTCTTCCAAGATTCTTCCCTTTTGGTGCTCCACCACCCGACGATAGTAGGCAAACGCTCCAATGCCAAGACCCTGGTTTTCACAGCGACGGCCCGCGAGGAAATTCTGGCGTTGGTTTTCCAAGAGCTTGAGCAGACGTTGCGGTGTCGGAGGGCCAAACGCTGGAAGTTCCCCAAACTTGAAGGCATTCCCATTGTATTCTTGCTTGCCGCTGTGCGAAGTGCGAAGCGCAAACTGCTTCGTAGACGCTCTGCAGTTTGAGCAAACGTATTTGAGAAAAATGTTTTCGGAGCTCTTCTTGCCGGTCGTTATAGCATCATGGGAGTCGCATCGAAAAAAGCGGAGGCCGTTACACTGCATGCTTGAGCAGTGCAGATGAATATCCGGAGTGGCTAGGCTCAACGAATATCCTGACACCAAGTTGCCGCGCAATATCGTGCCGATTGATGCAAGGTCGGCGATCTCGCGCTGCTGGTTTGGTGGAACGCTTTCCAAAAATTCAGCAAATTTCATCGGCCCCGGCTGTTCTGTTTGCTCCGGCTGTCCTTCCGCCGACGATTTTTCGTCCATTTTCGTCTCCGTGCACGGTGCCACAATATCCCTTGTCTGAATCGCCCGTTGTATTTGCGGGTCTTGCCGTGACCCGCGGCCCCCAAATCCGTATGTCGCAGAAGGTTTTAGTTGGCGATCCCAGCAGGATTCGAACCTGCAACCCACGGAGTAGAAATCCGTTACTCTATCCAGTTGAGCTATGGGACCGTTGGCGGGTTTATACCACCGCGAATATGAAAAATCCGCATCATAGCCAAGCCCTTACCGAACCGTTTTCCGCCAGCCCGCGACAAAGTAGGCAGTCGACCAATCGGCTTGGTCGGCCCTTGACGGCTTTGCAGCCGGCGGTGGCGGCTGGTTTAGGGATTTTCGACAAATGTCGCATGCGACTCTTTTGCACGTATGTTCCGTTGCCATGAGTCCGTCACCTTTTAGCGCACTTCTCTCCACACGCGGCCATCGTCCGCGGCTTCAAGGAGCTTCCCATGATCGGTTTGGTTCGCGCAGCGACACTTTGCGCCACGCTGGCGTTTGGCCTTGTTGCAGCGCAAGCGGCAGATAAGGCGTTCAAGCGCGACGATCTGGCCGATTCGGCGATCAAACTGGAGGCGCAGATCAAGAGCGAGGCCGGCGTCATCGCCAAATCCAGCGCGACGCTGAAAACCGACGCTGACGCTGCCTTCAGGCGCAGTGATTTCCGCACCGGCCTGCAAATCATCGGGCAAATCGCCGCCACCTCGCCGGACGACAGCGGGAACTGGTTGCGGCTGGCGCGAACCATCTTCCAGATCCGCCCCGCCAATTCGAGCGAGCAGACCTTCCTGCTCGAGCGGGCCTCGACCGCCGCCTATATCGCCTATCAGCGCGCCGCCAATGCCGGCGATGAAGCCGATGCGCTTGCCGTGCTCGGCCGGGCAATGTCGGAGCGTAAGCTGTGGCGGCCGGCGCTCGACAGCTTGAGGCTCTCGCTCGACCTGCGCGAGGTCGCCGAGGTGCGCGGCCAATATGAGAAAATGCGCGACGAGCACGGCTTCCGGCTGCTCGACTACACCGTCGATTCCGATTCCGCTTCGCCCCGCGTCTGCTTTCAGTTCTCCGAAGACCTCGCCAAGCGCACCGATTTCGCCCCGTTCGTTGCGCTTGCCGGCAACGACAAGCCGGCTTTGACGTCGGAAGGAAGGCAGCTTTGCATCGACGGCCTGAAACACGGCGAGCGTTACAACGTCAATTTGCGCCCCGGCCTGCCGTCCACCGTCAAGGAGACCCTGCCGAAATCGGCCGAATTCAATGTCTATGTGCGCGACCGCAAGCCGTTCGTGCGCTTCACCGGGCGCGCCTATGTGCTGCCGCGCACCGGCCAGCGCGGCATTCCGCTGGTGAGCGTCAACACGTCGGCCGTATCCGTCAACGTGTTTCGAATCGGCGATCGCAACCTCATCAACACGGTGATCGACAGCAATTTCCAGCAGGCTTTGAGCAGCTATGAGCTGTCGAGCCTTGGCGAGGAGCGCGGCGTCAAGGTCTGGTCCGGCGAGCTCACGACCGCCATCACGCTCAACCAGGACGTCACCACGGCGTTTCCGGTCGATGAGGCGCTCGGCGTCTTGCAGCCGGGCGTCTATGTCATGACCGCGGCCGCCAAGGGTCCGGGCAGCGACGACGACGGTCAGCTAGCGACGCAATGGTTCATCGTCTCCGACCTTGGGCTAGCGGCCTTCTCGGGTAATGACGGCATCCACGTGTTCGTCAATTCGCTGGCCTCCACCGATGCGGTTGGGAAGGCCGAGGTGCGGCTGGTCGCGCGCAACAACGAAATCCTCGCCACCCGCAAGACCGACGATTCCGGCCATGTGCTGTTTGAGGCGGGGCTGGCGCGCGGCGAGGGCGGACTTTCGCCGGCGATGTTGACGGTGACGAGCGACAAGGCCGACTACGCCTTCCTCAGCCTGAAAACCAACGCATTCGACCTTTCCGACCGCGGCGTTTCCGGCAGGACGGTGCCCGCGGGCGCCGATGCGTTCGTTTATGCCGAACGCGGCGTCTATCGCTCCAACGAGACCGTGTATCTGACCGCTCTTTTGCGCAATGGCCAGGGTAACGCCGTCACCGGCTCCCCGTTGACGCTCGTGATCGAGCGCCCCGACGGCGTCGAATTCCGTCGAGCCGTGCTGGCGGATCAGGGCGCCGGCGGCAGGTCTTTTGCCGTGCCGCTCAATTCGGCCGTCCCGACCGGGACCTGGCGGGTGCGGGCCTTTACCGATCCGAAGGGCTCTTCGGTGGGGGAAACGACCTTCATGGTCGAGGACTATGTCCCTGAACGGCTCGAATTTGAGCTTTCCAGCAAAGAAAACCAGATCAAAGCAGACCCTCCAGTAGAACTTAAGGTCGACGGCCATTTCCTCTACGGCGCGCCGGCCTCAGGGCTACAGCTCGAGGGTGACATGCTGGTCGCGCCCGCAGCCGAGCGGCCAGGCTTTGCCGGCTATCAATTCGGCGTCGCCGACGAGGAGACTTCCAGCAACGAGCGTACGCCGATCGAAAACCTGCCCGAAGCGGACGCCAGGGGCGTCGCAGCCTTCCCGGTCAGCCTCGCCAAGCCGCCGACATCGACTCGGCCGCAAGAGGCCCAAATCTTCATCCGCATGGCGGAAGCAGGCGGGCGCGCGGTCGAGCGAAAACTCGTGCTGCCGGTGGCGCCCAGCGTCGCCATGATCGGCGTCAAGCCGCTGTTCGCCGACAAGAGCGTCGCGGAGGGCGACAAGGCGGGCTTCGACGTCGTGTTCGTATCGCCCGACGGCAAGACGCTGGCGCGCGATGGCTTGCGCTATGAGCTCCTCAAGATCGAATCCCGCTATCAGTGGTATCGGCAGAATTCATCCTGGGAATATGAGCCGGTCAAATCGACCAAGCGCGTCGCCGACGGCGATCTGACCGTCGCCGCCGACAAGCCGACCCGCGTTACGCTCTCGCCGCAGCCCGGCCGCTATCGTCTCGACGTCAAATCGACCGAGGCCGACGGGCCGCTGACGTCGGTGCAATTCGACGTCGGTTGGTATTCCGACGGCAGCGCCGACACCCCGGATCTGTTGGAAACCTCGATCGACAAGCCGGAATACCAGTCCGGCGAGACCGTGGTGGTCACGGTCAATGCCCGCTCCGCCGGCAAGCTGACGATCAATGTGCTCGGCGACCGGCTGTTGACCACGCAAACCACCGACGTCAAGGAAGGTACATCCCAGGTCAAGATTGCCGTCGGCAAGGATTGGGGCACCGGCGCCTATGTGGTGGCGACGCTGCGCCGCCCGCTCGATGCGGCCGCCCTTCGGATGCCGGGCCGCGCCATCGGGATCAAATGGTTCGGCATCGACAAGAAGGCCCGAACGATTCAGGTCAGCCTGTCGCCGCCGGCGCTAGTGCGTCCGAATACGACGCTGAAGCTGCCGGTCAGGCTTTCCGGCCTCAATCCCGGCGAGGATGCCAAGATCGTCGTCGCCGCGGTCGATGTCGGCATTCTCAACCTAACCAACTACAAGCCGCCGGCGCCTGACGACTACTATCTCGGTCAGCGCCGCCTGACCGCGGAGATCCGCGATCTTTATGGGCAATTGATCGACGGCATGCAGGGCACCCGCGGCCAACTGAAGACCGGCGGCGACACCGCCGGTGAGCTGCAGGGCAGTCCGCCGACGCAGAAACCGTTGGCGCTCTATTCCGGGATCGTCACGGTGGCTGCCAACGGCAGCGCCGAAATCAGTTTCGACATTCCGGAGTTCGCCGGCACCGCGCGCGTGATGGCGGTGGCCTGGACCGCTACCAAACTCGGCCGCGCCACGACCGATGTCGTCGTGCGCGATCCCGTCGTGCTGACGGCAACGCTGCCGCGCTTCCTGCTCAATGGCGACCACGGCACCATGAGCTTCGACCTCGACAACGTCGAAGGCCCTCCCGGCGACTACACCATCAATGTCAAGACCGCGGGGCCGGTGAAGGTTTCCGGCAATCCCGCTACGACCGTGAAGCTCGCCGCCCAACAGCGCACCTCGCTGTCGTTGGCGCTTGACGCGGGCGGGTCGGGAACAGCCAATCTCGACGTCGATATCAAGGGGCCGAACGGGTTGACGCTGGCGCGCCATTATGCGCTCGACGTCAAGGCAGCGACGCAGATTTTGGCGCGCCGCTCGATCCGGACACTGGCCAAGGGCGAGAGCCTGACGCTGACGACCGATATGTTCTCGGATCTGGTACCGGGGACCGGTGGCGTCTCGTTGTCCGTCGGTCTGTCGACGGCGCTCGATGCCGCCACCATCCTGAAGGCGCTCGACCGCTATCCCCATGGCTGTTCCGAACAGATCGCCAGCCGCGCCATGCCGCTGCTCTACGTCAACGATCTTGCCGCCGGCGCCCATCTGGCGATGGATACCGAAGTCGATCAGCGCATCAAAGACTCGATCGACCGGCTGCTGGCGCGGCAGGGACCCAACGGATCGTTCGGCCTGTGGTCGGCCGGCGGCGATGACGCGTGGCTGGATGCCTATGTCACGGACTTCCTGACCCGCGCGCGCGAGAAGGGATTTGCGGTGCCGGATGTGCTGTTCCGAAGCGCACTCGAGCGTATTCGCAACTCCGTCGTGAACGCCAACGAGCCCGAGAAGGACGGTGGGCGCGACCTTGCTTACGGCCTCTACGTGCTTGCCCGTAACGGCACCGCGCCGATCGGCGATCTGCGCTATCTCGCCGACACCAAGCTGAACAATCTGGCCACCCCGATTGCAAAGGCGCAATTGGCGGCCGCGCTGGCGCTGGTCGGCGACCGGGGCAGGGCGGAGCGCGTCTATGCCGCCGCCGTCGACAGCCTCGCGCCAAAGCCGGCACTGGAGTTTGGCCGGGTCGACTACGGCAGCGCCTTGCGCGACGCCGCAGCACTGGTTTCGCTCGCAAGCGAAGGCAACGCGCCACGGGCGACGCTGACGCAGGCGGTGGCACGGGTCGAAGTCGCGCGCGGACTGACGCCTTACACCTCGACCCAGGAGAATGCCTGGCTGGTTCTGGCGTCGCGGGCGCTGTCGAAGGAAACCATGACCCTTGAGCTCGACGGCGCGCCGATCAAGACCGCGCTTTATCGCAGCTACAAGGCCGACGAAATGGTCGGCAAGCCGATCAAGATCGCCAACACCGGCGATGCGCCGGTGCAGGCGGTGGTCTCGGTCAGCGGATCGCCGATCACGCCGGAGCCGGCCGCCTCCAACGGCTTCAAGATCGAGCGCAATTATTTCACGCTCGACGGCAAGCCGGCCGACGTGTCAAGGGCCAAGCAGAACGATCGCTTTGCGGTGGTGCTCAAGATCACCGAAGCCAAGCCGGAATTCGGCCACATCATGGTGTCGGATTATCTGCCGGCGGGCCTTGAGATCGACAATCCGCATCTGGTTTCCTCGGGCGATACCGGAACGCTCGACTGGATCGAGGGCGGCGAGGAGCCGGAGAACACCGAATTCCGCGACGATCGCTTCACGGCGGCCATCGACCGCGCCAGCAACAGCGACGCGGTGTTCACGGTGGCCTATGTGGTGCGCGCGGTTTCTCCAGGCAAATATGTGCTGCCGCAAGCCTATGTCGAGGACATGTACAACCCCTCGCGCTATGGCCGCACCGGTACCGGCTCGGTCGAGGTGCGTCCGGCGAAATGAGCGCGACGGGGAACATAGGCAACAGCTTGCGACGCGGCGGGCGCTGGCGGCGGGCGACGGCGGGGTTAGCCGCCGGCTGCCTGTTGGTGACGGCGGCCTTCGCCGCGTGGATCGTCTCGCTCGGCCCGCTGCCGCTCGCCCAAGCGCGGGAAGTTTCCACGACGATCGTCGATCGCAACGGCAAACTGCTGCGTGCGTATGCGATGGCCGATGGCCGTTGGCGGCTGCCGGTCGATGCGAGGACCGGCGTCGATCCGATCTATCTGAAACTAATGCTGGCGTATGAGGATCGCCGCTTCCGCAGCCACGCCGGTGTCGATCCCCTGGCCTTGAGCCGCGCCGCATTTCAGTTCCTCAGTCGCGGCCATATCGTGTCCGGCGGTTCCACCCTCACCATGCAGCTCGCCCGGCTGATGGAGCCGCGCCGGGAGCGGTCGGTTTACGCCAAAATTCGCCAGATCGTCCGCGCGATCGAGATCGAGCGGAAGATGAGCAAGGAGCAGATTCTCGACCTGTATTTGGCGATGGCGCCATTCGGCGGCAATCTCGAAGGCATTCGCGCGGCGTCGATCGCCTATTTCGGAAAGGAGCCGAAGCGGTTGTCGCTGGCGGATTCCGCGCTGCTTGTGGCATTGCCGCAATCTCCCGAAACCCGCAGGCTCGATCGCTATCCGCAAGCCGCCCGCGCCGCGCGCGACCGCGTGCTTGATCGGATGGTCGAAGACAACATCGTTTCAGCGGAGGATGCCGCCGTGGCGAAGGTGGCACCCGTGCCGCGGCTTCGCAAGCCGATGCCGATCCTGGCGCCGCATTCGGCAGATCAGGCGATGGCATCGGTCAAGGATGCTTCAGTCATCGAACTGACATTGGACTCAAGTCTGCAAAAGTCGCTCGAGGCGCTGGTCCGCGACCGCGCGATAGCATTGGGGCAGAATATTTCCGTTGCCGTTCTTGCGGTCGACAATGCGAGCGGCGATGTGCTGGCGCGCGTCGGCTCGCCGGATTATTTCGATGACCGCCGCGCCGGCCAGGTCGATATGACGCGCGCCGTGCGCTCGCCGGGGTCGACGCTTAAGCCATTCATCTATGGTCTGGCGTTCGAAGACGGCTTCGTTCATCCGGAGAGCCTGATCGACGACAGGCCAATTCGCTTCGGCTCCTATGCGCCTGAGAATTTCGACATGACTTTCCAGGGCACCGTAGCGGTGCGCAGGGCGCTGCAAATGTCGCTGAACGTGCCGGCAATTGCGCTGCTCGATCGCGTCGGCGCCAGCCGTCTGTCGTCGCGCTTGAGGCAGGCGGGCGCCAATCTCGTGCTTCCGAAGGACGAGGCGCCGGGACTCGCCATGGGCCTCGGCGGCGTTGGCATCACGCTTCAAGATCTGGTTCAGCTTTATTCCGGGTTGGCGCGACTCGGCAACACACGGCCATTGCGCGAAATCGCGGGCCTGCACGACGCGCGCGATTCCCTGCGGCTATTGGATCAGGTGGCTGCGTGGCAGGTCGGAAATGTCCTGCTGGGGACGCCTCCACCGGAGAATGGTGTGCATAACCGGATCGCCTTCAAGACCGGCACCAGCTATGGCTACCGCGATGCCTGGTCGGTCGGCTTCGACGGGAGGATCACCATCGGCGTTTGGGTCGGTCGTCCCGACGGCGCGCCGGCGCCCGGCATTGTCGGCCGCACCGCCGCAGCTCCCATCCTGTTCGACGCCTTCGCGCGCACCGGCAAATTGCCGGCTCCTTTGCCGAAGCCGCCGAAGGGGGCGCTGCTGGCAAGCAATGCCAAGCTTCCACTGCCATTGCGACGGTATCGGCCGCTGGGCGAGCTGGTCCGAACCGACGGAGAACAGGCGCCGCACATCCAATTTCCGCTTAACGGTTCGCGGATCGATGCGACCGGCGCGGACGGCGCGCCATTTTCCGCGATGCCGGTGAAGGTTGCCGGCGGCGTACTTCCGATGACGATGCTGGTCAATGGAGTGTCGGTTGGCGAATTTGACGGCCGCCGTCAACGCATGATCGATCCGCCGGGTCTGGGCTTCGCCAGATTGACGGTCATCGACGCCATGGGCGCTGCGGACACGATCGTGATCCGGGTGCAGTGAACCGGTCCGATGCTCAGCGGATGAACGACCAGTTCCTGTAAAAGATCCTCTTGAAGGAGGCTGCGATCAGCGCCGTGCCCGCGATCGCAGCGTCGAAGGCCGGTTGCAAGTGATTTGGCCGCACAATGTCCATGAAGAGGCAGTAGCGAACCTGATCGGCATCGTTCACCGACCGATGAAATAGCGTGTCGTCGAAAATGAACAGCGGTTGCTGCTTCCAATAATGGGTCTTGTCGTCGACATTGATAAAGACTTGGTCACTGTCGATCGGGTCGAGATTGCAGAGCACCCGGAACGTCAGGCGGAGCGGCCCGAAATGCCATGAGGTCCTTTCGCGCGTGTTGAACACCGATACCGCGATGGTCTTGATGTAGCGATATTGCTGCTCGAAGGCGGGAATCCGGATGGTGACGTCCTGCTGCTGCGCGTACCATTTGAACGTCAGCATGCCGCGTTTCTTGTCGCCGAGCACTTCGGCGACGTGCGCCTTGATCAGATCGCCGTTCGCGACAAAGGCCGCTGTGCAGGCTTCGATCTCCGCGCGATGCTCCTCCGGCAGGTCCTCGAGCCGATACACACCGAGGTTGCGGGCGGACAGCATATCGGCCAGCAGATTGATCGGCGACAGCAGCCAGGTGGGGATACCGTTGCCAAGGAAATATTTCTCGGCCATGTCGGGCGTGATCTTGAAATGCCGCTTGACGTCGAGCGCGCCGCAGACGATGAAAAAAAGCGTGACGTATGGCGCGAAGTAGAGCGCGGGGATGATCACCGCTAAGCCGATGGCGAAACGGCGCCGGCGCTTGCGACCTACATAATCGTCGATTGCCATTTTGCTCAGCTTGTTGCGGGAGAGGGCGATCGCTGATCTCTTAGAGCGTCCCAGGCAGCCGGGCAAGGGTTGCCGGGGCGCGCGGGTACTGCTGGATAGATGGAACTGCGGAGTTGTTTGCAGTGCGGTTTCGTCGTATGCGAACAGCATGGTTGAAACCCTCCAAACCCGGCGCTTCGGAGCGGGCCAACAGGCTGGGAAACAAACGAATTCCGGCCGCGGGCTGACAGCGGTTTTCGATTTCGCGGTCGCGAACCATCTGCGCGCGACGCTATTCCTCATTTTGTGCGGCATCGTGCTGTTCATGCCGGGCTTCTTCACCATCCCGGCGATCGATCGCGACGAGGCGCGTTTTGCGCAGGCGACCAAGCAGATGGTCGAGACTGGCGATTACATCGATATCCGCTTCCAGGACGAAGTGCGCTACAAGAAGCCAATCGGCATCTATTGGCTGCAGGCGGCATCGGTGCAGGCCGCCTCAACGCTCGGCCTGCCGCGGGCGCAAGTCCGCATCTGGGTTTACCGGGTTCCATCCCTGATTGGCGCGGTCGGCGCGGTGCTGCTGACCTACTGGACGGCACTCGCCTTTGTGACGCGGCGTGGCGCGGCTCTGGCCGCGCTGATGATTTGCAGTTGCGTCGTACTCGGCGCCGAGGCGCGTCTCGCCAAGACGGATGCCATGCTGCTGTTCGCGACGGTCGCGGCGATGGGCGCGCTGGCGCGGGTGTATTTATCATGGCAGCGGGGCGAGGATCCCGTTCATCCGCCATGGACATGGCCGGCGATCTTCTGGACCGCGCTTGCCGGCGGCGTCCTGCTCAAGGGACCGCTGATCCTGATGTTTGTAGCGCTGACAGTCGCAACCTTGGCGATCGTCGATAGGTCGGCGATCTGGCTCTGGCGGCTGCGACCGGTTTGGGGCTTGACCTGGCTCCTCGTTCTCGTATTGCCCTGGTTCATCGCGATCTTTTGGCGCGCTGGCGACGCATTCTTTGCCGACTCGGTTGGCAGAGACATGCTGAGCAAGCTGGCGGCGCAGGAGTCTCATGGCGCGCCACCGGGACTCTATTTGCTGCTGTTCTGGGTGACGTTCTGGCCCGGCGCTGCCCTGGCGGGAATGGCGGTTCCCACCGTCTGGCGCGCAAGGCGAGAGCCCGGCGCGCAATTCCTGTTGGCCTGGCTTGTCCCCTCCTGGATCGTGTTCGAGGCGGTGATGACCAAGCTGCCGCACTATGTGTTGCCGCTTTATCCGGCCATCGCGATCCTGACCGTCGGCGCGCTCGAGCGCCACCTGCTGTCGCGGTCCTGGTTGATGCGCGGTGCGGCATGGTGGTTCGTTATTCCCGCGCTCGCTTCCGTCGCCGCCGTCGTCGGAGCGGTCAGCCTGACGCGCCAGCCGGTATTCCTGGCGTGGCCGTTTGTGGCCGCGGCGCTCATCTTCGGGCTATTCGCATGGTGGCTTTACGATGACAATCGCGCCGAACGTTCCTTGCTGAACGCGGTGGTCGCCGCGGCATTCCTGGCCGTCGCCATTTATGGCGTCGTCGTGCCGGCGCTGACCCCGCTATTTCCCAGCGCCGAGATTGCCCGTGCGCTGCGCAACGTTACCTGCGTCGGACCAAAGGCAGCGGCCGCCGGTTTTCACGAGCCGAGCCTGGTCTTCATGACCGGCACCTCTACCTTGCTCACGGACGGATCGGGAGCTGCGGATTTCTTAGGCCAGGGTAGTTGCCGTTTCGCGCTGGTGGAGCAGCGGGCCGAGCGCGGGTTTGTCCAGCGCGCCGAAGCCATCGGGTTGCGCTACAATGTGGCGGCCCGTATCGATGGCTATAACATTTCGCAAGGCAGAGCTATTTCGGTCTCGATCTTCCGCTCCGAAGGTACCGAATAAGATGTCCGCCCAGAATGGCGCCGGCGAATCCCCCAATTACCTTGTTCGGGTCTTCGGCCTGGTGTCGATGTCGATGACCCAACTCGTGCGGCCGGCGTCGCACGCAAGACGCGCGGAAGCCGCCCGTAGATTGGCGCGACATGCGTTGCCGATGATTGTTGTTGTGGGAGTGATGATCGTTGCGCTGATGGTCGGATTCGACGCGCGGGAAATCGCCCTGATGCCGCCGCGCGGTGCGGCAGGCTTGTGGCCCGCCCGCGTTCTGACCGACCTCGGCAAGGATTCTTATGTGCTGTCGGTGTTGGCGGCGATGCTGCTTGTCGTTACGCTAGTTGCGGCGGGCCGGCGAGGCACATCGCGCGCCCGGCTGCAGGGTATTGGTTTGCGCTTTCAGTTCTTGTTTTGCGCAGTGCTGGTGCCGTTGCTGCCCGGCGAGATGTTGAAATGGATGGTCGGACGCGGCCGCCCATTCGTGGGAGGCGAGGCCAATCCCTTCAACTTCGCGCCCTTCGCCGGAACTGAAGCCTATTTCAGCTTCCCCTCGGCGCACGCCGTCACAGCCTTTGCGTTGGCTTTCGCGGTGAGCGCGGTCTGGCCACGGATGCGGGGCGTGATGATCGCCTACGCCCTCGTGATCGCGTTCACCCGCCTCGTGCTTTTGGCCCATCACCCGAGCGACGTCGCGGCCGGCGCCCTGATCGGCGTGGTCGGCGCCATGTTCGTGCGGTACTGGTTTGCGGTACGCGGCCTGGAGTTTGCCATCGGCCGCGACGGCGCGTTCACGCCGATGGCCCAGGCGCGCGTCAAAAGGGTTGCCCATGGGGCGTCGGAACCATAATAAGCGGGCGCCGGACGCAAGCTGGACCGGCAGCGGGCCACTTTAACGGTGAGTGTGGATTTGTCCTCTTCTGACACAGCCGAAACGGCCATTTCCATCGTGGTTCCCGTGCGCAACGAGGCCGATAATGTAGCGCCCTTGATCGCCGAAATTGCCGCCGCCCTCGACGGTCGCTGGCGCTATGAAATCATCTATGTCGATGACGGTTCGACGGACGCGACCGCGGAGCGGATTGCTGGCGTCATGAAGCAGCAGCGCAATCTGCGTGAGATACGTCACGCGACGTCAGCGGGCCAATCGGCCGCGGTGCGCAGCGGTGTGCGCGCGGCGCGGGGGGCCATCGTGGCAACCCTCGATGGCGACGGGCAGAACAATCCAACCTTCCTGCCAGGTTTGATAGCGGCGATCGAGGAGGGTGGCGAGCGCATCGGGCTTGCCGCTGGTCAAAGAGTCGGGCGCAAGGCCACCGGATTCAAGAAAATCCAGTCGCGCGTCGCCAACATAGTGCGCAACGCGATCCTGCACGATGGTACCCGCGACACCGGTTGCGGCTTGAAGGCATTTAGGCGCGAGGTGTTCCTGGCGCTGCCGTATTTCGACGGTCTACATCGCTTCCTGCCCGCGCTCGTGCGCCGCGAAGGCTACGAGATCGCTTACGTAGACGTCATCGACCGGCCGAGGCATTCCGGCGTGTCAAACTACGGTTTCTTCGATCGGCTATGGATCGGAATCCTGGATCTCGCAGGCGTATGGTGGCTGATCCGCCGCAAGAAACCGACACCTGTTGCCACTGAGGTGACCCTATGACCGAGCTGTTTCACAACCTGCTCAGCTACCTGAACGACGTCTTCATCATCAAGTTCGACGGTTGGGTCGCTCTCGGCTTTGTGGCGCAGGGTTTTTTCACAATGCGCTTCGTCGTGCAGTGGATCGCCTCGGAGCGCGCGCGCAGAAGCGTGATTCCGGTGGCGTTCTGGTTCTTTTCCGTCGGTGGCGGGACATTGTTGCTGGTCTATGCGCTCTACCGACGAGACCCCGTGTTCATCGCGGGTCAGGCGCTCGGTCTGGTGGTCTATCTTCGCAATCTTTACTTCATTGCCATGCACCGCCAGCAGGTGTCAGCCGGAAACTGATCGGGAGGGCGTTGCGCGGTTTTCGGGCAACCGGCAGGCTCTGGCATTAGCTCCGGGTTCGTGTAGGTTTACGCACAACAACGGGCGTCAAGCCCGGACTGTCATGGGGAGCGACATGAAACAAAAAAATTCAATCATTGGGTATTTCAACCTCGTTGTGGCGATTGTTGCGGCCGCTGGCCTCGCCGCGATGTCAGTGCCGGCCGGCGCCCAGCAGGCGGCGGTTGCGATCGACAATGATGACATCGGCGGTGTCGTGCGCGGTCCATCGGGACCGGAAGCCGGCGTCTGGGTAATTGCGGAGACAACCGAACTGCCGACGAAGTTTGCCAAGATCGTCGTCACCGACGACCAGGGGCGTTTCGTGATCCCCGATCTGCCGCCGAACGTGAACTACGAGATATGGGTTCGCGGCTATGGTCTCGTCGATTCCCCCAAATTGCGCACCAAGACCGGCCAGCTCCTCAACCTGACGGCGGTGCCGGCGCCCGACGAAGCCTCCGCCGCCCATTATTATCCGGCGATCTACTGGTTTTCGCTGCTGAAGATTCCGCCGGCCAAGGATTTTGGCGGGACCACGGATATCCCGAAGGGAATTACCCAGGAGATTTGGCGCCAACGCATGAACAATGTCGACTGCGTCGGTTGCCATCAACTCGGCCAGGAATCCACGCGCACGATTCCGGCTGCGTTCGGCACCTTCAAGTCGGGCGAAGAGGCCTGGATGCGCCGCGTCTCCTCGGGTCAAACCGGCGAGTGGATGATCAACCGCCTTGCCGGCGAACTCGGCAGCGTACCGTTCAAATATTTCGGCGACTGGACAGACCGGATCGCGAAGGGCGAATTGCCCAAGGCAAGGCCGCCGCGGCCGTCCGGCATCGAGCGCAACGTTGTGATCTCGTCATGGGAGTGGGCCACCGAGAAGCACTTCGTCCACGATCTGATTTCCACGGACCGGCGCAACCCGACCGTCAACGCTTACGGTCCGCTGTACGGTTCGAACGAATACTCCTCCGACAACATGCCGATCCTCGATCCGAAAACGAGCACAGTGACGTTCTTCAAAATGCCGGTCGCCGATCCAAACATGCCGGAAATGTTGGGGCCGCCGCTGCATCCCAATGCGACGCTGAAGCCGATCGGCGCTTCGGCCTATTGGGGTGAGGAGAAGATCTGGAGCCAGAAGGCGAACAACCATAACGGCATGTTCGACGGCAAGGGCCGGGTTTGGTTCGCCGCCGCCGTCCGCGGCATCGAAAATCCGGACTTCTGCAAGAAGGGCTCCGACCTTGCCTCGGCGAAGGCATTTCCGCTTGCACGTTCGGGACGGCAGGTGTCGATGCTCGATCCCAAGACCATGAAGTACAGCTTCATCGACACCTGCTTTAGCACCCATCACCCGCAGTTCGGTTACGACGCCGACAACACGGTGTGGTTCTCCGGGACCGGTCCCGTCGCGGGCTGGGTCAACACCAAGGTGTGGGACGAAACCGGCGACGCCGCCAAAGCCCAGGGCTGGGCGCCGTTCGTGCTCGATACCAATGGCAACGGCAAGCTCGACGAATACACCGAGCCCGGTGCGCCTGCGCAAGCCGACAAGGATATGAGGATTGCAGGATCGGGCCCCTATGCGGTGATGCCGCATCCGACCGACGGCTCGATCTGGTATGCCCAGAACATATTCGCCGGCACTCCCGGCTTCATGCGCTTCGATCCCAAAACCAAGCTGTCGGAGTTCTATGCAATTCCGAAGGAGGGCATCGGGCTTCGCGGCGGAGACATCGACAAGAACGGCCTCCTCTGGGGCTCCGGCTCCAACGGAACCCTCATCAGTTTCGACCGCCGCAAATGCAAGAACCCGCTCAACGGGCCGAATGCGACCGGTAACCACTGCCCGGAGGGTTTTACCTTCCACAAATATCCGGGGCCCGGCTTTGAGGGTTTTGAAAGCACAAGCGCGGAAGCAAGCTATTGGACCTGGGTCGACCAGCACAATGCGGTGGGCCTTGGCGAGAACATCCCGATCTCGACCGCCAATCTCAACGACGGCTTTGTCGCCTTCAAGGACGGGCAGATGGTGATGCTGCGGATTCCCTATCCGATCGGCTTCTTCGCCAAGGGCCTCGATGCGCGCATCGACGATCCGAATGCGGGCTGGAAGGGGCGGGGACTGTGGAGCACCAGCGGCGACCGCGTGCCGTGGTTGATGGAAGGAGGCAAGGGTTCAAAGCCGCGCGCAGTACATATCCAGATACGGCCTGATCCGCTGGCGAAGTAGCAGGTTTAGAATGCACTTCCCGCGTGAGCGCGGTGCGCGCCAGCGCGCGTTTCAGTGTTGAGCCGTATTGAACGCCTCAAACCCGCGCGCCAGATCGGCCTTGAGGTCCTCGACATTCTCAAGCCCGATATGGAGCCTCAAGGTTGGACCGCCCGGCGCCCATGTGGTGGCGGTGCGATAGTTCGCGCAGTCGAACGGGATGATGAGGCTTTCGAAGCCGCCCCACGAA
>Ga0070733_10001249_pt1 | contig 19155 bp, 25 predicted proteins | sample Coa_R1_9_FD_66450 | JGI IMG/M metagenome (GOLD analysis project Ga0070733, IMG submission 66450) | Surface soil microbial communities from Centralia Pennsylvania, which are recovering from an underground coalmine fire - Coalmine... | ecosystem: Environmental > Terrestrial > Soil > Unclassified ... | reverse complement strand
CGGTTAACTTGGAATAACCGTCCTTCCAGTCTGGAGGAACCCTCGCGCCCCGCTACGCTCAAACCGCCCGCTGCTGTGGCCGCTCAGCATCAAATCCCGCGAAGCGGGTTAGTTCAACGGCTAAAACCAACGTCAACAACTTGGCTCGGATGAATCGGATGAAATCGGATAAGAGCCCGCCATAGCTGCTCAGCGCGGAGAAAAGAACAGTTCGGGCGAGACGTTGAATCGCCGACTCAGCCTTTCAATATGCCCTTTCGCGAGGTCGCGTTTTCCGTTCAGAACCTCAGAGACGATACTGGCGGTCCCGAAAACATCGATCATGTCGACCTGCCGCAGCCCGTTTGAGTCCATCAGGTGGCGAACGATTTCAACGGGCGATGCCGATGGCAGGGCATAATTTTTGTCTTCGAAGTCCTCGATCAGGAGGGTCAGAAGCTCGGCGATCCGTTTTTCTTCAACGCTCAAGTCGCCACGGCTGTCGAGGGCCTCCAGGGCCGCGATGCAGCGTTCGTTCTCTTCTTTCGTGTGAATGACGTGTGGGAGGGTCATCGCCAGCAACCCGATATATTCTTTCTCGTCCACAATTTCAGCAACGGCGCTCATTTCTTCCAATCCCCCTTGTCGTACTCGGCGTGCGTGAGCACGTATTTAATGAAAATCCTTTCCGTCTCGTAGTTGATTAGCCGAGCGGCTCGTACGTCTCGCCGTACATCGAACCTCTCATATTGCGGCAGTCGTCGCACAGGCGAATCGACGCCACCGCGTTCGCGGGCATTGCCTCCCCGACGATCTTTAATTCCGGGGCGGGATCATCACCGCAAACACTGCACACGTCCTCGCGGCCCGAGGATTCGAGAATTTGTCGGGTCGCCGCGGCTTGCTGCGGGTTGAACGCCTGAAGGGCAGTGAACCATTCTGCGGAATGCGGCTTTGGATAGAGCGCCATAATCAACCGGCTTTTTCAATCGACTGAACGGGCTGGATTTTCGCGCGCTGGCGGGCGGCTTTTCGATCTTCGTAGGAGAGTTCTTTGGTCACGATACAGCGATCGCGATATGCTTCCTTCCACTCGGCGGATACCAGTCCCCGTTTGTCGAGCGCATCGATGGCTTCCGCAGGCGGAACAATCAATACGTATTTAAACTGCTGTAATCCGATGCCTTTGATTTTGATGAAACCCAGTTTGGCAAGGAGCTTCATGTGTTCCTCCCAAGTGCGTTTCGCGCGCGCGCTGGTGTATCCCGCGGCGTATGCGTGCTCAAGCTCGTTCTGAATCTCCACGACGCCGTCGCCGAACTGCCTTGAAAGAAGTTCAACGTAGACGTTCGATGGGTCAGACTTGGGACTGAGCTTTTTGTCCCGGATCAGGCTCAGGATTAGGGATAGTGTACGGGGTGCCTTGAACCAGCCGTCGTCGAGCGCACCGCCAGTCCATGCATCGGCGTTGGGCCAGTGCTCCTCCCGGATTCTCTGCAAGCGCTCAGATTGCGCCGCCGCTCTGCGACTCGCCATAACGAAATCGGATTGCTTCCCGATCCAGCGCAGCGAAGCGCGCTGTTCGCTGGCTGAATTCGCGTCTTATCAGTGCCGCCGATACAAAGGGCGATGCGCTGATATCACTCTTCCATGATAGCCACAAAACTTTGTATTTTCAATTACTTAGATTCGCGTGTTGAGGGTCGTGTCGACGCTTTGCTGCGCCTCTTGACTGAATTCGCAAGACGTAATGCAGCGAGCGCGATGGAAAACGCCCGCGTTTTTCCGCACTGATTTTATTGCAAGGAAAAGGGGATACCGGCCGGCAGTAGTATCATAGTTTCAGGGTATAAGAGTATCTGTGACGTTTCTTGCGTTGCGTATGTATCCGTGGTCCGTGCGCGTTTTTATTGATGCTTCTCCCCCCAGCGCCCGGTAGAAGGTAACGCGGGCGCGACCCGTTCCGGCCGTGCATTCGAATGGAACAACGTCGAGGGTGTCGGCACGTCCACCGGCTCGGACCTGTACCGATGTGTGATCCTGTCGTCGCGACGCGAACCGTTCGGCGCGTGTCGGCGGTGTTCGCGTATGCTGGTAGGGGAGACCACCCATGACTGCCGTGTTCGCCACGCAAATTGAGCTCGATAGCCGCGGGGTCGCCTGGATTGGCGGCACGAAGGTAAAGGTCACCGAGGTGGTGCTCGATAAGATCGCCTACGGCTGGAGCCCGGAGGAGATCCATTTTCAACATCCGCATCTGTCGTTGGCGCAAATCCATGCGGCGTTAACGTACTACTACGAGAACCAGAGCCACCTGGACGCGCAAATCCAGCGTGGTTTGGAAGAGTCTGACAAGCTCGCGGCCGAACTTTCCGATCCGGAGTTCCGGCGCAAGCTGATCAACCTCAAGCAACGTTCTTGAGCGTTGCGTTCTACATGGATGAGCACGTGCCTCGCGCCGTGACGCTGGCTTTGCGCCTGCGGTCGATTGATGCTCTGACGGCCCAGGAAGATGGAGCGGCGCAACTGGCCGATGGTCTCCTGTTGCAGAGGGCGACCGACCTCGGGCGCGTGCTTGTTTCGCAAGACGAGGATCTTCTGCGCGAGGGGACGCGGCGATTACGCGAAGGCGTGCACTTCCACGGTATCGTTTACGTACATCAGCTTCGGGTTACGATCGGTCAGATGGTGGAGGATCTTGCGCTGCTAGCGGCGGCGACCTCAAGTGACGAATGGCATGGGAGGGTGGAATTCCTGCCAATCGGATGAAGGGATCTGCTCCGAGCCGGGGCGGGTGTTTTGATCGCCCGGGCGGGCCAAACCGATCGACGCCGTTTGCATTGTAGCGTGCATAAAGGAGGTCATGTGCGGTCAAACCAACAACGGCGGGCGATCACGCGCGATTGGTTGCCTCCGGTTTTTTAATGCTTTCGCGAGCAGCCGTCTATCAAGAATTCCACTATCCAGCAGTTCCTTGTACCGGTAGAGGACATCTTCAAGAAGCGTCTGCGGCAAACTGTCATCAGTTTTGCCGTCGGGCAGAACCGGATTGGTGTTTTCGCGGTACGCCGAGCCCAAGGCGCGTAGCCGCTCCACCAGCAAGTAAGCGCCGCGTTTGTCGTCCGCTCGCAGGAGCACCCCCGGCTTGTGTGCAGTGTAATAGTCGAAGTTGGGAGCCTTAGGGGAAATCACTTCGTTCCACAAGAGCAAGTCAAGCTTGTTCAGTAAAGATAAGGCCTCAACCCGCCCGAGGTATGTGGCGAGATCATCATACACCCTTCGGCGGGCCTCGCGGTTTTGGTGCCGTCGTTGGATTAGCCGCTTGAGGTCTTCCGAAAGAAGGCCCAATACAAAGCCTACGAGCGCAGTGATGAGCGGATTAGACAACATGGACTCTACCATTGCCGGGTGGTGGGCGAAAGTTAGGTGCCAACTTAGTGTGCTGAAGCCGGCGGGTTCAGGATCGCGCGTTTCACGGCAGCGGTGAAGTTTTCAACAGCATCCGGCGTTTCGCCGTTCGCCTTCATGACGACCACTAGAAGCGCAACGGACACGGGAACCGGAAGGTTGTCAGCTTCCTGGTAGAACCTGTCTACTGCCGCTGCCTCTTCCGCCATGGTAAGGTTGCATGCCGCGTACCTAGACACGTCCCCGTTCGCCAAGGCCACGCCTTCAAAAATTCCGCTCATATATGAAACCTTCAGGCAGGAGTTGGCCAGCACCCACGCCCCTTCCGTTCAAGAACCCAAGCGTTCTATGTTCACCCACGCCGGTCGGTCGCGCGGTCTCATGCTGGCGGGGTTCTCGCGTTAGCCGCTTCTTGGGCCGCGTGTTGGTTGCTTCGTTGGAGTGCCTCATTTTGAAGTTGCAGTTGTCGGGCCTGAAGGACTTTCATCATCGTGTCGAGCGGCGAAGCAATATTCGGTGGTTGAACTCTCAGCGGGATTGTGGGATCGAACTGAGCAAAGAGTGGCACGGCCCAAGCTAGCAGCGAGACCCATACGATCAGAGCGCGGTTTCATGGATAACGAGTTTACCACCGTCGAGGACTGTCGTTATTTGTGCATTTGGCCTCAAGATAACCGTCAGAACATTCCGGGCGGTTTCTGTTTGCGCTGAAGGGACAAGGGACGTTATTATTCAGCCATGGGCTTTAGATTCAGTCCCTTGAAGGCTTTTTTCCCGACCGCCGATCAGGTGCTGGCAGCCGATCCGAGCCGACTCGACGAAACGCTGCTGCGGCATCTGAAAACCTACGAAGGGGGCGGGACGGTTCACCAGCTTGGCGCGTTCAACCGGGACTACTACGTCGCGCTCATCGAAGGTAAGCCCATGTTCCTTGATGGTCAGCTTCCAACTCAGCCCGAGTACGGAGACCGACAACAGCAGGTGTCCCGCCTAATGCGGGAAGCATGGAATTCAGTGGTGTTGAAGGGATATCTGATGCAAAACCCTGAACAGAACAATCCGGATTTGTTCGTGTTCACGAGTGCTGGGGAGGAAATGTTAAAGCGTGTCAAGCCTGGGGCTGTCCCCGCCGACGCCGTGACGCGAATGCTTCCGCGAGAGGCCCTTCACCCCAAAATCAGCGATAAACCTTGGCGGGACTTCATGCGTGGGGAATTCGACGCTGCAGCATTTGAAGCGATGAAAGCCGTTGAAGTGTCGGTACGGGCTGCAGGCGCCTTTGGGAACGACCTGGTCGGTGTGGCGCTCATGCGTAAAGCGTTCGCGTCAGACAAGGGGCCGCTCACCGACATGGGAGTTGAGGGAGGCGAAAGGGAGGCGAGAATGCACCTTTTCGCCGGCGCGATTGGTTCTTACAAAAATCCGCACTCTCACCGGGACGTAGATTTGAATGACCCGATGGAGGCCGCCGAAATTATCCTCCTCGCCAATCATCTCCTGCGCATCGTGGACGCGCGGGCCAAGGCAAGAGCAAGCACGACGTGAGTAGAAGAAGTCGACTGCCGAAGGCGCGGTCGTTCAGGATTTGCAAGCGGGTCTCTTTCGTCTGCTGGTCCGACGGTGGAGAAAATTTCGGCGGCGCTTCGCGTTGCATAGAAACACGCCGGGGCTATGCGGGGGCCAGCGGTAAATTTGTCCGGGTCAGTGGAGCTTTCGGTCCCAATCCACGAGCGGCTAAATCAAGATCGCTCTTTCGACACCGGGCGAGCAACGCCTGTAAATCCGTTCGTTGGCCAGCACATGAAAGTCGCGCGTCGGGGCGAAATAAACCAGCGTCCGTTTTTCCGCGGCGATGAGCTTGAGCATGTTCTGAAGCGTTCCCTTGCTTCTGCCGTCCCACAGAGCAACAGAGCCGCAACCAAATCACCGGCGACAAGATCGCCAGCGCTACAAAATCGGCGCGGCCTGCAATGAAATTCAGGTGTAGAGTACAGCATCAGCCCGCATTTCGCTTCCTGAGACATCACAAGGTCTTTTGGGGAGTAGTAGGCGAAGCCCGTGCTGCCGGCGGTCGGCAAGACACTGCTGAACGGCTTTGTTCTCGCCGTTGGCGTCTCCGATCGGGATGGTGCAGCCGCGCTTTATCAGGTCGTCAACCCGGTCACGGATCGACGCGTTCAATTTCGAAACTGCCCGTGATCCGCCGATGAAAACTTTATGGTCTGCCTACTTCGTTGTGAGCGTCAAGAGATATACGGCGTCCGCCTCGCCCGGCCCCTTCAGAAGCTGAGTAATCGCGCTGACGCTCCGGATCCTTGCGACGCTTCTCCACGTTACCCGGGCGAACATTTTCGGGGCTACCAGACCGTGTTCACCGACGACGACCGTATTCGACCATCGCGGCTTATGACCGGCACACCAAAATGTATGCCGGTGGCCGCAACGATCCGATCCGGCATGTCAGGCACATCCGCGCGGGATACCTTCAGCATCGCTTCCACAATCTCGCCATTGAACGGCGCTTCCTCGATCACATAATCCGGGTCGGCAAGCGCTTTTTTCAGATCCTCATAGGCCGATAGTGGCAGCCGGTTCTTTTCGACCAGATAGACAATCTCCGCCAGACTGATCGGCGAAACCATGATGTCGTCGCCAGCGTCGGCGGCCTCGTCCATGAAGCGCCGCGCCGTGGCTGAGAGGCTGGGGTTTTTCAGCAGGTACCACAGGGCAGCATGGGTGTCGGCTACGCCCGCGATCACGACGCCAGCTCGCCAAAGCTGCTGAACATCTCCCTACGGTTTTCATCAATCTCTTCTTCCGTGGGGCCGGGGCCATATTTCGCGAGCAGTCCATACGCAGATTTCTTCGGCTTCCGCGGGTGCCCCGGCGGTGTGGTCTTTTCGTCGAGGGCATCGAGGGCCTTTTCGAACAGCTCGACGGCGTCGTGGAACAGGCCGGTCTGAATGTGCGCGTTCACGCGCTGCACCAGCTCCGGTTTGTGGATTTCGAGGTTCATTTTCAGGCCCTCCTTTATTCAGGTTATCTTCTTCTTCATGTTATCGGGACGCGCGGGCCAGGGCAAAGGCAGGTCGCCGTCAGCAGCGCAATCATTCTCGTCCCGCGCGGGCTGACCCTCGTGACGCGCAACGTAAGAGACTTCGCCGGCCTTGGCGCTTCGCGTCGCATAGAAACACGGCGCTATGCGGAGGCCAGCGGTAAATTTGTCTGGGTCGGTGGAGCTTTCAGTCCCAATCCCCGGGCGGCTAAATCAAGATCACCCTTTCGACACCGGGCAAGCAACGCCTGTAAATCCGCTTCGTTGGCCAGCACGTGAAAATCGCGCGTCGGGGCGAAATAAACCAGCGTTCGTTTTTCCGCGCCTCCTGAGACATGACAATGTCTTTTGCGGAGTAGTAGGCGAAGCCCGTGCTGCAGGCGGGTGGCTCCACGTTGCGCGTGGGCCAGTTGCCGATATTGTTCCGGCATTTTTCCATGCAGAATATGACGACGTGCGGGTAGTGGCGATCCGCAAGATACTGCTGAACCGCTTTGTCCGCGCCGTTGGCGTCCCCGATCAGGATGGTGCAGCCGCGCTTTATCAGGTCGTCGATCCGGCCGCGGATCGCCGCGTTCAATTTCGAAACTGCCCGTGATCCGCCGATGAAAACTTTCATGAGTGCCGGGTTAGGGTGAGGTTAGGGTGAGTAACCGAACTGCCTTGGCCTTGCCCTCTTTTTTCAGGAGGTTCGTGATCGCGCTAACGGTCGCTCCGGAGCGGTAAAGATTCGTAGAGATCATCGAACAGCAGCCGGCTTTTCCCTTTCGTGTGCTCCGGCGAAACGCTGAACGCGTCCTCAATCGCCTCCATTCTCTTATGACCTCGTTTGTTAGCCGAAGAAGCCGCCAGGAATTGGCGGCTGCAGGCAAGATTGCCCGCCCCACACCCACCGGCAAAGAAGCGAAAAAGTAGCTGACAGACGATGCAAAACGATCGTCTGTCCCACACCGCGCCGCCATCCGCCAACTCATCGCGGTCGCAGCCTGAAAACCTTTCCATTGAGGAAAAGAAATCGAGGAACTGTAATACATTTTGGCCTCAGGTCCGCTGGCATGAAAACAGGCAATCACGGTCAAGTCGTCACCTTCGACGACAAAAAACAGCGAGTACGGAAAGCGGCGTAAAAGGGCGCGTCTTACATTTTTGAAAACGATGGGAAACTGCCGGGGATTGTCGCTCATGAGTTTAGCCAGCGCGTCAATCGCCTGGCGGAAACGTCCGTCCAGCCCGGTGGCTTCCGCGCGCGGCCTGAGTGAAGATAACCGGGTACACTACGGGCAACGCCGCTCAAGTTCAGCTTTCAGGGAGGCCCACGATACGCCGCTGCGCCTGTCGGCGTTCAAGCTCCGCTTCCTGTGCACCGGTCAAGGAACCTGCTCATGTTCGAGACTATCCCAAAGCTGCGCGATCAGCGCCAGACATTCGGGGGGCGTCAAAAGGACGATTTCGTCAGGGGTGAGTAATTCCATGTTTTCAGCCTACGAGAAACAAGGCAGGGGAGCAAGTTGGAGTCGCGCCATTGACTGAGAAACGGGAACTCAGTTTTCGTTGAGCTGTTCGGCGTGATCGATCACTATCACGTCAACGGGTCCTTTTTCGGCTTTCAATTCAAGGCCGATCTGCCGCTTCAGGGCGGCGAACAGGGTCGGGCCCGACGTGTCGGGCTCCTCGCCGTTGATCTTTCCGCCTTCGGGGAAAGTGCGGGGCAGCTCGCGAGTGTAATTCACTTCGAAATCGTATGTGCCTTTGAGTCCGGTCATGTCGATCACCGGGCGATCGAGTTCCTCGCCGAGGCGGAAGGCGAGAAAATCCATGCGCGCGTTGATGCCCTGCATTTTCGTCTGCAGATTGTGCCCGTGCAGATCGACCCATGTATCGCCGGCGGCGCTTTCCCTCGGGGAGAGTTTCGCGCCTTCTTTCGAGACGCGAAGGGCGTACATCTGCATATCTTTCTTTCCGTGGTGGTACTTCAAGTGCATGCGGTCGACGAGCATGTTGACCAGCATCACGTGAAGCTCGTCCGCGGTCGACGGCTTCCCGGCTTTCGCCTGCATGTCGAAACGCTGGGAATCGAGCCAGCCCGGGATACCAATAACTTGTTCGGCGCGGATACGGAACGCAACCTGCAGCATAAGGCTGATCGGGCAGTTCACCGCCTCATACCGTTCGAAGCCTGGGGAGGGGCGGACGTAATACGAATAAGGGTCGCCGTGCGCCGGCTTCAATGAGGCGACTTCGAAGCGAAGGTCGGGAGAAACGCCGGAGGGCAACTGGGCGAGAAGCGGAAAAACGCAGAAGGCCCAGACAACCAGGCGGGTCATATAGAGCATTCTAACGTTCGAACGTCACTGAGTTATCGCACTGACGAGGACTCGAGTGTGTCTGGTCAGGGGTTCGGCTCCCGCCTTCGCTCCGTTTACCTGCAAAATGCAAGCCGCGATATCGGCTGTGGTTTCGTCGTTCATCCCCTCCGGCGGGAAGGCGGGGACCGTTTGCTGAAAACGCGCGATGAGGTCAGCCACGGTTGCCGGTCCCCAGCGGTCGAGGAAGGCTTTGCCCGCCAGCGGTGCGACGTAGCCGCGAGGTCCGATAAATTCCCGGTAGGCAGCGGAGAGGGAGGCGATCGGCGGGAGTTCGCCTGGGTCGCCCTTTCGCCCCAAGACTGCCCACCCCACACCCCCCGCGCGCGATTACAATATGAGCCATGTCCTTCTATGAAAAAGGCGCTGTTCGCATCCATTACGAGGAGGCCGGCTCGGGCTTCCCCCTGCTGTTGATCCCGGGCGGAGGTCTTAACTCGACCATCGCCGCCCTGTCGAATCCGTTCGACCCGTTTCCGGAGTTTAAAGGCGAATACCGCTGCATCGCGTCCGACCTGCGCAACGCCAACAGCGGCCAGTCCTCCGGCCCTTTGGAGATCGACCGGCCGTGGGACGCATTTACCGACGATCATATCGGCCTGATGGATCACCTCGGTATCGACAAATTCATGGCGATGGGGTTCTGCATCGGCGGCCCGCTGATCTGGAATCTGCTGAAGCGCGCGCCCGATCGCGTGGTCGCCGCGGTGCTCGCGCAGCCGTCGGGATCGCGCCCGGAGGCCCGCGACCTCTTCTACGAAAACAACATGAAAGGCTGGGGGCCGGACCTGGTCAAGCGCCGGCCCGAAATCACGATGGAGACGGTGGATCGATTCCTGACCCGGATGTACCGCACCAATCCCGATTTCGTGTTCACGGTCACGCGGGATTTCGTGCGGCGTTGCCAGACGCCTGTCCTGATCCTGCCCGACGACATTCCGGCGCACCCGTACGCCGTCGCGATGGAAGCGGCGATGCTGGCGCCGAAGGCGGAAGTCAGCATATTCCCGTGGAAGGAACCGAAGGAGCGGATTCCGCTGGCGATTCGGCAGATCCGTTCCTTTCTGAAGGCGCACAGCCGCGCTTCCGCTTAGGTGGGCCCGGGGCGAGGTTCACTGGCGGGTCGCGTCGTCGTCGATCCAATATTGGGTGCGGGAGGTGAGCATCAGGTCCGGACGGTCCCTTATCTCCAGGCGAAGCGCGTGCGGACCCGGCGTGGGAGACGTGGGGCGGAAGCTCAGAACGTAGTGGTTCAGCACGTCGCGGGAGACGGCGATCAGGCGGGTGCGCAGGTCCTTCGCGTTGCCGAATCGAATGAATTCGCCACCGGTGAGTTGCGCGAGGGAGTCGGCAGTATTGGTACGCAGCGCGTTGCGCGCGGTCAGAAAAGTCATGGTGGCGAGGCGAAGCGGCGGAGCCAACGTGCTGAGGCAATCGAGCACCTGGCGGCTGTAGTGGCCATCATACTCGGCGTCGGCGCCTTCGCGGCTGAAACACCCCTTCGGCGGACCCGGTTCGTCCGGGCGATTGAAGCGGGACGCTTCATGGGCCACGGCCGAGCGGGTGCTGGAAAAGGCGAAGCTGTAGAGGGCTGTATTGGTGTCGCCTATAAGGCGCAGCACATTGCCAAGCGGTGTCGTGCTGCCGTGGTCGACCGTTTCGCCGAACAGCAGGATGGCGCGGCGGAATTGCGGCGGCTGCATCCGCAGTTGTTCGACGGCGAAGGCGACGCCATCCAGAATGGCGGCTCCGGCATCGCCCGGCTGCAGGTTGGACAACTCGCCGGAGGCCTGCGCGGTATCGGGTGAGAAAGGTATCAGAAGATGCGGCGTGCCGTCGAAGCCGATGAGGGCGACGTGGTGCTCGACGTTGCCGATCAGGGCATCGAGGATCGCGTCGAGATGCCGGTAGTCCTGAAGGTGACCTATGCCTGCGCCGCCGGTCTCCACGCAAATGGCAAGGGCCAGCGGCTGGGAATCCGTGTCGGGTTCGAGCGTGAGATGTTGGGCCATCCCGTTATCGGTGAGTGAGAAGCCGGCGGCGGTGAGGCCAAAGACGACCTCGCCGTGTTTGGTCTTCACGAGGGCCGGAACCTCCACGAGATTGGAACGTACTCTCAGGGTCCGACCGGGATCGTTCTGCTGACTGTGTGCTTCCACAGTGAAGAACAGCAGTAGAGAAATGGCCCCGGCGGCGCGAGACATACAGGCATCTTATACGCCGACCGGGGCCTGGTGGTTTCGTCGAGGCTTTAATGCAGTTGTGTGCCGGGCGTCCAGGCGACGCCGCGCAGGATCTCGCCATAGCCGGCCGATCTCAGTGTGGAGAAGCTCTCCGAAGCCGGAAGAGTGGTGGCGCTCAGTTGATCCGTGATCGCGACCAGCTTGTTCGGATCGGCGCCCTGGTCGCCGCTCCCGCTGATGGTGGAGGTGGTTGCGTAGATGGTCGCGGTCCCGTCCCAATTCACGATACCGGTGATGTTGCGAAGGCCGTCGGTGGCCGGGGCCCACGGGAGATTCGAGCCTCCGGGTCCGGAATTGTCGCCGGTGGGGTAGCCAGGAACGGTGTAAGGTACGCCGAGGTCCAGGCCGTTCGTCAAAGTATAGGCGAGCTGCCATTCGCCGGCGCTGGAGTTAAATACCCACTTCTGGAGGCCGGCCGTGGGGTTCTGCGCCGGCGTTGCGAGGGTATAGAAATTCGCGTCGGTTGTGCCTGCGTTGCCGCTGCCTTCATCCGCGACGTAGAGCGTCGTGGCGTTGGCAAACCAGATGCCGAAGGGATAGTTTACGACCGCCGGGGGTTTGGCTTTGGCGAGGGTTGTGGGAAAGCCCTTCAGGATGCACATGTTGTCGGGCTGGAGGCCCTTGGTTTGAATGTCGGTTGGGTTGGTGTCATAAGCCAACGGCGACGTGGGAAGGCTGGCGCCGGCGGCAGGGAGGCCCACGCCATTGGTGTCGGTGCATACCGAGCCGGTGGTATCCACAAAGTAGACGGTGTTGACGCCGTTGCCGCCGCTTCCCTTCGTGTAGTAGACGACGTTGTCGAAAATCGTCAGGCCGCGGAAGTTGGTGTCCTTCCCGATCTTGTCCGCCTTGTCGCCCAACTGCGAAATATTGAAGCTCCCGAGGGCCGTGGGAGTTCCGGGATCCTGGGCGGCTTCCGCCTCGGTCGTGGGCGTGAGCATCTGCGCGCCGGTGCCGATAATGACGCCGACCGGCTGGGGAGTTTGGGTGCCGTTGCCCGCGTTACCGGCCATGTAGACGACGTTCGCGCCCTGGGAATCGTTCAGGATCGCCGCGCGGCCGTTATCTCCGGTATAGGCGTTGGTTTTCGTGAAGTGAAATTTACCGTGTCGATCCACTTCCGCCACGGAGCGATAGTAGTTGTTTCCGGGCGCAACGGTCGGATCGATCTCTCCGGGCGTGTTGGAATTCGAGACGTCAATGGCGCCGATGGGCGCGAAATAGCCCACGAACGTCAGGGCCTTGCCGTCGGTCGACAGGTTCACCGACAATTCCGATTTTGAGGAAAAGCTGGTGACCATCTGATCCTTTTCGGGCCCGACTCCGTGCTCGGAGCTGTTGGGCACCTCGAGCGACGAGAAGACCCAGCCGAACGGCGTGACCTGATCGATAAAGACTTTGGAAGTAATGCCGAAGTTGCCATCGACGGTATCGTTGTTAAAAACATACGGATAGGCGCTGCTTGTGACGGCGGTTGCAGGGGTCGGGCAGTTGGCGGGCGAACAGTTCGGCGGCAGAACCGTCGTCCCGGCTACGATACTGCCCGTGTCCACGTATACGCTGCGGGTGACCGCCAGGTTGAAAGGCAGGAAGCCGCCGTCGTCGTCGGCACGGGCGGACTGGACGCCCAGCAAAGTGACGATCGAAATGGCGGCCAGTAACGTTGCGACCGCTGTTCGCTTATTGGCGATGTTCGCTCTCATTGATCAATCTCTCCTTGGAGTTTTTTGGGATAACACTGAGACGCTACCATTCAAAGATGGCAATTCCGTTACTGCTTGTTCGCAGTTCGGTAAATGTTTGCGGACGATTGTTCGGTTGCGGCGGATGGTGTGTGCGGTAAGTGACTAACCTGTCACTTACACGATGTGACTCCCGCGGACCCGGCCTGAGTCAGGTCCGGCCGCTATACTAAGGCAATAGGCCGCTTTTTCGGGGAACACCATGACTGCCGTGTCGTTTGTTGTCCTGGCTGTCTGCTACGCCGCGTGGCAGAGCAACCGGGATTCCCTTCAACCAAGCCGGTCCGATCAGGGACCGGACATCAATCCGGAGGAGATCGATGATGCGAGAGATCACGACGATTGCCGTATTTTTGTTGGCTTGCGTGGGTGCAGCCGGCCAAACACCAATCACCTACACCGTACCGCCTGGAACATCCTGCACTACCACGCTCAACGGCTGCACGCTGCATAATCTGACAACGACGGCTCCCACAATCACGCAGTGGGGCTGGTTTGCGGGCGGGACTTACTATACACAGTTCGATTTCCAGATTTATCAGGGACAGAATGCGGCGGCGGGCGCCACGTACTGTGATGGCACCGGGGCCTACACTCAGATTCAGAGACCGGATTTGGGAACGAATTACGTCGAATGGAAGCTCGACTGCACCAGCAATTCCTGGACAAACGGGAGCGGCGCGGGCGAAGTTCCCAGTGGGCCCTACCACATTGTCGTCGACTTGATCACTCACTGGTACAAACAAACCGTAGTTGTCTATCGGTGGCGGGAGACGATTACGGTGTGGGCAATCAACGAGGGAACCGTCACGCTCACCCCCATCAAATAGATGCCAGGAGCCATCATTAAGCGATTGAATTGTTGTATTAGAAACGCCTATACTATGGGTAGTGGCGTATTCGAAGGCCTGCTCCGTCTTCGGGTTCGCCAGAATGCGTTATGATGCTCCAGTGCCGTTCCGTGTTCGTCCGTCTTCGCCGCTGAAAGCCACGTCGCCCGGTTGTTCTCCGAGGTGCTGAAGGAGAACGTATGGGCAGCCAGCCACAAGCAAGACCGCCGTTCGATCCGGACAAACTTCATTTCGAAGTTCGACTTCCGAATCAGGAGTATCGCTTTTCTCAACTGATTCTCTTCATTGCCGAGCGCTGCAAGAAGGACCCGACATTTTCGGCGATCAAACTGAACAAGGTTCTTTTTTATTCAGACTTCGAAGCGTATGCACGTCTTGGAACCCCGATTACCGGCGTCGCATATCAAAAACTCCGCTTGGGTCCAGCGCCACAAGCCATGCCCCGCATCCTTGATGAAATGCAGCAAGACAAACTGATTCGCATCGTCAAGCAGGTCGTGCGTGGCGCGGCTGCACGTGAACGGGTTGTGCCGATAAGGCCACCGGCAGACCCAATCTTTGATCGCGAAGAAATCGACATCGTAGAACAGTACATTCGGCTGTTCTGGGAGCGCTCGGCCACGTGGGTTAGCAAATATTCTCATGGCATGGCGTGGAAACTGGCCAGGCTAAACGAGCTGATCCCATATGATGCTGTGTTCATCTCTGATGCGCCGATTACGCAATCTGAGGTAGACCACGTTAAGGAACTCGCAGCAGAATACGGCTGGAACTTGTAGCCCCCGCGCCGATGACTGGAGGCGGCCAGCGGTACCGGGAGCGCGTCGAGACTAAAGAGTATCAGGCGCAATACGACGATCTTGCCCGAAAGTATACGGCTGAAATGCTGGAGAATGCGCTACGCGGCGTGTTCTGGGGGATTACAACGAGAGCGGAGGAGTTCCCGCGATATACCGGATTAATCTATCGTGCTCAGACCGAGTCCCGTTCGTCTGAAGTGCCTCGCTTCAGAATTTTCTTCAGCATCGAAGGCGACCACAAAGTGCTAATGTTGTGGATAGAAAAGGTCGGAAACGGAGTGATGGAAAAGCTCATATGAAGAACGAACCGACTCAGGCCGCAACCATTGCGGCGATTGCCGCCCGCTGCGACAGCCCCGACCAGTTCCAGAAGTTCGACCGCGCCTTCCGGCACTCGCTCACGCTGTCGAAGGAAGCCGTTGTCAGGGAAGAAGCACGGCAGAGGCGGGCGAGGGAAAAGAAGCGGGCAAAAAACGCTAAATGATTTCTCCAAAGGGCGACATCGATGAGTTCCTGAAGCATGTACAGGAAAGTAATTTCTATGCGTCTACTATTTGCGTGCTCGCTCGTCGTGAAAAAGCTGAATCCGTGGGTCAGAAGCACGGAAGATATATCGAGAATCTCAATGGCCTCTGCGGTCTCCTCGAAACGCACATCGCGCCGAGCGGCTTGTTCCCATACGAACTCGCGAACATGATGCCATTAGTCGAAAGCTTGGTTCAGCGTGGGCAATTACCGCCGAACATGTCGGCTATCGTTGCGGTCGCAGTTGGAGATCATTGATCGGGTCCCAGTACGTTTCCAAGACACCCTGCTGAACAGCGCTGACAAACCGCCACGTCTTCCCGGTTGCCGTGTCGATTTTAAACATCGTGCGCTCCGTCAGCCGCGTATTATTAGCTGACGTTTGAAACTCCGATTGCATCAGCGTATATCGTGAAGCCGCCGATGCCGCCTCCTGCTGCGCTCCGAGTCGGAATGCCGCCAAGCCAGCGAGAGCCGTTATCAATACTCCGAGAGCGAGTTGTTTTGTGATCATGAAGGAGATGCTATCAGAGCTTGTGGATTCCATGATGGACACAAAGCTTAGTCAACTATATAATTGCCCAAATAAAAGATCCGGCGCAGCGCGGTATGCGCGGCGTGTCCGGCGGCCAATAGTGGCTGCAGCCGCCCTTTCGGCCCGCAGATCATGTTCGCATAGTAATTCCCGGCCCTTGCCCGGCGAGGACATGCGGCGGAAGCCGCGTCATTTCCGCACCCCAAAGAGGCGTAGCTATCGCAGCGCGTCCCCTGACCGAATCAAATCAGGCTCGCCGGAAGAATCGCGTGCTCAGGAGAGACGAAGCATCGCGGGCATCGACGCGCTGGACCGGGTCGGAAGTGGAGAATTCATAGGCGCGGCCCGTAATAAGACCGCGGACCCGGACCGGAGCGGTCTGGACGTAACGAATCGCCATGACCGAAGGCAAGGCCGCCGCCGGAGGCGGAGACTGAGGGCCTTCGCTCCGCGCGGCCGGCACGGACGATTGGGTTCGCGCCACTGGATCCGGCCCACTAGCGGGCGCGGTGGTGGATCCGTTCAACTGCCTCCTCCGGGGAGCTGGGCTCGTTAGTTGTGAGCGTCTCGATCCGCAACACATTGTCGATCTCTCCTTCCGCCGAATTCGGCGCGGGTTCGATTACTTCGCGTTCCGCATGGCGTGCGCGATCAAGTGTCGCGCGCTCAAGCAGACATGCGCCACCCGAAAGCGCCAGCCAGGCGAACAACCACTCCAGCGGCCTCCGCGAGACGAATAAAGCCGCCGGAGCCGCTATCCAGAGGCTGAGACAGTAGAAACAATCCATCAGTTTGCCCGCCACGCCGTCTCCGAGGAGGGCACGGAACCGCACAATCAGGTCCGCAGGGCCGTCCTCGTGCGCCAGCAGGTGTGTTACCCGCCAGGTTGCGAGAACGGCCAGGACGAACAGCTCCCAAAAATTCATCCGGTCGGCTACATCCGTTCAGCGAACCATTCTACGCCCGCGGACTAACTGGTGCAGAACGGAATGTAGTCCGGGAATGGGTTGCCGATGGCGCCGCAGCAGGCCAGCCCGCTCGTGAGGTTAAGCGAACCCGACAGCCATATGATGTAGGCACATGGCGTGAGGCCCGTCATATCGAACGGCGTCCCGGCGGCGCCCGACGAATCGTTGGTGTTGTAAACCACCAATATGCCGACACCCGCTCCCGGCGCAACCGAGTACGTAACTGAGACCGCGCCCGTGCCGTAGTTTACGCTGCCGGCTGCGATTCCGGCACCGGAAACAACCCCGGCGCCGTTGTCGTTTCCGATGACGGTTCCGGCCGTGATCCGAACGGATCCAGGCAGGACGGGGGTCGTGAGAGTGCCGGTGAAAGTGACGGTTGCGCCGTCCCCCGTGCCGATCACCTGACCTGCGTTCGGCTGAATCGGCGGGCTGATCGACCCACCTGGAGGAGTGGTCATGCTTGGGACGCCGGGACCCTGGAGATATACCGTGCATGATCCGAGATAGGGGTGGTAAGCGGTATAGAGTACGTGGATGACATCGTCGAGTTTCGTGCATCCACCTCCGCTGTCCAGTTCCACGATGTCCACGGAAAGAACCCAAGGCTGAGTAGTAACCGCCGGGGTGGGTGGTCCAGGCCATTCCGGATGCCTGTTGTACGTATATAGCGTGTTGCTCAGAGCGATGGCGTTCAGAGAATTCGAGCCAACGGGTGTTGACGTGGCGACCGTCTGAGCCTCGAAGTTGATCTTGAAGATCGGCTTCTGCGAAAGAGCCGCCGGCGGCACGGCATCACCCGCCGCGAGTTTCGGCAGCACCCCGAGGCCCGTAAGGTCGAACTTTTCGAGGGTGAGTTGCGTGGTATCGAGCAGGATCAGGCCCTGCGCGCCTTCGGGAGTGAAAAGGCCCGTGCCTCCAACGACGAAATCGTTCTGCTGCGGTATTTGGATCCAACCCTGAGCATCGGCGTTAACGTTTACGGTGGCAGTCAGAGGGAGGCCGAATTCCTGCGGGATAGACACCGTTGTGACAGAACCGTTCACCGTATAAGGAGTAGATCCGGTCGTCCAGCCAGAGCCGTCCCAATAGTAGTACACGAGCTTCCCGATCTGCGTGGGTAGGATCATTGGACCGGTAATGTTCGTCACGGAACCAACAGTCGGACTGACCTGCTGGTAGGTGAAGCGGTATTCGATAGCCACAGGCGCGGAACCATCGGGGATGGTGCCGATGAGTGGAATCTCTCCCGTAAAGGCGAGAGAGCCGCTGATGGTCGTACCGTCGAGGTTGAAGTCGCTGACCGGCGGCCCAACCTGATAACAACCTACGTTCGTGAAGAGCGGTGGAACCTCTCCCGGCGGCGGGCAGACACAGATACAGAACTCGCGGCAGGAGATCGAGCAGACCCAGGCGCACACCTGCCAGCAGTAGGGACCAAGGCCGAAACGATCGACAATCGCCCGATAGGCCGAGGCGTTGCGCGTTTGAACGGCGGTTACGAGATCTCCCAGAACGCGGGGGTGGCCCGCCAGTTGCCGGGCGGTCAGCGCGAACGCCCTCGCTTCCTCGATGGCATGGGCTCCCGCCAGGATCGGCGGCCGGACCTCGCAAAGCTCGCGACACACCCATACGCACCGCCAGACGCAGATCAGCCGGCAGATGACTTCGCAACTGCCGATGAGACCCGCCTCGTTAATCGCCGATTGCAAAGTCGTGCAGTTCAGCGCCACGGTGGCATTGGCGATCGTATTGAGGGCCTTCTCGTTCTTGACCAGTTCGGCGATGGCGCGACCGGCGGCCTGCAGCTCGGCCGTGGCGTCGGAAACGGGGATGGGTTGCGGCCGGCAAACAATCTCGCAGGCGCGCTCGGATCCGATGGAACAGATCCAGTGACACAAAAGCTGGCAGAACTCGTTGAGTTTCAGCTCGGCGAGAGCGGCGTGATACTCGCTTCCATCGCCGCACGACATCGAATCGACCACGCGCCGCAGCGCCTTTTCATTCGAGGACAAATGCACAACGGCGCGCGCAAACTGTTGCAGGCTGGGGACCTCGGTTTGTCCCTCTGGCCTGCAAATCTCGGCGCAACGTAACGCGCACAGCTTGATCCGTACCCATTCGCAGATCAATTCGCAGTACGGCAGCATCTCCAGCCGCCCCAGGACCCATCGGAACGCGTTGGCGTCCTGGGCCTCGAATGCGGCAACGACGGCGGAAAATCCGCCAATATCCTGGGCAAGACGCGCGATGGCGTCGGCTTGGGACGATAATCGGCTTACAGCGTTATTGCTTGAACTCTGGCTCGTCATTCTTCCTCCATAAATATTTCTGAAAACCGAAAGTCCGGATCTAAGACCGCCCCATCATTCAGGTGGATTTTTCTGTATCAGTTCGGTCAGGTGTTGCACCAACCTCTCGTCGGCAGCGTCGATGGAGCGTTCCGGAATGTCTTTGAGAAGATCGTCGCCGGCTGTCGCGAATCTTTCCACCTTCTCCGCCGGAAGCCGTTCGGATTCCCCAAGAAACCGCAGCGCTCGCGCGGCGCCCGTCGCGAACTGCCTGTAGGTAGGGTTGTATAAATGCACGCACCCAAGGTCGTCGCAGTTGACGATGACCACGGCATGCTCGCTGAAGCGGAAAAACACGAACTTGTTCAGCAGCAGGAACTGAAATGCCCGGACGA
>Ga0070733_10001247_pt1 | contig 19158 bp, 10 predicted proteins | sample Coa_R1_9_FD_66450 | JGI IMG/M metagenome (GOLD analysis project Ga0070733, IMG submission 66450) | Surface soil microbial communities from Centralia Pennsylvania, which are recovering from an underground coalmine fire - Coalmine... | ecosystem: Environmental > Terrestrial > Soil > Unclassified ... | reverse complement strand
CAGTAAATCGCCGCTCTGGAGATCGAAAAGGCCGTTGATGTTCAGAGTGCCGGGCGGGTCGCCGGGCGCCACCGTGCCGCCATTCACAAGCACTTCGTTATTCACGGTTCCAACGCCTTCCAGGAAACCGCCATTTATACCGGTGATTTCGCCAGCGGTCAGCGTCCCGTCGACCATAGTTGTGCCGGCAGTCTGAAGGTACGAGCCGTCGCTGGCCGAAAACAGATCGGTCGAGCCGATATCCACGAACCCGCTATTGGTGAAGAAGCCTGGCGCACTGAAGTCGCGGCCGCTCAGGATCGAGAAACTGCCGGAGTTGCTGGCGAGTTTCGAAAGCGCGTCGAGGCCGCCGCCGTCAAGGAAGTTCGAGTTCAATCCGCTCAGCAGGATAGTGGCGGCGTTATTCTGGATCTCGCCTCCCGTGGTTCCCAGCTGATTGATCTGGATGGTTCCCGGGGAAAGCGAAGTCCCGTATACGTTGTAGGTGCCGGTGTTGAGCGTGTTACCGGAAAACGTGCTGCCGGACAGGCCGGACATGGAGGATAGCAGGGTGCTGCCGGCGTTGGCCTGCAGGGTCCCCGCGTTGGTCAGAGTGCCGGTACCGCCCAAGGTCAGGGTTTGCCCGCTGACGTTGGCGAGGATTGTCCCGGTGTTGTTGTTCACGTTCAAATTCTGAGTCAGCGAGCCGCTGTTCGAGCCAACGAGTCCCGATCCCTGAATGGTGCTGTTATTCGTCAGCGTCCGGATATTGCCGTCGGTGCCAATCTGCCCATTGCCGGACATCGTCAACGAGCCGGGCCCCGATAAAGTTGTATCTGCTGTCAGTTGCAATTGCCCACCAAGAGCCAGCGTGCCGCCCGTCGAGGTTCCCAGATTCAGCGTGCCCCGAATCTTCGTCAGCGGCCCGTTCCCCGCCGTGTAGGTGCTCCCGTCACTGATGGTGATCGCGCCACTGGTCGATCCGTCAAGAGTCGCGCCGCCGAAGGTCTGCATCAGACCCGTACCCAAAGTGTTGAGCGTGCCGCCCTGGATCGTGGTGTTCACGTTGACCGTGCTACCGATGCCCGCGGTAATGTTGCCGCCGCTGTTATTGATGGGATTGCTGGTAGCGAGGAGCAGGGTACCTCCGCCCGTGGCTTCGAACAGACCGCTATTGACGATCGAGTTGCCCGTGCCCTGGATCGAAAGCGTGTTGCCGCTTGAGTTCGCGTTGATTGTCCCTGTCGCGGTGTTGTTCAGGTTCAGGTTCTGGAAGTCGGAACCGACGTTTGAGCCGATGACGCCGGTTCCCTGAATGAGGCTGTTGTTCGTCAGTGTCCGGGTATTGCCGTCGGTGCCGATCAACCCGCCATTCAGGACAACCGAGCCGGGTCCCGAAAGAGTTGTGTCGCCCACCAGCCGCAAGAATCCGTTGTTGCTCCCCGTGGTAGTTAACTGCAGACTGGTGCCGCTGTTGGAGGTCCCCAGGTTCAGTTGCCCGGCGATATTGGTCAGCGCGGTGGCAGCCCCTGTTCCCGCCGAGTAGGTGCTTCCATCGGTGAGAGTGATCGCGCCCAAGGCACTCCCATCAAGGGTCACAGTGCCGGAAGTCTGCATGACGCCGGTTCCTTGGGTCGTCAGCAAGCCGCCCTGAACGGTCCCGCTGAGGTTGACGGTACTCCCCGTGCCTGCGAGGATGGTGCCGTTTTGATTGTTGACAGCGGCACTGGTTGCGAGGGTCAGGATTCCACCGCCGGTGGCTTCGAACGTGCCCGCGTTGACGATCGAGGGGCCAGTGCCCTGAATCGAAAGAGTGTTCCCGGATGAGTTCGCGTTGATTGTCCCGGTCGCGGTGTTGTTCAGGCTCAGGTTCTGGAAATCGGAGCCGGAATTCGATCCGATGACTCCGGTCCCCTGAATCAGGAGGTTATTCGTCAGCTTACGGATATTGCCATCGGTGCCGATCAATCCGCCGTTCAGGACAACCGAGCCGGGTCCCAGAAGGGTTGTATCGCCCACCAGCCGAAGGAACCCCGGGTCCGGACCCGTTCCGGTAACCTGCAGCGTGCTGCCTGTGAGGGTCCCGAGGTTCAATTGGCCGGTGATGTTCGTCAGCGTGCTGGTTCCCGAAACGCCGGCAGTATAGGTACTTCCGTCGGTGAGAGTGATTGCGCCCAAAACGTTCCCATCGAGGGTAACCGTGCCGGACGTCTGCATGATGCCGCCGGATGAGGTGGTCAGCGTTCCGCCCTCGATAGTCCCGCTTAAGTTGACTGTGCTCCCGGCGCCCGTCGAGAGGATCCTGCCGTTTTGGTTGTTGATTGCGGCCTGCGTCTTCAGGGTCAAGGTGCCGCCGTTCGTCGCCTCGAACGTGGCGGAATTGACGATCGAAGGACCGGTGCCCTGGATTGAGAGAGTGTTGCTGTTTGAATTGGCGTTGATCGTACCATTGTTCGCCAGCGAGAGATTCTGATTCGTGGTGTTGTTGGAACCAATGACTCCCGATCCCTGGATGAGCCCATTGTTGGTCAGCGTTCGGATGTTGCCGTCGGTGCCGATCTGCCCGCTGGCCATGGTGATCGAACCACCGGAGATGCCTGCATTGATCGTTGTGTCACCCACGAGACGCAGCGCTCCGCCCAAGGCCAGATTGCTTCCCGTAGTGGTGCCCAAGTCCAGTGTGCCTTTGATATTGGTGATCGTGCTGCTCCCGGACGCCCCCGCCGTATACGTGCTGCCATCGCTGAGGAGGATGGCGCCTTGGGTGGACGCATCGAGAGTCGCCCCGGTGGCGGCTGTCTGCATCACGCCTCCGCTTGAGGTGGTCAGCGTGCCGCCCTGAATCGTGGTGTTCGCGTTCACAGTGCTGCCCGCACCGGTGGAGGTGATATTGCCGCCATTATTGTTGATGGCGGCGGAGGAGGTCGCGAGAGTCAGCGTTCCGCCCGCGGTAGCCTCGAGCTTGCCCGTGTTGACGATCGAGCTCCCGGTGCCTTGGATCGAGAGCGTGTTGCCACTTGAGTTCGCGTTGATCGTCGCGGTGTTGTTCAGGTTCAGATTTTGATTCGTAAGGCTGTTGGATCCAATGATGCCCGACCCCTGGATGAGGCCATTGTTGGTCAGGGTCCGGATGTTGCCGTCCGTGCCGATTTGCCCGGCGTTCAAAGTGAGCGAACCGGTGCCGGCAGCGTTGATCGTTGTGTCGCCCACGAGCTTCAGCCCGCCCTGCAGCGACAGGGTTCCCCCGGTAGAGGTCCCGAGGTTCAGCGTGCCGGCGACATTGGTGATCGTGCCGCTCGTCGCATCTGTGTAGGTGCTGCCGTCGCTTATGGTAATCGCGCCCGCAGCGGTGCTTCCGTCCAAAGTGGCCCCGCCCGCCGCCGTCTGGAGGACGCCGCCGCTTGACGTGTTCAGCGTGCCGCCTTGAATCGCGGTGTGCACGTTTACGGTACTGCCGGCGCCCGTGGAGGTAATATTGCCGCCATTGTTGTTGATGGCGCTACTGGTCGCGAGGGTCAGGATGCCGCCGCCCGTGGCTTCGAACGTGCCGGAGTTGATGATGGAACTGCCGTTTCCCTGGATTGAAAGAGTATTGCCGCTGGAGTTTGCGTTGATTGTCGCGCTGTTGTCAAGGTTCAGATTTTGATTCGTAAGGCCGTTTGAGCCGATAGTTCCCGATCCCACGATACTGCCGCCCGCGTTCGTCAGCGTACGGATGTTGCCGTCAGTGCCCATTTGGCCGTTCGACAGGGTCAGCGTTCCCGTCCCGTTCAGCGACGTGTCTCCCACCAGCCTGAAGCCACCGAAGATGGTCATGGTGCCCGGGCTCCCATAGGTCAGCGCACCGCTGGTACTGGTGACGTTGCTGGAGCCCGACGTGTCGGTATAGGTGTCCACGGTTAACGGCCCGGTCAGCGAGCACGGCGCGGCGGACCCGTTCAGAGTGCACTGGCCGAAAGCGGGCGTCAGCGATAGACACGCCATCGCGGAAACGCCGATCAGAGCCCTGATGCGGGCCGAACCGGCGGTTCGTTTGGCGGTGCAGACCAACTGGTTGATCATTCTGTATTTCCTCCGTAGCCGAGGATCTGCGGCAACGATCCTTCAGGCACACCATACCTATATGAAGCCGCCTGACGCGGCGCGAAAATGTCTGATTGCGTGGTGAGTTTCGATTTTGCCTGCGGGAATACCAGTCGTGTGTTGCCGGGTAACTCCCGGAGCAAGGCCGGCGATGTAAATCCGCGGGGCATAGTCATTGGCCGATCACATTTGGCCAGTGTTAACACACTAACCAAAGTTATTAACATAAGCAGAATAAATGACCTGTCAGGATCCAGTCAACGGATTGTCGACAGTTGTCGGCGAAAACGGTACCAGTACCGGTCCGCACTTATGTGGCGTGCGCCCGGCTCACAGCGCCCAATTTTCAACCGTGTTATATCAAGGGGCGGAGCCCTTGGCTGGTTAAGTTAGATACCGGACCATTTTCAAATCGATTGATGCAAGGCCCTTCAGATAATCCCCATCCGCTGCCCTACGCGTTTGAAAACCTCGAGCGCCCGATCCAACTCCTCGCGCGTATGCGTCGCGGTCACAATAGTCCGCACCCGTGCCTTGTCCTTCGCAACGGTCGGAAACGCGATCCCCGTCGCCAGCACGCCTTCCTTAAACAACTCCGCCGAGAGCTGGTGCGCCCGCGCGGCATCGCCCACGATCACCGGCGTGATCGGCGTCTCGCTGATTCCCGTATTGAATCCCGCGTCGCCCAGCCCCTTCTTGAAGTAACGCGTATTCGTCCAAAGCTGCTCGATCCGCTTCGGCTCGCTCTCCAGCACATCGAACGCCGCCAGACACGCCGCCGCCACGCCCGGCGGGTGGGAAGTCGAGAAAAGAAACGGGCGCGCGCGATGATACAGAAACTCAATCAGGTCCTTAGTCCCGCAGACGTAGCCGCCCAGAACGCCGATCGCCTTCGACAGCGTCCCTACCTGAATGTCCACGCGTCCGTGAAGACCGAAATGGTCGATCGTCCCCCGGCCGTTGCGCCCCAGCACGCCGGATGAATGCGCATCGTCCACCATCATGATTGCGCCATGCCTCTCCGCATGCTGCACCAGCTGAGGCAGCGGGCCGATATCGCCATCCATGGAAAACACGCCATCCGTGATCACGAGTTTGCGCCCGGCCACGCGATCCAGTTCTTCCAGAATGCGCCCGGCGGCTGCATGATCCTTGTGTGCGAAAACATGGATTTTGGCTCGCGACAGCCGGCAGCCATCGATGATGCTCGCGTGATTCAACTCATCGGAGACGATATGGTCCTCCGGGGTCAGCACCGCCGCGACCGTGCCGGCATTGGCGGCGAATCCGGATTGGAAGACAACGCAGGATTCCACGTTCTTGAACTGGGCGATCCGCCGCTCCAGCTGCATGTGGAGATCCATGGTTCCCGAAATCGTGCGCACCGCCCCCGACCCGGCGCCATACTTGCGCGTGGCCTCGATCGCCGCCTCAATCAGCCGCGGATGAGTCGTCAGGCCGAGATAATTGTTGGACGCGAGATTGATGACGTCCTTGCCGTCGAATCTCGACTCGGCTGCGCTCGGGCCCTCCAGAATACGCAGCCGCTGATACGTGCCGGCCTTCTTCCACTCGGCCAATTGTTCGCCAAGATACGCGAGGGGATCGAGTCGTGCCGATGTCATATCAGCACCATTGTCCCGCACCGCTCAGGCCAAATAGGCTTCGGCCAGTTCTTCAAACTCAGTTGGCGTTACCAGGTGAAATCGGATCTCGAGCGAGCTGAAATGCCGGATGTCGCGATGCATCTGCTCCCCCGGCAATTCCGACCCCGCAACGTACAATTCACCCCCCGCGATGCGGAACGGCAACACCCGCAAACGTCTGGCGATGGTGGCGGGAATCGAACGCGTCACCGGTAACGAGACGGCTTCCGGTTCCGGTTTTCCCAAAGGCAGATTGTTCTGCAGGCTCAGCGCCGTGTAGAGATCCTGTTCGGATATCATCCCGAGCGACACCAAATGTTCGCCCAGTCGCCGGCCCGCGGGCCTCGATGCGAGGGCGGTTTCGAGCTGCGCCGGAGCGATCCAACCGGATCCGGCAAGGACATCCCGCAGGCGCCTGCGCTCGGTCATGAGTGCGGCCCGGCTCGGATAGGCGTGCTCCGTCTTTACCCAGCCCAAAGGCCGATGGTTAATTTTCGCGTTCGCATAAATACAGATCGCCCGTGAAGTGGCGGCGCAGTTGATCGCGTTCGCCACAACCACTCGGATCGGCACGCCACACGCGAACCGCCAACCGTAGATTCGAGCCGAACACACGGCGCGAACACCGGTCTGCAGAGCCTGGATCGACAGGCCAATCATGTAAATCGGATAGAACCGCGACATTTCGCGCGCCAGCAGCCATGCGTGGTGGGTCGCCTGCGACCAACTCCAGGTGGACAATCCCCATACGAAGAGGATATTGGCCAGAGGGGTGATCAGATTCCCCGCCAAGCCCTTGCGGTCGCGCCAGAACCAGTAGAAATGGCGAAGAGTTTCACGCGCCGAGTGAAATTCCCAGGATTGCAGCGTGATGCCGGTAATCCACCGCGATCTCTGGCGCACCGCCGATCGAAAACGGAGAGGGAAATACTCGCGGGTCGCAATCGGACGCCCGTGCCGGACCTGGATGGGAACAAATTTCTGCGGCAGCCCAAGCCGTTTGATGCGAAATCCGTTTTCGTAATCCTCGGTCAGGCAGGCCGGCTCGAAGATGCGGTTCGAATAGGCTTCGGCAAGCATCTCGAGCGCAACGCGCGAAAACCCCGTCCCGACGCCATTCGAAGGAATGAATCCGCCCAGTAGTTGCCGCGCGGGCATGTCCTTGAACTGGAACTCGGCGAACTCATCGCAATAGACGCCGTGCGCGAGACGTCCGAAAGGCGTCTTGATGGCGAGAACGGGAATCTGCACCATGTCGTTCCACTGCGCATAGTAATTGATCCAGCGCAGCGCATCGGGGTCCATCAGATCCTCGGCGTCGTGGGTCAGAATCATTTCGAACCGGACGCCGTGCTCCTGCTCGTGCAGCAGCATCCGCTGATAGATCCAGTTCAGGTTGTCGGCCTTGGAGGTAGGGCCGTCATGCGGCGTGAGAGCAAGATGAACGTTCGCGTGGCGATTCATGGTCTGCCGGATCGCCGCGACAGTAAGAGTGTCGTTGGGATAAGCGCCGACGAAGAACTCAACACGGGGATAATTCAGTTTTGTAACGTTGTTATCGATCATCCGCTGGATGACTTTGTGCTCTTTCCAGGTGGCCACGAATATGGCCATCAGGCGTGGCGGTGTGGAAGCCAATTCCTCTTCGGTGGGAACGCGATGGCGCGGATCGGCCGAAAACCGCCGCTGCACGGAACTGAAAAGGGCCGCGATATCAATGAGCACATCATCGATGCCGTTGACCAACACCCAATACGCGAGGGGTGCGAGAAGTCCCGCAACCCAGTGATGTGTCATCCCGTGAAAATGAAGTGCCGTTTTGGAACAAAATTCTCTGTTTTTGAGCAAACTGTGGCGCAGACGATCGTTTTTTGCGTCGTCTGCGGCTCTTCAATTGCCGGACATGGGAATTTCGAAAAAGTAGAGCTCTTTACCGCTCACCGGATCTTCCAGTCCCGATATATAGACCGAAGCTGCGGCACTGCTCTGCTGCACCTGAAAATACACAAAGCCGCTGGCGGACTGCCCCCCCGGGATCATCTTCGCCGCAAACGCCCTGCCTTCGATTTCCCATTCCGCGAGCGGGTTCTTTGGCGTGCGTTTGATCGTCACGCCTCCGGCCGGGCCCGGCAGTCTGTTCGGTGCGGTCGTCCCGTGGATGAAGCGGACGTCCTGGGCCGGCGTGGCTTCAATCCGGCTGCGATCGGGCATCTCGTAGGTGAGTTTCATATGGTCGACTTTAATCGCATCCCGCCCATCGTTCTGAATCACGATCAAAACCGGCAGGATGCCGTACCGGTAGGGGTTGACTTTGCCGAACGCTTCGCGCGCCTGCTCGTCCGTTTCCATCGGCTCGGCCGCGATGGTGATCTTTTCGCTGGTCTGGCGATGAGGGTACGCCGCCGCGGCTTTTGCCTCGAACCTGGATTTATCTTTGTCCGCGCAAAATGTCTTTGTGGCTCCGGGACCCGCGGCTATACTAACAGCGAGGAGCGGCAGCCATCTTAAACCATTGAAACGCAAAGCGATTTTCCTCCTCTACCGCGTTTTGCAGGCGCTCGCTTCACCGATTGTACTAGTGTATCTGCTGCTGCGCGGACTGCGCGATCCGAATTACACTTCCACGCTCCGCGAGCGCTTCGGCGACGTAACGCCATTGTGGCAACAGACTGTCTCCGCCTCCATCTGGTTGCATGCGGTCTCGGTCGGCGAAATCCTTGCTGCCGTTCCACTAATCGAAGAGATCCGGAAACGCACCCCCACAACGCCGGTCTTCGTCAGCACCACCACGCTGGCGGGCCGCGAAACCGCCGAAAAACGGCTCACCGGTCTGGCCGCAGGCGTCTTCTTCGCGCCTCTGGACTACGTCTGGGCGGTGCGCCGCGTCTTGCGGCGGCTGCGGCCTTCGGTCGTGATCGTTCTCGAAACCGAGATCTGGCCGAATCTGTTCCGTGAGTCGAAGCGCATGGGATGCGGCCTGATCGTCGTGAATGGCCGGATCTCCGATCGCGCGCTTCCGCGCTACCGGCGGTTCGCGCCACTCTTTTCGGAGGTTCTTTCCTTGTGCGACACGATCCTGACGCAGTCGGACGAGATGAAAGCCCGATTCGAAGCCGCGGGCGCGCCGCCCGCCATCGTTGAAACCGGCGGCAACCTGAAATACGATTGGACGCCGCAGCCGATTGCCGCCCGTTCCCCGGTGCTCGAATTCATCGAGGCCGACCGTGCGCGTCCGCTGTGGATCGCGGCCAGTACTTCGGCCGACGATTGTGTCGGCGAAGAAGACTTTGTCATCGCCGCCCAGGGCAGATTGCCGGGATGGCGTTTGATCGTCGCGCCCCGCAAGCCGGAACGCTTCGCCAATGTCGCGGTTCTCCTCGAACAGTCCGGATTGAACTGGACGCGGCGCAGCAGCTTCAACAACAGGCATGCCGATGTCATGCTGCTCGATTCCATCGGCGAGCTCAGCGGCTTGTTCCCCTACGCGACCGTGGTGTTCATGGGAGGGACGCTGGCCGATCGCGGCGGCCACAACATACTGGAGCCCGCCATTTTCGGCAAACCCGTGGTCGTGGGCCCGCACATGGAAAATTTCCGTGAGATCGCCGAACACTTCGAACGCAGCCGCGCCGTCTTGCGAATCGATTCCGGCAATCAGCTGCATGACGCGGTTGTATCCGCGGCCTCGGATTCGGGCCTCGGCGATCGCGCACGGGCAGCCGCGGAGCAGAAGAGAGGGGCATCGGTGCGCGCCGCCGACGCGGTTCTGGCTCTTTATGAATCGACCTATCCATGCGAACGGCATCCACAGCCCGTGCATCTGCTGCTGTGGCTGCTATCGCTTCTTTGGCAAGCCGGCAGCGCGCGGGATCGGGAGGCGAAGAGCAGGCGCTCCGCTCGCCTGCCTGTCCCTGTCGTCAGCGTCGGCAACATCACCACCGGCGGGACCGGCAAGACTCCCGTGACGATCGAACTCCTGCGTGAATTCGGCTCTTCGAAGGCCGGCCTGTTGACGCGCGGCTACGGACGAACCTCTCACCGGGATGTGTTGTTTCTCAACCCGAAGGAACATATCCCGCGCTCGCTCACCGGCGATGAAGCCCAGCTCTGCATGCGCGCGGCGCCCGCTCCCATCGGTATCGGCTCCGACAGATACGCCGTTGGGAAGCAACTGCTGCAGGCGGTGGATCTCGGTCTTCTGTTTCTCGACGACGGTTTTCAGCATCTGCAGCTGCATCGCGACTTCGACCTGGTTCTCATCGATACCCTGCGTCCTTTCGGCGGCGGCCACTTTGTTCCTCTTGGTGGGCTGCGTGAACCGCCCAGCGGACTCGCCCGCGCCACGGCGTTCCTGATGACCCGGGCGGACGAGGCGCCCAATACCAAGGCGATCGAAACGGTCCTCCGCAGCTACAATCCCGATGCGCCGATTTTTCATGCCCGAACCGTTCCCTTAGGGTGGCGCGATTCAGCCGGCGCCGCGTTCAATACGGATCTGTTCAGGGACAAACACGTTGTCGCATTCTGTGGATTAGGCAACCCGCAGGCCTTTTGGAAGACGCTGCGGCGGCTCGAAATCGAACCGGTGGCCCGCTACGAATACGAAGATCATCACCAGTACGCGCCAGCCGAAATTCGACTCCTCGCGCAGCACGCGCGCGATGTGCGGGCGGAGATCGTGCTCACCACTGAAAAAGACGAAATCAATCTGGATCCCCACTATCCGTCGATCATGGGCGAGATAAGGCTCTACCGGCTCGAGATCGGAACGGAGATCGAGCGCCGCGAGGAACTGCTGGATTTGATCCGGCAACGATGCTCTTCAGGTATTATTTAATACGCCCTTATGCACTTTTTATGAAGGGCGGTAATAATTGCTTCTCCACGTTCGAGAGGACAGATGACCCCGATAATCGCCCTGCTCCAGGCAGCGCCCGATCTGAATGTGCGCCTCGCCGCGCTTGAATCCGCCGTAAAATCCGCACAGTCCGCCGGCGATAACGCCTGGATGCTGACGAGCGCGGCCCTGGTGCTGTTGATGACCGGTCCCGGGCTCGCCCTTTTCTACGGCGGCCTCGTCCGGCGCAAGAACGTGCTCTCCACCATGATGCACAGCTTCCTGCTGATGGGTCTGATCACCGTGATCTGGGCTCTGGTCGGCTACAGCCTCGTCTTCAGCGAAGGCGTACCGTTCATCGGCGGCCTGAAATACGCGTTCCTGAACGGCGTTGGAACCGATCCCAACCCCGATTATGCCGCCACCATACCCCATTTGACCTACATGATCTATCAGCTCATGTTCGCCGTGATCACGCCCGCGCTGATTTCCGGGGCCTACGCGGAGCGCATGAAATTCAGCGCCATGGTCTTGTTTACGACGCTCTGGGCGTTCATCGTTTATTTCCCGATGGCGCACATGGTCTGGGGCAAGGGCGGTTTTCTGAACGCCTATCTGGGCGGACGCGTCCCCACCTTCGACTTCGCCGGCGGCACCGTGGTACACATTACTTCCGGCGTATCCGCGCTGGTCTGCGCGTTGTATCTCGGAAAGCGCGAGGGCTACCCGCATGAACCCATGAAGCCGCACAGCATAGTGTTGAGCGTTATCGGCGCCTGTTTGCTGTGGGTCGGCTGGTTCGGATTCAACGCGGGCAGTGCCACTGCCGCCAACGGGCTCGCCTCGAGCGCGTTCGTCGCCACCCACTTCGCCACTGCTACCGCCGCCCTCGGGTGGATGGCTGCCGAATGGCTGAAATCCGGTAAGCCCAGTATGCTCGGGGGCATCTCGGGCGCGGTTGCGGGACTGGTTGCCATCACCCCCGCATCCGGCTTCGTCCAACCGATGCCGGCACTGCTGATCGGGTTGATCGCTGGCGTCGTCTGCTACTTGATGGTGACCGCCGTCAAGCACGTGTTCGGTTACGACGATACGCTCGACGCCTTCGGTGTCCACGGTGTCGGCGGGACGACAGGCGCCCTGCTGACCGGAGTATTCGCCACCAACCTTATAAACAATGCGCCGATTAACGGTAAGGTAATTCCGCTGGGTCTGGTCGACGGCAATCCTGGACAGATTCTGAACCAGGCGATCGGCGTTTTGATCTCCTTCGCTCTCGCAGGCGTGGGCACATTCGTTATCCTCAAGATTTGCGACGTCCTGATTGGCGTGCGCGTGGACCACGATGCCGAGGAGCAGGGCCTCGATCTCAGCCAGCACGGCGAAGAAGGCTACTCGCTCGAGACGTAGGTAGATAAAAAGGAAATATGAAAAAGATCGAAGCAATCGTCCAGCCATTCAAGATGGAAGAAGTCAAAGAAGCGCTCAAGAACATTGGAATCGACGGCATGACCATCAGCGAAGTTCGCGGTCACGGGCGGCAAAAGGGCCACAAAGAGGTCTACCGAGGCCAGGAATACAACGTGGATCTTCTGCCGAAAGTGAAATTCGATCTGGTGATTCAGGATTCCCGGCTGGAGGAAGTGGTCGAGTGCATTACGAATGCGGCGCGTTCGGGGAAAATCGGCGATGGCAAGATCTTCGTCTATGACGTCGCCGAGGCAATCCGGATTCGTAACGGCGATCGCGGCGAATCCGCAGTTTGATGTGGCGCTGCCGATCTTGTCGGCGGCATCCGCCCGTGCTACGTATTGAATTTAGTACGATTCAATACATTTATCAGCTCCCATCGGGAAACCTCGCCTCGGAACGCGCATCCAGTCGTAAGGAGACACACACATGAGGACCTCCTCCCGAGTTGCGGCCATTGGCTTTGCGGCAGTTTTGCTGACTTCTTTCCTGACAGGGCAACAACCCGGAGCGCCTCCACAGGGAGCGCCTCCACAGGGAGCGCCTCCACAGGGATCGCCCCCACCGGGAGGACCTCCTCCGCCGGCGCAACCCGAGCCGCCGCTTTCACCACAGCAATTGCAGGATCTTGTGGCTCCGATCGCGCTCTATCCCGATAACTTATTGAGCCAGATCCTGGTCGCGACCACCTATCCGATCGAGGTCGTGGAAGCGCAGCAATGGCTTCAGCAGAACAGAAGCCTGTCCGGCCAAGCTCTCCTCAACGCCGCTCAGGGGCAGAATTGGGATCCAAGCGTTCAGGCGCTGGTTGCATTTCCCGACGTTCTCGCACGTCTGAATCAGGACATTCGGTGGACAACCGACTTGGGTAATGCCTTCCTCGCGCAGCAGGCTGACGTGATGGCCGCAGTACAATCGATGCGCGCGCAGGCGCAGGCCAACGGCAAGCTCCAGTCCGGTCCCAACGAAAATGTCACGACGGCAACCCAGAACGGCCAGTCGGCCATCCAGATCATGCCCACGGACCCGGGTGTGGTCTATGTTCCGAATTACAATCCCGCATGGGTTTGGGGACCGCCCGTTTACGGTTACTATCCGCCTCTCTTGTATCCGCCCATCGACGTGGGTTTCTCCTTTTTTCCCGGCATCGACCTCGGATTTTACTTCGGCGGCGGCTGGGGTTTGTGGGGCGGGTTCGGCTGGGGATGGGGGCCGAATTGGTTTGGTGGCGGCATTCTCCTGAACGGAGGGTTCTTCCATCGCTACGGTTTCCGCGACTACCATCCCGGGTTCGGAGGGAGCGTGTGGGCGCATGATCCCGGTCACCGCCTCGGTGTTCCTTACGCCAATCGAGCGGTGGCCAATCGGTTCGGTGGTGCGGCCGGATTCCGTGGAAATGCGGCGGTCCGAGGCGGAGCGGAAAGTTTCCGGGGTGGTGGAGCGGAAGCCTTCCGGGGCGGTGCTGGAGGGGCGCGAGCTGGCGGTGCGGAAGCGTTCCGCGGCGGCGCGGTGCAACCCGAACGAGCCCCGTCGGGACAACGCTTCGGTTCACAGGGTTTCGAGCGCCAGAATCCCGGCGGTAATCGCAGTGCCTTCAGCGGAATTCGCGGCGGCGGGGAAACCCAGATGCGCAGCGACCACGGATTCTCAAGCATGGGACATGCTGGTTTTGGCGGATACCGCGGCGGCGGCGGTGGTGGCGGCGGGTCGCACGCCGGAGGTGGGCGGCGATGACACTCAGACAGTCAATGACGATTCTCACTGTAGCGATACTGGCAGCCTGTGGTATGAGCATTGCCCTTGCGCAGGAACGCACGCGGAAGACCTTTGATTCGCCCGAATCGGCGGTGCAGGCGCTCATCACTGCCACGTCGAAGAATGATTCGGCGGAACTCGCTGCCGTCCTCGGCTCCAACGGGCAGGGTCTCCTCACCTCGGGTGACGCCAACCGGGATCAGGCCGAACGGCGCGAATTCGCTCAACTGGCGAACACCCGGCATCGGCTCGAACGCTCCACCATGAGGGCCGGCACCATGATCCTGGTGGTTGGCGATCAGGACTGGCCTTTTCCGGTTCCGCTGATTCAGGTGGACCAACGTTGGCGTTTCGACGCCGGCCTCGGCGCGCTCGAGGTGCGTGCCCGCCGCGTCGGCGCCAATGAACTCGATGCCATCGAAATCTGCGCGGGATACGTGGAAGCGCAGAAGGCCTATGCCGCTGAGCGCCGCTCGGGGTCGACAACCATGGATTATGCCAAAAACATCGTGAGTTCTCCCGGGCAGAAGGACGGTCTCTACCAACCGGGAACCGGCGCGGAACCCGAGGCTTTGCCCCAATTGGTGCCGCAGGGTTTCGCCGACGCGGCCGTCGAGCCGCCCGGGCGCAAGGCCAAGCCGTACCACGGCTACTATTTCCGTGTTCTCACGGCGCAGGGACCAAACGCGCCCGGCGGACCGCACAAATACATGGCTGGGAAATATATGATCGGCGGCTTTGGGTTGGTGGCGTGGCCCGCGGAATACGGCGTGACCGGTGTCCACACGTTCATCGTGAATCAGGACAACACGGTGTATGAAAAGGATCTGGGCGCTCAAACATCCACGCTGGCGGCCGCGATCGCGCGCTACGATCCCGACAGCTCCTGGACCCCGGTGGATTAGGACGCGCGGCGGCACGCGCGTTGCGCGGTAGCGGGAGAACGCGCGAATTCAACTCCGCGCCCCAACATACCAGGGAGCACTCACCGTAAAGATGCGTTCGTTGCCGCGCGCCAGCAGCACCCATTCGAGCATCCGCCCCCGCTGGTTGTGGAGGAAATACTCGTACCACTTGTCCTCCACCATCTCGGGAATCACCACGATGATGGTGCGCTTCGGATTCGCCTTCGAAAGATCCAGAACGAACTGCACGATGGGAACGATGACGAAACGGTAGGGCGAAGGCAGCACATGAAGACGGGGAGGCTCCCTGCCGGCCTCGCGGAAAGGCCGCTCCACATAGTGCCGCCACTCCGTTTCCAGCGGCTCGGAGTGTTCGGTGGCGTCTACATGCAGCGCGATGACTTCCGATGAGAGCCGCGCCGCAAATTCAATCCCCTGGCGGGCAATCTCGCTCCAGTGCTCAACGGGAATGACGGCGATGGGGGGCTCGCCGAGGCGGACCGCGTTGACCGGAACCCTGGACGCCGTGAGCATTCTTATGGAATGGTAGTGGCGCCGCACGGAGACGAATAAAACGATTGTCAGAGGAATGAAAAGCAGCGTAATCCAGGCGCCGTCGACGAATTTCGCAACCAGCACGACCACCACCGTGATACCGGTGACGAACGCGCCAAGCCCGTTGACCGCGGCTTTCTGCAGCCAACTCTCCCCGCGATGCTTCCACCAGTGCACCACCATCCCGGCCTGTGAAAGCGTGAAAGCCAGAAAAGCGCCGACGGCGTAGAGCGGAATCAGCCGGTCGGTCACGCCGCCAAAGAGAATCAGAAGGCCGCCGCACAGTAGTGCCAGGACGACGATGCCATACGTATAGACCAGCCGCCGCCCGCGATAGCCGAAAACATGCGGCAGGTAGTTGTTCTGCGCCACGGCCCGGCAGAGGCGTGGAAAATCGGCGAACGCGGTATTGGCGGAAAGCGAAAGAACGAAGAGAACCGACCCCATCGTCAGGTAATAGAAAATTCCCCTCCCGAAAACAGCGGCGGAGAGCAGGGAGAGTACGCTTTGGTACCCGGGTTGGCCCGGATCGGTCGCGGCGATACCGTAAACGTTCACCAGATAGGAAATACCCGCCAGCAGCACGGCGAGAAGAAAAATGATGACCGTTAGACTGCGCCGCGCGTTGTTGACGGCGGGTTCGCGGAAGGCCTTCACGCCGTTGCTCACGGCTTCGACGCCGGTCAACGCCGTGCAGCCGCTCGCAAAAACTTTAAGGAGCAGCCAGTAGCTTACGGTCGCGCTTACCGCGGGCGGTGGCGGGAGAGCCGCGACGGGCATGGGATGACCGCCGCCGGCGGCAACACGAACTATTCCCCCGGCGATGGTGACGAGAAGCGTGAAGAGAAAAAGGTACGTCGGAACGGCGAATGCGATGCCGGCGTCGTGCACTCCCCGGAGATTCACGATCGTGACCACGATCAAAATACCCACACACAGAGAAACCGTATGCGGCAGCAGGGACGGAACAGCCGAGACGAGCGCTCCCACGCCGGCGGAAATTCCCACCGCGGCGGTGAGGATATAGTCCGCCAGCAGGGCGGCTGCGGCAAGCAGGGCCGCGGACGGCCCGAGATTGAAGCGCGCCACCGTATAGGAGCCGCCGCCCGACGGATAGGCGGCGATAGTCTGGCGATAGGAAAAGTACACGATCGCGAGCAGCGTGATGATGGCGGCGCTGACCGGAAGAATATAGTGGACACCCGCCAAGCCAAGTGGAATCAGAAGACTGAGCGCCGCCTCCGGACCGTAAGCAGCCGAGCTGAGCGCATCGAGACCGAAGATGGGAATGCCTTCCGCGGGACCAATCTGCTCGGCGCGCTCGTCGCTGGTCCTGATGGGCTTTCCGACGACAAGGTCAAGAATGTTCATGAGCGGAAAATGTTAGCTTACAATCCCGGCCGTCGGCGGGCTTGGTTCCGGCCTGCGACAATTCAGGGACATGCGGCGAGAGCCGCGTCGCACGAGCCGCTGTTTTCAAATCCGAAGACATCGCGGAACGGTGCGGCACGCAATCGATCCCACTGTAAAAAGCCACGGATGTGCCAGAATCGGAGGACCACTTGGCGCAAACGGCGGAGATCGACACATCGATTCGTGAAGCGGCGCAGGCACAGCATAGCCTGAAGCGGGAGCTGCGGCTGGGCGATCTCGTCCTGATGCAGGTGCTGCTCATTCTGGGCTTCACCTGGATCGGCAGCGCGGCGGAGCAGGGCACCACGCATGCGTTCCTCTGGGTGGCCGCAATTCTGTTCTTATACCTGCCGCTGGCGGGAGTGGTGATGCACCTGAGCCGCGTCATCCCTGTCGAAGGCGGCTCGTACCAGTGGATCAAAGCGGGGTTGTCGCCGCTGGCGGGATATCTCGCCGCTGCCAACATCTGCCTGTACATCTTCGCCGTCTATGGCACCATCGGGCCGACGCTGGTGAACAGCGTCGCATATGCTCTGGGGCCGCGCGGCGCGTGGATGATGAACAGCAACGCCGTGCTGGTGGGCGTCGGCGTGGCGTGTCTGGTCAGTGTGTGGGCGATCAATGTCAGGGGCTTGCACCTGGGGAAGATCGTGATGAATGGCGGCGCGGCCCTGACGGTTGTTGTGGGCGCGCTGACCATGTTCCTGCTGTTTAAGCGGATGACGAGCGGCGTGCCTCCGCTGAACAAGCCGTTCTCGTTCGCGGCGCCGGCGTTTTCCATCGCCACACTGAATGTGTTTACCAAGATTGCGATGGGCGGGCTCACCGGCTTCGATAACGCCGGCGTGTTCGCCGGCGAGTGTCGCGGAGCCCGGCGGGATCTTCCCCGCTCCGTGATGGTGGCAGCGCCGCTGATCGCGCTGATCTACATTCTGACCACGGGCGCGATGCTGGCATGGATTCCCGCGGGGAAGATCGATCTGGCCGCGCCGATTCCGCAGTTGCTGCGGGCGGGCTTCGGGAACACCGGCATCGGCGCCGTGATCTCGGTGGCGACGATTGTCATTATGACCCTGAACTCCTACGCAGGTGCGGTGGCGATGGTGGGGATGGCATCCCGGTTTCCCATGGTGATCGCATGGGACAAACTGCTGCCCGAATGGTGGTCCCGCCTGCACCCGAAGTACCGGACGCCGGTGAAGTCCATTGGCGCGGTGTCGGGAGCGTGCATCGCGGTGCAGCTTTTGAGCTCCGGGGGCGCGGGAGGGCAGGAGATGATTCAGATCGGCATGGGGGCGGGGATCGCGGGGCTGTGCATGATGTACTCGATGTTGTTCGGGATAGTGCTCTTCGCACGCAAGGGTTCGCCGGTGCGGCCCGGCCCGTTCCTCCGGCTGGCGGCATTGTCGGGGTTTGTGGTGAGTCTCGCGTCCCTGCCATTCCAGGTGGTGCCGCAGGCCGGCGTGGCGAACCGGTGGGTCTTCGCGCTGAAAGTAGCGGGTCTGTTCTGCGCCGCGAACGGCACGGCGGCGTTGCTGTACTGGAACGGCAAACGCGTGGGGCAGGCCATCGTCGTTCGTGGCCTGCCCGTAGCTTGAGAAACCGACAAGGCCGGAATGTCCGAAACCGGACAATCCAGGCCGCGGCCTGTCTTGCCCACGGTCGGCGAGATGGGCGAACTCGTCCGCTCGGTGGACTGGTGGGCTACGCCTCTTGGAACGCCGCAGAACTGGTCGCCCGCGCTTCGAACCAATGGTGGGCATTCTTCTGGCGAACCGCTTCCCCCAGCTCCTTTGGTGGGGGCCGGAATATATTTCGATCTATAACGACGCCTATCGCCTCATTCTTGGCGCAAACACCCCTGTGGGCCCTCGGAAAAACCGTCCGCGATTGTTGGTCGGAAATCCGGAACATCCTGAACCCTCTGATCGACACGCCATTCCAGGGCGGTCCCTCGACGTGGAGTGAGGATATCGAGCTTCAGATCAATCGTGCCGGATTCATCGAAGAAACGCATTTCACCGTCGCCTATAGCGCCGTACCCGACGACACCGCAACCGGCGGAATCGGCGGCGTGCTCGCCACCGTGCATGAAATCACGGAGAAGGTCGTCGGCCAGCGACGCATCACTGTCCTGCGCGACCTCGGCGCATGTACGGCGGAAGCCAGGACCGCCGCGGAAGCCTGCGAAATCTCCGCCGCCATGATGACGCCGCATCTCAAGGACATTCCCATTGCTCTGCTCTATGTGGTGGATGCGTCGGGTACTCAGGCGCATATTGCCGCTTCCTGCGGAGTCGACGAGGGCGCGGAAATAAGGCCGCCTGTCATCCACCTTGACGATTCAGGCGGCGAGCGTTCGTCCTGGCCCCTTGCCGTGGCGCATCGCACGGGACAAATGCAGGTACTCAGGGATCCGTCCTCGAAATTCGTTGCCGTACCGTCCGGCCCGTGGCCCGCTCCGCCGCAAATCGCCGCCATTGTACCCATCCGTTCTCATGTCTCCCGCCAAACG
>Ga0070733_10001246_pt1 | contig 19161 bp, 17 predicted proteins | sample Coa_R1_9_FD_66450 | JGI IMG/M metagenome (GOLD analysis project Ga0070733, IMG submission 66450) | Surface soil microbial communities from Centralia Pennsylvania, which are recovering from an underground coalmine fire - Coalmine... | ecosystem: Environmental > Terrestrial > Soil > Unclassified ... | reverse complement strand
CTTTCTCGTTCGACTTGCATGTGTTAGGCACGCCGCCAGCGTTGATTCTGAGCCAGGATCAAACTCTCGTTTGAAACCTGATGCCTGCCGACGGGTAGTTGGCAGGCTGCCATCGCCGCACATCCAAAACCAGCTGGCAAAAGCTGGACTTGGTTTCAACAGCGCGGGATGGCGCCACCATTCAGCCCCCGCTTGCCCTTCTTGCGAAGAGGAAGAGGAGTTCATGGTGGTCTATCTTGTGAGATCGTCTCGGACTTATGCCCGAATCCGTTCTCTCACGACTGGCACGTTCAACCTAGTTGTCAAAGACCGAATCGCCTTCCGCCTGAGCGGCGCGCCTTCAGGTCTAGACGGATTCTTTTCTGCGGGCGAACCCACAGTTCGAATCCGGCTGTCCTCGAAACCCTACAAACATACAGTTGGCGCAAAACCCTGTCAATCCGCGCCTCCCACAGTATTTCCACGCCTTTTCCACAGCGGGAAAGGGCGGTTGAGAGGAGCGGCCGGGGAGCTCAGCCCGCCGAAAAAGCAGGTTCCTCACCGGGCTTTCAGCCTGATTCGGAATGACAATGCTCTTCGTGGCGGCGGCTCTTTTTCGGCACACATCAGCGCGCAACGGTATGGCCTTCCGCTTGGGATTGCAAACCCGATTTAATCGGCGGAGGCTTTTTGAGCCACGCTGAAGCGGAAGACAGAAAATTGAGAAAAGATCCTACGTTTGGAGGTCCTTGCTTTGAAGGTACCCTTCAGAAACCTACTGGTTGTTTCCGAATCGAGTCCCGTGGCCGGGACGACTTGAGAGCATTTCCGCCCTCACACTGCTTTCGATGCCGGACCGCGACGAGAGTTGCAAACAATACGACCGGCTAGCCACACATCTGCTCTCGGTGAATTGTTTATACCAGATGAATAAGAAAAATTGCAAGGGGGAATTTGAAAAATGCTTGGGATGACGAATTTGGTGCGGGGCGCGTTCCATGGGGAGCGGGCAATCCGGCCCGCAGCCTTTGGTTCTAGCCGCCGCGCATTCTTTTCTCAGCTTGTCATCCCGACGAAGCGGAGTCGTTCGCGAAGCGGGCGACTCCCAACGAAGGACCTCTTCAACTCGTCGGGGTCACAGGTGCTGCCGACGAGTCCATAGGTCCTTCGTCCCGCAAAGAACGCGGGCCTCAGGATGACAGGAGTGGTGGTTTTTTAGGGGAATTCCAGAGTGACGAACTTGGCGGGGGATCGGCCGGAGTTGGTTAGGGCGTGGGCCAAACCTGGGGGGAGCCACTGGATGTCGCCGGGCTTGAGGTGGGCAGGCATGGGGACTGGCGTGGCGCTTTTGAGAGGGGCGTGGGTTGTGAGTTCCATATCGGTGACGGCGACGAGGAGGTACGGGCCGGTTCGATGCTGCTCGGGGACAATGCCTCCGGGTTGGAGTTCGATTTCGGAGGCGCGGACGGCGTCTTTGACCCAGAGGATCTCTTTGGTGCCACCCTGGAGGATGTCGAGGCCGCGGGATTCCTCCCATTGGCGGGTGGAGCGGCGGAGTTGGTCGTCCTGCAGGAGTTCGATGGTGAGGTTGCGGAAGGGCTTGTCGGACTGGTTGTGGGCGACGTGGGCGTAGGGGGCGTGGAGGAGGTCGGTTTGTCCGTCGCGGAGGGTGACCGTGGCGGGGGCCTTGCCCTGCACGGCGTTGACGACCTCGGAGTCTCCGAGGGTGACATAGATGTAGTCGTGACGGTGCCAGTGCAGGAGAGTGTCGGTGTGCGGGGGGACGTCGACGTTGAAGACGCGGACCTGGTCATTGGCGAAGACCTGGTGATGGTGGGGCTCGGCAGTGATTTCTACTTCGGCCTGGGCGGAGAGGAGAGTGGTCAGAAAAACGAGGAGGAGAGCGCGGCTCATGGGCGGGATTGTAGCAGTGGTCAGGGGCTAGAGGTCAGGGGGCAGGAGGACAAACTGAGTTAGATTGTGCCCGTGCAGGCCAGAATCGGTAGATGACCAGTCCTATACCGAGCAATCCGAGAATGGTGCCGATGATAAAGCCGCCACCAACTACCACCACTCCGTCGCCCATCCCAATTTCCTTCGGATCAGTAACTATGAAGTGAGTCCAGACGAAATCTAAGACGACAAAACTGCTCATGAATAGAACGGCGCCCGCCACGACCGAACTTGCGATTACAACAGCGCATTTCGTAGGCCTAGTCATGCCGAATCCTTCCGCTTTCGTCGAGGAGCGTCCTTTATTCTTCGCGGGTGACGCGGATCCATTCTTCCATTTGGTTGAGGTATTCGGTGAGGGCGCGGCGGCCGGAGGCGGTGAGGCGATATTCGGTGCGGGGGACGCGGCCTTCGAAGAATTTTACGCAGGAAATGTATTGCGCTTCTTCGAGTTTGCGGGCGTGGACGCTGAGGTTGCCGTCGGTGGTCTTGAGCACGCGCTTCAGGTCGTTGAAGCTGAGGGAATCGTTGGTGGCGAGGGCGCTGACGATGCCAAGGCGAATGCGCTCGTGAATGAGGCGGTCGAGTTCGGGGAGTTCGGGGGCGCGGGCGGGCTCGTCCGATTGTTCACGAACCTTGTGGCGAACGTGGGCCTCGGGCTTGAGTGGCTTGCGGGATGAGAGTGCTCTAGCCACCGTGGCGCCTCGCGATGAGAAGTCCGAAGAGGATGTGGAGGCCTCCGAAGCCAGCGGCCAGAAACCAGTTTCCCCACGCGGTGGGCGCGAGGACGGCGAGGCCGCCGAGCAGCATGAAGCAGACGCCCATGACGGGGACGATGCGGACGGAGAATGAGCCTCCAGTCATGATGCCGGCGCCGTAGAGCAAGAGCCAGGTCGCGGGCAGCGCGGATTGCAGGCCGGCGCGGAATAACAGGAATGTGAGGAACGCGCCGGCGACCAGCGGGGGCGCGAGGCCGAGCGCGACTTTGCGGGCCGGGCCGGAAAATAACGGCAGGCCGCGGCGGTTCGCTTTCCAGGTGCAGAAGAGAAGTCCGATGGCGACGGCGAGAATGCCTTCGGCGAGCCAGATGCGCAGCCAAGTGAATAGTGAGGCTTGACGAGCGGCGAGGGCAGCGGCGGCGAGGGCGGTCGAGCCGAGCAGAACTTGTCCCCAGCCGGAAACGGCGGTGAAGGCGGAGGAGCGCTCCATGGTGTCGCGGATGAAGCGCAGGTCTTCGACCAAGTCGGGGGTGGGGCTTTTTTCTGCGAAGGTGTGTTCAGCAGCGCTGTGCTCGGCAGAACGGCGGAAACGACGGGCGCGATGTGGGCGCGGGTCGAACATGGGGATAGAGTAGCGCGGCTGGAGGGCGAGTGTCAAGTACTTTGCTGTACAAAGGACGTTCGCGGGGGGCGACGTGGATGAGCGGGCTTGCATCCCAGTTGTGACCGGCCTGGGTGGGACCAGCTTGGCATTTGACCAACTGGGGACGCGTATCGCGGCGCCAGGTGGAGTAGCCTAGGGAATCGGGATCGATTCGTATTCGAACCACTCGAACCGCTCGAACCATTCGTATTCGAACCATGCACGGACAGCGCGCATCCGCGAAATGGGGCCTCTGGCTGGCGCTGTGCGTGATGTGCGCGGTGCGCGCGCTGGGACAGACGGATACTCCGCCTGCGTCGTCTTCTTCGTCGCCTTCTTCATCACCTACTTCGTCGACCTCGCACTTATCTGCTTCATCGACTGCCTCGGGTTCTTCACAGCGGACGGCTTCGGAGCGCGCTTCGGTCGAGCCGGGTGCGGCTGGGGCGAAGCTCGCGGTCACCGTCACTGATGAAAATGGAGTAGCTGTTGGTTCGGCTCGGGTGCAGTTACAAGGTCCGCCGCCCGCCTTGCCGCTGCGCTGCGGCACCGACTTCGCGGGGCGTTGCGAATTCACGAACTTAACTTCCGGAACCTACGACCTGCGCGTCGAGAAGAACGGCTACTACGCAGTGGATCACCCCAACGTGCAGGTTCCAGTTACGGCCAATCTGGTTACGGTCAATCTGGATGTGACATTGACCCATCAGCAGGAGGCGCGCGTGGTTGTGGACGTGGTGGAATCGGCTCCGGCCATCGAACTGGGTCAGGTTTCCAGCAAGGAAGAACTCACGGGCGCGGAGATCATTGACATTCCTTATCCGGGGGCGAACGACTACCGCAACGCGCTGATGTTCATTCCAGGAGTTACGCCGGATGCGTTTGGTCAGGCGCATGTGGCGGGGGCCGAGACTTATCAGACGCTGCTGTTGCTGGACGGCTTCAACGTGACTCAGCCAACCAACGGCCAGCTGACGGTGCAGACGGGCATTGACTCATTTCGCTCCATCGCGGTGACGCCGAGCCGCGAGCCGGCGGAGTTTGGGAAGGGGTCCGGCGGCGTGCTGGGCTTGAACACGCGCATGGGCAACGACCACTACCGGTTCATTACGACCGACTTCATTCCGATCCCGGAGGATGTCAAGGGAATCACGCTGGGCAGTTGGACGCCGATTTACACGATGTCTGGACCGATTCGCAAAGGGAAGATGTGGTTTATCGATGCGCTGGACGGTGAGTTCGACAACGACATTACGAAACAACTTCCGGCGGGCGCCGACAGTGACCACGTTTGGCGCGTCGACAACCTAGCGAAGGTGCAAGCGAACCTGACGAATCGCAACATTGTGACGGCGAGTTTTCTTTCGAACTACTATCACGATCCTAACGACGGACTTTCGGTTCTGCAGCCGCAGCCGAGCACCGCGACCGACGCCGAAACCGCCTACCTCGGCTCGTTGAAAGACCAATATTATTTTCGGGGCGGCGCGCTGCTCGAAACTGGAATCGGCGTGTCGCAGTACAGTGTGGCGCTGACTCCGCATGGGGATAGTCCTTATATCCAGATGACGTTCGGGGCCTCAGGCAACTACTATCTGCACCGGAACACACTGGCCCGCAGGACGCAGGGCCTGGCGAATCTTTACTTGCCGCCGCGTCAGTGGCACGGACGTCACGACATAAAAGTTGGCGCCGACCTCGATCGTTTGAACTATGACGCGGAGTTTCTGCGGCAGCCGATTTCATTTCTGCAGGGGAACGAACCGATGGCGGGGCAAATGCCGCAACCTTGTCCCACCGATGCGAATGGCGTTCCGGTAGTGCCGTCGATTATCTGCTCGCGCTATTCGGTATTCTCGGCGGGCAATTACTCTACGATTTACAACACCGAGGCCAGCGCGTATGTGGAGGACCGCTGGCTGGTGACCAATCGGCTGCTCATCGAACCGGGAGTGCGTTTTGATTGGGATCAACTGGTACGCGCGCCGCTGCTTTCGCCGCGGTTGGCGGGGACTTACTCTCTCGACGAAGAAAGCAATACCAAGCTATCGGCGGGAATTGGAATCATCTACGACGTAAGCACTCTGGGAATCATTCACCAACCGCTCGAAGGGCAGCGGGTTGATTATTTCTTTGATGCAAATGGATGTCCGCAGGAAGTGAACGGCACGACGGTTCCTTGCGAAAATCTGCCGCCGGGGACAGCGGAACCGGCGCCGATTCCCGTACCCACGACGTTCAGCGCGAACCGCAAGACGCTGGCGGCGCCGCGATACGTGAATTGGAGTCTGGGATTCGAGAAGAAGCTGCCGGCTGCGGTATTTCTGAAACTGGAATTCCTGGAGAAGCGCGGCGTGCATGGTTTCGCCTACAACACGACGAATGGCGCGGTGGACGGCGACTTTGCGCTGGAGAATAAGCGCGACGACCGTTACGACGCCTTCACGGTCAGCCTGCGCCACCGCTTTCGACAGCACTACGAGATCTTTGGCGCTTACACGCGATCGAGTTCGCGGACCAATCAGGTATTCGATTTCAGCCTGGATATTCCGTTGTTGAGCCAGCAGTTGCCCGGTCCTTATCAATGGGACACGCCGAACCGCGTTGTGGGATACGGGGTGTTGCCGTTTTCCAAGTTGCCGATTGTGCACAAGTTCGACCTGGTTTATTCGTTCGAGGCGCGCACGGGTCTGCCTTTTCTTGCGACCACCGATCAGGGAGAAATCGCTCCGGGCACCAATCCGGACACGTATCGTCTCCCCACGTACTATTCCATCAATTTGCAGTTCGAAAAGCGGGTTCACCTTTTTGGACGTTATTGGGCGGTGCGCGGCGGATTCGACAATGTTACCAACCACGCGAACGCTGCGCTGTCGAACGGAATCATTGACACGAGCCACCCGTTTCCGACGTTCATCGACAATAATGGGCGGGCGTTGGATGCGCGGATTCGGTATTTGGGACGGCAGTGAAGTCGAGGGGCGTGGGTTCGTCGTAACAATGGTCGGAGTCAAAAAATTTCGCTTCTGAGAGTAGTAGCGCCAGACACGCGAGATCCCTTTGGCTCCGCTCAGGGTGACGCCATCTGTTCAGGATGACTCCATCTAAGACTTCGACGGCGAAAGTCAAAGTCCCCACTTCTCGCGCAAAGGGCGCGCGAGAAATGGGGCACCCGGCCCGTCGAATTTCAGAGCCAAAATCGTAGAGTCAAAGTCCCCACCCTCTCGCACAAAACGCGAGAAGGGTGGGGCACCCGCTTTTTCGCGTCGCTCATCATTCTTCTTCTTGTTTTATTACTTGCTGGCTACAGGGGGTGAGGCGGGGGTGACGCGGTAGTTTTTGTATTCGATGGTGAGGGTGGCGCGGCCGCCCAGGCGGATGTAGCTGATGGATTCGTTGCGGGCGGGAAGCCAGAAGGATTGGACCTTGGTGTAGTCGTGACGGATTTCGTTTTTCTTGGTCCAGAAGGAAGGGTTCACGGCGGGTTCGGCCTCGATGTGAGTCACGGCGAAGTCGGTGCCGTCGACCCAGATTTTGCCGTGGTAAACGTATTTGGTTTTGGATTTTGGATTTACTTGCAGGATGTAGTGTGCGCCGGTAGGCGAGGGTTCGTAGCTCAGCAGTTGGAAGTCGTAATTGTCGCGATTCAACTGGGTGTGCGCGCTCACGGCGGGTTCAGTGGCTTCTTTTTCGCTATCGAGAAGGCGCTTGAAGACGCGGTCCTGGATGAGTTTCGATCCGCTCTGGGAAACTACTTTGAAATCTTTGGTAGAAGGGCTGTTGTAGGTGGCTTCGACGGTCATTTCGGCTTCGCGGTCTCCGGGGAATCCGCGGTAGGTGAGGCGGTAGACGCGGGTGGCCTCGGAGTGCTGCAGAGTCTGGGCGCGTCGCTGATTGTTGCGGACCAAACTGTCGACCACCTGATCGGCGGAGAGGGGAGAGGGTGCTTGCTGGGCCGACAGGCGCGAGGCCGTTAGAACTAGCAGGAGGATCGGGGTCAGGGTGGGGAGGAGGGACATCACTTCGTTCAGTTTATACGGGCGGAGGAGTTGGGGAAGACTTAATTGTGGTGAGTTGGGGAGGGGATGGTCATTCTGGGAAGTGGGGGGAGGGCTCTTCTCGGAGGGGAAAGTCAAAATCCTTGAGCGCGGCCGCGATTTGGTCTCAAAATCAAAATCCCCACTTCTCGCGCGAAGAACGCGCGAGAAATGGGGCACCCGTTTTTGTCCATCCAGAGTTTACTTGGTTGACTGTAATTGTTGGAGGTCGGTTAGAACTTCTTCGCTGTGGCCCTGGGGACTGACTTTCAGGTAGACCTTTCGGATGACGCCGGTGGGATCGATCAGGAAGGTGTTGCGGGCGGCGAGAGTCATGCCGTTGTATTCCATGACGGAGCCGTATTTCTGGACGACGGAGTGGTCAGAATCGGCGAGCAGCTTGAAGTTGAGGCCTTCTTTGGTGCAGAAGCTTTTGTGGGAATCGACGTTGTCGACGCTGACACCGACGATGACGGCGTTCTTCTCGGCGTACTTATCGAGGTCGCGCTGGAAGTTGTGGGCTTCGATGGTGCAACCGGAAGTGAAATCCTTGGGATAGAAGTAGAGGACGACCCACTTGCCCTTGAACTGATCGAGCGAGATCTGGGCGCCTTCCTGGCTGGGGAGGGTGAAGGTGGGAGCGGGACTGCCGGCGGCGGGCGGCTGGGGCTGATCGGCGGCGGCCGCATATACGGCAGCCAGGAGCAGGGTCAGAAATAACATAGAGAGTTTCTTCATAAGGATCCTTTCGAAGTCTTGTTAAGGATAAATCGTCGATACCGGGTCTTGGCAACTTCTCGGGTTGGGAAAAAGCATCAACCACTAAGGACACGAAGGTTCACGAAGGAAATTGCGGCTTGAGTTATGTCTTGCTCGTGCTGAAGATCAAAAGCCTTTAACCGCTGAGGACGCGGAGGAAAGGCCGCGAAGGTCGCGGAGAAAAGCGAAGGTGAGTCGGTCCGGAGGGGCTTTCTTCGCGCGACGTGATTCGATTCGCTGGGCTGTGATTCTCTGTGTTTCAAAGTCAAAGGCCCTCGGAGTGGGTACGTATGGTCCGGTGTTGAAGTAGAGATCGCTGGTTGGTCGAAGTCAAAATCCCCACCCTCTCGCGAAGAACGCGAGAAGGGTGGGGCACCCGTTACAACCCGTTATTCCCTTCCTTTATTTTTCTTCTTAATTACTTATCGGAGCGGAGGCCGAATACGCCGACTCCGTTTGTTGTGCCGACGTAGACTTTGCCGTGGGCGATGGTGGGGGTGATGTATTTGTTGCCGTTGCCGAACTGGTCGGCGCCGTTGGCGGCCTGGTTGCTGTTGTAAATCTCCTGCAGGTTGAGCGCGTTGTAGGCGTGGAGAACGGCGGGGCTGCTGTTCTCGGCGGCCCACACGATGGCATTCTGGCTGGCGTTGGAGGAAACGCTGGGCGTGGCGCCGGGATATTCGAAGGCGGTTGGGGTTTGGGCCACGGGATTGGTGGTCAACTTTGCGTTCTGGAACTGGAAGAGCAGGATGGGAGAATTGACCGGGCCGTAGTAGATGCGTTCATCGTAGGTTGCGGGCATGGACCAGATGCCACCGGGGAGCGCGCCGGAGAGTTCCTGGTAGATCGCGTTTTTGTTGGCATTGAATTTGCCCATGTTGGTACGGTCGACGACGTAGAGGTTCGAGTCTTTGCCGGCGCCGACAGCGAGGTTCCAGATTTTTCCGGTCGAGTCTTTGGCTGTGACGAGAAGAGTTCCGCCGGAGCCGAGGTCGGTGTCGCTGCCGTTCTCTGAGGATTCGTTGTCCATTTCAAAATAGTCGGCGACGGCGAGTCCGCCGGCGGTGGTGAGGCGGAGAAAGGCGTTGCCGTAGTCGCCGTCGGCGGGAAAGTTGGAAGTGTTCAGGGTGGTGTCGAAGTCGCCGTTGGCGTCGAGCAGGAAAATGTTGCCGGAAGTGTCGGCGGCCATGCCGGCGCCGGCGCCCCAGATGGCGCCTTCGTTGCCATTGGGAGTTACGTTGAGGACCGTGGTCTGAGCGAGAGTATTCATGTTGTAGCCCATGATCCATCCAGTGTAGGGGCGGTAGTCGCAGTGCGAGGCCCAGGCGAGATAGACGGTGCCGCCAGTGAGGAGCAGGCCGGCGCGTTCCTTGTATTGCGCGGGATCGAAGATGACGAAGCCTCCGGAACTGTTGTCGCCGGTGCCGGGATATTTTGCGGAGATGTCGATGGGACCCTTGTGAAGTTCGGCGCCGGTGGTGGCGTCGAGGGCGTGCAGGCGCTGGTGGTAATTTGCGGAACTATCTTTCGACATGGCCACGACGTAGATAACCGGGTTGCCAGTCTTGGGGCGGAAGATGACGGGAGTCGAGGTGATGCCGATCTCGGGAGTGACCTGGCCGCATCCACGATCGTCGGAAGTGTTTTCGCCGGATTTCAGCGTGGTGATGTGCCAGAGGTTCGCGCCAGAGTCGGCGTCAAAGGCGTAGACGGTGCCGTGCTCGCTGGCGACGATGAGGAGGTTGTGCGCGACGCCGGAAATGGTGACGGCCGAAAGGTAGAGTGGTTGCGCGTCGACCAGGCCGTCGGCGGAGATGGTGAAGAGTTTGCCGAAGGTCGCGGTGTTCACATTAGCGAGGGTAAGGATGGTTTCTTTGTTGTTGAGTCCGGTGCGGGCATTATTGTTGTGGTAGGTGAGGACATCTTGCGCGGGGGCGGGGAGGATGAAGAGGATCACGAGCAGGGGCAGGCTACGAGCGATGAGGGATGGCATGATGTACACCTCCGGGGAAATCGCTGCAAGGTTCGTTGCTGGATTACGACGAAGTGGAACGTATCGGTTGAGATAAGTGTTGCAGAAATTCTGGAGGGGCTCAAACGCGATGGTACATATTGGCATGAGTGATGTGGGCAAGTTGCTGATTGTCCTGGGAGCGGTGCTGATGGTGGCCGGATTCGCGCTGACATTGGCGGGAAAAATGAACTGGCCGCTGGGGAAGTTGCCGGGGGATATTGTGTATCGCGGGAAGAATACGACGATTTATTTTCCGATCGTGAGTTCGGTGGTGGTGAGTGTAGTGATTTCGGTGGTGTTGTATCTAATGGGGAGATGGAAGAGGTGAGGGTCGTGTGGGAAAGGCTTCAGGGTATCAACCACTAAGGACACGAAGGTTCACGAAGGGGGAGGGTCGGATGCTCTGAGTACAAGGTCAAAAGCTTTTAACCGCTGAGGACGCTGAGGAAAGGCCGCGAAGAACGCAGAGAAAATCGGATTGAGCGATGGCAAACAAATCGCGGCGGTTGACTTCCGGGCTTGGTGCAGCTAGATTTCTGGGACGAGATCTTCGATCTTTGATCTTTGTTATGTCTATCGGAACGCGCGTCTTTGCCGCTCGGCGAAGACAGGGAAGCGGGTGTGAATCCCGCGCTGCCGCGCAACTGTAAGCGAGGAAAGTGCTCTCGGCCACTGGGAAGAAGAATGAATCCTGGGAAGGCTGGGGGTGAGGTTGGATGGTGGAATGAATCGCCATTCTTACTCGCGAAGCCAGGAGACCGGCGCGATCCGTCTACTTCAACCTCTTTCGCGAGCAAAGGAGGAACGTATGCGCGTATTCGGCTGTCAGGTTCTGCTGGTCTCTGTTATTTCTCTCGGCGCGGCAGCTTTCGCCGCCGATCTCAAAGTGAAAGTGGTGGATCCGCAAGGTGCGGCTGTGGCGGGGGCGCAGGTTTCGGTGGTCTGCCTGGCCGATACCGCATTTGATCACGTCGATCGAAGTACCGCTGCAGACGGAACGGCGGTATTGATGACGAACGGAGAGTCGCAAGGGTGTCGGATTCAAGTTCTAGCTCCCGGGTTTGCACCCGAGGCGGTCCAAGTCAAGGTCGAAGTCGCAAAGCAGACTGAGCTCACGGTGAATCTGCGGATGGCGACGGCGTCGGAAACGGTGGTGGTGACGGCAACGCGGACGCTTGTGCTGGGCGAAGCGGCGGGGGCGGACGTGGAGTCGCTCAGCGGAGCGCAGCTGACGACCATGCAGCCGGTCGCGGCGAACGATGCGATGCGTTTCCTTCCGGGCGCGGTGGTGAATACGGCGGGACAGCGCGGCGGATTGGCGTCGCTGTTCGTGCGCGGAGGTGAGTCGAATTACAACAAGGTGATTGTCGACGGAGTCACGGTGAACGAGCCGGGCGGGACGTTTGATTTTGGAACGTTGTCGCTGGCGCAGGGCGACCGGATGGAATTCGTGCGCGGGGCGCAGAGCACGCTGTATGGATCGGATGCGATGACCAGCGTGGTGCAGGTGTGGACTCGGGTGGGAAGCACGCAGGTTCCGGAGCTGCGATTCGGAGCCGACGCGGGAAATCTGGGAACCGAGAGTGGACACGCGGCGTTATCTGGGGCCAATGGAAGGTTTGATTACAACGTGTTTGGGGATCAGTTCAACACGGAGGGATCGGGTATCAACGACGCTTACTCGGATTCGCTGGAAGGGGCGAACGTGGGGGTGAAGGTGAGCGATAAGGTTTCGGTGCGGACGCGATTTCGCCACGCCAACAGTCATACCGGGCTGCCGGGAGAATGGAATTTCAACGGTGACGATCCGCTGGTGCCGTCGAATGGAACGTCGGAGCCGCTGGTGCCGCTGCAGCCTGATCCGAGCGATTGGTCGCAGCTGAATAATCTGCTGGGCAGCGTGGAATTGACGGTGGCTGCGCCGAACGGGTGGCAGCATCGATTTACGGGATTTGATTATCTCTATCGCTACAACGAGTTGAATGTGAACGGGGATGCGGCAAGAGTCGATCCGTTTGGCGATCCGATTGATTTTGCTTCGCATGAAGTGGACCACATCAATCGCGGAGGGTTCGAGTATCAAGGGGACTATTCGGAGAGAAGCTGGGCGCACACGACGTTTGGATATCGCGTTGAAAACGAAAATGGATTCGTGGGGAACCTTGAGTACGGCCCGCAGAACCATGGGCAGAGGTTGAATAACGACGTCTATCTGCAACAGCAGATCACTTGGGGAAGACTGACGGCGATTGGGGGCGGACGGTTTGTGCACGACAGCGCGTTTGGGAATACGGGGGTTCCCAGAGTTGCGCTGATGCTGCAGGCGATTCGCGGCAATGAAATATTTTCCGGGACGCGCCTTCGTTTTTCGTATTCGACGGGATTTAAAGAGCCGCGGCTGGAGGAGACGTTCAACGGACTGCCCGGACCGGACCCGTTCAACATTCCGAATCCGGGGCTGAAGCCGGAACGAGTGCGAGCGTTCGAAGCGGGCTTTCAGCAAGGTTTTTTCAGTAATCGATATGAGTTGAGCGGTACCTACTTCAACAATCTTTTTCACGATCAGATCAACTACGTTTCGACCAACGATCCGCCGGACTTCCCGGGGATGTACGTGAATGTGAACAAGGCCTTCGCACAGGGGGCGGAGATTGCGGTTCAGGGGAAGATCCGTCCGAGGCTGTTATTGAACACGGCTTATACGTACACGTCGTCGGAGTATCTGGATAATCCCGCGGCGTTTGATGCCGTGTTCAATCCGGGGCAGCCGCTGTTGCGGCGGCCGAAACATTCGGGCACTTTGCTGCTGTCTTATTTGGGGTCGCGATGGGGAGCGAACCTGGGTGGGAGTTTTGTGGGACGGCGCAGTGACTCGGATTTCGACAACTTTGGCATTGATCACGCGCCCGGTTATGTGCGCGCCGATTTGGGGGGATGGTTTGCGGTGAATTCGCGGATCACGGCGTATGTGAATGTCGAGAACGCGCTGGACCGGAGATATAACGAAGTGGTGGGGTATCCGGCGCTACCAGTGAATTTTCGGGCGGGGATGCGGTTTCGGGTGGGCGGGGAGTAGGCGGCGTGGAAATACCTTGCTGAGCCGCCGGCGGCACCGTCGTGAAAAGGGGTCCTTCGACTGCGTTGCAGAATTCACGACGTGAATTCTGCGACTTCGCTCAGGACGACAATCTTCAGAGAAGTTCTAGCTGACTTTCTGAGGGGCTCTTGGCAGCGGCATTGCAGAGGCCATTTTGGCGCCGAAATACTTGGTGCGAGCGAGGAGGAGTTTTTCGATTTCTACTTCCTTTAACGGTTGCTGGCGGCCGAGAAGATGAGTGACCAGGGCGATCTGGGCGAAGTGCTCGACGGTTTCCATTTTCATGTAGGCGTGCTCGAGAGTGTCGCCGTAAGCAACGACGCCGTGATTGGACATGAGAATGGCGTCGTAAGCGGGGACGTACGGCTCGAGAGTCTGGGCGAGTTCGGAGGTTCCCGGCGTGCCGTAGCGAGCCAGGGGAATGCATCCGAGGCCCATGACGACTTCGCAGACCAGGGGTTCGGTGAGCGGGATGCCGGCGGCGGCGAATCCGGTGGCGGTGGGCGGATGGGCGTGACAGATGGCCTGAATATCGGGACGCATGCGGTAAATCAGCAGGTGCATACCGATTTCGCTGGTGACGTGGCGGCGCCCGGCAACGCGTTCGCCGGCGAGATCGACGATGACCATGTCGGCGGGACGCATGGCCCCTTTGCTGACGCAGGTTGGAGTTACTAGAACTCGGTCGCCGGGCAGGCGGACGGAGAGATTTCCGTCCATGGCGGCCACGAATCCCCGCTGGTGCAACATTCGTCCGTAGTGGACGATTTCTTCCCTGTGTTTGCGTTCCGTAGGCATGAATACCCTTTAGGGGGAGTTAACACAAAGCGGGCCGCACTTTGGCTCCCGCATAGTACCAGCAGTTACGGCGCAGAGACAATCCAAAATTTCGAGAAAAAACGATTCGCTAGGGTCCTGAGCCTGAAATTCGTCAATTGAAATATGAGGTCGGACAGCCAGGAGATTCTTCAGCCCAGGGGCTGAATCCCTGCTTTCAAGGGACGCTCGTTCGGCGCGGCGGAAGCCGAGCCCTTTCAAAACGTCCATTACTTCTAAGACGCGAAGCCATACGGCACCGATCACGCAGATGCCTATAATCGAAGGCGTGTTGGTCTCAGAGTTTCACTATCACCTGCCGGAGGAGCTGATCGCCCAGGAAGCGCTGGCGGATCGAGCGGGTTCGCGAATGTTGCAGGTGGAGTCAGGGCAACTGTGCGATCGGCAATTTCGCGATTTTCCGGAGTTGCTGCGGACGGGGGATCTGGTGGTGTTCAACAATACGCGGGTGTTTCCGGCGCGTCTGTATGGGCGGAGGGGGGGACTTCCGGGGAGTCAAAATCCGGAAGGTGAAAATCTGCACCCGGAGCATCCTTCGGGGAGAATTGAGGTTTTGCTTACGCGACAGGTATCGCGGGAGCCGAATGAGTGGGAATGTTTAGTGAGGCCGGGGAAGAAGATTGGGGTGGGGCAGCGGCTTTTCTTTGGAGAACGGGACGAGTTGCAGGCGGAGGTGATTGGGAGGGGGGAGTTTGGGGAGAGGAGAGTTCGTTTTGCGAGAATCCCCACTTCTCGCGCAAAAAACGCGCGAGAAATGGGGCACCCGCGGCTGTCCCCACATGGGGACGGTGATGGTGCCGGCTTCTTTGAACTTCTAGAGAAGATTGGGCATGTGCCGTTGCCGCCTTATATTGCGCGGGAGGATTCGGTGGGGGATCGGGAGCGGTACCAGACGGTGTATGCGCGGGAGCGGTGGTCGGTGGCGGCTCCGACGGCGGGGCTGCATTTTACACCGGAGATTCTGGAGCGGATGCGGGCGCGTGGGATTGAGACTTGCGAGGTTACGCTGCATGTAGGGCTGGGGACGTTTCAGCCGGTGAGGGTGGAGCGGGTGGAGGAACATCGGTTGCATTCGGAGGCTTATTCGATTTCGGAGGAGGCGGCGGAGAAGGTTAATCGAGCGCGGAGGGAGGGGCGGAGGATTGTCGCGGTAGGGACTACGACGGTGCGGACTCTTGAATTTGCGGCGCAGCAGAGTGAAAACCCCCACCCTTCGGCAAGCTCAGGGCAAGCTTTCTCGCGCACAGAACGCGCGAGAAATGGGGCACCCGGCGAGGTGCGCGCGGGGGCGGGCGAGGCGAACCTGTTTATTTATCCGGGATACAGGTTTCAGGTGGTTAGGGCGCTGCTGACGAATTTCCACTTGCCAGAGTCGACGTTGCTGATGCTGGTGTGCGCGCTTGGCGGGAAAGAGAATGTGATGCGGGCATATGAGCACGCGGTGCGCGAGAGATATCGGTTTTATTCTTATGGGGATTGCATGTTGGTGGAGTAAGCGTTTTGAGCGCACCCGAATGTTCGGGAGTTGAGTCGGCATGAGACCGGTCATAAAAGCTACCGGCGCGATCAGGATTGGAACCCCAGGCCGCGATGTGTTTGATGCGTGCTGTTTGATCGCAACAATCCAAGCCGCACCAGCTCCTGGTGTAGCGAAGCTGGATCGTGAAATCGAATCGCGTGCATGCCGATCCCGCTGGCCGCTTCAACGTTGTGCTGCAGGTCATCAATGTAGATTATTTGCTCCGGGCTCAGACAGAACCTTTCGCAGAAGCGTGTAAAGATTCGCGGATCGGGTTTGACCAAGCGCACTTCGGCAGAAAGAAAAATAGCCCGGAACCAACGCAAGAATTCGAATCTTTTCTGCGCAAACGGGAAGGTTTCCGCTGACCAGTTGCTCAGGGCGTAGATCGGTACTTCCTGTTCTCGAAGCTCAGCCAGAATATCGACCGTGCCCACGATGGGTCCTGCCATCATTTCATCGAAACGCTCAAACCACGCGTCGATCATTTGAGCATTCGTAGGATGTTCGAGTTTCAGCGCTGCGCAGGCTTCCGCGAACGTTCGCCCGGCATCCTGATGCAGATTCCATTCTGTCGTGCAGATGTTCGCTAGAAAATGTTCCATATCGGCTTCATGTTGGAACAACTTGCGATAAAGATAGCGTGGATTCCAATCGATTAGAACGCCGCCGAGATCAAACACCGCTACCGAACCGGGTATTGTCATACTGTGATTTTAGCGAATCAGACGTCAGGGTCATTCGTAGCTCTGGAGAAGATTGGCGTAACATCGTGATTCAGAAGAAGACGCACACTCCGAGGGAGGCGGCCAGGACCAAGAGAGGCAGCCATAAGCGACGGAGAAACATCAGAGTGATGCGTCGCATGGGCTGCCGTTCCACCAAACGGCGCCTTAGGAAAAGGCGGACAGTATGTCAAATGGAGTCAAGCCGGGATTTGGGATGAGTTGTCCAGACCGGAAGGTCGTGAGAGCGATTCTTTCGCCGCTCCCGGAAAGTGTGATCGAAACGTCCCGCAGCGGCTAAAAGCCGCGGGCGAGGATGAGGACTTTATGGCACCACTGAAGTCGTGCCCATCCCAAATCTGCCCCTCCCGTATCTTCCCCTATCTTCCCCGAAATCGAGGACTGACACGGCGGAGACGCCTCGCTGGGCTTGGCGGGGCGGACGAAGGCGTCCGCCCCTACACAAGAAATTAGGCTCTGGCGCCGACGGCGGCGGGTTCGGTGGCCGGGACGGACTTATCTTCGCCGTTGGGCTTGGGCTGGCCACCCTTGCGGATGTCGATGCCGCCTTTGAAGAAGGCTCCGTCTTCAATGGAGATGCGGGCCGCGATGACGTCGCCGGTGAGAGAGCCGTCGCTGCGGATATCGACGCGGTCGCTGGCGGTGAGATTGCCGCGGACCTTGCCGAGCACAACGATTTCGCGGGCATTGATGTTGGCGGCGACGACGCCGTTGCGACCAATCGTCACGCGGTTACCGGCGAGGTTGATCGATCCCTCGACACGGCCATCAATGTAGAGCGACTCGGAGCCAGTAACCTCGCCCTTAATGACGAGTGACTTGCCGATGGTGGCCTGATCGGCGGTCGTGGTAGCCACCGGTCGCGGAGTGGCCTCAGCGGGCATGGAGGACATGGCAGGCGCGCTGGGGGTAGACGTAGTGGGGCGCTCCGGCTCGGCGGGCCGGGCAGGGGTCTGGGGCTGATTGGTGGGCTTCCACATGGGGTAAAAGGTCCTTTCCTAGTTGGGATTAGGGGTCACACGCCGCACTTTCGTGACCAAAGCGAATTGTACTCCCGCGTCTCAAAATGAGCGCTGTGGAAAAGCCTTTATTTTCAATCAGGAGTTCCTCGTATGGTACGTCTCGAAGAGAACTCGAAAGGTGAGGTTGGAGGTTGCGGCAGGTGCGACGTTTCTGCTCGACGAGGTAGGAATTCCGGAAAAATTTGCCAGGCCGTACCCTTCCGCAGAGCTGGAGGGTTATGCTGTCAGGATCGAAGATTTGTCGAAGACGGAATTGGGGATGGGGCGTCTAAGTCTTCGAGAATTGGGCCCCGCGGGAAGCGCAATCGTGGTTTGAGGCCGGACTTTAACGAAATCCCCATTTCTCGCGCAAAAGAACGCGCGAGAAATGGGGCACCCGGCACCCGGCGAGCAAGATCAAAAAAACTTTAACCGCGAAGGACGCGGAGGACTGCCGCAGAGTTCGCGGAGAAACCCAGAGCTTTTCCTACTTGGAGGGCAAAAAGCATGCTAGAACCTGCCGTTGTTTCGCCTGCAACGTTTTTGATCGCGCGGCCCGAGCCGGCCGAGTATGCGCCATATTATGACCGCTATATTTCTCTGATCGCGGGACCGGACATTCTGGGGACGCTGGACGCGCAACGGAGGCAGATGATGCTTTTGCTTTCGGGACGCGATGAGGCCGATGGAGATTTTCGCTACGCTGCCGACAAGTGGAACGCGAAGGAAGTGCTGGGGCATGTATGCGACACGGAGCGCGTGTTCGCGTATCGGGCGCTGCGGATCGCACGCGGCGACCAGACTCCGATGGAAGGGTTCGAGCAGGATGATTATGTGAGGAATGGTCCGTTCGCCAGGGCGCCGCTGGGGGAGATTGTAGAGGACTACATCGCAGTGCGGCGGGGGACGCTGACGCTGCTGCGCAATCTGCAGGAGGAAGCGTGGACGCGGCGCGGCGTGGCCAACAAGAATGAAGTGAGCGTGCGGGCGCTGGCTTACATTATCGCGGGGCATGAGTTGCATCATCGGAGGATTCTGGAGGAGAAGTATTTTGGGAAGAGCGGTGTTGGGGTTTAGGTCTTAGGTCTTGGGTTTTGAGAAAATACCCAGACTTCGTGGCTCAGAAACCGAAGACCTAACACCCAGGACCTAAGACCTCGTACTTCCATGTCTGAACGCGCACTGACGGAATTGCTGCGAGGTAAGGGGGCGCACGCCGATCCCATGGCGTGCGTGGAGGATGTTTCTGCCGAGTTGGCGGGGCGAGTGGTTTCTGGATTTCCGCATTCGATCGGGCAACTTCTGTTCCACATCAATTACTGGATGGATTACGAACTGTGCCGCATTCGCGGGCAGAGGCCGGCGTATCCGGAACATAGCGCGGAGAGCTTTCCGGCGGCGGCGTCCGTGGATGGGCGCGAATGGGATCGGATGAGGACACAGTTCGCCGCGCTGCTGGCCGAGTTTGGCGCGCTGGCGAAATCTCCGCGAGCGGAACTTGAGCGCCAGATTGAAAGCGTGCATGAAGGCGACAGAAATGTCGCCGGCACACTTGAAGCCGTGCTCTGGCAGATGGTCGCGCATACGAGCTATCACGTGGGGCAGATCGCGATGATGCGGCGAGTGTTGGGAGCGTGGCCGCCGCGCGGGGGCGGGGACGCGTGGTAGGCGGGGGCGGCGGCGCGCTGGGCTTCAGGCGTCAGCTGCTTGCGTTGCAATCGGTAGTGTCGTCGCTAGGCCCGGTTCGGAATCCCTTCTCAGACTTGTGCGCAAGATCTTGCGGCGAAAACCGGTGTCGCGAATTTCCTCTGTAAAACGGGCGATTTGGCGCTTGCTCAGCGTGGGACGATGAAGTAC
>Ga0070733_10001245_pt1 | contig 19166 bp, 14 predicted proteins | sample Coa_R1_9_FD_66450 | JGI IMG/M metagenome (GOLD analysis project Ga0070733, IMG submission 66450) | Surface soil microbial communities from Centralia Pennsylvania, which are recovering from an underground coalmine fire - Coalmine... | ecosystem: Environmental > Terrestrial > Soil > Unclassified ... | reverse complement strand
TTCCCGGTAAGAAGGATCCTCGTCAAAGACCTTCAGCGAACTACCTGCCGCAACATTTCCCGGAGACACGACATTGACGCGAATGCCCTGCGGCGCATATTCCAGCGCCAGACTGCGGGCCAGATTTTCGAGGGCCGCTTTCGCCGAAGCGTAGGCAGAGATCTGCGAATGCGGCATGCGCGCCACGTAAGACGAAGTGAAGATCAAATGTCCGGCGATCTGGCGCTCGGTCCAGCGTTTGAGCACAGCCCGGGCGAGATAGGTTTGCGCGAAGTAGTTGAAGCGGAAAATGCGTTCGAATTCCGCTTCCGGCGTCGTAGCGAATGGATGCAGCCCGCACCCTCCGGCGTGCCCGATCACGGTGTCCATCGCGGGATATTTTTCGAAAGCCGCTTCGACGACTCGTGCGATCTGCGCCGAATCCGTGATATCGGCCGGGAGATAAAAGTACGACGAAGGTTGAATCCCCCACGCCCCGAGCATGCGCCGGGCATCGGCTTCGGCTTTGATATCGGTCAGAACCAGCGTGGCGCCGCTCTGTGCCAGGCGCTTCACCATGTGCTCGGCGATCGCACCCATAGCGCCCGTAATCAGAATCGTCTTTCCCGAGAGATCAATGGGAATCATCCGCGCTTGCTCCCGTTGGCCGCGGAGAGCACATCGTGCCCCGATTCCGTCACCAGAACGTCATCTTCGATCCGCGCCCCGGCCCCGCGCTCCGGAATGTAGGCTCCCGGTTCGATGGTCACGATCATCCCCGGCTCGAGCTTCGATTTTTCTCCCGGCACAATCAGAAATCCCGGATCGTGGTAGCGAAAGCCGACATGATGGCCGGTGTGGTGCGTGAAGTAGGCGGCAAAGCCATGGGCCGCAATCTTGTCTCGCGCTGCAGCATCTACTTCCTGCGCGGAAACGCCCGGCCCGATTGCATTCACCGCCAGTTGCTGCGCTTCCCGCACTACCGTCAGCACTTCCTCGGCCTCGGGTTCCGGGGTTCCGACCGTGCCCATGCGCGTGAGATCGCTAAAATATCCGTTGACGCAGGCCGCCAGTTCGATCACGACCAGATCGCCTTCTTCAAGCCGGCGCCCGGTGGATCGGTTGAAGCGCCCGGCGTCGGCGCTGTTCGGTCCGGACTGAATCATTGCCCATCCCCGGGAATGAAAAATGCCGGCAAAACCAATCTGGCGGTAAATGGCCGATTCGACCGCCGCGCCGACTTCGGCCTCCGAGACGCCCGCATTCAAGTGCTCGTAAAAGGCATGCAGGCCGATGTTCGCCACCTGATTGGCCAGACGGATGCACTGGATTTCCTCGGCCGTTTTTCTCAGGTAGAGTTTCGCGAAGCCGGCGATCGCTGCTGCATCCGAGCGAACCCCGAGCGCGGCCAACCGGGAAGCGAAGTTTTCTGAAATCGGAATCTGCTCGGCGGCCTGAATCGGCAAAGAGATTCGTGCCGTTGCCGCGGTCATTCCCGCTTGCGCCGGCTTGATCCCAGCTTTGGCCAGTTCGGCCTCGACCGCCGCCACCAGCGCAGCATAGGGATCGGCGCATTTCAGGTCGCCCCAGGGATAATCCAGCACGCGCAGTCCCGCAGGAATATGGTCACGCGGCTCAATCTGCGGCAGGATCACCAACGGCTCGCCGTCGGCGAAGCACATCACCAGCGACGCGCCCCAGAACGGGTAATAGCCGGTCAGCATCAGCAATTCATCGGGCCGCCAGCCAATCCATGCCTGCAGATCGTGGCTTTTCAGGAATTGGCGGATTTGTTCAGCGCGAGACGGAGTGGCAGACACGTTGCAGTTCTCCCGATTCACATGATCCGTTCACATGATCCCGTATTTCTCAAATGCTTTCACGGCGCTGCTTCCGGCTTCGATCGCCTTGCGAACAAGTTTTTCGCCGCGCGCTTTCTCGAGAGCCCGAGTGAAAACTTCAGCCTCCGCTTCCGCCGGAACCAGCAGCACTCCGTCAATGTCGCCGAAGAGAATATCCCCGGGGCGCACGCGCACGGCTCCGATTTCGACCGGAATGCGGTAATCCACGACCTTATAACGCGGCGCGGAATCCTGGCCGTAGGAACCAAACCCGAAAGTGGGGAATCCCATCTTCAGAATCGCCTTCGTGTCGCGGACATAGCCGTTCAACACCGCGCCGCGGCTGCCGAGGATGCGGGCGCGCGTGCTCATCAGTTCTCCCCACAGCGCATTCCGCGGAGAAGCGCCAGTGTTCACATACACTTCGTTGTTGCGCAGATCGTCGAGCGCTTCGAGCATCAGGCCAAACGGTTTTTCCATTAACTTGTTGGCGCTGCCGGCGATTTTCTCCGCGAATACATCCACCGCAAGCACCGGCATAGCGCGTCCGATCACCACCATCTTGCGCTGGACGGGCTGGATTTGCGGCGGCAGAAACTGATGCTGCAGGTCCATCTTGTCCATCACATCTCCGACCACGCAGGTAAAAAGCTCGCGCTGCGCGATAGCGAAGAGGTCGTCGTCGGAACTCCAGAGTTTTCTCTTTGCCTTCGTCGCTTTCATCGCGCCCGCGCCTCTTTGATCTTTTCCGCGAACTGGCGGGCAAGTTTCGTGATAGCGGCAAATTCGCCGGTTTTCGCGCCGGCCGTCAGGTTGCTTCCCACGCCGACGGCGACCGACCCGGCTTTGATCCATTCGCCTACGTTTTCAAGTGTCACGCCGCCGGTGGGCATCAGGTGCGCCTGCGGCAGCGGTCCCTTCACCGCCTTGACGAATGCCGGACCAAGGATCTCTCCGGGGAACGCTTTCACAATATCCGCGCCGCACTCCATGGCCTCGACCACGTCTCGAATCGTCCCGGCGCCGGGCATGTAGGGAATCTGATATCGGTTGCACAGCCGCGCCGTCTCGGGATTCAGTGACGGACTGACCACGAACTGCGCTCCGGACAAAATCGCAATCCGCGCCGTCTCCGGATCAAGCACGGTTCCTGCCCCGAGCAGAACTCCGCCCGATTCCTTCTTTGCCAGATGCTCGATGACGGCCGCAGCGCCAGGGACGGTAAAAGTGATTTCCAGCGCCGCTACGTCGCCGAGCCCGCAGGCTTCCGCGATATGCGACGCCTGGTCGGAACTTTCCGCCCGAATGACGGCTACCAGCCCGGACCCAGTTATTTTTCGCAGGACATCAATTTTCGAGATGGGCATAGATTTCAGTGAACATATCCGTGAACCACAAAGAATCATCCAGCAGGCAAAGTCGAATCGCTACGCGAAAAACGGTTCGCCGGGCCGCGCGTAGCGCCGCGCTACTTCTTCATTCAGTGTGACGCCGAGTCCGGGCTTTTCCGGCACAGGGATAAACCCTTTTTGAATCAGCGGCGCCGGCAGGCCTTCGATCAAGTCGTTCCAGAAAGGCACGTCGGAGGCGTGAAACTCGAGCGCCAGAAAGTTTGGAATGGCCGCGCAAAAATGCGCGGCTGCAAGTGTTCCCACCGGACTGCTGATGTTATGCGGAGCCACCGGCATGGTGTGCGCATCGGCGAACTGCGCGATCCTCTGGGCCACCGACAGACCGCCAACTTTCTGCAGATCCGGAGTCACGACGCCGAGCGCATGCTGCGCGATGATTTCCTCGAAACCTTCAAAGAGATAAAGATTCTCGCCGGTCGCGATTGGTACATTCACCTTCGACTGCACCGCCTTGAGCGCGGCAGAATTGTTGGGCGGTACGGGATCTTCCAGCCACAGCAGACCGAAGGGTTCCAGTTCGCGCGCCACTTTCACGATGTCGGCCGCGTTGTAGCGCCAGTGGCAATCCACCGCGATCTCGGTGTCCTTGCCTACGGCGTCGTGCGCCGCCGCTACCAGCCTGACCATGTGATCAATCGCGCGGTCGTCGAGCGCGCGATTGTGGGGATCGCGACCCTCCGCGCCAGGAACATCAAGATCGAATTTCAGCGCGGTGAAGCCCTCCGCGCGCTTCTCAAGCGCTCGCCGCCGAATGTCTTCCGGGGTAACGGCGGGCTCGCTTCCGGCTTCGCCGAAATAGTCTTTCGCCTGGTTCGCGGCAGCTTTATGCCCGGCATCTTTCGCCAGCCAGGACGCCGGCCGCGAACGCAGAACTTCATCGAGCGATTCGAGCGCCTCGCCCCCATGGCAATCGGCGTAGATGCGAACCTTGTCGCGAAATTTGCCGCCGAGCAAGCGGTAGATGGGAACGTTCAGCGCCTGGCCGAGCAGGTCCCAGAGGGCCGCTTCAATGCCGCTGATGGCGTTGTATACGATGCCCGCGACCGAGCCTGCTCCCGAAGTGGCCAACTGCAGCTTGCGGAACAGCCGATGGATATCGCGCGGGTCCTCGCCGATCAGCAGCGGCTCGAGTGCGCGCAGGATGGCAGTCAGGCCGGGGGCAAAAAAAGATTCGCCCAGGCCGCGGAGGCCCTCATCGGTCTCAATCCGGACGAATGTCCAGTCGAAATTGCCTTCCACGACTGCAGTTTTCAGCCTGGTGATCTTCACGGAGCCTGCGATCTTTTCTTCGTGCGCGAGTTCGTCGCGCGAGCGATTATACGCTGCCTGGGCCGCCGGGCGCTCACTGCGCCGGGCTTGCATCCGGCTCAGGAATCGCTTCGATGCGGCCGAGCAGAAAGACATATCCCACCACGCCCAGCAACAGGATCGCGGTTGCGATGAAAAACGCGAGCGCGAAAGAATTTGTCGCCGAAACGATGTAACCCGTGATGATCGGGGCCGAGATGGCTCCAATCTGGCCGGAGAAATTCACCGCGCCGCTCAGCGTGCCCACGCTTTCGCGCGGAGAAATGAGCGACGGCACCGTCCACGCCACCGGCGCCGCGGCTGCCAATCCGCCCAGAGACAGACTGATCCAGAACAGAGCGCTGGTAGGCGTGCGAGCGTTGGCGGCGCCGAAAATTCCCAGTCCGAATGCCATGCCCAACACCAGAACGGTCTGGCGTACGCGATTCGCATCGTAGCCGCGCTGGATGAGCGCATCCACCAGCCATCCGCCGACCAGAAGATCGGTGATTGCCGCGATCAGCCAAGGAACGCTCGTGTAAAAGATCGAATGCGCCAGGTCCATGTGCAGCGAAACCGAGAGATAGCTCGGCAGCCAGGCCAGCATCAGAAAGAAAGTGTAGTTATACGAACCCCAGCCCAGCGCCAGCCCGTAAACTTTGCGCTGCCTGAGCAGGTATCCGAGGGACGATCCTTTCTGCGCCTTCGACAGGTCCTCCGGCTGGGCGCCCCCGGCGAGAATGAACTCGTGTTCGGCTTTCGACAAGCCGCGGTCTTCGCTCGGATTTCTATAGATCCAATAGAACACCAGGAAATACAGAAAGCTGATCAGGCCGGTTGCGGCGAAACTCCAGCGCCAGCCAAAATGCAGCAATAGCAATCCGATGAACGGCACGCCAACCGCACTGGAGAATTTCGCGGCCGTGTCGGTGATGGCGGTTGCCAATCCTCTCTCCTGCTGCGGGAACCAGTACCCCAGAGCTTTCGCGTTCGAAGGGAAAGTCGGAGACTCGCTGATGCCCAGCAGCAGACGCGCCGCAAAGAACGCGCCCAGCGTGGGCGCTACGGCGGCGGCAAAAGAAGACAAACTCCAGATCAGGGACGCGATTCGCCCGACTCTGCGCACGCCCAGGCGATCCAGCAGCAGCCCGGCCGGCATCTGCATGATCGCGTACGTCCAGCTGAATGAGCTGGAGAGATACCCGAAGGCGACGAACGACAAGCCGAACGTGTTCTGCAGCGCCTCGCGGGAAACCGACAGGTTGATGCGGTCGAAGAAACTGACCAGCACCCCGAAGGCGAGCAGCAGCGCAATGCGCCAGCGTCTCCGCGGCGTCATTGCACGCCGATGCCGGCCAGCAGGCCACCGTCCACCAGGTAATCGCCGCCGGTGCAGAAGCTGGCGCGGTCCGAGGCCAGGAAGGCCGCCAGTTCGGCGACTTCTTCAGGAGTTCCGATTCGTCCCAAAGGATGCGCCGCCCCGAAACGCGCGAAGACTTCTTCGGTCGGCAGATCGGGCGCGAAGTGCCCGGCCGAGCGCGCCAGCATGGGCGTGCGGACCGAGCCGGGGCTGATCGAGTTCACCCGGATATTGTCCGGGGCGTGGTCCAGAGCCAGCGCGCGCGTCATGCTTAGAATGGCGCCCTTCGAGGTCGCGTAGGCGACCACTCCCCGCTGGCAGGCCCTGCCTTGCACCGACGCGAGGTTGATGATGGCTCCGCCCCCGCGCTTCTTCATTTCGGGGATGCCCAGATGAGCGGTCAGGTACATGCTGGTGATGTTTACCGTCAGGCAGCGGTTCCAGGTCGCCAGATCGGTTTCCAGCACGGTTCCGAAGGGATGAATCGCCGCCGCATTCACGATGATATCGAGGCCGCCATAGCGCCCGACGGCCGAGGCGATCGTCGCCTGCACCTGCGAAAATTCGGTGACGTCACAGCGCTCGACCTGAACCGCAAGATTCTTCTGCGCGGCCTCGGCGTTCAGTTCTTCGTTGCCGGAGGGCTCGATACCGCAGGCCACGATCTGCGCGCCGCTGGCGGCCAGTCTGAGGGCGATCGCGCGCCCGATTCCCGTTGTTCCTGTAACCAGTGCAACCCGACCCTTGAACTCGCTCATCACCATACCCTCAACCGTACATCATGGTAACCGGACTGTCAGAAACGGTCGAGCGCTGGCTAGGCCAGAGTAGGATCCGCGTGCTTGAGCCCGAGCATCACCCCTCGCAACTCGGCCAGACCCTTCAGCCTCCCGATCAGCGAATAACCCGGATTCACTTTCTTTCCGATGTCATCGGCCAGAAGATGCCCGTGATCGGGCCGCATCGGAACCTCCCAGTCGTCACGGTGAGCGCCGCGCCGCCGCGCCTCTTCTTCGAGCAGCGCGCGAATCACTGCGACCATGTCGGAGCTGCCGGCCAGATGTTCGGCTTCGTGAAAGGACCCGTCTGGCTCGCGCGTAACCTGGCGCAGATGGGCAAAATGAATTCGGGCGCCGAACTCGCGGATCATGGCCAGAAGATCGTTGTCGGCTCGCGCCCCGTAGGACCCCACGCAGAAAGTTAATCCGTTCGCCGGAGTATCGCAGCCGGCAAGAATTGCGCGCGCATCGTCGGCGGTGGAAACTACTCGCGGCAAGCCAAACAGCGACCACGGCGGATCGTCCGGATGAATCGCCAGACGGACGCCCTTCTCTTCCGCCACCGGAGCCACTTCCCGCAGAAATTCAACCAGATTATGGCCCAGGTCCGCCGAACTCATCCCCTGATATTCCGCGATCAGGCCGCGGATGGTCTCACGGTTGTATGAAGCTTCCGCACCCGGCAGCCCGGCGATGATCGTCTGCTCAAGATCGTTTCTCCGCGTCTCGGGCATGGCGTCAAACCGAGCCCGCGCCTCCCGTATTCGTTCTTCCGGGTAATCGGCTTCGGCGCCCTTGCGCGCCAGAATGAAAAGGTCGTAAGCGGCAAAATCCACGGCGTCGAAGCGCAGCGCATAGCCGGTGCTGGGCAGGCGCCAGCGCAGGTCGGTTCGAGTCCAATCCACGACCGGCATGAAGTTGTAGCAGATGATCCTGACCCCAGCCTTCGCCACCGCGGCCAGACTATCTTTCCAGGCCGCGATGAACTCGCGATAGCGCCCGCTTCGGAGCTTGATCGAGTTGTGGATCGGAATGCTTTCCACCACCGACCATTCGAAGCCCGCAGCCTGAATCTCGTCCCGCCGCTTCAAAACTTGGTCCAGCGGCCACGGTTCGCCCCGGTAGAGATGATGCAGGGCCGACACAATTCCGGTCGCGCCCGCCTGCTTGATGTGCTCCAGCCGGACCGGATCATTCGGTCCGAACCATCTCCAGGTTTCCTTCATAATCTGAGCGATCCCGTCACGCCGGTGGTGAAGAAGGGAACAGCTAGGAGAATGACTCGACGGCAGCGTCTTCGGCGTCAAAAATTTCAAAGAGATTCAGCACGCCGACCAGCCGGAGGGTCTGCACCGTGAATTTTGAGGGCTGAATCAGCTTGAGGCTGCCGCCGAGCTGCTTGGTGGACGCCAGCAGCTTGACCAGAAGGCCGATCGCGCTGGAATCAATCATCGGAACTTCGGCCAGATTGATGGCGAAGCGAGTGTCGCCGCCGCCGATCGCCTCTTCCACCGCCCGGCGGAAATTGTCCAGCCCCGGCCCCATGCGCAGCGCTCCCCGCAACTGGACGACCTGCACCTGCGCACGCTTCCGGACGTTGATATCCAAAATTTCCCTCCCGCCGCCCCAGAGCCTTCCGCCGCTAGCGGACCGGCCAAGCCTCGTACTCAAGACGCGTCCCAAGTTACGAGATTGGGCGCAAGTTTGGCAAGGGGAGGGGAGCGATTTGGTCCGCTCGAAGCAGCCCCCGGGCGGGCCCCGGTTGAGCCAGACCCTGACCGAGCCAGGGAACTGCATTGCGGTAGTTGAAAAATTCATATCTAGGCGTCGAATTATTTGGCATAATGCCGCGGGCGCCGGGGCCAAGCCTCTCGGGATGCTGCGCCCAAAGGGGCAGAATGCGCGCCGCCAGCGCCAAAGCCGAGAAGCCGAAATACCGGGTCGCGATTGTGACCACCGACGAACGTGTCCCGCCCGAGGCGGATGCGCATCTGGCCGCGGACTTTGAACTGGCCCTTTTTTCCACTTGGGCGGACCTTGCCGCCGCGGTCAACCGCCAGATCCCGGATGCGATTCTGGTGGATCTCGATACGGTGGGGGAACGCAGCGAGGACGGCATTGCCGCCCTGGCCCAATTGCGCGAGGTCGGCCCGACTCTCGTTCTGGTGGCGCTGACCCGCTCAAACAGCCGGAATCTTCGCCTGGCCGCGATCGGCGCCACGGCCGACGAATATTTCATCGCCCCGATCGATTTTGCGGAAGTTCGCGCCGCCCTGGACCGCACCCTCGAGAAACGCGCCCTCGAAATCGAGTGGCGCCAGGGCCAGGCCGAAGAGGAAAAGCAGTACACCTTTGGCGAACTGATCGGCGGCAGCGAGCCCATGCGGCGGGTCTATGAGGCGGTCCGGCGGCTGGCCGACAGCAACAGCACGGTCCTGATTCGCGGTGAGAGCGGGACGGGCAAGGAACTGATCGCCCGGGCCATCGTTTCGCTTGGAGCCCGCGCCGAAAAGCCCTTCATCAGCATCAACTGCGCCGCACTGCCCGAAAATCTGATTGAGGCCGAGCTGTTTGGGCACGAGAAGGGAGCCTATACCGATGCCCGCACGGCGCGGCCGGGCCATATCGAGCTGGCCCATACCGGAACCCTGTTTCTGGATGAGATTGCGACCCTGGGACTGGCGCTGCAGAGCAAGCTGCTGCGCGTGCTGGAATACCGCGCCGTCACCCGCATTGGCGGGCAGACGGCCAAGAAGATTGACTTCCGGCTGCTCACCGCCACCAACGAAGACCTCGAGGAAATGGTGCGGATGGGCCGCTTCCGCGAAGACCTCTACTACCGCATCAACGTCGTTCCCATCTCGCTGCCGCCCCTGCGGGAGCGCGCCGGAGACATCCCGCTGCTGGCGGATCATTTCCTCAGGATCTATTGTGCGGCGAACAATACGCCGCTCAAGCGGCTGGATCCCGAGGTGATGCAGATCCTTGAGGAAGACGCCTGGCCGGGCAACGTCCGGGAACTGGAGAATCTTATTCAGCGCCTGGTTTTGATGGTGGACGGGCCGATCATTAAGGTGCAGCACCTGCCCCAGCGCCTTCTCTACAACAGCGCGACCAGCCAGGATTCCATGCTGATCCCCGAAGCTGGCGTGAGTTTTGACGAGGAAATTGCCAAGATCGAGGTCGCCTATCTGACCGCGGCCCTGCGGCGCTGCGCCGGCAACAAAGCCGCCGCCGCCCGCCTTCTCCGGGTGGACAAGCAGAAAATGCACTACCTCTGCCGCAAATATGGGATCGGGTAGGAATGAAAATTTGGACGCCGCCGCGCTTTGGTCCAATTTTTAATCTCAAATGGATTAATTATTAATACATTCCCCTGGGATGGCTTCTTCTGGCGCGGGTTGGATTCTGCCGCTCATTGATGGCTAACTCCTTTAGAGCAGCATAGTTGTGCAGGTGTCTTTGTTGCGGCATTGGCTTTGGCACGACAACTGCTCTATAGAAAGCCGAGCAGCAGGACACGAGAAAAAAATTCAGACACGGAGACACACACAATGTCGATTCAGAAGAAATCTTTGATCGGAAACCGGGCAGCCGCGAAGAAGGCCATCATTGCTACCAACGTTGCCTCCACAAGTCTCTCGGTTGGCTCCAAGGTCGAAACGGCGAAGCCGGTCAGGGTGGCCAAGGGGTTTGAGACGGCGAAGCCGATCAGAGTGGCCAAAGGGTTTGAGACGGCAAAGCCGATCAGAGTGGCCAAAGGGTTTGAGACGGCAAAGCCGATCAGAGTGGCCAAAGGGTTTGAGACGGCGAAGCCGATCAGGGTGGCCAAAGGGTTTGAGACGGCGAAGCCGATCTTTACCGGCAAGAAGCGCTAAGCAGGTTTCACTCTGGCCGAATGGAAGTTAGGAGAGATCGCGCATGCGATCTCTCCTTTCTGCTTTTGGAGGTGTTCGGTTATTCCCCGTCCGGCTTACCACGGCTTACCACATCTTTCGTTGCACGAAATCCCTCAGGTTTTCCCAGAGGAACCAGGCCAGACTTCGGCGCTGGACCTCGATCTTGGCATCGCCGGTCATGCCCGACCGCAGCGTTCCGCGATTGTTCGTCACTGGTACCGTCGCCACGTAGAAAGGCGGTGGCGCCGCTCCCTTATATTTCTCCACCTCAATCAGTCCCGCGGGCAGTGACAGTGGAGTCGGCGACACTGAGGCGACGAGACCCGGCAACGGCTGAAACTCCGCCTCCAGCTTGAGAGAAACCGGAGCCCCCGGAGCGACTTTCCGCACTTCGAAGTCAGGAACAAAAATTCGGGCCTGGAGGGTCCGGATCTCGTCCACTTCGGCGAGTTCCGTTCCGGCGGCCACATACGAGCCGGTCAGGTTCCGAATCCGCGGCGTCACCACCAGGCCTGCGATCGGGCTCAACACCTGCAGCATCGCCACTTGTCCCTCTGCCGCGTGATACCGCGACGCCTGCGACGATTCCTCGCTCCGGGCCGCCCCCAGTCCCGAGGAATTCAGCTCCGCTTCCCGCGCGCCGGCTTGCGCTGTCCGAAGATCCGCTTGGGACCGGCCCGCTTCTTCCTCCAATCGTAGGTTCCGCAGAAGGAGAACCGGCGCTCCGGCGCTTACTCGCGAGCCTTCGTCGGCCAGGACTTCGGCGACTTGTCCGGGCACTGCAGCGCGCAGCACTGCCCGTGCCTCAGGTTCGAGCAGAAACCGTCCGCTCACGGTTTGCCGCCACATGGGCGCGACGAAGAGAACGGCCCACACTACGAAGGCCGCTGCCTTGCGAGGCGCTGTCCACCACGCCGCTAAACTCTGCCGCTTATCCAGATATAGATCCTTCATAAATCTCACCAGTGCCCGCAGCCGCGAGCGAAAAATCAGTAGTGCCAGCGCCAGCGCGGGCAAAAATGCCCACTGCGGACTGAAGTTCAGAAATATGTTGTACGTGAAGCGAATCACCGCGAACAGGACAATGTAGCTGTAGAGACCGGAGAGGACGGCATACCCGACGAATAGCCGCCGCCGGCTCGTCCCCACATAGGGAATCTCCACGGGCATTCCCAGAAGATTGCGCTTGACCCAATGCGTGAGATACTCGGTCGAATCTTCCTTGAGGGACGGGACTCCCACCAGTTCGCCAAACAGGTAGTAGCCATCCAGCTTGATCAGCGGGTTTAGATTCATCAGTACGACGGCGACGCCCGTGATCAGCATGATCTTGTAGGCGAAGTCATGGATCGGGCTGCCCAGCGGCGTGCCCCACCAGAGAATGCTGGCGGCCGCGCAGAACATCAGCTCCACCCAGATTCCCGCCATGATGGCCGCGACGCGCTGCCACTTGCCGCCGTAAACGTAGACCTCGGTCACGTCCACAAAGAAGCACGGGGACAGGTACACCAGCATGAAGCCCATGCGATGGACTCCTCCCCCGTAATGCTTGCAGGTCAATCCGTGGGCGGTTTCGTGAAAAAAGCCGAGGCCGCAGAACAGGATCCAGAATTCAGCCAGATCGCGGCCGCTCTTGTGGGTGAAGCTGTAATACTCGCCCGTATCGCGCCAGATCTCGTTCCAGCCACTGATGAAGATCAGGGCCATCACCCCGAACATCGCGAGGGTCAGCAACGTGAACCATTTCTCGTAAACGAATCTCACCACTCCGTGCAGCCACGTCAGATACGCGTCCGGGTCCCACGTCGAAAATGTCATGTGAGCCACATTGAACTTGGCTCTCAGCCGGCGCTTCCTCTCCTGATTCAGCTTTTGCGCGGCGGTGCTGTTCAGTTCAAGCGTGGATTTGTAGAACAGGCCGGCGCCGTCTAGTTGGTCGGCGAAAGTCTTGGTGTCTTCCTCGCTGGAGGTGATTCCGGTCTCCTCGAGGTAGAGTTCCGAGATTTCGGCGAAGGAATGCTGCCCGTCGAACAGCGATGCCAGCTTCCACTGTTCCGGAGTAAAAAAAACCACCGACTCTCCGCCTCCCGAAACCATGGCTACCACGGTGGACGCGCCCTCTTTCATCTGCTCGCGCGCGATCAGGCGCGGATGAAGCTTGGGATACGATCGGCCCACTCTTCGCGCCGGGAGTTCCGGCAGGGCTTCGTTAAGGACTTCGGCGAGATTCATTGCGGATTTTGCAGCCGGATATTCACCGTCATTCCCGGACGCAGGCCGTTGGCCGGGCCCGGCAGTTCGGCCGTGGCGTCAATCGTGTCGCTCGAAGGATCCACGACTGGGCTCACCAGCACCACGGTGGCACGATGGGTTTCGTCCGGAGCTTCGACCGTGCTCAAAAGCAGCGGAGTGCCTTTTTTCACACGCCCCACGTAGTTTTCGGGCAGGGAAAACTTCACCCGCAACGGGCCCACGGCTGAAACCCAGAACAGGCGGTCGTGTTTGGACACTTCCTGCCCGGCGCGGACATATCGCCGCGCGACCACGCCATCGAAGGGAGCAGTGATGCGCGTTTTTTCCAGTTCGAGTTCGAGCGAGCGCAGCGTGTCCTGCGCATATTTCAAGTCTTCGCGCTGCCGCTCGACCTCATAATCAGTGGCTTCCGATTGGTACCGGGCCTTCTCAACCTGGCCTTTGGCGATGATGTTCGCCTTAAAGAGCTCCTCGTCCCGATCGCGCTCGGCCCGTGCCACTTTGGCGCCCGCTTCCCAGTTCTTGAGATCGGCGGCGGTGCTCCGCACCTTAGCGTCGGCGGCATCGCGATCGGCGGCGAGTTGGCGGTCATCCAGCCGGGCCAGAATCTGCCCCTTCTTTACCGCCGTCCCGACCTCGACCAGCACTTCGGCCACCAGGCCTTCCCTCTGCGCCGCCACGTCTACCTGGTCCTCCACCACGATGGGCCCGGAGGCGATGATGTCGTTCCGCGCCGGAGCCGTCGGCGTCGGCGTCGCGACCGCTGGAGGCGGCGTGGCAGCGGACGCCGTTCCGGCCACAGGACTGGAACTGCAGCCTACACCCACCGAGGCCACCGAAAACACCACTGCCAGTAAAAGCCAACCCCGCATAACCGGCTCCTTCATTCCAATCTCAACCTGCGTCCGCCATCAGCCGCAGGTCCGTTACCACCCGAACCATGACCAGCATTTCGCCCAGATCCACATCCCTGCGCCACGGAAAAACACGTAGCCTGCCGGATGCCAGCCCACCGATACTTTGCCTCGTCCCTGCATGCCCGGCCGGATCGAGCCATCTTCATTGTTCAAAGCTACTCGCGCCATGAATACGCGATGGTCGGACTCGACCTGACTCTGCGGGCTCACGATGACCACCGCGCCATGCAGGGTGCGGGTCGGAAAGCTTTCCAGCTTCACCGACGCCGCCTCGCCGGTCTTGAGCAGCGTCGCTTCATCCTCCGAAATTCCGATGTCTACCGTCAGCGGAGACGTGGCCACGATCTCGGCGAACGTATCTCCTTGCGCCAGCCGCCGGCCAACCGCATTCTCAACGTGCGGCGTGGTGACCACGCCGGCAAAGGGAGCTCGCAGGATGGTCCGGTCTAGACGCTCCTGGGCGCGACCGAGAGCCGCCCTCCAGTAGTCGGCCTTCACCCGCTCGGTCCCGGCGCGCGTCCCGTCATTCTGCGCGAGATCATGGCTCATTTCCTGCAGCGCTTCGCTGTACCGGGCCTGGGCCGACGCCACTTCCGCGCGGTAGTCCCAGTCTTCCAGTTGAGCCATCGGCGCTCCGGCGCTCACGCGGTCGCCTTCGCGCACTAGAACCGTTTTGATGACTCCATCCACTCCTGATTGCACCTGCGCCGTATTTGCTGGGGATACGGTTGCATCACCGGAGACGCGCATGGGCCAGGGGCAAAGGACCAGAAACAGCGCCAGAGCGGCGGCCAGGCCGATCATCAATGCCCGGCGCCGCTTCTCCATCGCCATGAATCGTTTCTTCCGGTGCAACAGCGGCTCGAGGACGTCAATGAACGGAACTTCCCGGTAGAGCGACGCGTTGCGCAGCGCGACCGTAGCCTGGCTGGCCAGCACTTTAATGATCTCCAGATGCGCGACGGTCAGAAAATCAGGATCGGCGGCCTGGAACGACAGGATTCCGAGCCGGCCCTGATCGTCAATCAACGGCAGCGCATAGAAGCCGTTCATGCCCGTGCCGGCGAAGTACTCGGCGAATTTGGCCTGGGTCTCATGCCGGGGGTCGTCGATCTTATCGCCATGCTGGCGGATGTGGATTTCTTCGTTCGAGATCGAGGCCCACTCCAGGATGTTCTTGAGCGCGACCACCACTGGATCCGATGGATTGATCTGTGCCATCCCCGAAACCGCCCGCAATTGCAGCGCGCCCCGCTGCTCAAGGGCGATCGCCGCGCGATCAAATGGAATAATTGCCTGGGTCTGGTTCACTACCGTCTGCAGCACGCGATCGAGATTCAGCGTGGAGGTGATCTCGCCGCTCACCTGCACCAGGGTTTGCAGGATCTCGACCTTGCGCTCGGACTGCAGCAGGCTGGCGTTGTGCAGCGCGTTGCTCGCGGTCTCGCACATGTTGAGCAGCAGAAACTGATCGTCGTCGTCGAAAGGCTTACCGGTCAGGCTGTTGACCGCCTCCACGACTCCGACCAGGTTCTCGCGCTCCATCAGCGCCCCGGCGATCAAAGAGAACACCGGGAAATCCTCGTGGCCGGCGTTGCGTTTCTGCAGCCGTTCGTCTTCGGGATCGTCAATCAGCACAGGCTCGCCATTGTCAGAAACGTCACCCGCAATGCCCTCTCCCGGGTTCTGCGTCAGGCCTACTCTGACCGTCGGATCGAAGCCTTCGCAGCTGATCAGTTCGAGCGTATCGCCGCTGACCATCCACAGATTCACCGCCTGCGCCCCAATGACGTCCTGAAATTTTTTGGCGATTGTGTTGAGCAGTTCGTCCATCTCCAGGGTCGAGTTGAAGACCTTTTCGAGGTCATACATCTGGGTCACCCGGCTGATGGACTGAAGCGTAGAGTTGCGCTCGTTTTCATAGTTCAGCGCCACAGCGATCGCGGGCGCCGCCAGGGCCGCGATCTCCTGCACCGCTTCGAGCAGCGCTTCCGGCAGGGGCTCTTCGAAATGTATAAGTTCGATGGCGCCGATCAGGACTTCATTGACGTGAAGTGGCACGTAGGCCAGCGAAACGACCTTCCGGCGGACGTCGAGATGAGCGTATGCGTCGCGGGCGGCTTCATCCCCGCTCAGCAGCAGGGTTGCGCCGGATTCGGCCAGCGCTCCCAGGGTTCCGCTGCGAAACTCGGTCTCGGCGGCAACCGCAATTTCGCCGACGTTGGCTTTGGCCGCCCAGACCGGGTTTTCCTGGTCCGGGATGACATAGACCACCACCGACGTGTCCGGGAAAAGCTGGGCCGTCTGCTCGGCGGTGAGCTGCGCCCGAGGTCCCACCTCGCGCTGGGCGATTAGGCCCGCGGCGAATTCAGAGACGGGAAATGAGAAAATCGAAGCTCGCCTCGCCATATGCCGCAACCGCGCTGGGGAGGCTCTCGGATTGCGATGCGGGGTGTCGAGACTTGCGTTTCAGCACGCCTTCGCCAGCGGAGTCGGCATCTTAAGCCCGTTCGCCATACAGGTCAAGGTTGTGCTGTTTGAAGCCGCTGCCGCGTCCAGCAGATCCGTCCTGTTCGGCGGGCTGGCCGGTGTGCAGAAAACTGCGGTTTCCCCCGCCCATGCCAGGCTTCCGCTGCTTCGCTGCTAACTTTCGACTCCTATTGACAAAGCAAAACAGCGCATCCATACTTTCGAAGCGCGGGCGGTTGTGCGGCTGCCCGCAGGGTACTTCCCCCCAGGTTTTTCATAAATTTGTGTAGAGCCGGCGCCAGGTCTACGCTTTGTCTTGCCTGAAACGATTGGGATTAAAGTCGCGGAGTTCGGATCCCACGGACCGCCGCTGCTACTGGTTTGCCATCGTATCTGTTTGACTCCCAGCTGTCGGAAGAGGATTAAACCATGAAGCTCCAAGCCACTTCGTCTCGCTCCCGGTTCTCGTTTGTCTGGCTCGCCGGCTTTGTCTGCCTGGCGCTATTCCTGCAAAGCGCGGCTGCGCAGGTCCAGCCCTGCGTTTCTTCGCAGGGGTCGCAGAGTTTCATTTACTGCGACTTCAGCATCACTACCGGATTGCAGATAAACGACAGCGCGGCGGCCGTGAATAACGGCACGCAATACGTGATGCGGGTCGCTCCGGCCAACAACTTCGAATTCGGCAGCGTGTTTTATACGACTCCGGTCTCGCTGCTGGGCGGCTTCCAGAGCAACTTCACCTTCCAGTTCACGCCGGTTCCTGAAACCACACCGGCCGACGGTATTTCCTTCATCATCATGGCGCCGGGCGGGTCTTCTCTGCTCGGTATGGGCGACAAGGCCGTGGGCTTCTACAGCGGTGGCATCGGCTACGGCGAGGACGACGGCGGCGCCGACTCGTCTTTCGGTATCTCCAACAGCCTGGCCATCGAAATTGATACCCACCAGGATCCCTGGGATCCGGCCACGCCGCATATCGCGGCCATGAGCTGCCTGACCGGCAACAACTCGTCCCATCACGGTGTGAATTGCGCCACCGGTTCGATGACCAATCCGACCATCGCCATCAGCGCGAACCCGCTGCCTTCCAACGTTATGGACGGCGGGACGCACAACCTGGCGATCAACTACACCACGTTCAATCCGGCCTGCACTTCGAGCTGCAATAACATGACCGTCACTCTCGACGGCAACGTCGTCCTTTCTTTCGCCTTCGACCTGAACTCCATCGGGCTGGACGCGAATGACGACGCGCTGGTTGGTCTTACCGGTTCAACCGGCGAGAGCATCTTCGAGGACAACGATGTGCTGAACTGGCAGTTCTCCGAGACTATTCAAGAGCCGGTGTCGCAAACGACGCCCACAACCTTCAACTTCAGCACTCCGACCACGACTCTTGACCACACCGTCGACTTCTCCACGGCTAACAATGCCGGCGATCTGGTTTATCCGTTGAACGATCCCACCACCATTCAGATTCAGAGCACCAACGTGATCGTTCCGCCCGCGACCTGGCCGCAGTACGTGACCGGAGGTCCGCTGGCCACCTCGCTGATGCTGCCTCTGGCCACCGACAACCCGACGGGCAGCGGCGGGAACGGCTCGCTCTTTGTGGATCTTTGCTCCGACCCGACGCTGAATCCTCCCGCTCTTCCGTCCGACGCCAACTGCCCATATTCCAGCAGCGCCGCGATCTCGGACTACCTCGGGATTCTGATTTCGGCTTCGCTTGAAACTCCTGAACCGCAGATCAACAATCCTGCGAACACCGGATTGACCACGGCGCTGGCTCACTACGAGCCTCCGTCCGCCACTCCCACGCTCCCCTGGTCGCCCAGTACGATCAATGGCACGCCGAACCCGGCTTGCGTCAATACCCTGGGCACCGCCACCAATTCTGCTCCTCAGAACTGCATGGTCGCCGATATCCAGCAGAATTTCTTTGGCGACCCCACCCAGAGCGGCGTCACCCGGACCAAGGGCACCTTCGCCATGCTCTTCAATGTGCCCATGCCGCTGACCACGGCCAGCATTAACGGAACGGCGCTGAACACGCCCCCGGCCAACTCCTACACCCTGCCCAGCAACAGCTATTTCAGTCTGGCTTCTTCGCCGCTGCAGCTGAGCTTTGCGGTAAATCCGGCCTGCCCGAATCCGATCAACACCTCGGATTGCACCGCTACTGGATCGGCCAATTACAACTACTTCTCCCCGGCTCCAATCGCGGGCGAGACCTTCCAGATCACGAACTCAACGGGGGTGGTGGTCTACCCGACCTCGAATCCCCCGGCCCAGGCGACTCCGCCGGCAGGCTTCAGCACCACGTCCGTCTCGGCGGTTACGTTCAGCGGTGATATTCCGACCGGCACTCTGGCGGACGGCCAGTATTTCCTGCAGTGGAGTGCGACCGACAACTTCGGTATCCCCGAGCAGAACGTGCAGTACATCACCACCGGAAGCTGTCCGAATCCGACTGGCGGCAACCCTTTTCCGGCTCCCTGCTATCAGACGATGCTGTTCCAGGCGCCGTTCAACGTTGACTCGACGCCTCCCACGATCGTCGTCAACTCGGTCAGTTCCCCTATCGTCTATGGTGGCACGGTAACGTTCACCTTTACGTGCAGCGATCCCATCGCAGCCGATGGCGCCGCCGCTTCCGGAATCAATCCCACCAACGGCTGCGTTGGAGGTCCGAGCGCGCAAGCCTCGCCGGTAACGATACCGGTGACGTCCGCGGGCCCGGCCACGTTCACCATCACCGCCACTGACAACGCGGGCAACGTCACCACGCTGAATCAGCCCTACTCGGTCAGCCAGGCCACTCAGACCATCACCTTCACCACCAATGCTCCGGCGAGCGAGGTGTATAACGGCACCTTTACGGTAGCGGCCACGGGCGGAGCGAGCGGGAATCCGGTTCAGTTCTCGTACGCCGGATCGTGCACCAACGTCGGCGCGACCTACACCATG
>Ga0070733_10001244_pt1 | contig 19167 bp, 18 predicted proteins | sample Coa_R1_9_FD_66450 | JGI IMG/M metagenome (GOLD analysis project Ga0070733, IMG submission 66450) | Surface soil microbial communities from Centralia Pennsylvania, which are recovering from an underground coalmine fire - Coalmine... | ecosystem: Environmental > Terrestrial > Soil > Unclassified ... | reverse complement strand
TCCAAAGAAAAATGAAAAGACTTCAATCACCACGACTTATCTAAAACATTGGCGTGGCCCTGGGATTATGACGCGCTGCGTTGACAAGGGTTTTGGGTTGTACTATACTGAGCTCAATTTTGGGGGAAAACTTGCAACGAAAGGGAGGAAACCTTGCCCTTCGGTACTTGCGTCTAAAGGGGTAGTTTGGGGGCCGTACTTAGCGAGTACGGCCTTTTTCGTATTCTGGGTTTCCGGTCCCCGGAGATGATCGTTAAACTCAATGGGCAAAGTCGGGACGTTCCGGCGGATACCACCCTTTCCGATCTGCTCTCCGAGCTTCGGATCTTGCCCGAGAGGGTGGCGGTGGAGCTGAACTTTAATATCATCGATCGGGACAGTCTCCAACGGGTGCGGTTAAAAGAGGGAGACAGCATTGAGATTATTGGATTTGTGGGAGGAGGTTCGTGCTAAGGGGTGAGCGCTTGGTGGTGGGAGGCGTGGAGCTCAAGTCCCATCTGATTGTGGGAACGGGCAAGTATGCCTCCTTTGAGCAGACCAAGAAGGCCGTCGAAGCCTCGGGTGCCGATTGCGTCACCGTCGCGGTTCGACGGGTGAATATCCTGGACAAGAACCAGGAGAACCTCTTGGAGTACCTCGACCCCAAGGAATATAAGATCCTTCCCAACACGGCCGGATGCTACGGCGTGGAGGAGGCGGTTCGTACGGCTCGCCTGGCAAGGGCCGCCGGTATCTCGGATCTGATTAAACTGGAGGTCATCGGCGACCCCAAAACGCTTTTCCCGGACACGGAAGGGTTGCTTCAGGCGACCCGCATCCTAGTCAAAGAAGGATTTATCGTCCTCCCCTATACCAATGATGATCCCATCGTGGCCAAAAAACTTCAGGATGCGGGAGCCGCTGCGGTGATGCCCCTGGCTGCGCCGATCGGATCGGGCCTCGGCATTCAAAATCCCTTCAACATCCGAATCATTCTCGAAACGGTAAGCATTCCCGTGATCGTGGATGCCGGAGTCGGAACGGCGTCGGACGCCGCCATTGCCATGGAGCTCGGCTGCGACGGTGTTCTGATGAACACGGCGATCGCGGGAGCCAAAGAGCCGATCCTCATGGCGGAGGCGATGCGTCATGCCGTCGAGGCGGGTCGGCTCGCATTCCGGGCAGGGCGCATTGGGAAGAAGCTCTACGCCAATGCCTCCAGTCCGATCGAGGGGATGATCGAGTAATCTCACCTCCCTGTCTTTCCAAGGTTTACGCGGTCGTTGATCGAGAGACGCTGAAGACCGTCGGGCGCTATGGTCCAAGTCGGTTTTCGTCTATGCCTCATTACGGACAGGCATCAGACCGGAGGAAGGGCGCTGGTCCCGCTGATACAGGAGGCCGCCGCCGCCGGTCTTGAGGCGGTTCAACTCCGAGAAAAAGATCTCCCGATCAGGCCTCTCCTGGCCCTGGCGGACGAAATTCGCCAAATTACGACAAAAACGGGCACAAGGCTTCTCATCAATGGGCGGATCGACATCGCCCTGGCTGTGGGAGCCGACGGAGTTCACCTCCCGTCCGACGGACTCCCCGTCGAGGTGGCGAAGGGTCTCCTGCGGCCAGGGATGGTCCTCGGGGTCTCCTGCCACAGCGCTCAGGAGGTGATCGCCGCGGCCAACGCCGGCGCGGATTACGCCGTCCTGGGTCCGATCTATCGAACCCCGTCGAAAGAACGTTACGGCGCCCCCTTGGGCCTGGCGGTGTTAGAAGACGCTATAAAGAGGGCTCCCCTGCCGATTTTTGCGATCGGAGGAATCCGGAGAGAAGATCTGGAAGCGCTCTTCGGAGCGGGGGTTTTCGGAGTGGCGCTCAGCCGCGCTCTCCTGCAGGCCCAAGACGTCCGCGAAATGGTCCAGGGGACGCAGGAAGAGATCCGCCGACGCAAATCGATGCCGGGAAGGTCGTGATCCAGGGTAAACGGTTCTGTTTTCGGAAAGGGTGCCGATCTTGCATGTGTTTCTTGGAGGAGGGCTTCTGGCTCTTGCGGGTGTTGCGCAGCCGTGTATTTCGCTATTCTAGTTGACCGCTTTATGAAGAGATGCTAAAATTTTGTTAGAGTTCCGAGAGAACGCGATTCTCTCTCCGGCTTGGGAAAGGAGCCAACATGGCTGACACGAAGAAGAACCAGGGAAAGCTGAACCCCTTTAAAAGCACGATGAAAAAGCTTTCCGATCAGCTGACCGGTGGAGACACCTCCGAGGAGAAAATGGTGGAGTACGAACGAGAAATCGAAAAGCTCCAGGTACAGGTCAATTCGATGGAGGAAGAGGTTCGTGATCTACGCCATTCCCGCAGCCAGCTGGATCAGGCCTACCGGCAGAATGAGAAACTGGCGGCTTCCCTCGTCGAGGCAAAAAACCAGATCGAGGCTTTGAAGCTGGAGGTTGAAAAACTGACCACCCCTCCTGCCACCTATGCGGTCTTTTCAGGGGCGAACGAGGACGGAACCATCAACGTCTTTGTATCCGGGCGAAAGATGAAGGTGAATGTTCATCCCCGGCTCAATTCGAAAGAGCTGCGCAAAGGCCAACAGCTGGTTCTCAACGAGGCGCTCAATGCCGTCGAGGCATCCGGGTTCGATCTGCAGGGGGAAGTGGTCCGTCTCAAGGACGTGATCGGTGGAGGTCGGGCCCTCGTCAGTCTGAGGGCCGATGAGGAACGGGTGGGAGAGCTGGGCGATCCCCTCCTGACCGAGCGGATCTCGGTGGGTGACCACCTGCTTTTTGATCCGCGTTCAGGCTTTCTTTTGGAAAAGCTCCCGAAATCCGAGGTCGAAGAATTGGTCCTGGAAGAGATTCCGAATGTGAGCTACGACGATATCGGAGGATTGGAGGCCCAGATCGAACAGGTCCGAGATGCGGTCGAGCTTCCTTTCCTCTATCCGGAGCTCTTCGCCGCGCATAAGCTGCTCCCTCCGAAGGGGGTTTTACTCTACGGACCTCCGGGCTGCGGAAAGACCCTGATTGCGAAAGCGGTTGCTCAGTCCATTGCGAAGAAATTGGGGGATCGTTCCGGGAAGGAGATGCGAAGTTTCTTTTTGACCGTCAAAGGACCCGAGCTTCTGAATAAATATGTGGGCGAGAGCGAACGGCAGATCCGGGAAGTGTTCAAAAAGGCGAAGGAGCGGGCCGAGGAGGGCCATCCGGTGATCGTCTTCTTTGACGAGATGGATGCGTTGTTTCGCACCCGCGGGACCGGTATTTCGTCGGATATGGAATCGACGATCGTGCCTCAGTTTCTATCGGAAATCGACGGCGTCGAGAAGCTTCGCAACGTGATCGTGATCGGCGCGAGCAACCGTCAGGACCTTCTTGATCCCGCCATTCTCCGTGCGGGGCGATTGGATGTGAAGATCAAGATCGAACGGCCCGACAAGAAGGCCGCCCAGGAGATTTTCGCGAAATATCTGACCGCCGATCTTCCGTTTGCCGAGGATGAGCTGGCCAAGGACGGGAAAGACCCGGCCAAAACCAACCTCCGGCTGATTCAATTGGCCGCGGATGAGATGTATAGCGTGCGTGAAGAGAACAAGTTCCTTGAGGTGACCTATGCAAATGGCGAGAAAGAGGTTTTCTACTTCAAGGACTTCTCAAGCGGGGCCATGATCGAGGGAATCGTATCCCGTGGAAAGAAATATGCGGTCAAACGGTTGATCTCCACCGGGAAGAAAGGGCTCTGTCTGGAAGACTTCATCATGGCCATCAAGGATGAGTTCAAGGAAAACGAGGACCTTCCGAACACCACCAATCCGGACGACTGGGCCAAAATCGCCGGCCGGAAAAGTGAGAAGATCATCCATGTTCGTACCATGGCGGGAAAATCCGCCGCCGACTCCAAGAAAATCGAGACCATTTCTACGGGACATTATCTATGATCAAGAGGATTTTGGGGACGGAGACGGAATTCGGCGTTGCCGCCAAGGATCCCGAGACGCTCGATCCGGTATCTAATTCGATTCTTTTGGTCAATAGCTATCCGAATGTTCCCTCTCCTCAGGCGCTTTGGGATTATGAAAACGAGAATCCCCTCCTGGATGCCAGGGGATTCGAGGCGGATGGGGAGAGAGAAAGGCCCGGACCGGAGTACAATCGCCTTCTCAACAAACTCCTCGGGAACGGCGGAAGGCTTTATGTGGACGGCGCCCATCCCGAATATTCCACCCCGGAGTGTACCAACGCGCACGACCTGCTCGCTTATGAGAAGGCGGGAGAGCGGATCATGGACCTCGCGCGGGAAATGGCCAGTCGGATCAAGCGGGGCGACGACCGTTTTTCCGTCTATAAGAACAACAGCGACGGGAAGGGCAATAGCTACGGGTATCATGAGAATTATCTGGTCGCGCGCGAGATTCCCTTCGACCGTCTGGCGGCCTATCTGATTCCTTTTCTGGTGACCCGGCAAATCTATGCGGGCGCAGGGAAGGTCGGCGCCGAGAACAAGACCGAGCAGGTGCCGTACCAGATCTCACAACGGGCGGACTTTTTTGAGGTTCTCGTCGATCTCAACACGATGGTGAAGCGTCCGCTCATCAACACGCGCGACGAGCCTCATGCCGATCCGGCACGATATCGGCGGCTCCATGTGATCGTCGGGGATTCCAACATGGCCGAGACCTCCACCTATCTGAAGGTGGGGGTTGCGGCACTGGTTCTGGCCATGTTGGAGGAGGGGGTCGACATCGACGTGGAACTGGCGAATCCGGTTCAGGCCAATAGGGAAATCTCCCGCGACCTGACGCTGAAGCGTCCGGTCAAGCTCTCAAGCGGAAAGGGGGCAACCGCGATCGAGATTCAGCGAATCTACCTCGAGCGGGCGGAAAGACATTTCTCGAAGGCGAAGTCCGACCCGGGGATCGCCGACATTCTGGTCCGTTGGAGAAGCGTGCTTGAGCGATTGGCCCAGGATCCGATGCAGCTTTCCCGGGAACTCGATTGGGTGATCAAGAGAGAACTTCTGGAATCTTACATGTCAAAGAAGGGATGCGGCTGGGCTGATCCGCGGATCGCCATGATGGATCTTCAATACCATGACGTTCGTCTGGATAAAGGCCTTTACTATGCCCTGGACCGGGGGGGGTACGTTGAGAGGGTCCTCGATCCCGAGGAGGTCAATCGCGCTTTAGAGACTCCGCCTCCCGACACCCGCGCCTACTTTCGAGGAATGTGCATCAAGAAGTTTCCCAAAGAGGTCTACGCCGCCAGCTGGACCTCCGTTTTATTCGATGCGGGTAACACCAGTATCAAGAGGATTCCTCTTTTGGAGCCGCTTCGGGGAAGCCGGGACCTCGTAGGTCGCCTTCTTGATGATTCCAGCACGGTCGAGGAACTGCTCGCCAATATTGCTGCATGAGGAGGTGATCGTTTCATGGCAAAGCAGGAAAAGAAGCGGGAGAAGAAAAGGGAGCCGGAGAAAAAAGACGATCAGGTCAGCGCCAATGCTGATGTCGTTGAGAAAGGAAAAAAGATCAAGGAGGACCTCGACAAGCTGATGGATGAGATCGACGACGTTTTGGAGCAAAACGCCGAGGAGTTCGTCAAGAACTATGTCCAGAAAGGGGGCCAGTGAGGTGTCCTTTTCCGATCCCTATGACGCCAGTTTTTTTCATTTTTTGAATTCTCAGTATCCTCATCTTTTACCCCAACAAAGGCTTGAAATCGGTTCCGACAGGCCGGCGAAGAATTCGCTGGCCGAGATGGTTCCTCATGGAACCACCGTCCTGGCGGTCCGTTATCAGGAAGGGGTCGTGATTGCGGGAGACCGGATGGCGACGGAAGGGTATTCCGTCTCCGCCCGCAGAATCGAGAAGGTTTACCGGACCGACGAACACTCGGCGATCGCCATCGCGGGGGCCGCGGGACCCGCGATCGAAATCGCCCGGCTCTTCCGAATCGAGCTTGAACATTATGAGAAGATCGAAGGGGCTCAGCTCTCGACGGAGGGCAAAGCAAACAAGCTCTCCCAGATGATCAAGGCGAATCTTCCGATGGCGATCCAGGGGCTGGTCGTGGTGCCGATTTTCGCGGGATTTGACCTGCATCGGGGGGAGGGGAGGATTTTCAAATACGACATTGCCGGCGGCCAGTACGAAGAGACCGAGTATTACGCGATCGGCTCCGGTGGACGGGATGCCCGAAACACGATGAAGGTCCTGTATCAGAAGAATCTGGACCGGGAACAGGCGACCCGTCTCGCTCTGGGAGCCCTCTACGACGCATCGGAGGAGGATATCGCGACCGGCGGCCCCGACCTTATTCGGGGTATCTTCCCGACGGTGAAGCGGGTGACGAGGAGCGGCGTTCAAGATGTCGAAGAGAATGTGATCCGCAGGGAGCTGGACATGATCATCGAGCAGAGACGGGGGAGATAGATGCCGACGCCGTTCTACGTATCTCCAGAGCAGATGATGCAGGACAAGGCGGAGTATGCCAGGAAGGGCATTTCCAGGGGGCGATCGATTATTGCTTTAGAGTATACCGATGGGGTCCTCCTGGTCGCGGACAATCCCAGCTCCCTCAATAAAATTTCGGAAATCTATGACAACATCGCCTTTGCGGGAGCGGGTAAATACAGCGAGTTTGAAAACCTGCGCAAAGCGGGTATTCGCCACGCCGACTTGAAGGGCTATATGTACAGCCGGGAGGACGTCACGGCAAAGTCTCTTGCGAACGCCTACTCGCAATCTCTGGGGACCATTTTCAGCCAGGAGATGAAACCCCTGGAGATCGAAATATTGGTCGTGGAGGTCGGTCCGGCCGATCGGGGGAACGAGATTTACCGGATCTCCTTTGACGGAAGCATCATGGACGAGAAAGGATATACGGTTGCCGGGGGTCGTGCGGAGATGCTGACCCTCTATCTGAAGGACCGTTTTAACGGGGGCTCGCTTGCGGACTCCTTGCGTTTGGCGGTGAAATCGATGGAAGAGGCGGGTGGCCAGCGGATCGATCGAAAGGCCATCGAAGTGGCCACGCTCGACCGGAATCGGGTGGGGAGGAAGTTTCGCCGGATGCTCTCCGCGGAGATCGAGTCCATTCTGCAGGCTTCTTCATGAAGAGCCGTATCTTCGGCTTGGAGAACGAATACGGGCTGATCTTCTCGCCAAACGGAAAGGTCTATCTTCCGATGGAGAAGATCCTCGGGTACATCTTCGAAGGGTTGATTCCCAACAGCTGGCCCTCTAATGCCTTTCTGGTCAACGGGGCTCGTTTCTACCAGGACACCGGCTGCCACCCGGAGTATTCTACCCCGGAATGTGACAACGTTTTAGAGCTGGTCGTTCACGACAAGGCGGGGGAGCGCCTTCTGGAGTCGTGCCTGCCGATCGCCGAGAAACGGCTGAAAGATGAAGGGCTCTCGGGCGATATCTACATCTTTAAGAACAATACCGACTCCATGGGAAACACTTATGGCTGTCATGAGAATTATCTCATGCGGCGGGATTTGGATTTCTGGAAGGTGACCGAACAGCTCATCCCTTTCTTCGTCACCCGCCAGATTTATACGGGCTCCGGCAAGGTCCTGAGGGTGTCGGGGAAATGCCATTATTTTATTTCACAGCGGGCCCAGCACATCCATGAAAAGACCTCCTCGTCCACCACGTCCTCCAGGAGTATCATCAACACTCGGGACGAACCGCACGCCGACGCCGAGAAGTATCGAAGACTCCACATCATCGTCGGTGATTCTAACATGTCGGAGTATGCGACTTACCTGAAGGTGGGGACCACGGCGCTTGTCCTCTCGATGATCGAAGAAGGTTTCAATGTGAACGGAGTCGAGTTGGAGGACCCGGTGAAGGCCTTGCGGGAGATCTCCCGGGACACGACCCTTAAGAAACGCGTTCGGCTGGAAGGTGGAAAGGAATCCACCGCCATCGAGATTCAGCGCGCCTATCTGGAGCGGGCGAAACAGTACGTCGCCTCGGCGGATGATCTGGACGACATCGCGGTCGACGTCCTGGAACAGTGGGAATACGTCTTAAATGAGCTTGAGGATGATCCCCAACACCTCTGCCGGGAGATCGACTGGGTGATTAAGCGCGAAGTCATGCTCTCCTATATGGAGAAGAAGGGATGCGGGTGGGATGATCCGCGGATCGCCATGATGGACTTGCAATACCACGATGTCAGCCGCAGTCGAGGTCTCTTCTATCTCCTTGAGAAGGGAGAGCTGATCGAACGGGTCACCTCGGAAGAGGAGATCCAACGGGCGATGTATACCCCGCCGCAGACCACGAGGGCCAAGATCCGCGGCGATTTTATCCGGTTCGCCAAGGAGAAGAATCGTTCTTATACGGTTGACTGGACCTATCTTAAACTCAACGGGTATTGGGAGGAGACGATTCTCTGCATGGATCCTTTCTCCTCTTCAAACCCCCGGGTCAAGGAGCTCATCGCCGCAGCCTCCTTGCATCGATAGCTGAGGAGGACCACTGCGGATGACTCCCCGTTTTTGGGTCACGGGCCTCCTCCTTCTCTTTCTTTTTAACCCCCCGATCAGCGTTTTTTCGGACAGTGCGCCCCCCGCCGGCCCCGGTGAGGCTTCGACCCCCCTTCGCCCCGCGCAGGTTCCGGAGGGGCCAAACCCCATTCCGATGCTTCTCCTGCAGCAGGGAGACGCCTACCTGTTTTCCGTGGAGGCCCCCGAAGGTTCTGACGCCGTCGTCGGCAGCTTTGCCGGGTTGAGCCTCTCCTTCTTTAAGCAGAGGGAGAGGCGCTACGGTTGCCTGATCGGAATCGACTTGCAGGCGATCCCGGTCCGCTCCGAGATCAGGGTCGAATTTCTCAAGGGGACCCAGCCGCTGGAGGCGCGTTCCTATCCTGTCGAAATCAAGGAGACCGTTTTTGGGACGGAGGCCTTGACCCTTCCCCCTAAGATGGTGAACCCCGATCCCCAGACTCTGAAACGGATCGATCGCGAGCTTGAACTGCAGAGAAACATTCTGGATAGGGGGGTGGATGAGCGCCTCTGGGCCGGACCTTTTTTGATGCCGGTGGAGGGGAAGATCGGCCATACTTTTGGTCGTCGAAGGATCATGAACGGCGAAGCGCGGCGGCCTCATCTGGGCGAGGACATCGCCGTTCCCCTGGGTACCCCGGTGCACGCCACCAATCGGGGGATCGTACGGCTCGTCGGACGCTATTATTTCAATGGAAATGCGATTTTCATCGATCATGGGATGGGACTCTTCACGATGTACTTTCACCTCCAGGAGCTCCGCGTCCGGGAAGGAGAGACGGTTGAAAAGGGGCAGGTCATTGGCCTGGCGGGGGCGACCGGGCGCGCCACGGGTCCCCACCTGCACTGGGGAGCCAATCTGCGGCACGCTTGGGTGAACCCCCTTTCCCTGGTGCGGATGCCGGTCGACGAGTCGGGCGATCGGCCGGTCGGAACGGAGGCCCCCTGATGTCGGTTGCCGGTATCCCGGAACGTCATCCCCTTCGGTCGCTCTTTCTCTTACTCGTGGAGCAGGCCTTCATTGAAAGGCTGTGTTGGGAGGATCGCTATGTCTGCGGCTATCTGGCCAATTTGATGGCCGAGTTCGCCCATACAGACCACCTCTACCCGTTTCGGGAACCTTCCGGAAAGCCGATGGACCGTGTTTGTGAGATGTTGGCCGAAGGAGATGTGGCGTTGGGAGCGGTTTCTTTCGAAAGGGAGCGCGAGGTCCACAAATATATCGGGGATTATATCCTGTTTATGACCGGCCTCTTCCCGGAGTACCTCAAGCGCCTCAAGCTGGCGAGGATGATTCTCAGCCCCGATTACCTGCTGGACTATGTGAAGACCGGGAAGCGTTCTTACCGGATCGTCTCCGAGTTCGACTACGGTCCTTATAAGGGATCGACGCCGTTATACCGGAAGCTATCCGAAAATTTTGAGGTCTGCATCGCCGGACTCGGTTCGGTCCGAAAAGAGATCGATCGGATGAAGCTTCGCAAGCGCCGCCATTTCCCTCCTCCTCTGGGCCATTCCTCGCACTAGAGCTCCTTTGTGCCCGCGCCAGGGCGATCGGGTCGCGGTCCGGCTTCATCGGGGTCAGGCGGCCGTGACGGTGTCCATGCTGCGGCCGATCACGAGACGCCGTGTCCAAACGAACTCCGGGTTGACAGCCCCGGTCAAAGGGGCCTACTATTAAGCGATCGGTTTTGGGGGGCGTACGCCGTCGCCGCACCGTCGTGATTTCGAGGATGATTTACCCGCCTTAGGACGTCGATCTGACTGAGCGGTCGATCGATTTCTCTCAGGTTCGTCAACCCATCACCTTCAATTTTTCATCCGGCCACCGGTAACGAGTCCGGCCCACGGGGCTGACCGTACGTCCATCGTGGATGACGCCCAGCCGTGCTGGATCGAGTCTCCGTCCCTCGGGCTGCCGGACACCGGATCGGAAGTTTCCCGGTGCTCGAACGACTGAAGCGCTCCTAAAACGAGAAACGGCGCTCGGGTCCCGGTCATTGGCGACCAGAACCTCCCACGAATTTCGAGAAATCGGCTCTGAGACGGACGGAGATTCCTGGACCAAACCATGCGGAAAAAACGATCCGTCAAAAAACGCCCCTGGGCCCGACGCGTCAAACGGCTTGTAGAGCCGATTCAAGCCTTTATACAGAAGGAAACCTCCGGCGGGGTCATTCTGCTGCTGAGCGCGGGGGCCGCGCTCAGCCTGGCGAATTCACCCTGGTCACAGCTCTATCAGCGTGTCTGGCATGAGCCTCTGACCATCGGCTGGGGAAAGTTCTCCTTAACGGAGCCCCTGAGTTTCTGGATCAATGACGGATTGATGAGCTTCTTTTTCTTTGTCGTCGGCCTGGAGATCAAGAGGGAACTCTGGGTCGGTGAGCTCTCCTCCCTCTCCCTTGCCGTTCTGCCGATCATGGGCGCGCTGGGAGGGATGGTGGTCCCGGCCGGGATCTATGCGATCTTCAATCACGGCGCGGCCGGCGCGGCCGGCTGGGGAATCCCGATTGCGACGGACATCGCCTTCTCGCTCGGGGTCCTGACGGTCCTCGGCAAACGGGTTCCGTTCTCCCTCAGGGTTTTTCTGGTCGCGTTGGCGATTGCGGACGACATCGGGGCCATCCTGGTTATTGCGCTCTGGTACACCGGCCGAGTGTCTTGGATGGGAATTACGGCGGCGATCGTCCTGTTTTCCCTGGCGGCGGCTTTAAGCCGCAGTGGGCCCAGATCCCAGGCCGTCTATGCCTTGTTGGGGGCGGGAATCTGGTTGGCTCTTCTGAAGTCCGGCGTGGAGCCGACGATCGCGGGGGTAATGCTGGCCATGACCATTCCGGTTCGGTCCGATCTCCTCGATGACGCCTCGAATCCTTCTTCGCTCGCCGGAGCACCGCGCCCGTCTCCGGCCGCCCTGCTCGAAGAAGCCCTGCATCCGTGGGTCGCCTTTGGCGTGATGCCGATCTTTGCCCTCTCCAATGCGGCGGTCGGCTTTTCTAAAATCGCCCTCTTGTCCGCCCTGTACCATCCGGTCTCGTTGGGGATTGCTCTTGGATTGATCCTTGGGAAACCGCTCGGCATCAGCGTCTTTGCCTGGCTGGCCGTACGATCCGGTCTGGCGAAACTGCCGAGCCGGGTGAGTTGGCGTCAGCTGTTCGCAGCGGCATGTTTGGGCGGAATCGGTTTTACGATGTCTCTATTCGTCGCCCACCTGGCTTTCGGGAGCGAAGGCCTCCTCTCGGTCGCCAAGATAGGGATCCTGGGGGGTTCTCTCGTTTCCGCGGTGGCGGGCGGGGTCCTGCTCAATCGCGCGAGCCGCTCCCGATAGCCCGTTTTTAAGGTGCAGAATAATAAGGAGTCGGACATGAGGAGGATACGGGTTTACCGTTTTGGGGGTCCGGAAGTCCTTCAGCTCGAAGAGGCGCCCGCGCCGTCGCCCGGCCCGGGAGAGGTGCTGGTGCGGATCAAGGCGGCCGGAGTCAATCCAGTCGATACCTATCTATGCTCGGGCTCCGATCCGGCGCTCGGCCTTCCGTATACCCCGGGATTCGATGCCGCGGGGACCGTAGACGCCGTGGGTGAAGGCGTCCGGGGTTTTGCCGTGGGCGAGCGCGTCTATACTTCCGGAACCCTCAGCGGGACTTATGCCGATTTTGCTTTGGCTCACCCGAACGATCTGCATCCCCTTCCCGAGAAGGTTTCTTTTCCCCAGGGGGCCGCGATCGGGGTGCCCTACGCGACGGCTTTTCGCGCGTTGTTTCAGCGCGCTCATGCACTGCCGGGGGAAGTCGTTCTGGTGCATGGGGCGAGCGGAGGGGTCGGGATTGCCGCGGTGCAGATCGCCAGAGCCGCCGGCATGGAGGTGATCGGAACCGGAGGGACTCCCCGGGGTAGAAGCCTCATCGCCGAGCAGGGGGCGCGTTTTGTCCTGGATCACCGCGCGGCCGATTACCTCGAAGAACTTCTCCGTCTCACAGATGGGCGGGGCGTCGATGTGATCCTGGAAATGCTCGCCAATGCCAATCTGGGTAAAGACCTGACGGTCTTGGCGCCGAAAGGAAGGGTCGTGGTTATCGGGAGCCGGGGCCCCGTGGAGATCAATCCCCGGGATGCGATGCGTCGCGACGCAGCCATTCTGGCAATGGTTCTCTTTAACGCGTCGGAGAGCGAGCGCTCAAGCATCCATGCCGCCTTGGTCGCCGGACTGGAAAATGGAACCCTGAGGCCCGTCATCGGAAGGCAGTTCCCCTTGGCCGAGGCCCCTCGCGCTCACCAGGCGGTCCTGGAGCCGGGGGCTTGCGGGAAGGTGGTCTTGATTCCGTAGGTTGAATCCGTAGGGAGAGAGGCCCCTTTTCGCGAGTTGCGGTATACTTTACCCATAACGCCGAACAGGCGGGTAACGGCGGCATCTTCATCGCCAAGGGGGTATTCATGTCATACGTGGTCTGTCCGAACTGCGGGACCCAGATTCTCGAGAGCGACACATCGGTCTCCTCCTCCGCCAAGGAGCCGCGGGTCGACGCCGGGGCGATCGAGGAGCTTGCCAAGGAGCAGCTGGAGGCGCGCTATGCAAAGGAGATCGAGCTTTTAAAGGCGAAGCTCAAAGAAAAGGCGGGGCAGCTGGAGGAGGCGCGCCGGATCGAGGCGGAGCTGCGCCAGCGCCAGGAGGAGCTGCTGGAGAAGGAGAGGGCAACGACCTTGTCCGTGGTCCCGACCGAACCCTCTATCGATCCAGCGGCGATCGAGCAGTTGGCGAGGGAAAAGGCGCAAGCACGTTACAGTAAAGAGATCGAGCTGTTAAAGGCGAAGCTCAAAGAAAAGGGAAAGCAGCTGGAGGAGGCGCGCCGGGTCGAGGCGGAGCTGCGCCAGCGCCAGGAGGAGCTGCTGGAGAAACAGAGGGCAACGACCGGGTCGGTCGCCCCGGAACAGCCGCAGGTGGACAGCGCGGCGATCGAGCAGCTGGCGAGGAAGGAGATCGAGCTTTTAAAGGCGAAGCTCAAAGAAAAGGCGGGACAGCTGGAGGAGGCGCGCCGGCTGGAGATGCAATCGCGGGAACGCGAGGAGGAACTCCTCGAAAAGGAAAGGGTGTTGCACCAGGATATCGAGCGTCTGCAGGCGAAGCAAAAGAAAAAGGAATGGGAGCCGGCGGCGGCCGAATACCTGTCGGGCCATGAATTCAAGCACAGGCTGGAAGTCCTGATGGACGCCCTCTCGGCGATTAAACGCGACCTGGAAGGGGAGCGCCTCGCGATGGAAAAAGTCTGGGCAAAAAGAGGGAAACAGGTACAGTCCGCTCTTCAAAATATGGCAGGCATGTACGGCGAACTGCAGGGGATCCTCGGGACTTCGTTCTCCAAGGTCGGCGAGCTTGAGCTCCCGTCGGGTTCCGAGTGGTAGCTGCGCGGGGGGAGGAGAGGTTCCTCTGTTTTAGCCGGGCCGCAAAGGGGCTGGCCGGAAGGGTCGACGGGGCGATGCGCCCTCATTGCGTCTTCGGGGTTTTCTCGGGATTCCCCTGTTTGATCCAGACGGTTTTGACGTTGACGAACTCCCGAATCCCGCAGATACCCAGCTCACGCCCGTAACCCGACTGCTTAATTCCCCCGAAAGGGAGCCTGGGGTCGGAGGCGACCATGCCGTTGATAAACACCATCCCGGCGGCGATCTCATTGATAAAGCGGTTCTGCTCCGTTCGATCTTGCGTCCAGACGCTGGCGCCGAGGCCGAACGGCGTATCGTTTGCGATATGAATCGCCTCGGCAGCGTTCCGGACCGCGAAGACGGCGGCGACGGGACCGAACAGCTCGTCACGATAGGCTGGGGAATTCTTGGGGATATCCGTGAGCACCGTCGGTCGATAGTAATAGCCCGGCCGATCGATCCTCTCCCCTCCCGTGAGCACCCTTGCCCCGGCGGCGACCGTCTCGCGCACCTGCTCCTGGAGCCCTCTCAAGAGTTCCTCGGTGGCGAGCGGCCCGATGTCCGTCCCGTCGTCCATCGGATCACCTACCTTGAGCTCCCGCATTTCCCGGACGAAGCGTTTTTGGAATTCGTCGGCGATCGCCTCGGCCACAATGAAGCGCTTGGCGGCGATGCAGGATTGTCCGTTGTTGAGGGTCCGGGCCTTTGAGGCCACCTTGGCCGCTTCCTCCAGGTCCCCGCTCTCCAGTACAATAAACGGATCACTCCCGCCGAGTTCAAGGACCGTTTTTTTGATCTGCCTGCCCGCCCGGCTCGCCACCGCGCTCCCGGCTCCCACACTTCCTGTCAGGGTCACAGCGGCGATCCGGTGGTCGTCGATCACGGGTCCGACCTGATCCGTGCCGATCAAGAGCGTCTGGAAGGTCCCCCGGGGAAATCCGGCTCTCCGGAAAATCTCCTCAATGGCCAGGGCGCATTGCGGGACGTTGGAGGCGTGTTTGAGGAGGCCCACGTTGCCGGCCATCAGGGCCGGAACCGCAAAGCGGAAGACCTGCCAAAACGGGAAATTCCAGGGCATGACGGCGAGCACCGGGCCGATCGGTTGATAGCGGACGAAGCTCTGGGTGGCATCGGTTTTGATCTCTTCATCGGCGAGAAATCTTTGGGCGTTTTCGGCATAGTAGCGGCATGCCCATGCGCACTTGAGGGCCTCGGCGATGGCCGCCTTGAGGGGCTTGCCCATTTCCGCTGTCATGAGTCGGCCGAAAATTTCCTTCTCGGATTCCAGAATCTCCGCCGCCCGGATCATTTTTTCGGCTCGGTCGGAAAGCGGCGAATTTCTCAAGAGGCGAAAGGCGTCGTCGGCGCTCTGAAGTTTCTCTTCGAGTTCTTCCTGGCCCATCGTCTCGAAGGACTGGATGACTCTACCCGTTGATGGATTGATGCTGACGATGTCCATGACCGCTCCCCCTTTCGTGGTTTGGGACCTTGACCGAAATTGTTTGTTATTGTAGGCGCGCGGGGGGCCTCCGTTCAAGGGAATTTATGATTTGGATTGAAGGAAACGGGTGAACGGGTATGAAGTACCCGAATCGCCATCCTAAGACTCTCGAAATCCGGGGTTGGAACCGGCGGACCAAAGCTGGTAAGCTTTGGTCGCAGTGATAGACCCGCTCGGACGGTGGCCACCGGGTGAGGGCCCCCACGGCCCGATAAAGTCCCGCCCACCCGCGACGATGGAGCGCTGATGATGAAAAAGGGATGGACGAGGATGTTTTTGGTCGTTCTTCTCCTCCTGGCCGTTGTGGCCGTCCTGCGCCGCGGGGAGCTGATGAGCCGTCTGAATCCGGAGCACCTCCGCCGGACCATCGGGCAGATGGGCGCTGGCGGCCCGATCCTCTATATCTTCATCTATGCGATCGCCCCAGCCCTTCTTCTGCCGGGATTTCCGCTGACCCTGGCGGCCGGCCTCGCCTTCGGCCCCGTTTGGGGCACGGTCTATGCGTCGATCGGTTCGACGCTGGGGGCCTCCGTGGCCTTCCTGACCGCCCGGTATCTCGCGCGTGACATCATCTACGAGCTTCTGGGGGACCGGTGGAAGAGACTGGCTCGAGGTGTGGCTGAAAAGGGATGGATCTATGTTGCCTTGACCCGGCTCATCCCGGTCATCCCCTTTAATCTCCTCAACTATGCGTTCGGTTTGACCGGAATTCGCTTTTTGACCTACCTATGGTCTTCGTGGCTTTTTATGCTTCCGGAAACCGCGGCCTTTGTCCTTTTTGGCGACGCCCTTTCCGACCTCGTGAAGGGGAGGATTCCTCCGAGTCTTCTGATCGGACTTCTCCTCTTGATGGTCGTCCTGCTGGGTCCCTTGATCTATCGGAAATGGACCGGGTCCAAGGATGCCCTCTCCCGATAAGGCCGCCTCCTCAAAGGCGCGCGTCAACCGGGGCATATCGGATTCTTAAGGAGTCCGAGAGAGGAATCTCCTTTAAATTCAATCCGTCCCCTCTAGAGCGAAATTTCTCCGTCAAGGATAGCTCGACATCTTTGCCACGGCCCTGCTTTGTGTCACCAACGGAAGAAGGGGGCTCTCGATATAAGAGTCTCCGTTCACGTCGACGACCGCTCCCGGGTCGACCACCTGATTCGTGACATTCCGAGCAAGGGGGGAGCCCTCCGCGCTCAGAAGATCATAGTAAATATAGACCCTCTGGCGGCGAGTGGTGTGATTTTGAACGCGGGCGCTCCACAAGAAGCGGGTCTTCCCGATCCTGTCCCAGACCTCTACCGGATGCCAGTGATGCGAGAGAATTTCGATGTTTTGGGGATCCGCCGGGACCTGCGCGAACCCTCCCGTCGAGAAAAGAAGGAAAAACAGAATCAGTGACAGACGCCGCATGGAGGCATTGTAGCGTGCCGGATCTTCTTCGTCAAACACCCGCTCGCCCCGGGAGGCATCTCCGTTGATAAGGCCTCGCCCGAGCGATCCGCTCCCCCGAACGGTGGCGTCGGCAAAAGGTTTGATCGCAGAAGCCCGTCGAGCGGGTGTGAGAACGGCTCTCGCTCCTACCCTTAGCGGTCAGGCGCGGCGGCCCCGTTGTGGCGGCGAAGATGGGGGAGCTTTCCTACCCTTGTGCCCTGGCGGGGTCGGCGGACATTCGACCCCTACCGGTGGTCACCTCCCCGCAGCGGATTGCTCTTCGTCTTGAAGAGGGGAAAGTGCCGGGTCAATAAACTCGCTTGAGCCGTACCCGTCCTGTTTCGGCTCCTTATCCCCCGCGGAATGCGCGGTAAGCATGCCCCGACGGGGTCCGAAGATGTCTTTCCAGATGGACGAAAAGTGTGCGAAAGAGTGTACAAAAAAGGCCTTGACATGTGCATTGGGAAGTGTTAGGGTCGCGCTGTCTTCTATAATCGTGCTAGCCCTCTCTGATTCAGAGGAGGGCAGCTCGGCCTTTTGTTCACCTTAGATAATCATAGATTGTGATGAAGTTCATCCGCTCGTACCTCCGTCGGCTGGAGCCGGGCGTTGCGTCCCGTTTTTGAGCGATCGATTCTGTCGGTGCTCAACCAGGACGGATGGTTAGAGGGGAAGCCGTGACGGTTCGAATCCTCCGGGTCCAGAGCGTCCCCGCGTGATGTCGAACAGATACGGTCGGTTTGGCTTTAGAGGGGTCTTCTCCACAAGAAAAGCGTTTTTTTCGGAACCGATGCTGTCAGAGACAATTTTGAGGGGGGAGTTACCATGATCAGCTGTTCGAAGAATCTTTTGAGGGGTTTGATGGCCCTCCTGGTTGTGTTAGGGTTCAAGGCAGGAGTGATGGCAGAGGAGATGTCCATGCCCCACCCTGCGGATGAGGGCGCGGCGGATTCTCAAAAGAGCGGATCGGCTTCCTGGCAAGCCCGTTATAAGGATCAGCTTTCCCGCGAAGACGAGCAAGAAGGGCGCCCGGGCCAGTCGGCCCAGGTCGATGCCGCCATGCAGAAACTGATGGACGAGATCCAGGGTAAGGACGGCCACCACGCCGGTCATTCCGACCAGAAGGGCCCCTTCCAAGACATGGCGACGATGCAGCAGATGGACCGCAGCTTTTTCCTGGGACCCGCGACCGCCAGCGAGACCGTGAGTCAAGGCGGGCACTGTCCGGCAACCGCTCCCGTCAAGGAGTACAATATCTCCGCGATCAACGTCGAGATCACGACCAACCAGTGGCTGGACTACTATCCGGGTTATATGTATGTCTTGACCGAAAACGTTTCGAAGGTCCGTGAAGAAGAGAAGACCAATAAAGAAGCGCGAAAAAAGCCCGGGTACGATCCCGGAGCGGTTTCGACCGGTCTCCAAACGGATATGATCCAGCCGCTCAACATCCGGGGAAACCAGGGTGACTGCATTGTGATGACCCTGCATAACGAAATGAAGGACGATGATGCGGGCATTCACATCCACGGTTCCAGCATGATCGTCAAGTCGAGCGGTCAGGCCGCGACGTCGGCGAACCCGGATTCAGACGTCAAGCCTGGAAAGTCGCAGGTATTTGAATGGTATATTCCACCGACCGAGCAGGAAGGGGCGCATATGTTCCACAGCCATGTCGGTCGGGAACAGGCGAGCCTCGGAATGATCGGAACGTTCATCGTGGAACCGGCCGGATCGAGATATCTGAGCCCGATCACGGGGAAAGAGACCAAGAGCGGTTGGGAAGTGATGATCGATCAGGCCAACGCTCCGGATTTCAGGGAGTTCGTCATCATCTATCACGAGATCGGGGATGAATCCTTCCGTCCGCTGAATCGAAACGGCGAGATGATCCCACAGCGCGATCCCAACACGGACTCCTATCGTCCGTCGGCCCGTGCGATCAACTACCGGAGCGAACCCTTCGGCGTCAACAACCTCGCGCTTCAGGAGAAGTATTTCCACATCGAAGACGAGTCGCTCGGCTATAGCTCGTACACCTTCGCCGACGCTCCGACGACCATTCCGCGATCCTATATGGGGGACCCCGCGAAGTTTCGCTTGGTGCATGGGGGCGGTGAGGTCTTTCACTCGCACCATCCGCACGGCGGAACCATTCGCTGGCTGCGCCAGCCGAAGGCGGACGGGAAGGCGGATTTCCTCCTGACGGCGGCAGGCAACGGTCCCGTCAAGTATCCCGAGGTCCGGACCACCTCCGACCGGGTCGATGTCCAAGTGATCGGACCCTCGGAGGTGTTTGACCTTCAGACCGAGTGCGGCTCAGGGCTCTGCCA
>Ga0070733_10001241_pt1 | contig 19176 bp, 16 predicted proteins | sample Coa_R1_9_FD_66450 | JGI IMG/M metagenome (GOLD analysis project Ga0070733, IMG submission 66450) | Surface soil microbial communities from Centralia Pennsylvania, which are recovering from an underground coalmine fire - Coalmine... | ecosystem: Environmental > Terrestrial > Soil > Unclassified ... | reverse complement strand
GGATAAAAATAAAGAGCTACCTTTTTTCCTATAAAATCAGAAAGATGTACTATTTCACCATCTTGATTTAATAATTCAAAACTTGGAGCTTTATCACCAACATTGAGTGTTGTGGTGGTGTATCCACAGTGTAGTGTAATAAAAGAAAAGATTGTCAGAAATAATAATAACGCTTTCATATGGTTTCCTTTAAAAAATTATCTAATTTCTTTATTTATTTTACCACAAAAATTGTTCCATGTCATCATAAAGGGTATTTTGCCATAAAATATTCAATTTGGCTATTGCCAAAATTAAAAATATTGGTAAAATTGTAATTAAGATATAAAAATATAAAAGGATGATCGTTATGGACGCAAAAAATATACTGTTATTAGTGCTTGGGATGGGATCTATCCTTACTTTGCTTATCTATTGCTGATATCACTTCTACCGTCAAAAAACCCTCTGAATACGTCTAAGTAGCCTTTATTTCACTAATTTTCACGTTTCCTTTGGTGCTATGGAGCGCAATTGTCGCCTCTCCCGTGCCAAGAATGCCATCAACCTCTTTTTTAAATTTATTCCATGCGGAGCTGTTAAGCTGTGTTGCATACGGCTTGAGGGTAATGTAATGGTCAGATATGAGTGTGCCATGAGCGGTGTATCCATGAATTTTTGCATTAGTATCAGTCGGCAGCGCAAGGCAAATGTTTCCCGATGTTTTGAGGTCGATCGAACTTGTTGGAGGTAGTGTTTTATAGGCAATAGTGACTTTTCCTGTTGTTGAATGTGCGCTAAAGCTGTTGGCGATATTGTCTCCCTGTATATTTCCGTAATGTGATTGAGCGTCAACTGGACCAGCTGCATTGATAACAGTGATAGTACCCTTTTTGCGTGTTTTTGCTGATACCAACTGTTTGTTATTGGTTACAAGAATGGCGTCATTGGTCACAATGTTGATGGTACCATGAACATCTTTGACTGATGCTTGCCCATCTTCTGATATGGTGAGTGTAAGATTAAGAGATGCAGGAACGATAAGCTCATATTCAACTGAACCAACAAGCTTTGGATTGATATATTTTGTTGCAATTGCAATGTGATTATCGGTAGTTAAATCAACGACTTCAATATTGTTGAGATCTTCTTGTTTTTTTGCGCGTTTTGTTGTTTTGAGTGAGAGAAAATTTTTCTTCCATCCTGTTTTTATGGTGATAGGACCATTAATATTATCGATGGAAATGCTGTCGATTAGTAATGTGGGAAGTTCACGCTGTTCAACTTTTTCAAGTTTATAGTTACTAAAAAAAGATTTTATTTTTTTGAGACGTGTTTTTGCGGTGCAATCGGTTGTAACAAGGTGAGATGTGATGATGAGTAAAAGGAGCATGTACACATTTTTATTCATTCGTTATCCTTTTATAAAATTGATCCGTATTTTTTATGTGTTTGTAGCATACAAAAATTGTTGTGCTAATTCAAAGAACACCTACATTGCAATAAGGAAAAAAGATGAAGTTACTGGGTACACAGTATGATAAAGTGCACGCGATTGTTGCAGTAATTAGCAATAATAAAGGGCGTGCATTATTAGTTGGTGGAGCTGTACGTGATATGGTTATGGGGCGCACCGTCAAAGATATTGATATTGAAGTGTATGGATTGTCCGAACAGCAATTAGAGAACATACTCAAACAGTTTGGCCCGGTAAGTTTGGTAGGGAAAGCATTTGGTGTCTTGCGCTTGCATGGCCTTGACGTTGATTGGTCATTGCCACGAGCAGACAGCCCTGGTCGCAAACCGACGGTTGTTATTGATCCTTTTATGTCCGTTGAGGTTGCCGCGCGCCGCAGGGATTTGACGATGAATGCTATGGCTCTTGATTTGGTTACTGATGAGTTAATTGATCCGTGCAATGGAATGAGTGATATTAAAAATAAAATATTGCGTACTCCTGATCCATCTTTTTTTATTCAAGATCCATTACGGTTTTACCGTGTTATGCAATTTATCGGCCGTTTTGAAATGTTTCCTGATGATGAGTTGAATACTTTATGTAAAGAGATGGATATTGCGCACGTTTCACGTGAACGTGTAGAAGAAGAGTTTAAAAAACTTTTGTTGTATTCTGCTCGTCCTTCGCATGGCATCCGTTGGTTGCAACAAATTGGACGTCTGCATGATGTATTACCAGAGCTTGCAGCAACGGTTGGCGTAAAGCAAAATCCGCAGTGGCATCCTGAAGGAGATGTATTTGAGCATAGTATGCAAGCGGTTGATGCAGCTGCGGTCATCGTACAAAAATATGATAATGAGTTTGACAAGTTAATTTTGTTGTATGCTGCGTTGTGTCATGATTTGGGTAAAGTAACAACTTCGTGTGAAATCGACGGTGTTATTAAAAGTATTGGTCATGAAAAAGATAGTAAAAAATTTACACGCACGCTCATGAAGCGGATTACGCATAATGCTGATTTAATTAATGCAGTATCATCGTTGGTGCTGCATCATATGGCGCCGCTGCAATTTGTAAAGAATAAAGCAAAATTGCCTGCGTATAAACGATTGGCAAATAAGTTAGCGCATAATGTAAATATGTTGATGCTTATTGATTTATGTATTGCTGACAAACGAGGCAGAAATGGAAATGGTCATGAGCCGCTGACGTGCCATTTTCCTGATGTAGCGATTTTTCAAAAAAATGTTGAGCTGGCAGGAGTTTCTATCGGTGGTGTTGAGCCATTATTAAAAGGGGCGGATTTGTATGATATCGTACCTCCCGGGCCACGGATGGGAAAGTTGCTCGAACAGGCTTATGAAAAGCAAATTGAACAAGGGGTTACGGATAAACAGGTTTTGAAAGATTATGTTATGAAATTAGTGAAGTCTGTCAAATAGATTTTTTGTTTGTTGCAACTATCGAGATGTTCATATTTGTGCTAAAATAAAGGATATAGCTACAATAGGTTCAGGGCGAGCGCAGATCAGGAAAAACAGTATGAATAGTATCGATAGTATACAAAAATCGTTTACAGAGCAGATTAGAAATTTATTTGGCCAAATAAACACTCATGATTGCCGTCTTCACATTAATGTTGATGAAGCAAAACAGGCATTTGGTAATCTTTCAACAAGCGTAGCATTAGTGTTAGCTAAAGCGTTAAAACGTATGCCTCGTGAAGTGGCGACAGAAATTGCCACTTCATTCACTCATCCTCTTGTAGAGAAAATTGAAATTGCCGGTCCTGGTTTTATCAATATGTATCTCAAGCAAGAGGCTTTTATATTACTGGCACAAGAGCTGTATGAGCAAAAAGAAACATTTTTTAAACCAGACACGTTAGATAAAAAATATAATGTTTCTCTTGAATTTGTGAGTGCCAACCCAACCGGGCCATTACATTTTGGTCATGGCAGAGGTGGAATTATTGGCGATGTGCTTGGCAATGTTTTGCGTTTTGTTGGGCACAATGTTACCAAAGAGTTTTATATCAATGATGCGGGCAATCAAATCTGTAAGCTTGGTGAATCATTTAAAATACGTTGTTTGCAGGCAGCAGGGATGGATGTAACAATTCCTGAAGATGGTTATCATGGCGCATATCTTACTGATCTTGCACAGGATTGTTTTGCCGAGTACGGGCAGGAACTGTTCGATAAGTCGGATTCTTTTTTTGCCGAATATGCAAAAGAGAATCTTCTTGAGGCGTTAAAAAATACGCTGCAAAGTTATGGTATTGAATATGACGTCTGGTTTTCCGAAAAAACATTGCATGAAAGTGGTGCCATTCCAAAAGCATTGAACATATTGCAAGAGCGTGCATTGTTGTTTGAGCAGGATGGAGCATTGTGGTTTAAAACAACGCAATTTGGTGACGATAAAGATCGCGTTGTGCGTAAATCAACAGGTGAGTACACATACATTGCAGCAGATATTGCGTATTTAAAAAATAAAATTGATCGTGGATTTAATAATCTTATTTTTGTTCTGGGACATGATCATCACAGTTATGTGATGCGTCTTAATGCGGTAAAAGATGGCTTGGGATATAGTGATTGTCCCTTGGCGGTGATTTTGTATCAGCTTGTTAAAATATCGGAGGATGGCGCATTGGTGCGTATGTCAAAACGTGCAGGAGCGATTGTCAGCTTGCAGGATATTATTGATACAGTGGGCAAAGATGTTGCTCGCTTTTTCTATTTAAATCGCAAGGCAGATGCTCAGCTTGAATTTGATCTTGGGTTAGCGCTTAAAAAAACTGAAGAAAATCCGGTGTATTATGTGCAATATGCATATGTGCGCACGGGCAGTATTTTAGAAAAAGCAGCAAAGGAAGCGCATTTAGATAATATTAATGCAAGTGATGCACAGCATCTTGGGCCGCAAGAGGCATTTTTGCTTAAAAAAATTGTGTTTCTTGAGCAGTTATTGATGGATATTGCCACCAATCATCAGACACATTTATTGACGTACTATGTTGTTGAACTTGCGCAATTATTCCATCGTTATTACAGTCATGTGCGTGTTCTTGACCCGGAAAACAGGGAAAAAAGCCGTGGGCGCTTATTGATGATAAATCTTTTGCGTAATACTATTGCTCTTGTTTTGGATCTGCTTGGCGTGAGTCATCCGGAAAAAATGTAACTAATAAACGGATTTTTTTTCAATCCCATTGATAAAATGGCCATTTATGGCACAATTAAAAATAATAGATGTTTACCTCTAACAGGAAAATCGCATGGTAAAAATAGATAAAGCATTATTGCAAGAATTAAGAGATCATACCGGTCTTGGCCTTATGGATTGTCGCAAAGCACTCGAGGAAACTGCGGGTGATTTTGATCAAGCATTGGAACTGTTGCGCAAAAAAGGTGCTGCAGTTGCAGCTAAACGTGCGGATAAAGAGACGGGTGAAGGGCTTATAAAAGCATACATTCATCCTGGTGACCGTCTTGGTGTTTTACTTGAACTGAACTGTGAAACTGATTTTGTTGCTAACACGGATAGTGTACGTCAGTTTGCACAAGATCTTTGTTTGCAAATCGCGGCAAATAAAGCAATGTACGTAGCTCCTGAGAATGTTGATCAAGCATTTTTAGCTCATGAAAAAGATATTTTCAGAGAACAAATGGCTGATTCAGGAAAACCTGAAAAAATTATTGATCAGATTGTTGAAGGTAAAGTTAAGAAGCTTTATAGTGACATCTGTCTTCTCGAGCAAGCATTTATCAAAAATGACCAGGTCACGGTGAGAGATGTTTTACAAGAATTGATTGCTAAAACTGGCGAAAGCATACGCATTAGAAGATTTTGCCGTTTTGAATTGGGCAAATAATATCAGATAAAAGGAACAGCTATGGCAGAGATCATTTTAGTTGAAAATGATATAAAAAGTTTCCAGAAGCCTATGGAAGCTGAGATGGAAAACCCGGTCAAGCATTTTGAGCGTGAGTTGATAAAAATTCGTACCGGTAGAGCTCATACATCGATGATTGAAGATATTCCGGTTGTTGTTTATGGACAAGATCCGGTACCGTTAAAAGGACTTGGTATGGTTTCAGCAGCAGATCCTCGTTTGCTGACTATACAGCCATGGGATGTATCAATTATTGCTGATATTGAAAAAGCTATTGTTGCATCAGGCTTTGGTGTTGCTCCCGTCAATGATGGCAAGATTATCAGATTGCGCTTGCCTGAGATGAGTTCTGATCGTCGTGAAGAACTGGTAAAATTGTTGCACAAAAAATTAGAAGAGTGCAGAGTTGCCATTAGAAACGTTCGTAAAGATTTCAAAAATCTTATTACTGACGCAAAAAAAGACAAAAAAGTTTCTGAGAATTTTCACAATAGACTCGCCGATGTTTTGCAAGAAGTGACTGATGCGTACATTGGTAAAGTAGAAGCATTGGCTAAGAAAAAAGAAATTGAGCTTTCTACCGTATAGTAAAAGAAGATTATCTCTTTATTTTATTTAATTTTATGATACATTTATATCTATGTTTTTGATCTTGGGTTGCTAGCTCAATTGGCAGAGCAACAGACTCTTAATCTGTGGGTTCTTGGTTCGAGTCCAAGGCAGCCCACCAAATTGAAATGTGCAAGAGTGGCGGAATTGGCAGACGCGCTGGACTTAGGATCCAGTGCCGAAAGGCGTGTGGGTTCAAGTCCCTCCTCTTGCACCAGGCTTTTATCTCATCCCCGTTATCACGGTGGCGAAGACCCCTCTGAAAGAATTTTAGAACTAATAATTATCCGCTTGCAAATTTTATTTAAGTGATGCACTCTTTAGAAAAAATAAGGAGACTGCACATGAAGCAAAAAGTCACGTCGAATAATGGCGCTCTTTTCAGTATAGAAAACAGTTATGAACAACCAACATTGTGTCGCGCGACAATAATTGTTTCCAAGTCTTTGGTAAATAGTTTTTTTGAAGAAACAGCAGTTGCATTAAAAGGTAACATTCAAGCTTATGGCTTTCAGCAAGGTGAAGTACCGGTAGAATATATTGTTAAGCAATATAAAATAAATATTACTGAGCATCTGAAAGAATTTTTTTTTAAGTTTGGTATTGTTAACTTTCTTTTTCAGGAAATGAGATCTCAAAAACTTCTTGTTGCAGGAGATCCGCGTCTCATTGATATTTTTTTAGAGCACGACAATGATGCTCGTTTTGTTTTTGAGCTGAGTGTTTTTCCTGCAATACCTTTGAATGAGTGGAAGTATTTTCCTTTCAAAGCACCTAATCGGAAAAATTATAAAGACCTTGATCGGCAGGTTGAGGCATTTGTTCAGGAAGAGCAAAAAAATCTTGAAAAGCAAAATATTGATAACGGTATATCTGTTGGTGATTGGGTGAATTTTAATGTTTCGATTGTTGATAAAGCACATATGTTTTTGGATGAACGTTTTGTGCAAAATTTTTGGTTGAAGTTGGGAAATGAGGAAGTAGAAGGACATTTACGATCTCTTTTTCTTGGAAAAAAAAAGGGAGACAGTTTTGTTGTGCATAATAAGGGACTGCAAGATTATTTTAGTGATCAATTGCGAGCTTCTTATAATTTTAAGGTGGATGTTATTGAGGTTGTGCCACATGCTTATTTTTGTTTTGATCAATTTAAAGATCATTTCAGAGTAAAAACTAATAAAGATATGCATAAAAAATTGATTGAAGTATTTTCCTATCGCAATGATGTTTCTCAACGTCTTGCTATGGTGGAAGAAGCTTTTAAATTGCTTCTTTCTCGCCATCGTTTTTTTGCACCAAATCATCTTGTTTTACGACAACAAAAAATAATTTTAGGTGCAATCCAAACTAATCCTGATTATAATGTATACAGAAAACAGAAAGATTTTAATTTTTGGATTCATCAGTTAGCTGAAAAACAAGTAAAAGAAACTTTGCTCATTGATCAGCTGATTTACCGTGAAAACATAGTTGTGAGTAATGAGGATATGGTGAATTATTTGAACTTAGACAAACGACCACGAATGAAAGAGTTTATTTATTTTAGTTTGCCCGATTCAAAACATTATGGACAAGAAATGCCATTAGCAATGCATGAATTAAGTCGTGTGTGTGCACGTGAAAAGGCCATCAATTATGTTATTCATTATTTAACTAAAAAATAGATAATATTTTCATTTAAAACAAGAAAAGCATCATGGAAAACAAGATTCACAAACTTATTATTATTGGTTCAGGACCTGCAGGATTAACCGCTGCTATTTATGCAGCCCGTGCAAATCTTGAACCAATAATTATTGATGGTGATGAACCAGGCGGACAGTTGGTCATGACGTCATTTGTTGAAAATTGGCCAGGAGAAAAAAGTATTCTCGGGCCAAAACTTATGGCGAATATGCGTGATCACGCCAAATCTTTTGGTACGCAATTTATAGCGGGTAGGGTGACAAAAGTCGATTTTTCCAAAAAACCATTGACCATTACCGTCAATGAGCACACTACATTGCAAACTCATGCAATTATTATTGCAACAGGAGCAACACCAAAACGTTTGGGTGTTGCCGGTGAAGAAAATTACTGGGGAAAGGGCGTTACAACCTGTGCGGTATGTGACGGCGCTTTTTATCCTGACAAAAAAGTGGTTGTGGTTGGTGGTGGTGATACTGCCATGGAAGATGCATCATTTTTAAAGAAATTCACTAAAAAAATAACGATCGTTCATATTCTTGATAAATTTACCGCTTCTCATGCAATGCAGGAGCGGGTTATTAATGATCCAGATATTAAAGTATATTATAGTAGCACCGTTACTGAATTTCATGGCGATGGCCAGCATGTTAATGCGGTTACCATTACCAATCAGTTAAATGGTGAAACGATGAAGCTTGAGGCAGATGGAGTGTTTATCGCTATTGGATTAAGTCCCAACAGTGCACCATTTAAAGATCATATTACCTGTGATAAATGGGGATTTGTAGAAGCTGTTAATCAAACACACACTAATGTTGAAGGCGTATTTGTTGCAGGTGATGTACATGATTACCGTTATCGTCAGGCGATTACCTCTGCAGGAGCCGGATGTATGGCAGCTCTTGATGCAGAACGTTATCTGTCTTCCTCCGTTGAAGCTTCTTCTTTTGCTAAAACTTCGGCGGATAAATCTGAAATATTATAATTTTTTTTAATTTTTTAAGGGGTTTCTCATGATGAATAGATGGCGAATGATTGTGTTGGGGTTGGTTGTCGCGCAGGGGTCAAGTTTGATTGGTTCTGAAAGTCCTAGTAGGGGTCTGAATAAAGCTCGTTCAAAAGAATTAACTGCAGCAATAGCGATTATTTCAGATAAAAAATTGAGTTGTTCAGCTGAAATACGTAGGGATGAAAAGTTGGCACAAAACAATATGTATTTTCCATATTGTTGTGGAGGTAATACGCCGCCAGAGGATCTTGGTCGTACGGTTAGTTGGAATGACTGGAAAAGAAATACTTACCCTTATGATCCTGAGTATCCAGGTCGCTAAATTAAATTTCAAAGAGAAATACCTATATTTTTTGGCAATAATTTGAATTAATATTGTTTTTGCTTTAGAATATAGAATATATGCAATTATTACGGAGAAGTTTATGTCACTGACTATTGTTAAAAAAAGTAATGTAAAACGCCGCAGAAAACATGGTTTTCTCAAAAGAATGAGCACAAAAGATGGTAGAAAAATCATCGCTCGTCGTCGCGCTTCAGGTCGTAAGCGTTTAGCGCCAAGCAAGTACTAAAGCAGATTATTGAGTAACATATGCCGAGTATTGTAAGAAAGATTTCAAAATTTACTAAACGTGAAATAGATTATCTTTTTCAGCATGCTCGGCGTATTATGAGAGACCAAGCCTGTACTATTCTTGTTGCTCCGCGTCAAAAAGAAGATTTTGGCAGGGTTCTTACCATTGTGTCACGTAAGGTTGGGAACGCTCCAGAACGTAATCTCATCCGACGACGTATAAAATCAATTTTTTATGAAGAAAAGCTCTTCGCTCTCAACTTTGATTGTGTGGTTATAGTTTATAAAAAGATGGTTACTCTTCCCTTTGATCAATTAAAAAGCCTTTTTCTTTCTGCTTATCAAAAGGCGGCTTCTGATGAAAATGTTGTTTCTCAATAAAATAGTGATTTTTGTGATTGTAGGGCTTCGTCCATTATTTGGTGTTGCGCACTGCAGGTATGCAGTTAGTTGTACTAAGTTTGCCATAATGCAGTTACAAGAGAAAACATTATTACCGGCTGCGTGGGAAATCATTAAGCGTGTTTGTTCGTGTAACCCAATAATCTAGGGAATGTTTATGGTAGATTTTGTTATAATTGTGGCAGCGTCATGTGCGTTGTCTATTTTTTTTGCGATAGTTATTTTTGCATGTTGTTATAAACGTTGTGCATCAAATCAGATTTTAGCTGTATACGGAAAAGTAGGTGGTGAAAAGTCAGTCAACTGTTATCACGGTGGTGGTGCATTTATTTGGCCGCTTATTCAAGATTATGCTTTTCTTGATCTTACTCCTATGACATTGCATATTCCGCTGAAATCAGCACTTTCTCAACAAAATATTCGTATTAATGTGCCGAGCACTTTTACTGTTGCTATTGATATTACTCAAGAAGCGATGAATAATGCGGCGATTCGTCTTTTGGCGTTATCGCGCAAAGATATTGAGATGATGGCTATTGAAATTATCATTGGCCAGTTACGTTTAACTGTTGCTTCATTGATGATTGAAGAGATCAATCAAGATAGAGAACGTTTTTTGATGGAAATCAGAAAGCATATTGAATCAGAGCTTAAAAAAATTGGGCTCATGCTGTTGAACGTTAATATTACCGATATCACTGACGAATCAGGATACATTGAAAGTATTGGGAGAAAGTCGGTTTCTACTGCACTTAATCAGGCAAAGGTTGATGTTGCTAACCAAGAAAAGAGTGGGGAAATTGGTAAATCGCAAGCAGAAGCAGAACGTCGTATCCAAGTTGCTACGTATAACGCAGATGCTGTTCGGGGTGAAAATGAGGCAAAAGCAAAAATAGCTAACGTGAATGCGCAACTGCTTGAACAAGAGGCTGATGCTACGCGTCGTGGACAAATTGCTGGACAAAATGCGTATGCAGAAATTTACCGAGCAACAAGTTTGGCAGAGTTGCAACGACTTGAAGCTGAAGAAATTGTGCCTAAAGAGATTGAACGTCGTAAAATAGAAATTGCAGCAGCAGCTGATGCAGCAAAAAAACGTATTGAAGCTGAAGGTGAAGCATCCGCGATATTGCAAATTAAGCAGGCAGAAGCAGAAGGTATGCGTAAAGTGCTCACGGCAAAAGCAGAAGGGTATAAATTGCTTGTGCAAGCGTGTGCGAATAATAGTCAAGATGCAGCAACTATGTTGATGATTGAAAAGTTAGAAGAGATTGCAAAGCTACAAGCGGAAGCTATTAAAAATCTCAAAATCGATAAAATTACGGTTTGGGATGGTGGTTCTTCATCTGAAAAAGGTAGTTCTACCGCTAACTTTCTGAGCAGTATGATAAAATCATTACCACCTTTGCATGAAATCGCCGCTATGTCTGGTGTTAATTTGCCATCATACTTGGGTGATTTGCAAAAACATAATATTAATAATGATTGATTTTGTTAAAAAAATGTAAAAATAAACCCCAGCCTTGTAAAAAGCGCTGGGTTTATTTTTTTGATTACAGTAATTCACCTGCAAGGCGACTGAGTTCACTGCGTTCACTCGTTGGCAGATAGACAGAGCCAAAAAGTGGTTGTCCTTTAAAGCGTTCACTGGCAACAACCAAGCCGTTACTACTAAAATCCAGATACGGTGAATCAATTTGGTACGGATCACCGGTCAAAATAATTTTACTTCCTTCACCAACACGAGTAACTAATGTTTTAATTTCATGCGGTGTTAAGTTTTGTGCTTCATCAATTAAAATCAATTGATATGGAATGGTGCGCCCACGCATATAGGTAATTGCTTCCATAGAAATTTTTCCTTGATGAAGAAGATCTTCAAATGTTATGCCGTGATGTTGTTTTTTGTGTTTGTGCTTTGATTTATGATTATGGTTGTGATTGTTATTTTTTTGTTTTTTATTGTCTTCTTCATTCTCCTTATCTTGAAATTTATTTGATTTATTAATTGTGTGCATGATGTACTGCATATTGTCATAAATTGGCATCATCCAGCTTTGTAATTTTTCTTCTACCGTCCCTGGTAAAAAACCGATATCACGACCTAACGGAACAACAGGACGGGATATGATCATGCGATCATAATTTTTATTGATAAATAGTTCATGGAGCCCTGCAAGTAGCGCCAAGAAGGTTTTACCAGTACCAGCCGGACCAAATAAACAGACAAATTGAATGGTACTATCAAGAAGAAGTTCAAGAGCCATTAATTGTTGCGCATTACGTGGTGCGAGCGGCCAGTTGAGTGTTGGATTAAATACAGGTCTGAATTTTTCATTACCAAGGTATCGAAATACGCGAAAATTGTGAGGATTGTTATTACTTTCTGCCAAAACGAATTCATTAGGCATGATAAGTTTGTCTTTAGCTAAAGAAGTTAGTTGTGTAGGATATTCCCGTTTTAATTCTACGGCAGGGACTGATATTTTAAGCCATCCTTGGTAAAATTCTTCTTCACTGACACGTTCTTTTGAATAATCTTCTGCAGTAATGCCAAGTGCATCCGCCTTGACGCGTGCATTGATATCTTTTGAAATGAATATTACTTCATAGCCTTCTTGCTTCATCATAAGCGCGGTAAGCAAGATTTCATTATCGCCGCCTGCACTTCTGATTAAGGGAGTTTTTTTCAGTACCGTATCATCATAAAAAAGAATTTGAATGCTTCCGCCATCATTTATAGCAACTCCATCACGCAGAGATCCTTTTTCTCGTAGTTCATCAAGGCTTCTTATTGTTTGTCGCGAATTACGCCCACGTTCAGTTCCCTCTCCCTTGAACTGATCTAGTTCCTCAAGCACAACTGATGGAATACCAATATACGCTCCGGTGAAGCTGAACATTGCCTTTGGGTCATGTATTAAAACGTTAGTGTCGAGGATAAAGATTTTTTTGTTTGTAGGCATCTTATCGTTCCTATGCTTTAAAAGGTTATTACTACTCTCTTTGGAGCGTAACATACTGATTTTGTCGCAAGCAATGAACGGAGACAATGTATCGTCCTTCTTTATTTTTCATTGTTTTTTTTTCAAAATGTCTTTACACTGGACATTAAGATCTTGGTGAATTTTTTGCAATTCTGGGATGTGAAATGATTTTTTGCGAACAATTATTTTCTATTTGTACATTCAGTTTCGTTTTTTACTCTACCTGTTTGTCATGCACTATATGCGGATAAGCAGGGTATTTTTTTTTGCTTATCCGCTTTCTAAATCACATTTACTTTATTCTTCTTTTTGTGAGATTATTTTTATTTTATGAGGATTATGATGAAAGAAAAAGATTTATCAATACTGCGCCATTCTGCAGCACATTTACTTGCACATGCGATAAAAGAACTGTTTCCTGCAACAATACTTACCATTGGCCCTGCAACAAAAGAAGGTTTTTTTTACGACTTTTTACCTGAGAGAAATTTTAAAGATGAAGATGTGGTGCGCATAGAAGAAAAGATGCACGAGCTTTCTCGCAAAAATATTCCATTGACTCACCAGCAGATTTCAAAAGATGCTGCACGCGAGCTTTACAAAAATAATGTGTTTAAACTTGAACTGATCAATGATATTCCGGGCGATACAGTGGGACTTGCTGAACAAGGAGATTTTTATGATCTTTGTCGTGGCGGACATGTTGCATCAACGGGTGAAATTAAATATTTTAAATTGTTGCATATTTCAGGATCATACTGGCGTGCTGATAAGGAAAAAGCTCAATTGCAGCGCATCACTGGTACAGCATTTTTTACTCAAGAAGATCTGGACGCATTTATTCAACAAAAAGAAGATGCAATACAATTTGATCATCGCCGATTGGGTAAAGAACTTGATCTTTTTTCATTTCATGAAGAAGGGGTTGGTTTTCCGTTCTTCCATCCTCATGGTACTATAGTGTTAAATGCTATGAAAGATCATTTGCGCAAGCATTTGGTAAAAGCACATTATTCAGAAATTTCTACGCCTATTATGCTCAGTGATGAACTGTGGCAACGTTCTGGGCATTATCAACATTACAAAGATAACATGTATTTTTGTAATATCGATGATCGTTCATACGCGATTAAACCGATGAATTGCCCCGGAGCTATTTTAGTCTACAAAGAGCGGCCACATTCATATCGTGAACTGCCATTACGACTTGCTGAGTTTGGTCTTGTGCATCGGCATGAACTATCAGGTGTGTTAAGTGGTCTGTTTAGGGTGCGCGCATTTACGCAAGATGACGCGCATATTTTTTGCACTAAAGATCAGATAGAACAGGAGGTTACGAGTTTTATCGCATTAGTTGATCAAGTTTTAAAACCATTCGATTTTACCAATATTATTATTGGTGTTTCCACCAAACCTGTAAAAGCTATGGGCAGTGATGAGCTGTGGAATGTTGCAACGCTTGCATTGGAAAATGCACTGAAACGCGCGGGAAAGACATACACTATTTATGAAGGCGAGGGTGCATTTTATGGACCTAAGATAGAATTTGGTATTGAAGATTCATTAAAGCGTGTATGGCAATGTGGCACTATGCAAATTGATTTTTTTCAGCCGGAAAATTTTGATTTAAGTTATATCTCTTGCGAAGGTGTTAAAGAGCGTCCGGTGATGTTGCACCGCGCAATTTATGGCTCATTTGAACGCTTTTTTGGTATTGTTCTTGAACATTTTAAAGGTCGTTTGCCATTGTGGCTATCGCCGGTACAAATTAAAGTTTTGACCATTACTGATGAACAAAAAGAGTATGCGCACCAGGTAATGAATGCATTGTTGAATCATGGATTACGTGTTTGTATTGATACTTCTTCTGATCCTATTGCAGGCCAAATTAAGCGTGCGCAACTTGAGCGTGTTCCTTTGATGGTGGTGATTGGTAAAAAAGAAGCGGAAAATAAAACTGTCACGTTGCGTGATTTGGATGGTAAGCAGCAATTTGGTTTGGCTCTTGAAGATCTGTTGAAACAAACAGATGCGCTGAGAGTGTAACTAAGAATTTTCATGCACATAAAAAAAATAATAATATTATCTTTTTTTCTCATGTCGATCGCACTGTACAACACCGTACACGGGATGAAGCCTGAGTTCAATAATTGTCAGCTCAGTTTGTCTCTTTTACAGGCAGCAGAAGAGGCAGAAAAGACAGATTTACAGGCACTAGAAGAGGTAGAAAAGACAGAAAAATTGGCACATAATTTTTCAAAAGTTAAGACAGTAAAGAGGATAAGAAACAAAAAACCAAAAGTAATCCGTCATTGTAAGGAAAAGGAATGTATTTTTTCTACCAAATATGACGTGATCATGAAGACGCATGGTGCGATGCATAAAAAGATGGAAATTACTCCTGATAGGGTGCATGATTGCCAAGATTGTGGCTACTTAACTGACCGGCCCTATTTGCTGCGAGAACATTTGACAACACATTGTGATGAAAGAGATTACCCTTGTCCCCACTGTACTTTTGTTGCAAAAACCGACTATAATTTGAAGAAACATCTTCGAAATCAACATTTAAAGAAGTTTATCGATGTTTAGTGACTCCAATTTGAGGGCAAAGTGGAAGTAAAGGGCACACGGAGCATTTTGGGGAAATGGGTGTGCAGATATTTTGGCCCCACATCACCATGAGCTTATTATATTCGGACCAATATTTTTTAGGAAGCACTATTTTGAGTGCTTCTTCTGTTTGAGCGGGAGTTTTTGTCCTCACGAGTCCGAGGCGGTTGGATATGCGATGTACATGAGTATCGACGCAAATGGCAGGAATGCCAAATCCTTCACTGAGCACAAGATTGGTTGTTTTTGGCCCTACGCCGGGCAGAGAGATAAGTTCTTCATACGTATTTGGTACGGTTCCATGATATTTTTTAAGCAAAAGAGTGCTGATTGCTAACAACTGTTTGGTTTTCTGGCGATAGAAACCGGTTGGGTAAATAAGTTTTGCAATGATTTCGGGTTGCAGAAGAAGGAGCTCTTGTGGGGTTTGCGCATGCTCAAATAAACGTTGTGATGCTGGTAATGAGACGGTATCTTTTGTTCGGAGACTTAAGATGCAGCTGACTAAAATGAGAAAAGGGTTGCGCCCATAAATACGAGTTATACTCGTTGCTGCGGGTTCAACCATGTCTTTTGTGGCAGTTCGCATTAATTCAATAATAGTAATTGCACGGTTTTTTTGAATAGCTGATCCTTTTGCCACATTACTACTCTCAATATTTGGTATAGCATTAAAAGTATGCTAGGATGAAATTATGGTTAACTCATTGGCGGACCATCTCCAAGTAAACCAATTACTAGAGAAGTAATCACCAACAGTTGCTTATGATAAGATAATACGGAAATCATGAGATTGCAGAAAGAATTTTTCATAGTGACTCCAAATAGGTCTAATAATTTTGTAATCGAACAAAATAAAGTATAATAAAGCCCTCTTAAAAGCGCAATATAATTATGTTTTTTTTAGAATATGTTGTATCAATCCTTAGTTCCTTTTACTTTATATTGCCTACAGCTTCTTTGTCTTTTTTATTAAAATTGGGAATTTTGGCTACTTTGGTTAGCAAAACAGTGAGTATGGATACCATAGCCAGGCCACTTCTTTTCTGTTTTGTGATTCTTGTTAGTAATATGTTTTCTGATTTTGCATGGATTATTAAATTAATTCAATCGCTTTTTATGCCAGAACTTGCGTATAAAATAGTTCTATTTTTTATACGTATTGCGTGGGTTTTTTTTATAATTCAGTATCATACATTGTCACTTTTTCTTGAGACTTTGGTCGATCAGCATTATAAGGTGCCTAAACGACAATGGCTTTTTTTAAGTATTAGTTTTATTTTTTGTGTAATTTTTACTGCTATTGCTATTTTTGATTTTAATTGTGTTGATCGTATTCATAGATTTTCTTTTGAACCGATGCTACAAAATTTATCTACATTTTATGTTTTATTCCCATTGATATTACCTAGTTTATTTATAGCGCTGCAAAGAATTCGGTTGTCTGTTCTGCCATATCTTCTTAAAAAACAACTTAAAGTTTTGTTGCAGGGGTTAATAATGCCTCTTTTGGTGGCAGACTTTATACAACTATGTCCTTTCAAAATTTATTCATTAGAAGTTATTGCGCATAGCTATGCTGTTGTTGGCTTTACGACAATTTTTTTAACGTTAGCCATCTATTTTTGTGCACGTAAAATTTTTGGGTTGCGGTTCCTAAATCTTAGAAATCACGTACATCGACCGATGAATATTAATTTTATCGATGATTTTAAAGGGGTGTTGGAGCGGTTGAGTAGCGTGACTAATTTGCGTGAGCTGGGGCATATCACGCAAAACTTTTTTAAGGATACTTTCAGCATAGCATCTCATAAGACTCGTTTGTATTTGAGAAAAATGGATGCGGCGGAACATCGGGTAAGTACCAATATTATTGAAGATAGCACCGCTTCACTTGTTGAGACCTTTTTGGTGACGCACGCCAATATTATTGATTGTGCGATGAAAGAAGAAAAAATTCTTATTTATGATGAAATTGATTTTACTCATTTTTATCATGCTTGTGAAAAAAGTGAGGCAGTTTTAAAATTCTTGAGCATTATAAATGCTGATATTTTTTTACCTATCTATGAAAATGAAAAATTGATTGCGTATATCATTATTGAGCGACATGCGCGGATGGAAAAGTTCTATAGCAATGTTGAACGGGATGAACTGATTGTTTTTGGTAGTTATTTGGGTAATATTATTAATTTACTGCAAAATAAGAATTTGGATGTGTTGATTGAACAAGAGCAAAATTTACGAACAGAGCTGTATCATAAACATCAAGAAATTGAACAGTATAAAGAGAGTATTAGATCATTTTTGCGTAAAAGCAAAATAAAACATATTGGCATACTGTTTTATAAGAATAGACAATTTTCATATGGTAATCAGGCGGCAAAAGAGTTGCTGCTCATTAATATTAATCAACAGCATGGGCATCCCCTTGTGCAATCTCTGCGTAGCTTGGTGCAACAGGTTGAATCTTTTAAAGCACCAAAAACAATATTTGGCAAAGATGCGCATGATAATACTCTTGTTATTTCCGCGGTGCAACATCTAGAAAAAAATACGGTTATTATAACAATTTCCTATCCATCTATTTCTGATACCATCAAACATCATATTGATTTATTAAAGGATCCCAGTGAATGGGATTATTTACTTTATTTGCAAACGACGCAATCAGGTAAATTGATTAATCAGCTGATTCCCGGATCAGGGTCAGTTTTGCTTAATTTCAAGATACAGTTACTGAAGATTGCATTGAGCAAAAAAGCAATTTTGTTAGAAATGCCCGAACAAGATTTACAATCGATGGTGGAAATTTTGCATCACATTAGCATGCGCGATGATTTGCATATTATGTCTCTGCAAGGACTATCACATAATTTTGATATTGCTATTGCACTGTTTGGCATTAATCCCATTTTTGGTGTGCAAGAAAAACAGAGCCAACCTTTGTTAGAAAAACTTGATAGTGTTGGTACGCTGTTTATTAAAAATGTTCATTTTTTAGATAAAGAAACACAGGAATGTTTGGCAGGGTTTATCAGATCTGGTATTTATAATCTTTTTAAAAGTGATCAAAAATTTACGAGCAATGTTCGTATTATCTGTTCAAGTAATCAGAATTTGAGCTTGTTGGTTCAAGAAGGAAAATTTAGTAAAGCGTTGTTTCAAGAGTTGAAATCTACCGTTGTCACTATGCCATCTTTATTAACATTGCCTGAGGATGAACTTCATTCTTTAACTGAAGGGTTTACGCAGCAGGCGCTTATGTCAGATGCGTTACAGCATGTTTTGGCATTGACGGATAAAGAAAAAGATTTATTTTCCTGTAATCGGCCGATCAGTTTGCAAGAGTTGAAGGGGCGGGTCCAGCAACTCCTGATTAAAAAATCTAAAAAAAATCAGATCTATCAAGAGGTTTCATTCGATCCTGCTTATGATATTACTGATCCCGATCTTATTGAAGCAGCACGTCTTGGTAAAAAAGCATTACAAGAGCCACGTGTTATGGCGCTCTTGTGGAATAAGTTTAAAAATCAAAATAAAATCGCATTTTTCTTGGGTGTTAATCGTTCTTCTGTTAATCGTCGCTGCAAAGAGTATAATTTGTTGTAGAAATATACGAATGTAAAAAAAGGGCACCGATGAAAAAAGAAGAATTTGAACAACATAAAGAAGCATTTCTCCTTCACCTCAAAGCAGAACGTCATTTATCAGAGCATACGCTCCGTGCTTATTACTTAGATCTCAAACAGTTTATCTCCTTTTGGTCAGCAATGGCTGATTACGATGCGCACAGTCTTGGTCTGCGTCAAATTATTGAGCGTTATTTGGTAGCACTGTTTTATAAAAAGATCAGTAAAAGTTCTATTGCACGGAAATTTTCCTGTTTTACTTCATTTGAACGGTTTTTGGAGGGGCGTGGTATTGAACTGAATCTCAATCTCAAAAGGCCGC
>Ga0070733_10001240_pt1 | contig 19181 bp, 14 predicted proteins | sample Coa_R1_9_FD_66450 | JGI IMG/M metagenome (GOLD analysis project Ga0070733, IMG submission 66450) | Surface soil microbial communities from Centralia Pennsylvania, which are recovering from an underground coalmine fire - Coalmine... | ecosystem: Environmental > Terrestrial > Soil > Unclassified ... | reverse complement strand
CGCCGAGTTCTTTGGCGGCCTGGGATTAATTCTGGGATTCCTCACCCGAATCGCAGCGTTCGGGATTGCGATGAATATGGTGGTCGCCATCGCGATGGTGCATAGGTCGTTCGGATTCTTCATGAATTGGACCGGCACGCAAAAGGGTGAGGGTTTTGAGTATCACCTGCTCGTGCTCGCAATCACCGCGTTCCTCATAATCCGGGGCGCGGGTGCGGTTTCGGTTGATCGCGCGATCGCGACGGCTTCGCACGCGCGGCAACCAGAGCTGGTCCGCTCATGAGCAGCAAGGCTCAGGTTGACGCGCCTCGCCTGTGGCTGGTGCTTTCGAGGTGTCATCGCGCGCTCAACCAAATTGCGGAACGGAGCATTGAGGAAGCAGGACTGGGCCTGACGGATTTCGCGGCGCTCGAAGCTCTTTTGCATAAGGGTCCGCTGACGATTACGGAAATCCAGGGCAAGGTGCCGCTGGCCGTCGGCTCGATGACCGCTGCCGTCGATAGATTGGAGAACAAGGGCCTGATCATGCGGACCCCGGCGTCGGGTGACAGGCGCGCGAAGGTGTTGAAGTTGACTCCGGAAGGAAGGCAGATCGTGGAAAGAGCCTTCAGCCGGCACGCCGCAGAACTTGAATCGGCGATGGCCGTTTTGAAGGCGACCGAAAAACGTCAGCTTCACGTCCTTCTGAAAAAGCTGGGACTATTTGCGGCCGGAGCCGCCCCTGATAACCGAGTTTAGAAAGGACAAACCAATGTTTGATGTGAAATCCCAAGATACAACAGTTGCTCGCATCGCCAGACGGACTCTCGGACAGACTCACGGTCCCATCACGCGCCTCATGTCGCCGTCCGACTTTGGCCGTCTGCTGAAACCCTTCGTATTTCTCGACCTGATCGATAATCAGGGGAGACCATTCTCTGGTTTCGGGCTTCATCCACACTCCGGCATCGCAACCCTTACCTACGTTGCCGAGGGTAGCGTCCGCTATGAAGACACGAACGGAGCGACGGGATTGTTGCGCGCCGGCGGTCTTGAATGGATGCGGGCCGGAGGCGGAGTCTGGCATGGCGGTGGCGCCGGCGAACCGGGACGGACACGTGGCTTTCAGCTTTGGATCGCCTTGCCACCCGAGCTTGAGCTGGGGCCATCCGAGAGCATCTACCTGGCGCCAGACGTCATTCCCCACGACGGGCCAGCGCGTGTCCTACTCGGTAGCTACGGAACTGCGGCAAGTGCGATCAAAACTCCTTCACCTATGAATTACCTCGCGGTGCGTTTGAAAGCCGGAGAACACTGGACCTACCAGGCGCCCGCTGAGCACACTGTGCTCTGGACCGCGGTCGGAAGGGGCTCAGTTTTCGTGCCCGACGAGTTGCAACAGGGCGAGCTGGTGGCCTTCAGGCCTTCGAACGCCGCGATCGAATTCGAGGCCGAATCCGATACAGAGTTCGTACTAGGCTCGGCGATCCCGCATGATTATGACCTTGTCCTGGGCTCCCATTCCGTGCACACAAGCGCCCAGGCGCTGCGAGAAGCGGAGGCCAGGATCTCGGCGATCCAGACGAGCCTGATTCAGCAGGGTAGGCTTTGAAGAACGGGAGGGGAACAATGCTCGACCACATCATTCTGACTGTCAGCAGTGTCGAACGTTCGTTGGCGTTCTATGAGGCGGCCTTGAAGCCTCTTAATATCAAGTTCTTCTTACCCTACAAGGGCGAAGGCGATCATCCCGATCTTTGGGGATTTGGCGATGGCACGAGGGCTTTCTTCTGGATCAAGCAAGGGAAGCCTGATCCAGCGTCTATTCACTGGGGGTTCATGGCCGAGAACAATGGCAAGGTAGATGAATTCTATAGGGCGGCAATATCCGCTGGCGCCAGGGACAATATTTCACCGCGGGCAAGACTCGAATACTATCCGGGATACTATGCCGCCGATGTATTTGACCCGGACGGGTATTCGTTCGAGGTCGTCCATAAAAGCTAGATGGAACCCGTCCTTAATCAATTCGCCGAGCCGGCGCGTCCCCACAGCTTCTTACTGGCCAGCTCAGCGCCTTCGGAAAGCGCCTTCAGTTTCATCCAGGTGATGTCGGGATGCACGGGGCCGAAGCCGGCGAAGGTACCGAAGCCGCAATCGGTGCCGGCGATTACGCGCTCGCGTCCCAGCAGCGCGGCGTACCGCAGGATGCGCTGGGCCACTAATTCGGGATGCTCGACGAAATTGCAGCTCGAATCGAGAATGCCTGGAACCAGCAGTTTGCCATCGGGAAGTTTGTGTGTGGCCCAGGTTTCCCATTCGTGCTCGTGACGAGGATTGGCGCCCTCGATCAGCAGCGCCATCGGCTTGGCGCGGAACAGCAGCGGCAGAACGGCGGTCAGCGGCAGATCGTGATTGTGCGGGCCCTCATAGTTGCCCCAGCAGATGTGCATGCGGACGCGGTCGGCGGGCACGTTGGCCAACGCGTGGTTGAGCGCGTCCACCTGGATCTCCGCGCCTCTAAGGAACTCCTCGTCGGTGAGGTTCTTGAATCGTGAGTGGCGGCCCATCGCCAGATCCGGGCAGTCGAGCTGCAACAACAGACCGCTGTTGACGATGGTCTCGTACTCCTCGCGCATCGCTGAGGCGAGCGCCTCCATGTAAGCTTCGTGCGAAGGATAGTATTCGTTGGGCTGGAACACGGCGATGGTGCCGGGCGAAACCGCATTCATGAAGCCCTCCTCCACCTTGGCATGCGCGATCGCGGCCTTCATGCGGGCGATGTCGGCGCGTAGCGCGGAAAGATCCTTGACGGCAACCGGGCCCTTGCAGACCGGGCGCTTATAAGTGGCCGAGTGGCCTTCCTTCACCAGCTTGTCGCGATACGCCGGAATCGCGTCGATATCGGAAGGCGTGGGCCGCGAGGAATCGCCCTCAAACCCCGTCAGGCGATGGCGGATGTAGGTGGCGTAACTGATCTTGCTCATCTCGCCGTCACTGACGATGTCGATGCCGGATTCCACCTGGTGGGCGATGGCTCCGGCTACGCCGTGCTTCATGGTTTCCTCGAACTGGCCGTGGTCGTAGGCCTCGCCGCGGTCCTGGGCGAACAGAAAATCGACCACATCCTGCGGGCGCGGCAGGCTTCCAACGTGGGTGGTGAGAATGCGATCGGTACTTGTTTTCATGGCGGATGAATCTCCTGTTATGAGTGCGCGTCAGCGGCGTGAAGCCGGTAACGTTTGAGGATATCATGCCCTTTCCCGGACCCGTATCAAGCCCTGAAACGAGGCGAGAAAATTGCGCCGGCCGCCACAATATTAGTGGTTTTCAAATGGCCCCGCATCCCCTCATCGCCTCCGCGCGGTAACTGCCAGAGCCTTGCGGACGCGCAGCACCAGCAGTCCCGATGCCAGTGAGCACGCCGCTAAATACAGCAGCCCCGGTCCGAAGCTTCCTGTGCGATCGCTGAAGATTCCCAACAAGTACGGGCCGAGAAACCCTCCCAGATTCCCAAAGGAATTGATCAGGCCCAGGCTCGCGGCGGCGGCAGCCCGGCCCAGAAAGACGTTCGGCAGGGGCCAGAAGCCGCCATGCGCGGAATAGAATCCGATGGTCGCCACCGACAGCATCACCACGCTCGCCGCCATCAGGCCTCGCGAGGTTGTGAAGAAGCACGCGGCTAACGCCGCCGCGGCAACCAGCCTCGGAATCGACGTGTGCCAGACTCGCTCCCCGGTCTTGTCGGAGTGCCAAGCCACCAGCAGCATCGCCGGAAGCGAGCAGAGCGAAGGAATCGTCGCAATCAGGCTCACCGTGGAAGCGTCCAGCGACGTAAGCCGCTGCACCATTTTCGGCAGCCACAAGCTGACGCCGTAAGTCGCGTTCAAACCCAGAAATAAGGTGGCCGAAAGCAACCACACATGCGGATTGCGAAGCGCCCGAAGCGCTGGAATCCATCCCGGCGCGTGGGCCGGTTTCGCCGCCTGTTCTTTTTTCAACTCGCCCTCAAGCCACTCGCGTTCGTCCGCAGGCAGCCACTTGGCATCGTGCGGGTGCTCGGTCAAGTAGAACAGCGTCACCACGCCGAGCACAAGGGCTGGAAGCCCCTCCAGCAGCAGCAGCCAGCGCCATCCTGCCAGGCCCAGCCAGTGGATCTTGAGCAGCACTGAGGCCAACGGTCCGCCGATCACCTGCGAGGCCGGAATCCCCGCGAAGAATAGCGCCACGGCTTTGCCCCGATCTTCGGGACGATACCAGTGGCTCAAATACACCAGCACCCCGGGCACAAAACCGGCTTCGGCGACGCCAAGAAAAAAACGGATGGTGTAAAACTGCGGAGCGGTGTGAATCAGTCCGGTGAGCGAAGCCAGCACGCCCCAGCTAATGAGAATCCGCGCCAGCCATTTGCGCGCGCTCCACAGCTCCGCCAGAATGCCTCCAGGCACCTCCAGCAGGAAATAGCCCACGAAAAAGATGCCTCCGCCCAAGCCGAAGACTGAATCGGAAAATCCCAGCTCCTTCGTCATCAGAAGGCCTGCCGAGCCCACATTGACACGGTCCAAATACGACACGATGAAGAGCAGGAGAATGAAGGGCATCAGGCGGCGATTCACCCGCCGCCGAGCGCGCTCCGCTACGCTGGACTGCTGTGCGAGAGTGCGCATTGTGTTTAGAATAGCTCGGGGGATCATTATGCGAGCAGGCGTCCTGACAATTGCGGCGATATTCGCCGCGGCATCCGCGTTCGGGTTCCAGCAAGATTCGTGCGCGGGCGCGCGCGATTTGCGGTTGACCAACGGACGCATCGTGACCATGGACGCGCGCAACTCCATCGTCAATGAGGTGACGATTCAGGGCGGCCGTTTTGCCGCGGTGGGTCCCGCGCCGCGTGATCTGAGGGTGAGCCTGTGCACCAAGACCATCAACCTGGGCGGGCGCACCGTGGTCCCCGGGCTGGTCGACAATCACAACCACATCGTGCTTCTGGGACTGCGTCCCGGCCACGACGTACGCCTCGAGACCGCAAACTCCATCGCCCAGGTGCAGGCGGCGATCAAGGCTCGCGCCGCGAGCGTGCCGGCCGGCGAATTCATCACTGGAATGGGTGGCTGGAACGCCGCGCAGTTTGCGGAGAAGCGTCTGCCCACGCTGGCGGAACTGGACGCGGCCGATTCCACACACCCTGTAATCGTGTATCAGGCCTTCACAGGCCCGGCCGCGACCAACTCCGCGGGGCTCGCGTTTTTCACTTCGAAGGGAGTCGCCGTCAGCGCCGCTGGGGCGATCGCGGCCAACGCGCCGTCGGTCGCCGCCTTGAACGCATTGCGCGCGGCGCAGACTTTCGAGGATCAGAAGCGCGGCACTGTGGATGCGATGGCCTATGCAGCCAGTGTCGGCGTCACCACCAGCGTCGATATGGGCGCCTTCGTCATCCCCGGCACGCCGGATATCCAGAACGCCTTCACCTTCGACGGACTCGCCAGCGCGAATCCCTTCACGATGTATGACGCATATCTGGCGCTGCATCAGGAAGGCAAGATGACTTCCCGGCTGCGTGTGTTTTTCCTGAGCATGGATACGCAGGCTGACGTTCCTCTGCTCAGCGAGCGAGTCCGCAACGCCTTCCTCAATTTCGGCGACGACATGCTGCGCCTCTCGGGCATCGGCGAATTCGCGACGCAGTGGCCTTTGTTCGGCCAAGTGACTCCTCCCGGCAATTACGCCACGGCGCTGAAGCTGGTGGCGAAACGGGGATGGCCGTTCCAGCAGCACAGCTTGTCACTAGCCGAGGACAAATTGACGGCGGCGACATTCGAAGAGGTAAATCGCGAGACTCCTATTGCCAACCTGCGTTGGTCTGTGGCGCATGTTCCGCACATCGACCAGGAGACCGTGAATCGCTTCAAGGCGCTGGGCGCAGGCATCGCCGTGCATCCCTTCGAATACCTGGCCGGCGGTCCCAATGCAGGTCCGCCTCTGCGAATGATCCTCGATAGCGGAATCCACGTGGGCGCGGGTTCAGATGCGGCGCAGATCTCGACCCTCGATCCCTGGCCCATGATTTATTACATGGTGACCGGCAAGAATTCATCGGGAACATTGATCAACGACAAGCAACAGCTCACACGGATGGAAGCGCTACGCCTCTACACCGCCGAAAACGGCTGGTTCTTCCACGAAGAAGCGAGCCTCGGAACGATCGAGGTGGGCAAGTTCGGTGATGTAGTTGCACTCAGCGGCGATTATTTCGATGCGGCGAAAGTGCCCGACGAGGCCATCAAGCTTCTGAAGTCCGCACTCACCGTGGTCGACGGCAAAGTGGTGTACGACCAGTTGCGCTGATGCTTCCTGCCTGCGGCGCCCGTGCGATACTCTCAGGATATGTCTGTCGAAGAAGAACTTCACGAGCACGCCGAAAACGCCAAGGAGCCCTTCGATAAGAAGGTGGCCGTCACCATGGCCATCATCGCCGCGCTGCTGGCGATTGTGTCCGTATTGGGCCACATTCTTTCGACCGAAGAACTGCTGGAGCAGCAAAAGGCGTCCGATCAATGGGCCTACTCGCAGGCCAAAGATATCCGGCGGTACGATTCGGAAATCGCACGAGATATGCTGATGGCGCTGAAAGGCGACGAGGCCGGGAAACTAGCCGAGCGCTACGGCGGCAACGTGGAGAAATACAAGAAAGACCACGAGGATATTCAGGAACAAGCGAAAGAGTTCGAAGGCGCGAGGGATCATAAGGGCGCCCAGGCGCTGCGCCTGGAGATCGGCGAAGTGTTCCTGGAAATCGGCATCGTGTTCGCTTCCCTGGCGATACTCTCGAAGCGTCCGATGGTGTGGTACACGTCGATGATCGCGGCGCTGGTGGGGGTGGGGCTCGCGGCCACCACCCTGTTCATTCCCTGAACTCGTGCAGCACTCCTGGAGAGCTTATGCAGCCAGGCCTTGACTTGGCCCCGATACTGAGATATCTAAATACTAGGATGTCTTAGTATGCGAGAAACCCACTCCCACCGCCGGCTATGGTCCCGCATCGCAAACGTTCTTCGGGGCGATCGCTTAAGTCGCGAGATCGACGAAGAGCTGAGCGCTCACATGGAAGAAGCCATCGAACAGGGCCGCGACCCCGCCGAAGCTCGCCGTGCGTTTGGCTCGCCCTTGCGCCAGCGCGAGGCCAGCCGCGACGTCAAAGTTGTCGCGTGGATCGATTCCCTTCGCGCCGATGCCGTCTTCGGCTGGCGGCAGATCAGGAAGCGAAGAGTGACTTCCGCCGCGGCGATCCTTTCGCTTGGCCTCGCCATCGGAGCCTGCACCGCCGCGTTCCGGCTGATCGATGCTCTGCTGCTGCGGCCGCTGCCGATAGCGCACCCTGAGCGGCTCTACGGCCTGTCCTATCAGGGAATCAATCCCGAAGATGGCAAGCCCCTAACGGGCGACAGTTACTCGTACCCGATGTTTCGCCAGCTGCGCGCCGCTGTTAAGGATCAGGCCGATCTCTTGGCGATCTCCTACGCCGCCCCGACTGGTCTGACCTACGGATCGGATGAGGAGATGGAACGCGCGTACCGGCAATTCGTCTCCGGGTGGACCTTCGACTCGTTCGGCATCCGGCCCGCCCTGGGACGCGTGCTCACCGAAAACGACGATCTCGCGCCCGGCGCGAACCCCGTCGCTGTTCTCTCCTATGATTATTGGACCAGCCGCTTCGGGCGGGACCCGAAAGCAATCGGCCGCACATTTCGCAGTGGCAAGGACCTTTACACCATCATCGGCGTAGCCGCGCAGGGTTTCACCGGAACGGAGCCGGGCAAGATGGTCGACGTCTTCGTGCCCACCATGATGGTGGGCCAAATGGTCAACGAACCAGACTCAAACTGGTTCCGGATCTTAGTCCGCTCGAAGGCGGGCGTTAGCGCCGAGCCGGTTCGCGAGAAATTGCAGGCAAGCTTTCGAGCATTCTGGGAGGTCCAGGTAAAGCGCCACCCCGAAGCGCCCCAACAACTTCTCGATAGCCTTGTCAACCAGAGCGTGCTATTGGAATCCGCGGCGTCCGGCGTCTCCGGGACGCAACAGGGGTACCGTCCGGCGCTTGCCGCTCTCAGCGTGTTGGTGGCGCTGGTTCTGCTAATTGCCTGTGCCAACGTGGCCAACCTGATGACGGCTCAGGCGGCGGTGCGGGCGCGCGAGATGGCGCTCCGCGTCTCTATCGGCGCCGGCCGGCGGCGTCTGATGCAGTTGGTTTTAGTGGAGAGCTCGATCCTCGCGCTGTTCGCGGCCGCCGCGGGCGTCTTGTTTGCGATTTGGGCCGGCCCCTTTGTCGTCAGCCGGATCAATCCACCTGACAACCCGTTGCGCTTGCTCCTTCCAGCGGACTGGCGAGTGCTTGGATTCGGCCTGGCTCTGACGCTCGGTGTGACCATCCTCTTCGGTCTCGCGCCGGCGCTGCGCGCCTCCGGGGTGCAACCAGTCGATGCACTCAAAAGCGGCGGAAGCCGCCGCCGCCTGATGCACACGTTGATCGCCGTGCAAGCCGCCTTCTGCTTTCTCGTGCTCTTCGTCGCCGGTCTCTTCATCAGCACCTTCGACCGCCTGTCTCATCACGCCACCGGGTTTCCCGTGGAACGGCTTCTCATTCTGGATGCCGCCCCGCGACAAGCGGAGTCGCCGGTCTTATGGGAACAAGTCGCCGAGCATTTGCGATCCGTGCCCGGCGTCGAAAACGTGGCTCTGGCCGGATGGCCGCTGCTGGGCGGGGGCGGTTGGAACCAATTCGTTTCGATTAACGGCGGCCCTCCCAGCCACGACGCCGTTTGGCTTCTGAACGTCTCGCCTGGCTGGCTGGACACAATGAAGATTCCCTTGGTCGCCGGCAGAGACTTCCACGCCGGCGACGTATACCCCAGGGTTGCCATCGTCAACCAGGCCTTCGCGAAGCGCTTCTTCGCTGGTGACAATCCTATTGGAAAATCGTTCTCGATCCCAACCGACAGCGGCAAAGTTACCTTGGAGATTGTCGGCGTGTCCGGCGACGCCCTCTACTTCGACATTCACCAGCCCATCCAGCCGGTGGCTTACTTTCCGTTCCGATCCATCGCTACAAAGGGCGACGCTAAGGGCGAACTGAAGTCCCCGGACAACACCCTGGGGACAATCATCGTGCGCACCACGAGCGTGAACCCGCTGACTCTCGCGCCGATCCTGCGTCAAGAAGTGCCGCGCGCGCGTCCCGAATTCCGCGTCAACAACATCCGCACCCAGCAGGGGCTGATTGACGAGCAAACCATTCGCGAGCGTCTCCTCGCCATGCTGGCGCTGTTCTTCGCCGTCGTCGCGCTGCTGCTCGCGGGAGTCGGACTATTTGGCGTGCTCGATTACTCCGTGCTGCAACGCCGCCGCGAAATCGGCATTCGCATGGCGATCGGGGCCCGGGCCGGCGACATCGCCCGCCGGGTAACGCTCGATGTCTTCGCCGTGGTGCTGCTCGGCGCGGGGGCGGGCTTGGGGCTCGGAATGGCATCGGTGCGCTATATCGAGTCGCTGCTCTATCAGGTGAAGGCTACGGATGCCGGAGCGCTCGCGCTGCCCTCGCTGGCGATTCTCGCGGCGGCGTTGCTGGCCGCGCTGCCGCCGGTGATCCGGGCCGTCCGCATCGATCCGGTTCACGTGCTGCGTTCCGAATAGTCACACGATGTCGCGCTGGTCTCGCATTACGAACGTTTTTCGTGGCGATCATGTGAGCCGCGAAATCGACGAGGAACTCTCCGCCCATATCGAAGAAAGCGTCGAGCACGGCCGCAACCCCACGGAAGCCCGCCGCGCATTCGGCTCGCCCTTGCGCCAGCGCGAGGCTTCTCACGATATCAAAGTCCTTGCATGGCTCGATTCCCTCCGGGCCGACGCCGTTTTCGGCTGGCGGCAGATCAAGAAGAGAAAGATAACTTCCGCCGCCGCGATTCTTTCCCTCGGCCTCTCCATCGGAGCCTGCACCGCCGCGTTCCGGCTGATCGACGCTCTGCTGCTCCGTCCTCTCCCGATGGCGAATCCGGAGCGGCTGTACGCCCTGTTTTATCAAGAACTCGGCGCGGACGGAAAGTTCCAGACATACGACAATTACTCCTACCCGATGTTTCGCCAGTTGCGCGCCTCGGTCACCGGTCAAGCGGATCTGCTGGCCGTCTCCTACGTGACCAAGATCGGCCTGGCGTACGGATCGGATGAGGAAATGGAGCGGGCACACTGGCAACACGTCTCCGGACGGATGTTTGACACGTTCGGCATACGGCCCGCCCTGGGGCGGCTGCTCACCGAGAATGACGACCTCGCGCCTGGCGCCCGCCCTGTCGCTGTTCTCTCCTACGATTACTGGACTAGCCGCTTCGGGCGCGATCCGAAAATAATTGGGCGCACGTTTCACATGGACAACGCGCTGTACACGATCGTCGGCGTCGCGGGCGAGGGTTTTGCCGGCACCGAGCCGGGTTCCATGGTCGACGTCTTTGTTCCCACCATGGTGAGGGACGCGCTGAGCGTCGCCAACGCCATCTGGCTCCGGACGCTGGTCAAGTTAAAACCGGGCGTGGACGCGGAGACTGTGCACGAAGAATTGCACGCGTCCTATCGTGCCTTCCAGCGGGAGCGGGTAAAGGAACCGGGCTTCCGTGGCGTGCCGCAGCAGTTTCTAGACAACATCGTCAACCAGAGGGTGCTACTGGAGCCCGCGGCGTCAGGCGTCTCCGGGACGCAACGCGACTACCGCCGGCCGCTTGCCGCTCTCGCCGTATTAGTGGCGCTGGTTTTGCTGATCGCCTGCGCGAACATGGCCAACCTGATGGCGGCGCAAGCCGCGGCGAGGGCGCGCGAGATGGCCCTTCGCGTCTCCATCGGCGCGGGACGGAGGCGTCTGGTGCAACTGGTTCTGGTGGAAAGCGGGATCCTCGCGCTGTTCGCCGGCGCCGTAGGCGGCCTCTTTGCAATTTGGTCCGCGCCATTTGTCGTCAGCAGGATTAATCCGCCTGACAACCCGGTACGCTTGTTCCTTCCGGCGGACTGGCGAGTCCTCGGATTCGGCCTGGCTCTCACGCTCGGCGTGACCATCCTGTTCGGTCTTGCGCCGGCGCTGCGCGCTTCGCGAGTCCAACCCGCCGGTGCACTCAAAGGCGGCGCAAGCCGCGCGAAACGCCGCCTGATGCATGTGCTGATTGCGACGCAGGCTGCCTTCTGTTTTCTCGTGCTCTTCGTCGCCGGTCTCTTCATCGGCACCTTCGACCGGCTCTCCCATCACGCCACCGGATTTTCCGCCGAACGCCTTCTTATTCTGGATGCCGCCCCACGGCGCACGGAATCGGCGGTCTTCTGGGAACAAGTCGCCGAGCACCTACGATCGGTCCCCGGCGTCGAGAACGTCGCGCTTGCCGCGTGGCCTCTTCTGAACCAGACCTGGTGGAGCCCTTTCATCTCTATCGACGGCGGCCCTCCGAGCCACGACCAGGTTTATTTTTTGAATGTCTCGCCCGGCTGGCTGGCTACAATGAAAATTCCTTTGATCGCCGGGAGGGATTTCCGTTCGAGCGACGCATATCCCAACGTCGCCATCGTCAACCAGGCGTTCGCGAAGCAGTACTTCAGCGGCCGGAATCCACTTGGAAACTCGTTCGCATTCGCGGACGGCCAGAACCGCTTTGAGATCGTGGGCGTATCCGGTGACGCGCTTTATCCCGACATTCACAAGCCCATCGCGCCGGTGGCTTATGTTCCTTTCCAATCCATCGATACAAATGGCGATGCCAAGGGCGAGCTGAAATCCCCGGACCACAACGCCGGAACATTCATCGTACGTACTTCAAGCGCGAATCCGCTTGCGCTCGCATCCACTCTTCGTCAGGAAGTACCGCGCGCCCGGCCCGAGTTCCGCGTCAGCAACATCCGCACCCAGCAGGAGCTGATCGACGGGCAAACCATCCGCGAGCGTCTCCTCGCGATGCTGGCGCTCTTCTTCGCTGTCGTCGCGCTGCTGCTCGCGGGAATCGGTCTCTACGGGGTCCTCGATTACACCGTGCTGCAACGCCGCCGCGAAATCGGCATCCGCTTGGCCATTGGCGCTCGAAGCTTCGAGATCGCCCGCCGGGTCAGCCTGGATGTCTTCGCCATGGTGCTGCTCGGCGCGGGGGCGGGCTTGGGGCTGGGCATGGCATCAGTGCGCTACATCGAGTCCCTGCTCTACCAGGTGAAGGCCACGGATGCCGAGGCGCTCGCGCTGCCCTCGCTGGCGATTCTCGCCGCGGCGTTGTTGGCCGCGCTACCGCCAGTGATCCGAGCCGTGCGAATCGACCCTGTGGAAGCGCTCCGGGCGGAATAGAGACGTTTCACTCATTGGCCCCCTTCGTGCGATAGTAAAAGCAAACTAACTGGCTGGGAGGGGCCTTTGAGGACACTTCTATTTCTCTGCGGTAGCGCCATTTTCGCCTTTGAAACCGGCGCGATCGCACCGCTGTCGTTGGTCGTGCTCGACCCCGCGAAGTCGTCGGCCGGGCGCCCTCCCGACGGTTGGGAGTTGAAGGTGAGATCCGGCCAGCCTGACGTCTCCGTAACCAGGGACGGCGCCTCGATCGTCCTGCATTTCAAGAGCGTAAAATCGTCCGTTTCGCTGGAAAGGGACGTGGACGTGGATGCTGCCCGCTTGCCCTACCTGGCTTGGCACTGGAAGGTGACTCAATTGCCGAAAGGCGGCGATTTCCGCCACTCCGGAACCGACGACCAGGCCGCCCAGGTTTTGGTGGCGTTCGATGATCGCCGCATACTCTCCTACATTTGGGACACCACCGCTCCGCAGGGAACTATGGAAAATGCCAGCGCACCGCCCTTGGTCCACATTTACGCCATTGTCTGCCGTTCCGGGGCCGCTGAGGCGAACCGCTGGCTTCCGGAGAGTCACAACATCGCCGCGGATTATCTCAAGGCCTTCGGAAAATCGGCGCCGCGCGTGAGAGGATTGAGGCTCCAGATCAATTCGCAGCACACTGGCTCGGCCGCGGAAAGCTACTTCGCGGACCTGAGTTTTCGCGATAAAGCGGAGTAATGATTCTGATCACTGGGGGAACCGGCTTCATCGGAAGCCATCTGGTGGAGGCCCTGTGCGCCCGTGCGCCCGCGCGTGGTGCGCCGCTGCGCTGCCTGATCCGCCGCGATAGCTCCATGCGGCGTCGATTCAAGCTGCCTGCCCCACCCCAGGCCAAGGTAGAGATCGTTTTTGGCGACCTCGTTTCCGGCGAGGGCCTGAGCGCCGCTCTCGAAGGCGTCCGCACCGTGATCCATCTTGCAGCCGTGACGAAGGCGCTATCGACCAGCGAGTTCTACTCTGGCAACGCGCGAGCCACGGAGAATCTTGCGCGGGCGATCGCCAATCTTCCAGCCGCGGCGCGCCCGGTTCGATTCGTCTACGTCAGCTCCCTGGCGGCAATCGGTCCCGCCTCCGATGGATCCCCCGTTTCCGAAGACGCCGAGCCGCATCCCATCACGCACTACGGAAAATCCAAGCTGGAAGGGGAAAGGATTGCCCGGGAGCTGGTTCCCGATGTTGTGATCGCGCGTCCTGCCGTGGTCTACGGTCCGCGCGATACGGACGTGCTCGAAGTGTTCCGGTCGATCGCCAAGGGCTTTGCTTTGCAGATCGCAGGTGGCGAACGCTGGTTCCAGGCGATCTTCGTGAAGGATCTGGCCGAGGGGTTGCTGGCCGCGGCATGCGCCCCTCAGGCCCCCGGCCGCGCCTACGCGCTGGCCCACCCGCAAGCCGTTTCGTGGAGCGAGTTCAACTCCACGGCTGCGCTCATCATGTCGATGCGCCCGCGCGTCCTGCGAGTTCCCGCGCCGCTGGCGTACGCGGTGGGTGGGCTCGCGGAGGTCTGGTCGCGGCTTACCGGCAAGCCCGGGATCATCTCGCGAGACAAAGTGAAAGAGGCGCGATGCAGCCACTGGACCTGCGACACGCGCCGCGCCGCCGCAGAACTTGGCTTCGAAGCGCGGACGCCGCTCGATCTTGGGCTCGCGCAAACACTTGCCTGGTACAAGGAGGCGGGTTGGCTCAAGTACTGAATCCTGCGCAATCCTTGAACTCGAGCACCCGCTTCTGGGCCGTCGACAAGCTCATTCTGGCTTACCTTGCCGGAACCGGCGCGCTGGTCGCCGTGTACTGGAGCCGGCTTCCTCAAGCCCCGGAATTGCTGGCCTTGCACGTCGCGGCGGCGCTCGCCATCGTGTGGGCTTCGGGGCGTGACGTCGTGCCCGGAGTCTTCCGCTATTGGTATGCGCTGCCTCTGGTGGGCTCCTGCTATAAGGAGATGGCGATCCTGATTCCGGCGGTTCGCGGCGCAGCCGACGACCAATGGCTTGCGGATCTCGACTATTCGATCTGGCACGCGAACCCCACTGTCTGGCTGGAGCGCATCCAAACGCCCGCGCTCACCGACTTTCTGCAACTCGTCTATACCCTGTTTGTTCCCGCGGTCCTGTTGGTCCCCTGGATGCTATGGCGGAGACGGCGCTTTGCCGACTTCCGGTATTGCGCGTTCCTGATCTCTCTGGGCTTTCTCGCGTCTTACGTTGGGTACGTGTTTGTGCCCGCCCGCGGGCCCCGCTTCTTGCTCGATTCCTTGCAGCACGCCCCTTTGCAGGGAGGCTGGCTGGTCGACGCGATGCGGGCCACGCTCGATCGACTCGAATCCGCCCACTACGATTGCTTTCCCAGCGGACACACCGAGCTTTCGATCATCGTCTGGTGGAGCAGCCGGCAAATCTCGAAGGGGCTGGCGCGGTCGTATTTGGCGTACACGGTATGCATTATTTTTGCTACAGTTTACCTTCGATACCACTACACGGTTGACTTGGCGGCGGGCGCGCTGCTTGCCGCCGTCTTGATCGCGGCTGGGCCCATGTTGTACCGGAAGCTGGCAGGAAGAGAGGATTCGATTGGCGCTTGAGGTGGTAACGGCGGAAGCCAAGCCGGAATTGAACGAGTTTGTTGAGTTTCCGTATTCCCTCTACCGGGGCGACCCCTTTTGGGTCCCTCCCCTGCGAATTGCAGTCAAGGAACTGCTCGACAAGGCCAAGCATCCGTTCTACGCGAACGCGGAAGCCGAGTTTTTCCTGGCGCGGCGCGACGGCCGCGTGGTGGGCCGGATCGCGGCAATCATCGACCGCAATCACAACAAGTTTCACGAGGAGAACGCCGGGTTCTTCGGATTCTTCGAATCGATTGACGACCCCGAAGTAGCCGCGGCTCTGCTCGCCGCCGCGCGAAAGTGGGTCTTCGCCCGCGGTGCGGTGCTGCTGCGGGGCCCGGTGAACCCCTCCACCAACTACGAATGCGGCATGCTCATCGACGGCTTCGACTCCAGTCCGATGGTCATGATGACCTACAACCCGCGCTATTATCCGGCGTTGATGGAAGCAGCCGGGCTCCGCAAGGCTAAGGATCTCAACGCCTATGTCAATTCCGCCGCGGCAGTGGAGCTGGAAAAGATCGGGCGCGTGGCGGACCGCAAGCTCGCCCGCAGCGGGGTCACCGTCCGCACCATCAACATGAAGGATTTCGAAGGTGAAGTGGGCCGGATCTGGGATGTATACAACGCGGCGTGGAAGCGAAATTGGGGATTTGTGCCCATGACCCGGGAAGAATTTTTCCTGATGGGCAAGGAAATGAAGATGATTCTCAAGCCGGAACTCGTGCTTATTGGCGAAGCCGGCGGGAAGCCGGTGGGTTTCGCGCTGGCCCTTCCCGATGCAAATTTCGCCCTCAAACCGGCCGGCGGCAGTCTCTTCCCGACGGGCCTGCTCAAAATTCTGTATCATCAACGTTTGATCAAAAGTTTGCGTGTTCTTGCGCTTGGAGTGGTGGAAGAGTACCGAACTTCCGGTGTGGCGGCTGCATTCTATGCTACGCTCGTGCGGACGGCCAGAAAGTTGGGATACAGCGGCGACTGTGAAATGTCGTGGATACTGGAAGATAACGTTCTGATGACGCGCTCCCTGGAAGTCATGGGCGCTAGACACTACAAAACCTATCGAATCTACGAATGGCAATGAATACAAGCCTGACGGCCACCGCGAAGAAAAAGAGCGCCGGAGCAAAAGACATTTTCGAGAGATGCCGTACGTTCACGCGTCCGGGCGAGCTCCAGCAAGCCGGTCTGTACATGTACTTCGAGACCTTCGGAGACCGGGAAGGCTGCCAGCCCGGAGAGGTGCGGCTGGGCTCGTCGAAAGTGCTGATGTTCGGGTCCAACGATTACCTGGACCTGATTACGCACCCGCAGGTCAAGGACGCCGCCATGCAGGCCATCCGCAAGTATGGCAGCGGATGCAGCGGCTCGCGCCTGCTCAACGGAACCCTGGATCTGCACGTGAAGCTGGAAGCGGAGCTGGCCGCCTTCGTGCGCAAGGAATCCGCGATGATCTTCGGCACCGGGTTTCAGGCCAACTACGCGACCCTTTCGGCGCTCACCGAAAAGGGCGACGTGATGATCTGCGATCACAATCTGCACGCCAGTCTGGTGGAGGGCGCGCTGCGGTCCTCGGCTCGGGTGATGCGCTTCCGGCATAACGATCTGTCTCATTTCGAGCGCTGCGTCAACAACTGCGTCTCTGAAGAGAAGATCCTGGTGGTCTCCGAAGGCGTGTTCAGCATGGAAGGGGACTTGGCCGACCTGCGCGGGCTGGTGGACCTTTCCAAGTCCAGCGGAGCCCGCTTCTACGTCGACGAAGCCCATGGGCTGGGAGTGTTGGGGCGGACCGGAGCCGGCGCGGCCGAGCACCTGGGAGTGCTCGACGAAGTCGACATCGTGATGGGCACCTTCAGCAAGGCTCTTGCGTCGGTGGGCGGTTTTATTGCGGGCCCCCGCGATGTCGTCGATTATCTGAAGCACACGGCGCGGCCATTCGTTTTTTCGGCGAGCCTGCCGGCGGGGTCGGTGGCGGCCGCGGGAGCGGCGCTGGAGATCATCCGTCAGGAGCCGGATCGTCGCCAGCGGCTTCTGCAACTGGCCGCCAATCTGCGCACGGAGCTGCGCTCGCGCGGCTTTTCGGTGTTGGATGGCGAGACCGCCATCGTGCCCGTGGTGATCCGAGAGGAAGCGGATTTGTGCCGGCTGTGCAAGGCGCTTCTGGCCGAAGGCATTTACATCAACCCGGTGTTGAAGCCGGCGGCGTCGCAGAATCTGCTGCGTATTTCCTGCACTTCCGCGCACACCGATGCGCATATCGAGAGGCTCGTCGCAACGCTTAGCAAGGTCGCGGACCGCCTCGGCATCGAACGCTAGACCGGCTGCCGGACACTGTGGCGCACGCACTCCTGCGTGCCGCGTCGGCACTCCTGCCGACGCCGGGTTGGCCGGCCGATGAAGATGCCGGGCCAGGCCCGGAGAGCCTCAAACCCTGATATCATTGTTGCCGGATTTGCGGAAGGAGCGATCATGGCGAAATCACAGAAGACCTCCGTTGGCCGTCGTGGATTCCTGAAAAACGCGGCCGCGGGAGCGGCCGGAGCCGCGGCGCTGGTCACCACGTCACCGCTGGTGGACGCGCAGGCTCAAGGCGCCCAGGCTCAAAACCGAAACGGCGCGGCGCCCGCGGGAGTAGCCCCCGCCCCCACTCAGGCGGGCCTCGATCGCGAAGCCGGTAACGTCCGCCCGCCCGCGGTCGCGCGCCTGATCACGCGCCCCGGTTCCGATTTGATGGTCGAAACGGTGAAGCGGCTCGGGATGGAATACGTCGCCGCCAACCCCGGCTCGAGCTTCGAAGGCTTGCAGGAGTCGTTTATCAACTACGGCAATCCTCCCAATCAGACGCCCGAATTCATCACCGCACTGCACGAAGAGTCGGCGGTGACCATGGCCCATGGTTACGCCAAGGCCGAAGGCAAGCCGATGCTCGCGCTGCTGCACGGCACCATCGGAATTCAGCACGCCGCCATGTCCATTTACCAGGCTTACTATGATCGCGTGCCGGTGGTGATGCTCGCCGGGAACGACCCAGACTTCATTGCGGCCCACACCGCGCACGATATGGCCGGGATGGTCCGGAGCTTCACGAAGTGGGACTCCGAGCCCAAAACCATCGACGAGGCGCTGGTGGCAATCCAGCGCGCCTACAACGAAGCCATCACGCCGCCCATGGCGCCGACTCTCGTGGTCCTGAGCTCTGAGCTTCAAAAGGACAACGCCCCCAACACCCAGATCCCGGCTTACAAGCCTCCGCAGTATGTGACCATCGACGGAACGCGTGCGAAGGAGATCGCGCAGGGTCTGCTGGCGGCTCAAAACCCGCGCATCGCGGTGGGGCGCTTACGGACGCCCGACGGCGTGAAGCGGTCCGTCGAGCTCGCCGAACTGGTAGGAGCTTCGACCAGCACGGCGGCGACAGGCGGTCCCATGAGCTTCCCACAACGGCATGCCCTGTGCGGCCCGGGCGCGGACACGACCTACGACTACACGCTCGGCCTTGAATCCGGCGGCGCACAGGCGTCCATCACCGGCCCGGCGCTGGCCAAGATCGTTCCTTCGCGCGACACCGTGAACATCGGCTTCGGCGGCATTAGCGGCGGCGGAGGTGGACGCAACGGCGGCGGCGGTGGGAGAGGCGCGAAAGGCGGCGGAAACACCAACGCGGCTCCCGTCGAGGCCGATGCCGAGGCGAGCCTTCCGCTCATCATCGACGAAGTCAAGCGCCAGATGACCTCGGACCAGAAGGCGCGCATTCAGGAGCGCATCGCCAAGCACACCAAGGCCAACCACGATGCTCGCGTGGCTGCCATCGAGGCGGCCGTGGAGAGCAAGCGGGCTGGATGGAACGGCACTCCCGTCAGCACCGCGCGAATTTACGCGGAGCTATGGCCGCTGATCATGAATGAGGATTGGTGCCTTTCGTCGCCCAGCAACTTCTCCGGCGGACACAACGCGCAGCTTTGGGATCACGACAAGCCGTATAGCTACCTGGGAGGCCAGGGAGCCGGCGGCATGGGTTATGGCGCTCCGGCGTCGGTGGGCGCGGCGCTGGCCGCCAGGGCCCGCAAGCGCATCGTCATCAACGTCCAGACCGATGGCGATCTCAACTACGCTCCCGGTGTTCTGTGGACCGCCGTGCATCACAAGCTGCCCATGTTGACGATTATGCACAACAATCGCGCCTGGCACCAGGAATACATGTTC
>Ga0070733_10001239_pt1 | contig 19185 bp, 15 predicted proteins | sample Coa_R1_9_FD_66450 | JGI IMG/M metagenome (GOLD analysis project Ga0070733, IMG submission 66450) | Surface soil microbial communities from Centralia Pennsylvania, which are recovering from an underground coalmine fire - Coalmine... | ecosystem: Environmental > Terrestrial > Soil > Unclassified ... | reverse complement strand
TGGAGCATTCGCGGAGGACCGCACGCGGAGGCGACCTTCGGAAACGTGATGCACAAGACGATCCAGGAGTTCGTGCGCGAGTTGCGGCAGGGGCGCAAGGTTTCGGTTGACGATCTCGGGTTGATTTATGACCGCGAATGGTCGTCGGCGGGTTTTCCGGACGACTATCACGAGAATGAATACCGGAGAGAGGGGCGCGAGGCGCTGGAAGCGTTTCATGTTTCGTACACGGCGGCGCCAGCGGACGTGGTCTATCAGGAGAAGACGTTCGAGCTACCGATGGAGCACGAAATCATCGTCGCTGGGCGAATGGATCAGGTGAACCGCATCGGAAAACGAGAGTACGAGATCGTGGACTACAAAACGGGACGACCGAAGGACGCGAAAAAAGCCGACAGCGATCTGCAGCTGAGCATTTACGCGCTGGCCGCGCGCGAAGTGCTGGAAATCGAGCCGACGCGCCTCGCGTTCTACAATTTGATGACGAACGAGGCGGTGGTGACCACGCGCGACCAGAAGGCGCTCGCCGTCGCGAAGCAGAGGATCGCCGAAATAGCGGACCGGATTCGCGGAGGCGACTTCGCGCCGAAGCCCGGGTACGGCTGCGCGAGTTGCGACTACAAGCCAATTTGTCCGGCGCACGAACAGCTTGTGTCGATTCGGTCAGCGAGGGCGACGGGGATGCGCATTTCCTGATGGCCGGGTGTGAGAACCGGCAAATTCGCAGGTCCAGCGGCTTAGAGGGGATACGGAACGTCAAACGTTGATTTTGGTTTGCGGTCTCCAGCAGGGCTTCGAATTTCGTCTCGCGAATCGGCAAGGCACGCGTGCCTTTCCGCTGAAAACAACTGGAACAGGTGCGTGCCGTGCGCTGAACAGTCGGAGGACAAAGTCGAGCCGCCGGCTTTGATGGTTCTATAGCGGCCTCCACAAAAAAAAGGCGGCCGCTGTGGCGACCGCCTCTTCTCCTGAAAGGCCCGAGGAAAAAACTCAAAGCCTCATTCGGTTTCGCGCATGGACTACAGTGAAACTCTCTCCCGCGAGAAGAACGCGAACTGATTTTGCGTCACGTCCGGCTCGCTTCGTTCATTTGTAAATGTCAGGGCGAACGAAGTCAAGCAGAAAAACTTTTGCCGCGATGGCTTTCGAGAAACATCTTGATCACGGAATTTTTGCCCGCGGAATGTATCTCCGCAAATCCTAGCGGGCGATGCCCAACGCGCTCTGGTAATAACCGTCGCGCGCAGAAACTTCCAAGTCGGGGCGACGGACGCGAACCTCGATGGTGTGATAGTCGTGGGTCTTGTCCTCTTTCTGAGGAGAGAACGTGAGCGTGTACTGATTGCGCGCCTCTTCCGTGACTTCCGAGTAGAGGCGGTCGAGATCCTCTTCCTTGCCGGCATAGAAGGTGTCACCGCCGGTCTTGACGGCGTACTTATCGGCCTGGCCGAGACCGTGCTCGATAATGGATTTGCCGGGAATCGAATGCGCGACGGAGATGGAGTACACGGAAATGTCGGACTCGAGAAGGAAGCGCAGCGTTTCATCGAACGTGTGCTGATTGTGGCGCGAATTACTGCCGTCGGAAACGAGAAAAATGATTTTGCGCCGGTCGCGGCCGCGGCCCTTCAGCATCTGGCCCGCAGCGAAGATCGCGTCATCCAGCGCGTTATTGTTCGCCGGTCGCAAGGAACCGTGGAGTGGAACGCCCTGGCCGGTCGGAAGAGCCTGGCCGTTGATGACGGGGCCGATGGTGCCGGGGCCGGAGTTGACGGCGGTGGAATGGGAGTCGATTTCGAGGCGCTTGAGCTGCGTGAAAAGATTGTCGTTGTTGAAAGAAAAGCCGGAAACCTCTTCGGGATAGTCGGTGTACTTCATGACGGCGACTTCGTCGCTGGGTCCGAAGCCGGCCGAAATGGAGATCAGGCTCTTCTGCACTTCCTTCGCCTGCTTCGTGGAGAGGTCGTTATCGACCAGGACGACGGCGGAGAGGGGAAAGGGATTCGAGTCGAAGAGAATGATCTGCTGCTCGATACCATCCTCGAAGATCTGGAAGTCGTTTCGCTGGAGGCCGGCGACGAGCTGGCCACGGCCGTCCTTCACGGTGACGGGCACGAGAACGAGATTCGTCCGAGACACGATCCGCGACCGAGTCGTGTCCTGGGGAAGGGCACCCCGCCTCTGTTGCGCAGCGACACCCGGGGTGGCATGCTGAGGATTCGAGGATTGTGCGTCGGCCGGAACGCTCGCGATCAACAGCGCGCTCGATAAAAGAAGGATTCGCATCATGGCAATCTCACGTCTCCAGAGTCTCCTCTGTCAGGCTCGCGGGACTCGTCTGCGTTTGACCCGAACATCCGTTGCGCCGTTCCGCGCATCGTACCAGTTCTGATGCCCCCAGGAGAGAATTATACAATGCGTCGGACGCGTATCGCGGCCGTGCTGTTTGCCGCGGCTTTGGCAGGCGCTCTCGCCTGGAATTCCTTGACATCTCGCGCGCTGGCTGCGCCACAGCAGGAGACGCAGGGTCCCCTGCGTCCGCCCGGAAGCGCGTCGCAATCGGAGGCTCCGAAACCGCAACAACAGCAACTGCCGGAATCGGGCCACACGCTGAAGGCGCAAACGAACCTGGTGGACGTGTTCGTCACCGCGCGGGGCAAGCATAACGCCATCATCTCCGATTTGACCAAAGACGACTTCAAAATTTACGAGGATGGGCAGGAGCAGAAACTTGCCTACTTCGATAAAGAGGCGAACCTTCCGCTGACGATGGGCATTCTGATCGATACGAGCGGCAGCATGCAAAACATTCTGGACGCGGAGCAGGACACGGCGTCGCGCTTCATTCATGAAATCATGCGCAAGAAAGACGAGGCGATGGTGATCGGGTTCGACTTCGACGTCAACCTGCTGGCGGATTTCACGGAGGACACATCGATTCTGGAGCGGGCGATCCGGCGGACACAGATCGACGCCGTGGCGGGAGGAGGCGTGGTGACCCCCGGAACGGTGCCCGCGGGGCAAAACGGCGGCACCGATCTGTACGACGCGATCTATCTTGCCTGTCACGACGAGCTTTCGTCGCAAACCGGGCGCAAGGCGATCATTCTGCTGACCGACGCGGAGGACACGGGAAGCAAGCTGAGTCTGGACGACGCAATCGCCTCCGCGCAGCGGACGGACACCGTCATTCACGTTCTGCGGCTTGCGGACGAGCCCTTCTACTTCGGAATGGGAGTGGGATACAGCGGCTCAAGCGTGGCGCGGAGAATGGCGGACCAGACCGGCGGGAGGGAGATCGAAGTGAGGAGCGAGGGGTCCCTGGAAAAAGCGTTCGACGAAATCTCCGAGGAACTGCGGTCACAGTACGTCCTGGGCTACTATCCCACCAACGTAAAGCACGACGGAACCTTCCGCAAAATCAAAGTGGAAACGAACCGGCCGGACACACACCTGCTCGCGCGCAAAGGGTACTACGCGCCGATACGGTGAACGGGATTTGGGTTGGTAACGGCCACGACTGAAGAGGACGCTGAAAAAGCGGGAAGCTCTTTTCGTTTGCGACCTCCCTGAGGCAGGCTCCGACTCCCTAAAAAGCATTCATGGCGGCGACGATTGCCGCTCTATTTGCCTGGGGGAGTGGCCGGGGTCTGAGCCGCCGCGTAATAGCCTTTTTTCGTGCGTACGGTGAGGCCCTTGCGATCGGCGTCGACTTGGATTTTTCGGTAGCCGCCATTCGAGAGAGGGTCGGTAGGCGCATAGGCGATGAAATACTGGCTGCGCAATTCGGTGCCGATGTCGACGAACGATTGGGCGAGATCGTCCACGCGGTAGGGGAAGAAGGCACGGCCGCCGCTCTCGTCGGAGAACTCCTGAAGGACCTTATCTCCCGGATCGAGATGATATTTTCTCGGCTGATCGGGATTGTCGACGGCGATCCAGTCGGTATTGGTGCTGATCGTGTAGATGGCGACTTCGGCGCGAATCGCCTCTTCCAGAGCATCGCTGAGGGCGTGATCGCTCAAATCATCGTCCCCGTCGCTGATGAGGACGAGTACGCGGCGCACCTGCAGGTTGGAACCCGTGGGCAGCGGCGGATTTATGAGTCTTTCGGAGGCCATGTAAATGGCGTCGTTAAGCGCCGTTCCCCCGCCGGCTCGCTGGCGCCGGATCGCGTCGCCCAGCTCGCCAACATCATCGGTAAAGTCCTGAACCACTTCGGGCTCATTGTCGAACGTCACAAGAAAAGCCATGTCCTTGTCATGACGGATGACGCTGGTAAGGAAATCGATGGCGGCATCCTGCTCGAACTGGAGGCGCGGGCGAATGCTGTTGGAGGTATCCATCAGGAGCCCGATGCGAAGCGGGAGATCGGTCTCGCGGCCAAAGAAGAGAATCTTCTGCGGCGAGCCGTCCTCGAGAACCTGGAAATCGTTCTGATTCAGGTTCGTGATGAAGTTGCGGCGGCGGTCCATCACGGTGGCCACGAGATGAACCAGGCCGGTGGTGGATACGATCTTGGGCGGTTGCTTCTGCTGGGCGGATGAAGTTTGATCCTGTTGCGGACTGGACGAGCTCTGCGCGGGCGGAGACTGCTGAGTTTGCTGGACCTGCTGGCGCTGCGCGGGTCGCGCGGGTTGTTGCGCGCGCCCGCCTGTTCCCGAGATTCCCAGGAATACGACTGCCGCGAAAACCGCACAGGCAAACTTCACGACGAGAATTATAGGAACTAGTCCGGGGCGGGTCAACTAACGGGGGGACGCTCAAGGCGCGCCAGCTACTTCAGGCCGTCGACGATATAGAGGTCGGAGGTGATACGCGTGTAGCCGTAGACGTAGCTCTTGGATCAGGACGAAAATGAAAGTGATGGGCCGCGGGCCGTCGGAGGCTGAAGAGTCTGTGCAAGAAGGAGAAAAGCGGCAGCACTTCGGCTTCGCACAGGGTGAACAAGCTGGCGCACTCCAAAGCGGCCCGCGGCAGCCGTGCGAGGTTGGCGGAGTCGCGTGCGGACGCGGCACCCGCCAACGAACAGCGTCAGTGCGGATAGCCGGATTCGATGAAATTGTCGACGTCTTTGTGGAGTTTGTCGCGAGCCTTGGTGTCGATGTAGACCATGTGGCCCGACTGATAGTAGGCGAAGGTGATGTGCGGGCGAATGGTCGGATCGAGGCCCATATGGCTGACGGTTTGCTCGATGCCGTCGAACGGAGTGGCGAGGTCGTAATAGCCGCAGACGACCAGGACTTTCAGATGAGTTTCCTCGGTCATCGCGGAGCGCAAGACCTCGGCGACTTCCGTGCCGCCTTCGCGGTCCCATGGGCGAACATTGGCGGTGACGGTGTAATAGGCGTCGCTGTCCCATTTCAAATCGCGGCGAACGTAATCCTGAAACGTAGCGACGAAGGCGCCGAGATAGGAGGCTTCGCTGGGGTCGTATTCCGGGCGCTCGCCGGCGGCATCCGCGTCGATGCCTTCGAAACGGGAGTCGAGACGGCCGACGGTGCGGCGCTTGTTGCGTTCGAGTTCCTTAAACCAGCGAAATGGGCTGACGCGGAGATTGCATTCCTCGATGAAGGTGGGCGAGAGGGCGGTGAGGCGCGCGTAGTCCTGGACGACTTTGTGATATTCGTCTGGAGACAACTGATCGCCCTTTTGAAGGGCCTGCGCGTACTCCCCGTTCGTAAACTCGCGAGCTTCCTGCGCGATCTCGTCGACGGTCTTGGCCTGAAGATCGGGCGAGAGGAGGTGGTGGTACCAGGCGGAGGTCGCATAGGTGGGCATGTAGAATTCGAAGCGGTTGTCGGCGCCCCAATTCGCGAATGCGACGCTGGAAACGAGCACGATGCCGTTCAGATAGATGTTGTGGCGGTGCTCCAGAACGCCCGCGAGTTCGGCCGAGCGGACGGTGCCGTAGCTTTCACCGATCAGGAATTTCGGGGAATCCCAGCGCTCGTTGCGCGTGATGTACTGGTAGATGAAATCGGCGAACCAGTTCGCGTCCTCGACGACGCCGTGAAATTGATTTGGATTTTCGCCAGCCGCGGGGCGGCTGTAGCCGGTGGACACGGCGTCGATGAAAACGAGGTCGGTGGCGTCAAGGAAGGAATCCTCGTTATCGGTGATCGTGTATGGCGCCGGCATCCCGTGGCCGTCGCCGGTGAGCACGACGCGCTCAGGTCCCATGCCCATGTGGGTGAAAAGCGAAGCCGAGCCGGGTCCGCCGTTGTACACAAATGAAATGGGGCGCTTCGCGGCATCCGGAACGCCGTCCTTCGTGTAGCCGACGAAGAAGAAGGTGGCCTTGGGCGTGCCGTCGTCGGCCTTGATCACGTAAGTGGCCGCGGTCGCGGTATAGTTGATCGTCTGGCCGCCAACGCGGGCGCCGTGGTGGGTCACAGAAGATTTCTCCACCGGTGGCAGAAGTCGATGCTCCGACTTTTTCTCTTCGGTCGGTGTCTCGGCACGCTGTTGGGATCCCATCTCGCGGCGAGAGCGCTCGGGGTTGCCCTGCGCCAATGCGGTTGTTGCGCTGACCAATCCCGCGACTGCGATAAGAGCAATGCGATTCAAGTTCATGCCTTCTCCTTCCGAAATGAGTGATCCTGATTAGGGCGTTTGAGTCGTGCGCGCGCGGTCGGAGAACACTCGGACGGCTGGGTGGTTTGCGTGGTTTCATCGAAAAGAAAAAAATCAGGGAAGACTCGGTGCGTAGTGCGCTGGACGTCGTGAACGGCGCCAAAACCAAATTGTCCGCCAAGGCAGGCCGCGCCACGCTTTTTCACCGGGCGGGGTTCGAAGTTCTGGGTTAGAATCGACCGCCGAATGGAGCCTGAAGCAGGAAATGGCGTTACGGCGGTCTATCCGGGTTCGTTCGATCCGGTGACGAACGGGCATCTCGATTTGATCGCACGCGGAGCCAAGATTTTTGGCCGGCTGATCGTTGCAGTGGCGCAGAACCTCGATAAGGATCCTCTGTTTGGCGTGGAAGAGCGCATGGAAATGCTGGAAGCGGTGACATTCGAGTTCCGCAATGTGGAAGTGGACATCTTCGGCGGATTGCTGATGGATTACGCGCGGGCTAAGGGCGCGCGAGTGGTTCTGCGCGGGATTCGTGCGGTCTCCGATTACGAATATGAGCTGCAAATGGCCATGATGAACCGCAAGATCGAGCCGGAAATCGAGACGGTGTTTATGATGCCGGGAGAAGCCTATAGCTACGTCAGTTCGCGGTTGGTGAAAGAACTGGCGAGGCTTGGCGGGTCGGTGAAGGGACTGGTGCCGAAATTGGTCGAGGAGCGCCTGCGCGGTAAAGTGAGCTGAGCGGTCGCGTTACGATCGTGTGATGGCTTCGGATCCAAGCACGAAAGGAAAAGAATGGAACCGGCAACCGGAATGAAACTTCAAGAAGAAGTTCGCTTTGCAGAACGCGTGAATCGAATTGCGGTGTCGCCGACGATGGCGGTGATGCAGGAAGCCGAACGGTTCAAGGCCCGCGGCGCCGACGTGGTGGATTTCGGTCCAGGCGAGCCGGATTTCCCGACTCCGGAGCACATCAAGCGCGGAGCGATAAAGGCGCTGGACGAGAATCGCACGAAGTACACGGCGACTGCGGGTATCCCGCCATTGCGGCGCGCGATTTGCGATTGGCACGCCGCGCAGCTCGGCTCGTCGTATGAACCGGCCGAATGTATCGTCAACATAGGCGGCAAGAATTCCATCTTCAACACCATCTGCTCGCTGATTGATACGGGCGACGAAGTCATTATTCCGGCGCCGTACTGGGTGAGCTATCCGGATATCGTTAAATACGCGGGCGGCACCCCAGTCTTCATCGAAACGAGGGAACAGGACGGGTTTTGTCCGAGCGCCCGGCAGATCGAAGAGGCGATCGGGCCGCAGACGAGAATCGTAGTCATCAATTCGCCGAACAATCCCACGGGCGCGGTGATTCCGAAGGAGGAATTTGAGGCGATCCTCGAAATTTGCAGGAAGCATCGCGTGTGGCTGCTCTCGGATGAATGCTATTCGCACTTCGTCTACGGAAACGCGAAGCCCTATTCGATCGCCAGCGTGGCGGGAGCGAAAGAGCGGGTGATAATCGCCGGATCGTTCTCGAAGACGTTTGCGATGACCGGCTGGCGCCTGGGATATACGCTCGGGCCTGCATCGCTCATCAGCGCGATCAACAAGATACAGAGCCAGGCGACATCGAACGCAACATCCATCGCGCAATACGCGGCCCTCGAAGCGATGCTGGGGCCGATGGATTCGGTTGGAGTGATGCTGGCCGAGTACGCTCGACGGCGCCAAATCATTCTGGCGGGCTTGCGCGCGATTCCGGGAGTGACCTGCACGGCGCCGCAGGGAGCGTTCTACGTCTTTCCGAATATCGCATCACATTTTGGCAAAGACATGCCGGACGACACGACGCTGGCGAAGCAGTTGCTCGAGCGGGAACACGTCGCCGTCGTGCCGGGCGAAGCGTTCGGAGCGCCGGGGCACATCCGGATTTCCTACGCAACTTCGGTCGAGCGGATCGAGGAAGGATTGCGGCGCCTCGGCCGCTTCCTCGGCCAGTGATCGAATCCGGCTCCGCCGCTTGTGGCGAATGGCCAATTGAAAACTGACGCGCCAATCGTGAAACCCTGTCCAGCGCGACTCGATCCTATTTTCAGCTTGCGACCGTGGGGCGCGCGTTCGCTCGCGCCGCTTTTTCCCGACAAAACCAATTTTGTGCAGCCCATTGGAGAGGCGTGGCTGACGGGAGTCGAGTGCAAGTTTGCCAACGGTCCTTTCGCGGGCGAAAAACTCGGAGAGGCGTGGCGCGAGATGGACGCCGCCTGGAAGGGCACGGCGATCGACCGCGGCGCGGGGTTTCCGCTGCTGGTGAAGTTTCTGTTCACGCGCGAGAAGCTTTCCGTGCAGGTTCACCCGGACGACGACTATGCGGCGCGGAACGAATTGCGAGCGGGCGGCCGCGGAAAAACGGAAATGTGGTATGCGTTGAGGGCGGAGCCGGGGGCTGAAGTGCTGCTGGGACTGAAGCCGGATGTCACGCGCGAGAAATTCGAGAAGGCCATCGCGGACGGCACGGCGGAATATTGCCTGGAACACGTTCCCGTGCGGGAGGGCGAAGCGATATTCGTGCCGGCGCGAACGGCGCACACGATTGGCGCGGGCTTCGTGCTGTGCGAGATCCAGGAGTACTCGGATTTGACCTATCGCGTCTACGATTACAATCGCCGCGATGCGAGCGGAAGGACGCGCGAGCTGCATATCGAGAAGGCGCTCGAAGTACTGCGTTTTGGCGAACAGAGCGGCGGGAAGGTGGATCCGGTGCGGATCGAGCGCGGCGGATTAACGGAAACGTATCTGGCGGCCTGCCGGTATTTCGCGACGGAGAAGTGGGAGTTTCAGCAGGGTGTCGCGGCCGCGAGTTCGCGCGAGCATTTCGATCTGCTGATCTTTCTCGAGGGCAACGGAAGCATTGAGTGGAGCGATGGGACCGCCGAATACGGTCAGGCGCAGCCGTGGATGATTCCCGCGGCGCTCGGCGCGTATGAAATCTCGGCGCGATCTCGAACGGCGTTGCTGCGAACCTACGCGCCCGCCGATATGGCCGAATTCGCGGCCAGGCTCGAAGAGCGCGGCGTGGAACGGAGCCGCTGGTCCAGGGTGGTCTACACCTGATTGGACGGCGCGATGAATTGGGAGTGAGCGCGGAAAAAAAACTGGTATCGTGCGCGGTCCTGCTTGCGGGCGGGCGCGGAACGCGGTTCTGGCCGCGCAGCCGCATACGTACCCCGAAGCAACTGCTGAATATCGTCGGCAGCGAAACCATGCTGCGGATGACGATGCAGCGCCTTGCCGGAGTTTTCGAGCCGCGGAACTTCTGGGCCGTTACGAACGAAGAGCAAGCGGCAGCTGTGCGACGCGAGCTGCCAGGTGTCCCAGCCCCGCACATTCTGGCTGAGCCCGTCGGACGCAATACAGCCGCGGCGATCGGGCTCGCCGCGATCCATCTCGCGCACGAGCATGGTGACGCGCTGATGGGCGTCGTCCCATCGGACAGCTACGTAGCGAACGCGGCGCGTTATCGCAAAGTGGTTCGCGCGGCGCTCGAAGCGGCACAAGCGCCTGGCCACCTTGTCGTGCTGGGAATTCCGCCAACGCGGCCCGAAACAGGATACGGCTACATCGAAAAGGGCACGGGCTCGCTGCGTTTGCGTGGCGCGATGGCCTATGGAGTGAAACGGTTCAGGGAAAAGCCCGATCTGGCGACGGCGCGACGCTACGCTGCGTCCGGGAATTATTTTTGGAACGCCGGAATATTCTTCTGGCGCGTTTCGACATTCCTGCAGAATCTGCGGCGCTTTCTTCCGGCAACCTGCGATGCGCTCGAAGGGCTCGGCAGAACGATTGGCACGCGCCGGTATGCGTCCGCGCTGCGCAGCATTTATCCGAAACTCGAGAATATTTCTGTGGATTACGCGCTGATGGAGCCGGTGACACGCCTGCGCGTGACGGGCGGCTCGCGAACCAAACGGGAAGGGGATGGACCCGCGGTATTCGTCATCCCGGCGAGTGTGGGTTGGAGCGACATCGGCTCATGGGCTGCCGTCTATGAACTTCTGGCAAAGAGGCCAGGCGCGAACGTGTCGGCGGGACCGGCGTTTTCCAAGGACGCGAGCGGAAATTATCTGTGGTCGCCGAAGAGACTTGTCGCGGCGGTAGGCGTGCGGGATCTGGTGGTGGTCGAGACGGACGACGCTTTGCTTATCTGCTCGCGCGAGCAGTCGCAGGATGTGGGCAAGATCGTGAAATGGCTCGAGCAGAAGCGCATGTGGAAACTGCTCTAGATACCGAGCCTTTGACCAAAGCCACGCGACGTGTCGTGTTAAACAGTTGGCGAGCGCCATTTTCCGTGAGTCTTCGGCAGCAAATCAGAACGACAACGCATCCAAAAATTGACGCTTGATCAGGCCAGTTTCTGTTTACAATCTGTGTGCTCCCTGGCCTTCGACGATCGGGTGGGTGTTCCTCAGTTTGCGACTGACATTCCGAATCGCGTAATCGATTTACCTGTTCAAGGAGCGAAATCTTAATGGTGTTGCACAAGACGAGCTGCTCCCAGATTTCCAACGCCCTCTTTCGCATTTTTCTTTTCGTAGTACTGATGGGGGGAACGTTCGCGGCACGGGGGGATACTGCTCCCTTCGACCTGACGGGGCCGCGCGTGGAAATGCGCGTCACGCGCGCGGGCAAAACGCTTCCGATTTCCGACGTCGCCAATCTGCAGGCGGCAGATCGTCTGTGGATTCATCCGGACTTTCCCGACAGCCAGTCGGTTCATTATTTGCTGGTGGTCGCGTTCCTGCGCGGGACCACGAATCCACCCCCGGATGAGTGGTTCACTCGCGCGGACAGTTGGACGAGAAAGGTGCGCGAAGAAGGGATCGTCGTCACCGTGCCGGAGGGCGCCCAGCAAGCGTTGTTGTTCCTAGCCCCGGAAACGGGTGGGGGGTTCGGCACGCTGCGGTCGGCAGTTCAAGGAAGACCGGGAACCTTCGTTCGAGCATCGCAGGATCTGGATCAGGCAAGCCTGGATCGTTCGCGCCTCGACAGGTACCTTGCCGAGGTGAAGCGCACCTCCGACTGGAATCCGAAGGAGCTGAAGGAACGCTCGGAAGAGCTCGCGCGGACTCTCCATATCAAGGTCGATCAGCAATGTTTTGACAAGCCGACGGAACAGCAGGAGCCTTGCCTGACTCAGGGCAGCGATCAGCTCGTTCTCGGCGACGCGCACACGCAATCGATGGTCGCCGCGCTTACGTCGGGAGCGTCCGCGAACTTGATCGGAGCGGTCAGCTCGACTCCCCTTGCCGGGGCGGGCACGTTCAGCCCGTATGTTGGAACGGTGCTCGACCTGGCGCGTCTCATGGGAAATCTGCACACCGCCGAGTATCAGTACATTCCGGCGCTGGCGCGTCCAGACACGGATGAGCTGAACCTGCGGCTGAATAGTCCGCCCTCGTTTCGCAATCCGAAATCGGTGCTCGTCGTGGGCTTGCCGGCGGTGGAAGCGGCGCAGCTTCCGCCACTCCAGGCCGTGGACGCGAGCCAGGTTTTTTGTCTGCACAAGACGCCGCTCGTTCTGCCTGTAGGCGGCGCGCCGCTTGTGTTTTCGACGAACATGGCGCACGACTTCGTGCTTCGCGTGCCTGAGGGGTCTGGCAAGACGATCGATCTGCCTGCCACAGCCGATCCGGCGCGAGGAGGATTCGTGGTCGATACGCGGTCGGTCCCGACCGACACGATCGTTTCACAAGTGAAGGCGACGCTTTACGGACGTTGGGGTTTTGAAGCGTTTGAAGGTCCAAGTTTCAATCTGCGCGATGCGCACTCGGCTAAGTGGATGGTTCCAGCCACGGATCAAGGCGCGCTTGTTGTCGGCCGTCAGGACACGTTGCATCTCGAATCGGACTGCGCGGTTTGCGTCGATTCGGTTACCGTTCGCGACGCGCAGGGCCGCGAACTGACGGCCACGTGGAAAATTCTGAAGCCAGACGAGCTCGAGGTGCACGTCCCCCTGCAAAATGAGAAAACGGGCGTGATGACTGTGCGTGTGAAGCAGTTCGGCCTTAAGGAGCCCGACGAGCTTCCTTTGCTCGCCTATTCCGAAGCGGCGCATCTCGATCATTTTACGTTCAATGCCGGCGACCACCAGGCGCTGCTCGTTGGGACCAGGTTGGACGAGGTGAAGGCGCTCAAAATCGAGGGAGTGGAATTCGTTCCAGGAGCGCTCACGCGCGCCGGCCAGAAGGATCAGTTGCCTTTGCTGGCTTCGACGACAATTCCCGTCGGTGCGTTGAAACCGGATCAGACCGTCGTCGCGCACGTGGCGCTGAAGGACGGCCGCACTCTGGACTTGCCGTCGGCCGTGGAACCGCCTCGTCCGGAAGTAACGCTGATCGGGAAGAGCATACAGCCGGGGCCCAGCCCGTCGGCGATTCGATTCGCCAGTCAGGATCAGCTTCCACAGGACAGCCGTCTGTCGTTCTTCCTGAAGACGGTGACGCCGAAGAAATTTCCGCGAAGCGAAAAAATCGAGGTGGCCACGGAAGACGAATCATTCGACGTGTCGCTCAGCATTTCCGACGGCAACTTGGTATTGCAGGATGCCGAGACGGTGCTGGCCATGCTCGATCCCGTGAAGAGCTTCGGGCCGTCCGCGTTCGGCGCTCTCCGTTTTCGTCCCGTGAGCGAGGACGGAGCGAAGGGCGATTGGCAGCCGCTGGCGCGCCTGGTCCGCATTCCGTCACTGAAAGAAGTGCGCTGCCCGGATTCTCCGGACAAGCCATGCACACTCAGCGGGACGAATCTATTCCTGATTGATTCGGTGGCGTCCGATGCGCAGTTCACGCACAACATGCCCGTTCCGCTCGGATTCGCCGACAGCACGCTCACCGTTCCGCGGCCGAATGGGACTCTGCTCTATATCAAATTGCGAGACGATCCAACAACCGTAAACACGGTCGTCCTGCCCGTGCTGCCGGAATAGCCGGCAGCGCGGTTGCGCCCGCGCCCCAGCGCTCCAACGACAATTTGGTCCGGCCGGGGGCGGGATTCCCCGGGCCCGCGCTTCTCCGCAGAAATCGTATCGCTTATACTGCCGTCATGACGCAGATCAAGTTCGGGACCGACGGATGGCGCGGCATCATCGCCGAGGACTTCACCTACGAGAACGTGCGCAAGGTGGCGCACGCGATCGCTCGGTACGTGGTTCGAGCTGAGCGGTCTGATCGCGGTGTCGTGGTGGGATATGACACGCGTTTTGGATCGGAGCGCTTCGCGCGTGTTGCGGCTGAGACGTTAACGGCCGCCGGAATTCCCGTTTCGCTCGCAGCCGAGGCTTGCCCAACGCCGACTGTTTCGCTGCTCGTGCGATTGCGCGGAGCTGCCGCCGGAATCCAAATCAGTGCAAGCCACAATCCGTATCAATGGAACGGCGTGAAACTCAAGGCGAGCTACGGCAGCTCCGCGTCGCCCGCTATCGTCGCGCAAGTGGAGTCTGAAATCGCGAGGGTGCTTCGCGAAGGAGTTCCGGCGCTGCCGCCACGCGAGGATTTGCTCCATTCGCTCGACGCGCGCACGCCGTATCTCGAGAAGCTCAGCGAACTAGTCGATTGGGACCGCCTGCGGGCGGCGAAATTGCGATTTCTCATCGATCCGATGCATGGCGTGGCGCGCGGGCTCCTCCGCGATCTGTTTCGCCGCAACGGGATCGAGTGCGAAGAAATTCGGGGGACGCGGGATCCGCTCTTCGGCGGCGTGAATCCAGAGCCCATCGAGCCGCACGTGGAAGCGCTGCGCCGCGCGTTGCGCGAGGGCAAATTCGACGCAGGATTCGCTTTCGACGGCGACGGCGACCGCATTGGAGCCATGGATCCCGACGGGACTTTCATAACACCGCATCAGATCTTTTCCATTTTGTTCTGGCATCTGGCCGGAACGCGGAAGCTGGCGGGGAACGTCGCAAAGACCCTTTCGACCACGAAGATGATCGACAAAATCGCGGTGAAGTTCGGACGCGAGGTCTTTGAAACTCCAATCGGGTTCAAATACATTTGCGACCGCATGCTCGAGAGCGACATCCTGCTGGGCGGCGAAGAAAGCGGCGGAATCGGCACGAAGCTCTATTTGCCGGAGCGCGACGCAACCGTGAACGCTCTGCTGCTGGCGGAGGTGATGGCCTGGCACAGCAAGACGCTGAATCAACTGGTCGCGATGCTCCATCGCGAGTTCGGCGAACATCATTACGGGCGCGTCGACCTTACGCTCAAGCTCGGGCAGAAGGAAAAGGCGATCGAATATTTCTCGAATGGTAAGTTAGGGCGCATTCTCGATTGGCCAATCGTCCGGCGAGAAAGTCTGGACGGCGTGAAGGCCTATCTTGGCGATGTGGGGTGGGTCATGGTGCGCGCGTCGGGTACGGAGCACATGCTTCGCGTTTATGCGGAGACAATTCGTCCGGAAACGACGCGGCGTGTCCTCGACGAAGTTGTGGCCGTCGTTCGCGGGCTCTGATCTATTTCCGCACGACGCGAGGCTCGAAGGCGAGCCAGTGGAATACTGAAGACAGGGAAGGCACTCATGAAGCGGCGGCTCTATACGCTCGATGTTTTCACCACGAAGCCGTACTCGGGCAACCCCCTCGCGGTGGTCACCGACGGCGACGGTCTTACGCAAGCGCGGATGCAGGACATTGCGCGCGAGATGAATCTATCGGAAACGGTGTTCGTGCAGAAGCCGACGAGCGATCGCGCGCTCGCGCGTCTCCGCATTTTCACCACCACGCGCGAACTTCCGCTCGCGGGGCATCCCGTGATCGGCACGTGGTTCCTGCTCGCGACGCTGGGTGTGGTGCCGGCGTCATCCGAGGGAAACGTTCACGTGATGCAGCAGACCGGCGCCGGAATTCTGCCGGTCGAATTGACGTTTCGCGACGGACGGCCGGCGCTCGTTACCATGACGCAAAAGCCCGCGCGCTTTGCACCTGCGAAGCTGAACCGCGCAAAACTCGCCGCCGCGCTCGGACTGAAACCGAGCGATTTCGACGCACGCCTGCCGCTGGAGTTCGTTTCTACCGGAATCTTCAACCTAATGGTGCCGATCAAGCGGCGCGCGAGCCTGGGGCGCATTCACATCAACATGCGCGCCTTAGCTCAACTGATTTCGCGAGGCGGCGTGATGGCTTACTGCTTCGCGCTGGACGGAAACGGGCGCGCTTTCGCTCGCGGAATGCTGCCCTGGGGGCTGGTGGAAGATCCTGCGACCGGTTCTGCCGCGGGCTCGCTTGCCGCGTATCTGGTTCGGAACGAGCGCTTGCGCGAGAGACAGACTCTCGTGATCGAGCAGGGAATCGAGATGGGGCGGCCCAGTCAAATTCGCGCGGAAATCAACGCGGCCCGCGGACGCCTCGTGCCAAAGGTCAGCGGGTCCGCAGTTCCCATTCTCGAGGCCCACATCGAGGCCTGACTCAGCGAGGCGTTCGCCGCAGGGATTCGTTGGGCATCGCGGGCGCGCGGAATTATTTAGCCTCCAACTTCTTGAGAGCCGCGTCGAGAATTCCGTTTAGAAACGCAGGGGCTTCTTCGGAAGAGAATTTCTTGGCCAGTTCGAGAGCCTCGTCGATCACCACTTTGGGGGGCGCAGTTCCGAAACGAAATTCGTAAATCGAGAGCCGCAGAATACTCCGATCGATCGCAGCCAGGCGTTCGAGCCGCCAATTCTCCGAAAGTTCGGTGATCATCTCATCCGCGGCAGCAGTCTGGGCGACGGCGCCTTCGAAAAGCTCGTTCGCAAAGTTGCGCGTTTGTTCCGCAGCGCGCGCCATCTTCCAGAAGTGCTGCTCGATGCGAGACGGGCTCTGATGGGCCATATCCCATTCAAAGAGCATCTGCAGGGCAAATTCGCGGGACTTGTGGCGAAGCGTCATACGGGCTCGGAGCTGACGGCGAGCGGCGATGCTTCGATCCGGAGCGTGCGAATCGCAGAGAGCATGTCAGCGGCGGGAAGAGCGGCGCGATCGGGCCGGTGGCGCAGAAGCCTTCCCGAGTTTGCGAACGAGCTGCGCCATCTCAACCGCGTTGACGCCGGCTTCGTAGCCTTTGTTGCCATGCTTGAGGCCCGCGCGGTCGATGGCCTGCTCGAGCGTGTCGCAAGTCAAGACGCAGAACGCCATGGGAACGCCGGTGTCGAGCTGCGCGAGCTGAATGCCGCGCGCGCTCTCCGAAGCCACGTAATCGTAATGCGACGTTTCGCCACGCAGGATGCAGCCGATGCAGACGATCGCGTCGAAGCGGCCAGTGGCGGCCAGATTTTTCGCAGCGATCCCGATCTCGAAAGAGCCCGGCACGCGGACGACCTCGATCTGCTTCTCGCTTGCGCCGCCACGTTCGAGCGCATCGAGGGCTCCTGCTAGAAGGCGATCCGTGATGAACTGGTTGAAGCGGCTGGCGACGATCCCGAAACGCAGGCCTTCGGCGTTCAGTCCCCCGCGAATTTCGGTTGGCTTCAGCGGACTCATCAGCGCCCCTGAAACTTCGCGGGCCGCTTTTCGAGAAAAGCGCGTGTGCCCTCGCGCATGTCTTCGGTGGCGCAGCAAAGCCCGAACAGCGTCGCCTCGAGGAACAAGCCTTCTTCCTGCGTCATCTCCATTCCATGTTCCACCGCTTCCATCGCGTACTTCACGGCGAGCGGCGCGTTTGCGATGATCTTACGTGCGATCGCTTCGGCCGTCGCGAGAAGTTGGGCAGGTTCGGTGACGCCATTCACGAGGCCGATGCGCAGCGCTTCTTCCGCCGTGATCATTTCGCCGGTAAGAATTAGCTCGTGCGCCGCGCCTTTCCCGCACAGCCGGGCCAGTCGCTGAGAACCGCCGTATCCCGGAAGAATTCCCAGTTTCACTTCCGGTTGGCCGAGCTTCGCATTCCGGCTGGCAATTCGCATGGTACAAGCCAGCGCCAGTTCGCATCCGCCACCGAGCGTGAAACCGTTGATCGCAGCGATCGACGGCTTGCCCATCGTTTCAAGACGATGAATGATTTCCTGGCCATAGAGCGAAAATTCTTTGCCGTCAACGGGCGTGCGCCGCGCGAGCTCGTTGATGTCGGCTCCCGCAATGAACGCCTTTTCGCCCGCGCCGGTGAGGATCAGCACGCGAACGGAAGTGTCACCGCGAGCGGCATTCAGGCAATCGCCAAGCTCGTCCATCGTTTTGCGATTCAGCGCATTCAGCACGTTCGGACGATTGAACGTAATCCGCGCGATCTGATCTTTGACGTCGTAGAGCAAGTTTTCGTAGGGCATGCGTTCCGCTTCCTTGGCAAATTTCGATTTTCGAGTTTTGTCGTCAGCTCAATTGCATCGGTTTTGGCTTGGCCGGATCGCCGTAATCATAGAAGCCGCGGCCGGTTTTTCGCCCGTGCCAGCCTGCAAGGACCATACGTTTCAGCAGCGGAGGCGGCGCGAAGCGCTTCTCCTTGAATTCATCGAACATGATGTTCGCGATGTAGTAGGTCGTGTCGAGACCGACAAAATCGAGCAGCGTGAGCGGTCCCATCGGATGACCGCAGCCCAGCTTCATGGAATTGTCGATATCCTCGATCGAGCCGACGCCCTCTTCGAGCGCTCGCACCGCGTCGAGAATATACGGCACGAGCAGACGGTTGACGATGAACCCGGTGCGATCGGTCGTGCGCACGGGCGTCTTGCCCAGCTTTGCCGCGAATGCCAACACTTCCTCAAAAACCTTCGGATCCGTGGCAATCGTCCGAATCACTTCCACGAGCTTCATGACCGGGACGGGATTGAAGAAATGCAGGCCGAGAAAGCGGTCTGGGCGCTGCGTGAACGTCGCCATCTCCGTGATAGACAGCGAGGATGTGTTGCTTGCGAAGATCGCGCTCTTCGGGCAGACCGCATCGAGCGAGGACCATAGCTCGCGTTTCGCAGGCAACTGCTCGATAATCGCTTCCACGATCAGGTCGCATTCCTTCAGGTCGTCGAGATTCGTCGTGCCGCGCAGGCGCCCGCGGACCTGGTCGCGATCCGAAGCGGTCAGAGTTCCTTTTTCAACGAGACGACCCAGGTTCTTTTCGATGGATTTCAGGCCTTTTTCGACGAGGGGCGCCGAAACCTCGCGCACGATGACGGGGAAGCCCGCGTGTGCAGCCGCCTGCGCGATGCCCGACCCCATCAGGCCGCAGCCCACGACTCCCACTCTTTCGATCGGCATTTCCGCTCCCGGCGAATTCAGGTTTGCGTGTAGTAGGGTACGGGAAAAATCAATTTCGTGCCAGCGTTCCCCGCGTTCCCCGCGACCGAAGCCGAAGCATCGAGCCAAAAACGCAGGTTACCCGGACGGTGGGACTGCTCCCATATACTTGGGTCGACAACATCGATACCACTCTGGCTCAAGCTGCGGCGCACGGCGGAGAAATTATTGAAGCCGTCCACCACGATCAGCCGGGCAGCACTTCATGGATCGCGATATTCCGCGACCCGGCGGGAAACCTGATCGGGCTGTACCAAGAGGGCCGCGCTAATTTCCGTAGCGGAGGCGCGTGGAAGCCTGCGGCCGCCATGGCTCCGTCAACGCATGACGCTTGGTCGCCAGGAATA
>Ga0070733_10001236_pt1 | contig 19226 bp, 14 predicted proteins | sample Coa_R1_9_FD_66450 | JGI IMG/M metagenome (GOLD analysis project Ga0070733, IMG submission 66450) | Surface soil microbial communities from Centralia Pennsylvania, which are recovering from an underground coalmine fire - Coalmine... | ecosystem: Environmental > Terrestrial > Soil > Unclassified ... | reverse complement strand
GCCAAGTAATTGTCACTCTGGATAAGCGCGCCCACAACCCGTATCTTGTCGCCTCGGGCCTCGCCAACGCTCCCACTCCCATGCCCTGGTTCGGTGGCAAGGAACTGCTCATCCGCTTTGCTTAACCTCTTCCCAGGCTCGATTCCCTGTAATGTTACTCCTTTCCAGTACCATGGAAATCGAGGCTAGCACTGACCGGTGTTGACCGTGATCGATGAAGGCAGCGACTGATTTCCCACCTGATCGGTGGCGACCACCTGAATCTTAAAAGTCGTACAGCTCGTCACGGATATCACCGGTGGCGTCCACTGGACCTGATATGTGGGAGGATCCGAGCTGGTCAGAGCATTGGTGACTCCGACCGATAGGCCGTTCACGAAAAACTCGACCTGTTTGACGCCGCTCCCGGTGTCGGTGGCGGTGGCCGTTAGCGGGATCGGCGCCGGGGCCGATTGAACGATGTTTCCCGTTGGCGACGTGATCGTTACAGCAGGCGGCGTATTATCGACAATGACCGAGATCGAATCGAACAAAGGCCCGGTGGTGCCCCCGACCCGGGCTTCCAAGGTATGGGATCCGTCCGGCACCAGCGGTCCGTTCGGGCCCTTCGTGTCCCAGGAGGCCTGAAAGATCGCCGTGCCCGATGATACCTTAGCGATCACGTTTTGACCATCCCAGGTGAAGGTCATCGCCGAAATCGGAGCAACGACCGGAGGGGTGTAGTTGTTCGATGCCGAGATCTTGACCGCCCCTCCAACAAACGCTGTATTGGCAGGGCGCGTAATGCCGCAGGGGGAAGCCGCGAGACCCGCTCCGGTTGTAGAGACCCCGACGAAAAAATTGGTCGAAAGCGCTGGGGCCGTTAAGATGTCGATTCCGATCGGGTTATTCGTTCTCCCCACCGCTCCGGTCGGAGGAAGATGATCCCAAAGGTTATTTTGGGCCGAGACATTGATGCCCGAAGAATTCACGATGAGATCGGCCGTCGAATTGCAACTGAGGCTATTGCCGCCCGGGCTTTGGCCCGGCCCTCCGCCGAGATCTGGAGCGAGGGAACCATCGACCTGGACCCCGACGATATTCTGGGTAATCAGATTGCCGGTCAGGATGGGTGCGGCGTTGTCCTGGATCAGCACCCCGGCAGTGAATCCGGATCCCGACTCCCCGATTGTATTTCCCTCGATGTTCGGTGCCGCGGTTCCCCGCACGGAAAGCGCGGCATTCAAGGAAGCGGGTGCAGAAGAAGCCGACCCGCCGCTCAGGGCAAACGTGTTGGCCGCGATGGCCGGAGTGCCGCTCGAGATGTCAATCTGGCTGCTGATCCCTATGCCCGATTGGATCGTAAATCCCGCCAAGACGGAGTTATCTCCAGCCACGATCGCCGCCGCTCCCGAGGCCGCACTAAAGTCGAGAATCGTCTCCGCGGTGGAAGTGCAAGGGAGACCCGCGAGAAGACCGAGGTTGCAGCCGGCTCCGATGACGGTGACCCCGCCCGCCAGTGTGAGGGGGATCGGGTCCCCGGCCGTTCCCCCGAAGGGATATGTCCCCGGTTCCACCAACACGAATCCACCGGACCCGGCCTGTTTGAGTCCTTCGGTCACGGTCTTGCACCCGGCAAGGGTGGCGCCACAACCCGAGGCATCCACGCCCGTCTTCGACGAGACGAAAACCGCATTGGCCTGGGAGACCACGGCGACCGTCGCGGTGGCGCTGAAGTTGGGATTCGACGAGCTCACCTTGATCGTGATCAACTCCGGAATCGTCGCATCGAGCGGCGCGGTATAGGTGGCGTTCACGCCGTTTCCTACGATCGTCCCGCCGCCCGGGCCGGGAGGATTCGTCACGCTCCAGGAGAGGGAGGTGCTCGAGACCCCAGACAGGCTGGCGGTAAAACCGACCTTCTGGCCCAGGAGGACCGATGCGAAGGAGGGCACGATGGTAATGCCCGGAGGGATCATCAGGATCGTAATCGGCGCCGGAACGCCCGCGACCAGATCTGAACTGACCTGCCCCTCAAAGAGGACCGTGCCGTCGGCGGCCAGGGCCTTTGCCGTAAACGTGCGCCGCTCCCCTGCGGGGACCTGCATCGAAATGGTCACCTCTTCTCCGGGCGTCACGCTGATCGTTGCCGAGGCGAGCTGGACGCCTTCCGGATCGGTGGCGACGATACTGACGGTCGCGACCGAGACCGCGACCCCTCCCGAAAGCTTGGTCACCTTCGAGGCAGCCGCTCTGGGAACCGCCGCGGGAATCGTCATCGTGATCCCGACCGGAGTCATGCCGTTCAATGCCTGCCGGCCCTGGCTGCAGGCATTGAAAAACAGAAGCATCGATAAAAGAAAGACCCCTTGGACGATTCTGAGAACACCCTCTTCGCGCATCAAACGTTCCCCCTTATGGAAATTGGACGTGAACCTGTACCGGCACCGTCGCCGGAGCCGTCGCGCCGATCGGCTGCTGAGAGATCGAAGGAATCACGAGATTTTTAATCCCCCGATCTGCCAAATTCGGAAGCAATGCGGGAGGCGCGGGCGCCGGGGGCCCGGCGGACCGATCGCTCTCGCCCCGGGCTTCCGCCCCCGAGATCATCGCCGGGAGATCATAAGGGATCATCGGGGTATCGAGCAGGGCCCTTCGCGCCAGGGTAAATTCAGGATCCTCCTCTGTCGCGAGAAAGAAGGAGCGGGCGGCTTCCCGATATTTCCCCTGGTCCAGAAGATCGAGCCCCTGCGCGTAGAGCCGAAACGCCGCGAAGTCCTTCGTATGAATCAGGCTGACCTCGGCACGGGTCTCGGCGTCGAGGCTCTCCGGACACCGTCCCAAGCCGCACAAGATTTTAAAGACCAGACTTTTTTCAAGATCATAGAAGGTCGAGAGCCCTCCCGTCACGCCGGGTGCGCTGAGGAGCTTGCCATCGTCGGTCTGGGTGACCGCCGCATCCAAACGGATCTGCCCCTGCTCCAGATCGAGGAAACTTCCCGTCGTAATCTTCCCCGCCCCTAAGAGCTTCCCAACCCTCGGGGCCGAGGCGGGATCGACCAGGCCGGACTGGGAGAGCTTGAGCTCATCGAGAAGGGCCTGCAGTTGAATGCGCTCGACGACCTTCAACTGCTTGACCTTTGAAAGATCGGTGATGACCATTTCAGCGAGGCCCTTCGAAAGGGGGTCGTAGGTCCGCGTCCCCAAATTTCGGAAGGGCGAGACCGCGACCGCGCTCGGATCCAGGAGATTCCCGGTGATCTTTTTCTCCTGACTGCGCAGGACCCGGGTCGTTCGCTTGGCCTCTTCCCGTATCAAAACCGTTAAATATTGCCCGATCTCCCGGGCGCCCTCTCCGCCATTCTGCAGACGGACATACTCCTTCCAGGCCTGAATCGCATCGGCCGATTTTCCGAGGCGAAGCTGGCTCAGCCCCAGGTAGAGATCCTCCTCGGAGCTCAGGTGCCCCTTTCTCTTTAACAGCGCGACCACCTGGTCATAGCGACCCTGCTGGTAAAGCGCGACCGCGTCGGCATCGACCGGGGCGGGGCCGATTTCCTCCCCCCACGCCGCCGAGGAACAGAGCAACAGAACCGCCAGGAGCAAGCACATTTTCTGATTCACTGAGCCTCCTTCAGGAGCAATTTCTCCATGCGCTCCCGAGCCTCCTGATTTCGAGGATCCAGGGCGAGCGCTCTTTGATACATTTTAAGGGCCTGCTGATCATCTTTCGAATTTTCCAGTACGAGTCCCCTCAGATAAAAATCGCGGCTCGTCGACGCGGGTCGTTCTCCCGCGACCAGCGCGGCCGCCAGCCGGTCGGCGATCTGGCGGGAGAGGCCCTTTTCAATCGCCGTTCGCTCCGTGAGGGGTCCTTCGGAAGAGACCCCTTCAGTCACTCCCTTTTCGACCTCGACGATCCGGCTGTCCACGCGGACCTCCCCGCCGATGGCGGTGAGCCCCCCCATTACAAAGTACTGCACCCCGAGCAGCCTTCCCAGTTTCAGGCGATTCTCGGGGTTCGTCAGGGCCCGGCTGGACAGGGAGAGTTCTTCCAAGAGCTTTTGGAGGGAATCTCGATCGACGGGCCGGATCCCCGGGCGGCCGGCCAGCTCCTCGACGATCCGATCGGCCAAGGTCCTTCCCATCCCCGCCGCGGCCGGACCGATCGCCGGGCTGTGGTCCTCAAATTCAAGAACCGCCACCGTCAGCGGCCGGGACTCTCCCCGCGGTCCCGCCTGGGTCCGCCCGCCCCTGGGTGAAGCCGCGCAACCCGTCAGAAAACCGAAGAGAGATAATAGGGCCGCCGCCCTCAGAAAGGCGGATTCGATCAACCTCCCGGTCCCAGGTGACCTACAACCCCTTTTCACCCGTCCCTGCCTCTTCGACGACCTTCTGATCTCTACGGATCGCGGCCTGGGGCTCCATCAATTTCCCGTAGGAGAGCCCCTCTTCGACCTCGATGATCTGGACCAGTCCCCCCTTTTTCTTCTTATACCCGATCGTCTTGCCGTCGACGACGATCGGCTCCCCCTCCTCGATGATCCTAAGCTGCGTTCCCGGCTTGACGCCGTGGCGCGCGCCGAGGTTTACAATCACCTGGTGATTGGCCTCCACAGATGCGATCTTTCCTTGGAGCGGGTATTGCTCCCGAATCTGTCGCGCCAAATATTTCGTGGTCTCATCCGCCAGGGCGCCGAGCCCCCGATTCGGGGTCATCTCCTCGGAATAGGTGATCCGGATCGCCGACGTTTCCGGGTCGATCAGGCGCAGGCTCAGACGGACCCCCTGGGGAACCTGCACCAAATTCCCGGTCACCATGAGCCGGGCCGAGAGAACCTTCCCCAATTTGAGCGCGGTCTCCGGGTCGGCGAGATCCGAGGACCCGAGCTTCAACTCGGCCAGCAGCTTGTCGAGGATCTCGCGCTCGACGACGGTGACCCGTCCCGTCGCCATCAGGCCTTGGGCGATGCTCGATTCGAGGACCTCCGCCATCCCCTCCCGCACCGGGGCCCCCCCCATGGTTCTGAGGTCGAGAAAAGCCACGGTCATCGGACGGGAGGACCACGGATCCGAAGAACCCTGTCCCGAGGATTTCCCCTTTTTGAAGCGCTCCGCCAGGTCGCTCACCAGGGCATCGACCCGCTTCTGGCGCTCCAGGTCTTCCTTGAAGGTGAGATGTTGTTCCATCCGAGCCAACAGTTGCTTCGAAATATCATCGTCAGGGTCCGCGGTCAGGGCCTGCTGATAAAGCGCGAGGGCCTTTTTAGGATTTCCTTTTTTCTCATAGAGGAGGCCCTGGTCGGTCAGGATCTCCGGCGAATAGGGGTTGTGCACCACCGCCTCCTGATACATCTGTTCGGCCAAGGGATATGCACCCTTACGGGCGTAAATCCGGCCGGCACCGCTGTAGGCGCTGGCCCTTTCCCAGTCGGTGCTTAATTTCCCCTCCGACGCCCGGGTATACTCCGACAGCGCCGCGTCTTGATTCCCTTGAGAAGCGAGTACGTTTCCTCTGATCAGGTGCACCAGGCCGCTGCCGGGCTCTTGACGCTCCACTTCCTTGGCAATGCCCATCGCCTGGTCCGCCTCCCCTTTCTGAAGATGGACTCGGGCGAGCCCCTCCTGACCCAGGAGGGCGTCGGGCGAGGGGAGGGCCGCCACCTTCGAAAATTGCTCCTTCGCTTGATCGATCTTCCCCTCTTTGAGATAGACCGCCCCGATGCCGGCCTTCGCGCGGGCGTTTCCGGGATCATCTTTGAGCGCCGATTCAAAGAGCACCGCCGCCAGTTGAGTCTTGTTGAGTTGGAGGGTGCGCTGGGCCACGGTCGTGAGGAACTGATGGGAGGAAGGACCTCCCCCTTCCAGGACATCGGTCACCTGGCCCGCCGGACCCAACACGTAAGTGGTTGGAAGAATCACCTTGACCAGATATCCGGCGAAGATCTTCCCGTCATCCTGGACGATCGGAAAGGGGAAGGAGGCCTCCTTTAGAAAGGCCCTGAGCTTCTCAGGTTCATCCGAACTGACCGCCACGATGCCGATCTCGTTTTTCTGGTAGAGGCCGGAGACTTCTTTGAGATGATCGAGCCCCGCACGGGACGGTCTAGATCCGAGGCCGAAAAAATAGACGATCACCATCGGCTTCTTTTGAAAGGCGTCCAGGGCGCTGAACCGGGGTGCGGGTTCCCCTTTCTTGAGGGTGGCCTCGGCGACTCCCGAGGAGAGATAGAGACCGGCGACGAATAGGCCCGCAATCATTTTTATCGATCGATTCATGGAGTCACCTCTTCTTTCTCAAGTTTCAACTCAAGGGGAACTTTTTCTCCGTTCGGTACATTCACGGTCGCCTCCAGGGGGTGATGCCCCGCCTTGGTGGCTGTCAGCTCATGGGACCCAGCCGATAAGGGAATCCGTAAAGGGGTAAAGCCCTTGATCTGGCCGTCGACTCGGATCTCGGCCCCCGGGGGATCGCTCGATAGATCGACGGTTCCGATCTGGGCGGTCGCGGTCGTCTTCGCGTTCATCCTCAGGAAGCTCCACCCGCCCCATAGCGCGCCGAGAATCAGCAGGACCAGCACCCCGCTCCAAAAATGCGAGGGAGTCCTCTTCTTCTCAGAGCGGTTCTCGACGGGCGACGGTGGTGCCAACGACGCCGGTTGTTGAGGGGAGGAAACCACGACGGTTCGCTCTTCCCCGGCAGAAGCCGTCAGGGCCTCCGCCATCTCTTTTCCCGAAGAGAACCGCGCGGAAGGCGCCTTTTGCAAGGCCTTCATCACGACATCGCTCAGTCGGTCCGGAATCGCCGGAACCACCGATTTGACCGCCGGCGGGGTTCGGGTCAGCACATGGTTCATGATCGCCGCCAGCGATGCGCCGGAGAAGGGCTTTTCACCGGTCAGCAGTTCATAGAGCATGGCCCCCACGGAAAAGAGGTCGGAGCGGCCGTCGATCGGCTGGTTGTCGCACTGTTCGGGGGACATATACTGCGGCGTGCCCAACAGCTGATGGGTCTGGGTGGATCCTCCCGTATCCAGGCGGGCGATTCCGAAATCGGTCACCTTCACGCTCATCAGATCAGTGGAGAGGAGGATATTTCCCGGCTTGATGTCACGGTGGATCACTCCCCGGGAGTGGGCGAAGTCGAGGGCATAACAGATCTGAATGCCGATCCGCCTGATCTGCTCCACGGTGAAGGCGTGGCCCTCCCTCATCAAACCCGCCAGCGACGAGCCTTCCACGTATTCCATGACGATATAGGCATGCCCGCTCTCCGAATCCTCTCCGGCGTCGAAGATCGTGACGATGCCGGGATGAACCAGCCGCCCCAGGGCCAGCATCTCCTGTTGGAATCGCACCTCCTCCTGTCCCTCGAAGAGACTGTCCTGAAGGCATTTGAGAGCCACGGGCCGTTCGATTTTCGGGTCGCGTCCCAGATAGACGACTCCCATCGCCCCTCGGCCGATCTCCTTTAATATCTCGTACCTGCCGAGGGAGTTCATTTGGAGGTTCCTTCGAGGGCCGCCAGCCACTGCGCGACCTGAGTCGCCTCCGGCGCCGCCGGATTTAAGATCAGGAATTTACGATAATGGAGCGCGGCCTTTTGCGGGTTATGAAAGACGCGGTCATAGAGGATGCCCAGATTGTAGTGGGCATCGGCGAAGTCGGGACTGATCTCGATCGCCCGCAGAAACGCCCGTTCTGATTTCCGGTCCTCCTGGATCCTCCGGAAGACCTCCCCGAGATTGCTGTAGGCCTTCGCCGACTGGGGCCGAAACAGCGTGCTCAAGCTCAGCGCGTCGGCGGCCTTCGCAAACTGCTGGGCTTGCGCCATGACGGTTCCCATTTCAAAAAAGCTTTCTCCCAGGAATTCTTTGACGTTTCTGATCGGGACGGCAAATCCGATTCCCCGAGCCTCGGGGAGCATCCCGAGCACCACCCCGATCACCTCGCCGCGGCGATTCAGCAGAGGGCCGCCGCTGTTGCCCGGATTGATCGGCGCATCGATTTGCAGGACCGGCCGATCTTTAAGCCTCCGCTCCGGGGCGCTGATGATTCCCTGCACGATCGAATGGCCAAGGCCATAGGGACATCCGACCGCACGGATCGGCTCTCCTGCTTTTGCGCTATGATCCGCGGCCAGCATCAACGGGGTCCCTCCCGAGATCGGGATCTGAAGCAAGGCCAGATCAAGCGCAGGACTCTCCGAGAGCAGCAGGGAAGGATAGGTCGAACCGTCCTGGAATTGAGCAGTCATTTTCTTTGCCTGTTTGGCCTGATGCCCGCTCGCCACGACATATCCCGGCGCAACCAAAAAACCGCTCCCCTCGATCTCCTCCCCTTCCCCCGCCTCCCCATGGATACAGACCACCTGGAGAAAGTCGGGTCGGGATGTCTCCTTTGCCCAAACGGGGGCCGTCCCCTCGAATTTCACGACCGTGAGCGCCGCGGAAGGGCCGCCCTCGCCGGTCGCATGACGCTCCGAACGATTTCGCGAAGGGGAACTGACCTTCGACTCTCCCGTCTGAGACGCCGTTCTCCCCGCATCGGGTGCTGCTCGGTCAGACACCTGAGAAGGCCGGTCGGATTCGATCCCCGTGGGGGCATTATCATAGCGATTTAGTAAACTGAGAGGTACCCCCTCTTTAAAGGGGGATGGTGGGAACGCCTCCGAACGGCTCCGGGAATCGGTCCTCCCTAACAGCAACAGGAGGACCGAAACCAGAAGAGAATTTCGAAGTTCTCTCGCGCGGAGCAACTCTGCTCTCCAGGGGTTTCTAGAACCAGACCGCGATTTTTCCGGTCTACTTCTTCTTCCCGGGCGACCCGAAGAGGACGGGTTCCGCAGTGGAACCGGGGCCCGGTCCTCTGTTCGTCCTCCTTCCGTTCTCATTGCGCCGGCGGTGGTCGGGAAGGCGTCTCGTCCGTAAGCAGAGGAGGGGATCGGAGAGTCGATGGGGCCTGTTAGCGTGTGAAGACGGCCACGGATCGGATCTTCTTTCCGGTCTCGCCGCTCCCTCCGGGTCGTTGAGAGGTTCAGACACAATTCGGGCTGAATCGGTACGTCCATATAGAAGGAATTCACCTCAATTGTCAAGAACGCGTCCGGAAGATCACGTCTCGGGCGATTGAAGGTTCTTCGAAGGACACATTTCCGCCGGTGAACCCCCGCCCCATCTGCCGACCGGCCCAAGGCAAATCGCGTGCCTAAAAGGTCGATCCGCTCCACTCCTCAAAAATCGTCCCAATCTATGGAAAAGTCCCGCTTCGACGACCGTCCGGCTGCAACGAGCGGGGTCTCCTTTCAAACTCCGGAATCCCTGTTCCGGTTTCCGGAAGCCATACCGCTAGAGATTCCCGCCGGGACCAGTCATCGGCCCCGGATCATCGGCTGTTCCCCGATCGGGCTCATCGTCGGTTTCGTCCTTCAAGAAAAGCGCGGAGCAAAAATCCAAAGTGAGAACAACGCCATCGACCCGGGGGAAAGGTGGCCCCGGCGTTGGTCCGGCCTGCTTTTCTTTTCCCGTTGCTCTTTTTTCGGTTTCCCACTAAAATTCCCTCATCCGTCGCCGTTCGTTCCGTTGCCCCGGGGACACCACGGAGAGATTCTCTTGGCCGGTCTTCGAATCTATTTACGAGATGACTTTCGCTGGACCTTCACACTGCTCGACCGAGAGGTCTCGATCGGCCGGAGCCGGGAAAACCAGATCGTTCTGGCCCAGCCTGACATCTCCCGCCAGCACGCGGTGATCCGTAAAGATGGAAATCAATTCACCGTGGAGGACAAGAGCGGCCGAGGAATCCAGGTCAACGCCGAGTCGTGCGCCCAAGCCATCCTTCGCGAGGGAGACCTGATCCAGATCAGCTCGTATCGGCTCATCTTCCAATCGAAGGAGTCCGAAGAATCCGAGGAGCCCTCCGCCGACACCCTCAACACCGTACCGACCCTGGATGTCTCTCTCCCCGATGCAAAAGTGAGGGGTGAGGGTCCAAAGGGGACGGTCCTGGTCGTGGTCGGGCCTGATCAGGGGAAGAGACTGTCTCTGAGCAGCGGCATACTTAAAATCGGCCGGAGCAGCCGAAACGGTTTTGTCCTCTCCGATCCCTCTGTTTCCAGCTTTCATCTGGAGCTGGAACCGACCGCGCGGGGCTTTCAGGTGCGCGACCTGGGAAGCACCAATGGCACCCTGGTCCAGGGCCAGCGCGTCCAGCGCTGCACGGTCGAGTTCGGCTCTGAAATACAGATCGGCCAGACCAAATTGATACTGGTCGCCGAGGACGAGCCGGGGCGCGCCGATCGTCTCCTCGGCAGGCGTCTGGTGGGAAAGAGCCCTCAAATGGCCGAGGTCTACAATCTAATCGAGAGGGGAGCGAAACGGGATGTCGCAATCCTAATTCAGGGAGAAACCGGCTGCGGAAAAGAACTCGTCGCCCAGGAGATCCACCGCTTGAGCGCCCGCCGGCAGGGTCCCTTTATCACCGTCGACTGTAGCTCGATTCCGAGAGACTTGATCGAGTCGGAGCTCTTCGGCCATGAAAAAGGATCTTTCACGAGCGCCCTTACCCAGCGCAAAGGGGCCTTCGAGCTCGGTGATGGAGGGACCGTCTTTCTCGATGAGGTCGGCGAGCTTCCCCTGGAACTTCAACCTAAGCTCCTGCGCGTCCTGGAGGAGCGGGCGTTTAAACGGGTCGGCGGAAACGAGGTGCGCCGGTCGGACTTTCGCGTCATTTCTGCGACCAACCGTTGGCTCGACCGGGAGGTGCTGCAGGGGCGTTTTCGCCAAGACCTTTTTTTCCGACTCTACGTCTTACCGATCCTCTTGCCGCCCCTTCGAGAGCGTAAGGAGGACATCGCTCTGCTGGTGGAGCATTTTCTTCGAGGCAAGCGGATCGAGGTGACCCCGCAGGCCATGGAAAATCTGGTGGCCCATTCTTGGCCGGGAAACGTGCGCGAATTGCGCAACACGATCGAGCGGGCCGTCGTGATGACGGAGGGGAGCGTTCTTCGCCCAGAGGACCTCCTCTTCTTGGCCGCGCCTCCAGATGCCCTCAGCATCAGTTGGGAGGAGCGCAGCTCCCTTCCTCCGACGGAATCGCTGGAGGAAATTGAAAAACGGGTCATCGAGCGAACGTTAAAATCCCATGGCGGGGATAAAAGGGCGACCGCCCAGGCTCTCGGGATCGCGCTTTCCACCCTCTACGAAAAATTGAAACGGTTCCAACTCGCTCAATAGGGCTCTGATTCGCCGCTCCAGGAGATCGAGCCGTGATCCAGGCGAAAGGACCGAAGGGGCGGTGCCGCCTCGATCTTCGATCACAGTTGAAGGAAACCAAGAGGGGCCACGCTCCGCCGGGCCCTTCCGGCCGGCTCGACCGCAAGGCCCGATTCATTCATTTCGACCCGCACCGACAGCGCGATTTGCACCCTATTTCCCGCCCGGTTGGCTAAAACCGTCTCTTCACCATTGAATGCAGATCGTCAGCAAACCCCGATCCCCTCTTTACGAAAGGTCCTCCATCAAAACAGGGTTTTGACAAACCTCAAACCCTTGACTATTCTTTACAACGAGGAGATTAGGCGGATCTTTTCTCGGAGACCGTCTCGCCGCCCCAAAAGTCCGTCTGCCTCTGCGCCCCGTTCAGACGCGATCGCCTGGGACGGGCGATCGGATTGCCGAACCTTTTTTAACAGACCGACCTTCACCGGTTCTCAGGGGATCTGCCGCCGGCGACGGAAGTTGATCCATGACCCGAAGCGAAAAGACCGATGGCTGACGCCTCCGTGAAGACGAAAGTCGGTCTCGTCGGAGAAGATAAAAAGGGGCTGGAGATCCTTGTCTTGCTCCTGCGCGATGTCCGAACCGAGGTGAAGATCCTGATCGATCCTTCCCTGGCGGTTTTTCCCTTTCAAGGAAGGGAGCTTGGACCGACCCTGGCGGAAAAAGTCCAATGCCCTCTTTCCAGAAAGATTGAAGACTTGGCGCTCTTCCCCGATTTGGACGTGATCGTTGATCTCGATTCGAGCCCCGGGGCTCGCGAAAAGATCGAAAAGGCCGCGCCGCCAGGATCCTATATCGTGAGCGGGAAGACCGCCCTTCTTCTGTGGCATCTTCGCCGCACCCGCCTGACTCGGGAGATCGGCGAATTTCAAAAATCCCTTTGCGATTCCGCCTTCATGGTCGATCGGGTGAAACCGGTCATCGAGAATCTGGATCCGGGTCGGTACCGAACCGATCTGTTTCGAATCTTCCTGGAAATGGTTCTTTTGGGGACCGACGGGGAACAGGCTCGCCTCGCCTTTCCGAAGAGTTCCGGTGAATCCCCGATCGAGCATCCTCCCGAGAAGTCCAGCTCTTCGCGGGCCGCCCGTCAGGCCTCGATTTCGCTCGGCGTTCCACTCTCTTGCGAATCGGTGGAACTGGGGCAGGTTTGGATTGAGCGGTCGTTTGGAAGGGCTCCTTTTTCCGCCGGCGACGTCGGCTTCATCAGTTCCCTCTCTTCGCTATTTGTCGGTTACCTTCAGAAAAACGCTCACCTCGAAGACGTGAACTTCCTTCTGAAACTTGACCCGATGCGAAAAGAGATTCGAAAACTTTTCGGCGCGACGTCCTCCTCTTGGGTCTCGAAACTCCATGGGGCCTTGGAGGTCTTAAGCCGGGTCTTTGACCTGTCCCAGGGCGATCTCTACCTGCTCGATCCGGCGTCTGGTGCCCTGGTTCTACAAGCCTCAACGGGCCCATTGAAAAACTGGGAGGGACAGATTCGGGTCGACAAGGGGGCCTTCGCCGATGTCTGGACGCATCGCGAAGGACTCTTCCTCAGCGAGGGAGGTGGTCCGTCGAACTCAGGATGGCAGGAGGTCTACTTCGGCCTTCGAGGCCGGGATCGAGAGATTGGCATCCTCTTCATGAAACGTCATGCGCGCCGCTCAGGGGAAGGAGAAAGCGAACGGCTCTTCAGGGAGGCGGTCCAGTTCTTCGGAGAACAGATCGAGCAGGAGCTCACCCAGCAGTTGGCGTCCGAGACCCTCGTGCGGCTTTCCACGCTGAATGAGAGGGGGTTGAATCTTCTAACGCTCCGGGATGTGGATCAGATCGCGTCGGTTTCGTTGACCTCGACCGGGCTATTAATCAAAGCGCATGCCATTATTTTGCGGCTACATGAGGACGGAGTCTGGTGGGTGGCCGGGAGTTTAGGCCTGGAGAATTTGCCCGAAGCGCAAATGATCTTGGATTTCGACGAAATCCTCGTCAGCGAACGGGTGATCCCGGGCGGCACGTCTTTGATACTCAATGATCTCAGTTCGCTGCAAAAACTCCCCCCCCGATTTCCTTACCGCAACCTGATCTGTCTCCCTCTGCGCCAGCAGGATGAATGGGTGGGCATTCTTTCGTTGTATGACAGGCTCTCGTCCAATCCCCTCGTACCCTCGGGCTTTACCGAGGAGGATCTCGAGATCCTGAGTAAATATTCGGCCTACCTGTCCCGGGCATTATATCAGGCCAGGAAGATCGAGAACCTTGAGAATCTGCCCGGGACCGATCCCCTCAGCGGTTTTAAGAACGAGAAATACTTCCAAGCCCGCCTGAGCGAGGAGCTGGAGCGTGCGGCCCGCCACGGACGTGAGTTGGGCGTCGTGTTTGTGGAGATCGATCGATTCCAGGACGTCGTGAGCTGTTTTGAGGCGGGTACCGTCAAGGAGCTGGTCCGAGTGGTCGGGAAAATGATCTTTGAGACCTTCCGAAATGTCGATATTATCGCCAAGCTGACCGACAATCTCTTTGGAGTGATTCTCCCCGACACGGGGAAGGGATTAAAAGAAGGGATCGCACGGCTGGAGAAAAATATGTTCCGCTTCGGATTCAAAACCCAGCGGGGGGAACTGGTTCCCATCCGATTCCGCTACGGATGGAGCTATTTTCCGGACATGGCGACAAACCATGAAGATCTTGTCCGCCTCGCCTCGAATATGAAAGCAGCCCAAAAGCCCCGTCCATAGACGCCCCGGACCTCTCAAGCTCAGCCGAGCCTTTTTCCGGCAAGACGCTGGGGATCATTCCTCCGAAGGGCCGGCGCCTCCGCCTTCGATCAAGGGCGAACCTTGCAGTTCATGGGGGTCCTCGCCGACCCCGCGCTCGGGTCCCGCTCAAGGGCCGTCTTCGGCTCCCGATATCAGGAAGAGGGTTGGGTGATCCCGCAGGTGGTGAACAGGGGGCTATGGTGATATTGGTCCGGGTCCCCGGTGTTGCGGAAGAGGAGGTAGTGGACCAACTCGTGGCGCCAGGTCAGAAGGGTGCCCACCTTGACGATATTGGGCTCGCTGAATTCCCCGCTGCAGCCCGAAGGATAATAAGGACAAGCAAAGGTCAGAGGCATCATGACGACGGAGAGGTCTTCGTAGGTTCCTTGGGTCAAACCGGTGCAGGCCTTCGTCTCATCGAATGCACTCTTGAAGAATTGCTCGGTCGTACTGTCGACCACGATTCCGGCCGGGGCGGCGGGGGCGGCGGATAAATTGCTTCCGCAACCGCTCAGGCCGAAAAGCAGGAGGGCAGCGACGACGAAGAGAGCCGAAAAGGGATATTTTTCAGCCGGCGTTTGCATTTTGTCGGGGATCGAGATGGAAAAAAGCAGAGCAACGTTCTGAAGGTAGCAAAAGGTATGCCGATGAAATTTTGCTCCTCTGACGGAATACCACGGTCTAAACCTTTGGTAAATCCGCCAGTTAGCAGGCCCGAAATTTCCTGTCCCGATCTTCCAGGGCCGAACCGATGCCAAAAATTGGCATTATTTTGAAACCGATTACATAGCGGGGCCGGAGATCCCTCCCCGTCAGACGCCGCGCCGATCCCCTCACGTGGCGCCATCTGTCGGGTGACGGCCCTCGGATGGTCCTCCTTCTGAGCCAGCGGCATCGCCGGGGGCGTCCGCCCGTCGAACGCCTGAAGGAGATCCGGAAAATTTCGGATGGGACGGGTCTCACACTCTCGGAGGAAACGGCTTTGGGAGAACTGAGGAACGAATTTCAAGCGGGGTTCAGATCAAGAGGCACAGCTCGCCCTCCAGATGAGGCCAAGAAAAAAAATACCGATACGCGCAACCCCGGCGAAGAGAGCTCATGGGAAGGGTCGCATTTTGATCAGACCGGGAGACGGGTCTCCTTTAATCCCGGCCCGATCGGCGAGTGAAGACTTCGCGCTGAAACGAGGGGCGATCCTCCCGGGCCCCTTCAGAAAGTGCCGACCTGGGGCGGCTGCCCCTAGCTGGAGGTCACCAGGAGTTTTCCCTCCATTCCGAGTTTTCGGTGATTCTCCAAGATGCAATAGTAGACGAATTCGCCCCTTTTAAACGGGACAAAGGTGATGGTCGTCTTCCTCCCTTTTTCCGAGACCACTTCTGACATGATAAAGAAATCAGGGATAGCGATATGATGATTCAGATTATCGCCGTTCGTCAGCGAAATCTCCACAACATCCCATTCCTTCACCACCAGGTTGGGATTGACGGCTCCTTTGAGGGCCCCTTCTACGCCGAGAAATATCCGCCGCTCGCCGCGTTTGTCGGTGGTCAACGAAAAAGAGACATACTTGTGTTCCGGCTCCGCCGAATTCGCTCGGACCGTTCCCAGAAAGACAACAACAGCCAACAGCAACTTCAAGACCGACCTCGTTCTCATTGTTCGACTCCTCCCGTGGTAACCGCCGGACCTCTGCGCCTCTGGGTCGTTACCATTGTACCACAACCGGAATCCCGATATGCTCGGAACGGGCAGAACCCCCGCTTTGAAAAGTGTGCAGGGGCCGGGGGGCTCACCACCTTTAAAAGAGGCTCATCTTAAAATAACGGTGCGGATTTTGTTTCATATCGCCGAGCAGCGCGCGCGCGTCCCCCACCAAGCCTCGGATCTCCTTGGCCAGCTCCTGATCCTGAACCAGCTCACCGGCAACGCCCTGACCGCTGTCGACCTTGACCATCAGCCGATCTAGCCGTTCGGCCGCCCTGTTCAGATGATCGTAAACTTCCCCGCTGGCCAAAAGTTTTCCGAGCGCCCCCTCGCCCCTTTCAATCCGAGTGCTGATGATCTCCAGTGACCCTGCGGCGGCGGACAGCCGGTCATACAGCTCCGGATTCTCCAGAAGCCTATTGACCGTTCCCCGGTCTTCCTCCAATTTTTTTAGTAAAATCTGCCCTTCTCCCGCGAGGTCCTTGATGGCATTATAGATCGAAGGATCGTTAATGAGGCGACCGGCGGTGCCCTCTCCTTGGGTCAGGCGCATCGTGACGGTATTGAGGCTCTGAATGAATTTCAAGATCTCGTCGGAAGTGACATTCCCGGCCCTCTTCAGGAACTGGGTCATCTCCCCGAGGGTTTCGGAGCTTCCGCTGACCAGATCCATAATTCCGATGGGAACTTTGCCCTGAAGGGTCGCCCCGGCGGGGAGGCGCGGTGCCGACGGCGATCCCATCGAAATCTCGATATACTGATCCCCTAAGAGACCTTCAGTCCGGATGCTGGCGGTCGCGTCTCTGCGGATCATCTCCCTCATGGAGGCGTCGATTTCCATGATCACGCGGATATCCGGAGGCCGGTCTTCCTGGGCGAGCTGGATCCCCCGGACATTTCCGACCTCCACTCCGGAGAGCCAAACGGGTGCTCCTGCTTTAATGCCCTTGACCTCAGAAAACCGGGCCTCGAGAAGACTGCGAGGAACGAAAAAGCTGCGGAGCGTTCCGAAGGAAAGGATGGCCAAAATGAAGATTACGAATCCGGCCATCACCACTAAACCCACTTTAACCTCGGCCCAGGTGATATTGACGCTGCGTTTCATCTAAGGCTCCATTGATAGAATTTTTGAATGAATGGATCCTGCGCGGATTTTAGCTCTTCTCCGGTCCCGTCGAAGATGATCCGACCTTCCTTAAGGACTAAAAATCGAGTGGCGACCTTGAAAGCGTCATTGAGCGAGTGCGTCACCATGATCGAACAGACTTTGTGAATCTCTCTCAACCGGATGATGAGTTCACAAATGGAATGGGAGGTGATGGGATCCAGGCCAACGGTCGGTTCATCATAGAGCATGACTCGGGGATCGCAGGCGGCCAACGCCCGGGCGATCGCCACCCGGCGCTTCATGCCGCCGCTGAGTTCCTCCGGCATCATGTCAATGGTTTCTGCCAGGTTCACAAAACCCAAAATCTTCCTGACCCGCTCCTCGACCGCCTCCTCGGAGATGCCTGCCTCTCGAAGAGGGAAAGCGACATTTTCCCCGACCGTCAGCGAATCAAAGAGGGCCCCTTCCTGAAAGACCATCCCGATCTTCTGGCGCACACGCATGAGCTTGCGCTCTGGAAGACGGCTGATCTCCTCCCCGTCGACGAAAATCTGACCCGAATCGGGCCGAATCAACGCCAGAATGAGGCGCAATATCGTGGTCTTCCCCGATCCGCTTGCACCCAAAATGGCAAGGATTTCGTCCTCTTGCACCGCCAGTGAGATGTCCCGCAGAACGGGCTTCCCGCCCAACGTGCAGCTGACGTGATCCATCAGGATCATGTCCTCCACCCGTAAAGGCTGATCAGAAGTTTAGTGATCAAGAAATTAAATATCAGGATCAAGGTGGATGCCACCACCACCGCATGCGTGGTGTACCGCCCCACGCCCCGGGTTCCTCCCTCGGTCTGAAGGCCGTAATGGGATCCGACGATCGCAATGATGAAACCGAAAACAAACGGCTTGATCACGCCTCCGAACAAGTTCTGGCCTGTAAAAGCCTGGCCGGCCGAGGACCAGTACGCGGGGAAGCTTTGATGGCTGATCAGAACCGAAACCAGGTATCCCCCGATCATCGCCACCGAGTCGCTCAACACGGTCAGGACCGGAAGCATCACGATGGCGCTGATCAACCGGGGAGTCACCAGCTTTTTGACCGGGTCGGTGCCGAGGACCCGCAAGGCGTCAATTTGCTGGCTCACGCTCATGGATCCTAACTCCGCCGTGATTCCCGCGCAGACGCGCCCCGCCACCATGAGCGCGGTCAGAACGGGCCCCATTTCGCGAACGATCGAGACGCCGACGGCACGCCCCAGGTAGCTCTGGGCACCAAATACGACCAGTTCCACCGCAAGCTGAATCGCGAGCGCCATCCCCGCAAAAAGACCGGTCAGGATCACGATGGGAAGCGACCCGACACCCAACAGGTCCATCTGTTCGATAATTTCGCGTAGATAAAACGGCCTCCGAAAAATTCCTGCGACCGCCCAGAAACACAGCACAGCGAGATCCTGTACATCCTTAAAAAAGCGTTTCAAGTAGTCGTTGACTAAAGGAAGAGCCTCCCATAAAAAACCCATGTAAGGATACCCCAGGTGGCTAAGGAGCAACCCATCGCACCGAGGATACCACAAGGTCGCTCCCAAACCAACAAGTCCTTCCCTCTCGCGCAGATTGGAGGGGCGGCGCGCCTCCTGCGAAACCTCGGGACCACATTTCTTTGTCGGTTGAAGGAAACGGCGTCGTTCAGGGGGGCGAGACTCACGGCGGCGTTGAGGTGCGGAGGACCGTTCCGAAGGTTGGTTTGGTTTCGCAGCGTTCAGATTCCGGATCGACAGAGGCCGTCCGGATCGGTCTGAGGCCGCGAAGCTCATCTACCGGTTCGCTCGTCCTTCCTTGCACAGACGCGCGTTCGGATCCTGCCGATGAATTGGCCCGGAGTCGGCTTCTCCCAAGGACCGGCCCGTCGGGCGGAATCCGCCGGCCGTCCGATCCGAGGTTTACCGGTCCGATTTCCCGCCTTTCATCTCGGTGATCGGCTGAGTCGTGCCTATGATCCCACACGGGTTAACCCGCTTATCGGTCCGTCCGGCTTTGAGGCTGGAGTGTTACAGAATCTCAGCCGATCCTCGGTTGGCGGGCCTGGAAGGATCTGCGGACGCTCGCGAGGGTTTCCGGCGGCCTGACAGAGGGTGCATGAATCATATGAGCACGAGGAGATTAATTTCGATCGTGATGCCTCAACCAGGCCGTGGGATGGTCCTGATTCTCCTCCCTTCCCTTCGGGACAATCTCGAGGTAATTGTAGGCGCGTTGAAAATATCGAGCCCCGCGCGCATAGGTCGAATAGGTGCGGTAAATACTTCTTTTTTCTTTATAAAAGACGCTGATGCCGGCATTTCATAATCGGCATCTTGGATAGGGACAACGTTGTAGATCGCCGTACCGGAAACCATCTCCGTACCGGAAACCATCT
>Ga0070733_10001235_pt1 | contig 19238 bp, 19 predicted proteins | sample Coa_R1_9_FD_66450 | JGI IMG/M metagenome (GOLD analysis project Ga0070733, IMG submission 66450) | Surface soil microbial communities from Centralia Pennsylvania, which are recovering from an underground coalmine fire - Coalmine... | ecosystem: Environmental > Terrestrial > Soil > Unclassified ... | reverse complement strand
CAGTCTTTTCGCAATATTACGCCGCCGGTTCGCTCAAGGCGACGACCAGCGGCTCATGGCCGGTCGCCTTGAGGAACTTGATAAGATCGGCGGCGGCAAGGCCGGTCGTGCGCGTATTGACCAGCGGATGAAAATTCAGCCGCTGTTCGGCCATCAATGCAGCATCGAGAACGACCGAGACCCGAGCCTCACGATCGTTGATCGCGCCAAAAGGCGTCACCGCGCCCGGTTTGACGCCCCAGACCTCCTCCAAAAGCTCGGCCGAGCCGAATGACACGCGGCCTTGTCCGCCGATCTTGTCGTGCACGCGCTTCAAGTCGATTGCCGCCTCTTCGCCGGCGACGAGCAGGAACAGGCGTCCCTTCTTGTCCTTGACGAAGAGGTTCTTGGTATGACCGCCGGGAATCTCGCCGCGCAGCGCCTTCGAGTCCTCCACCGTGAACAGTGGCGGGTGCTCGATTGTCTCGTTCGGAATGGCGAGCTGATCGAGGAAGGCGATGAGTCGTCGGGGTTGGCGGGCATGTTCAGGTCCGGTTGAGCAGCGCGGCGCTCTAACGCGGCGAGGGCGCAGCAGCAAGGCGTGTCAGATTTCGCTCGATGCTCGTGAGGGGTCCGTTGCGCTTAGCCGATGATCTCGCGACGGCGGCCTTCGTGTTCGTGGTCGTCGCGCGGCGAGCCGAACTAAGTCGGTTTATAAAGTGCATAATTCCCCGACGCATCAGGCGACCAAATCCTCCATGCGCAGGCTCAGCGCGGCCGCGAGGCGTTTGAAGAGAGCGGGAGCGCCCTTGCGGCGGCCGGCCTCGAGATCGGCGACATAGGACTGCGAGACGCCTGCCCTTTCGGCCAGCGCCTTTTGTGTCAGGCCGCGCTTGCCGCGCCAAAAGGCGAGCGGCGTCGGCGCAGCGAGCGCCGCTTTGACTTCCTCGGCGCTGAGCGCGGTCTGCTCGCCGCGCGCCAGAGAGGCCTTGGTCTTGGCGTGAAGAGCGGCGTCGCCGGCGTCTTCGGCCGCTGCGCGCAAAGCCTCGAAATCGGCGCGCGCGATCAGCACAAGCTCCTCGCCCGCCGGCGTCTTGAGAAAAGTGTGCTTCATTTCGATCTCCTCAATCATAGACGCCGCCGCGCGGTCCAATGCGCGTGACGATAAATTTCCGTCTCGCTTTCCTCGAAGAGGTGCGGAAATCGCCGTCGCGCAGCCGCTTGCCTGGCCGGCCGGCTAACTCTTTCACAGGTCCCGCGCCGGTCGCGGCGTAGCGCTCCATCTTCGCCTTGAGGCGCTTCGCGCGGCTGCGATATTTGCGCAAATCGGCAAGGGCGTCCTGCGAATAACGAATTGTTTTCATCCCTCTATATCGCATATTGCGATATAGAGGGATGCAAAACCTTCGCAAAATGCGATTAGAGCCGCTTTGTTCAAGAATAGCGGCGTCGATCGAAACAGAGCCGTCCGGCGCCAGTCAGCTCGGGTTGACTTGCGTTACGAACTCAACGCGTAATCGCCCCAAATCAGGGGTCCCATGCCGGGAAAATTCACGCTCTATTTGATCAAGCCGTCGCATTACGACGACGACGGCTACGTCATTCAATGGGCGCGCTCGGCGATCCCTTCGAACACCCTGGCCGTCCTGCACGGGCTCGCCACCGATTGCCGCGATAGGCAGGCGCTCGGCCCGGACGTCGACATCGCCATCACGGCGATCGACGAAACCAACACGCGCATTCAGCCCGAGCGTATCGCTCGGGCGATCGAACATGCCGGCGGGCGCGGCCTCGTCGGTCTCGTCGGCGTGCAATCCAATCAATTCCCGCATGCGGTCGACCTCGCCAGGCGCTTTCGCGCCGCGGGCGTTCAGGTGGCGATCGGCGGTTTTCACGTCTCCGGCTGTCTGGCGATGTTGCCGGAAATGCCCGACGATATGAAAGAGGCCCAGGCGCTCGGCGTCTCGCTCTTCGCAGGCGAGGCCGAGGGCCGGTTTGAGATGGTTCTGAAGGACGCTTACGCCGGCCAATTGAAGCCGCTCTACAATTTCATGAGCGACTTGCCCGGCATCGAAGGGGCGCCGATGCCGATGCTGCCGGCCGACAGCATCAAGCGCACCGCCGGCGTCGTCACCAGTTTCGACGCCGGCCGCGGCTGCCCGTTCCAATGCTCCTTTTGCACGATCATCAACGTTCAGGGCCGAAAATCGCGCTACCGCACGCCCGACGACGTCGAGGCGATCATCCGCGCCAATCTCGCGCAAGGCATCAGCCATTTCTTCATCACCGACGACAACCTCGCCCGCAACAAGAATTGGGAGCCGATGTTCGATCGCATGATCGCCATGCGGCGCGAGGGCTTGAATTTCAATTTCGTCATTCAAGTCGACACGCTCTGCCACCGCATCCCTCATTTCATCGAGAAGGCGGCGGCGGCCGGCGTGAAGCGCGTGTTTCTCGGGCTCGAGAACATCAACCCGGAGAGCCTGGTCGGCGCGAAGAAGAAGCAGAATCGCATCGCCGAATATCGCGCGATGCTGCTCGAATGGAAGAAGGTCGGCTGCTTCACCTATGCCGGCTATATCCTAGGCTTCCCGGTCGATACGCCGGAATCCATCGTGCGCGACATCAAGATCATCCAGCGCGAATTGCCGCTCGATCTTTTGGAGTTCTTCTGCCTGACGCCTTTGCCGGGCTCGGAGGATCACAAGAAACTCGCGGCGGCGGGAATTCCGATGGACCCCGACATGAACAAATACGACCTCGAACATGTCGTGACCGGCCACGCGAAAATGTCGAAGGCCGATTGGCAACGCGCCTATCGTCTCGCCTGGGAGACGTACTATACGCCTGAGCACATGGAGACTGTCATGCGCCGGGCGGTCGCGACCGGCATCAGCCCCGGCAAGATGATGTTCCTTTTGCTCTGGTTCTATGGCTGCGTGACGATCGAAAAGATTCATCCGCTGGAAGGCGGCTATCTGCGCCGCAAGGTGCGCCGCGACCGGCGGCCCGGCCTGCCGATCGAGAATCCGTTTATCTTTTATCCCAAATATGTTTTCGATCTCATCGCCAAACATATCGCGATCTCGCGCGTCATCTGGCGCATGGGCAAGGCGCGGCGCGCGATCAAGCGTGATCCAAACGCCCGCAGATACATGGATCAGGCGCTGACGCCGGTGACCGATCAAGAGCTCGACGGGCTCGAAATGTTCAACGTCACGGCTTCGGCGCGCGGCGCCGCCGACAAGGCGAAGAAGCGGCTCGCCGAAGCCGCTTCGGTCTGAGATTAGAAGGCTTAGCCAGCCCCGGTCCGACCCAAGGTCAGCAACGCTACGCCATAGGCCAACACGACCAGCGCGGCGGCGAACTCCAGCGCGCGCGACAGCAGCACCGCCCGCGTGGATTCCCGCGCGACGAGCCGCATCGCCGCGCTTTTGGCGAAGACGGCGAGGGCGGCAAGCGCGCCGGTGGTGACCGCGGTGCCGAGCGCCATGGCGAAAGTCGCGGCGATTCCGGCGGGAAACAGGTTTTGCGACAAGGCGAAAGTCAGGACGAGGATGGCGCCGGAACAGGGTCTTGCGCCGGCCGCAACGACGGTCGCGGCCGCGCCGCGCCAAGAAAAGCCGGCGTCGAGCGTACGCGGATCGGGCGCATGGACATGGCCGCAATCGGCTTCGACCATTCCGCCCGCATCGGGACTTTGAGCGCGAAATTGCGAGACGACGCCCATCGCCATCGCCGGCCGCCATGCCGCGCCGGCGAGGATCGGGCCTTGGGCGCGTTCGGCGAGGGCAACGCGCAGGGCCGAGACCAGCGCGCGGCCCTTTGTCCAGACGAGCCAGGCGCCGATCGCCGCGACGGCGAGATAGCTCCCGATTTCGACGACGGCGCTCGCCTGGTTCATCGCTGAGCCGGTCGCGCGGAAGATCAGCGCCATGACGCCGATCAGCGTGATCGCGACAAGCGCCTGGAGCAGCGCGGCGAGAAACGAAAGAACAATGCCCCGCCTCAGCGCGCGATCGTTGGCGAACATGTAAGAGGCGATCAGCGCCTTGCCGTGGCCCGGTCCCGCCGCATGAAAAACGCCATAGGCTGCGCTGAGCCCGATCAGTCCCCAGATCGCGGCGCTATCGCCGTGCAGCGCTTTGACCTCGCCGGCCATCAGATGATTGAGCCAAGCGGCGACGCCGAGAATCCACCCGCCAAGGCCGCTCGGCGCGCCGCCCGCTTCTCCGCCGGGCAAGGCAAAGGGACGATGCGCGAGCTCGGCGAGCGCGGGCTCGGCGGCGAGCGCGACAGCGGCGATCAGCAGGGCGAGGCGCGCCAACCCGCGTGCGCTCATCTTTGGCCCCAATAGGGACAAGCGAGGATGGCCCGGCTCGCCAATTTGAAGCCGAAGCCCGCGCCCGGCGACAGATTGGTGAAAAAGGATTCGCTGAGCTTTTTGGAGTCGTCGACGTCGAGGGGTTTGGGATGGGTGATCGACAACGAGCAGCCGTCGGGCGGCTTGTCGAGCGTAACCGGGTCTTTGTCGTCGAATTCAAAATCGATGAAGAATTCCGGGTCGGAAACCATCATCGTGACGAACTTGCCCGGCGGCGTCGGGTCCTTCAAAGGCAGAACGACATGGAAGGTCACGAGATGGTCCGGCCGCTCCTCCATCCAATAGTCCGTGACGTTGCCGAAATCGACCTGCTTCCCGCCGATCTTAAGCACCGTGTAGTAGCCGATCTGCGCGAGCGCGCCGGCGTTTTCCTTGGCGAGCGGCGCGAAATCTTCGCGCTTCACGAGTTGGCCGGCCGGCGCGAGATTTTGCGTGGCGAAGGACGAATACATTTCGTCAAAGGTCCAGTCGTGCACGACGCTGGTCAGGTCGCCATCGGGGGAAAAGACGAATTGGCTGCGGACCGTGACCCACACATGCGGGTGGGCCAAGGCTTCGCCGGAGAGCAAAAGTGAGCCGACAATCGTGCAGAATAATCCCCAGCCGCGCAAAAACTGCGCCATTCCAGCCGCTCCTCGCCGCCGATTCTTTTTAACCGCGAATGGCGCGAAGCCGCTGATGAAGCGCAACTTTGGCGCCAAGATGGCCTGAGCGGCGGGCGCCGACGGCGTTCGCCGTCTCCGAGAGTTCAATTTTTATTAAGCGGACGCGCGCATTTCTAGGCAATGGCGCGTCGCGTTTGGCCATGGCTCACCGGGCTTAGCGCCCTCCTTTCGCTCGCCGGCTGCGGGTTCCTCGAACGCGCGGAGCGCCCTGCCTGGCGTAATCAGGCCGAAGAAGCGTGCCTTGCCGGCGGCCGGGTCCAGGCTTCAGCTTATGTCGAGGCGATGCCCGCCATCGATGGGCCTGGCATTTGCGGTCTCAATCACCCATTCAAGGTCTCGGGCCTCGCCGAAGGGACCGTCAGCGTCGAATCGCCGGTGACGATCGACTGTTCGATGGTGCCGGCTTTGGAAGCTTGGCTCGCCGACGTGGTTCAGCCACGCGCGCAGGCGCGTTTCGGCGAGAGCGTGGTCGGTCTCGCCGCGTTCGGCGCCTATAGCTGCCGCAGCGTTGACAATATGGCCGGCGCCCAGCTCTCCGAACACGCCTTTGGCAACGCTATCGACGTCAGCGGCTTCAAACTCGCTGACGGACGCCTCATCAGCATCGTCAAGGAATGGAAGAACGCCGACAGTCAGGAATCGGCGTTTCTGCACGAAATTCACGCCGGCGCCTGCCAGCATTTCACGACAGTGCTCGGGCCGGGCGCCGACCCCTTCCACTACAACCACTTCCATCTCGATCTCGCCATGCATGGCGCGACCAACACCGGGCCGCGTCGCTATTGCAAGCCGACGCCGAGCCCCGACCTCATGCCGGCGCCGCCGCCGAGCGACGGATTGCCGCCCGCCCCCGATATCGACGAGCCGCAGGACGTCGCGCGGCTCAACGCGCCGGCCGATTCAACGCCGATCGATTTGCATGGGCCGAGCGGCGCCTTGCCGCCGCCCGTCGGCGCCTATACGGCCCCGCCGACAACGCCGCCGCCGCTGGTATCGATGAGCCCACGACCGCCTGCGCCGATTGAGGGGCGTCCCAAGGATTGGGACATCACCTCGTCGATTTCGAGATAGCAAGCGCTCCATGTCATTCCCGCGAAAGCGGGAATCCAGTCTGCGCCTTGAAGCTTCAAGACCCGCCCGCTGGATTCCCGCTTTCGCGGGAATGACAGAACCCCGCAAACTTGGCCTTCTTGACTTCGAATTGCTCTCGCGTCATCGCAAACGACAGGCTCTTGAGACGAGGCCATGGCGCCGATCGACCTTCTTTCCTTCCAGCTCTATTCAGCGCGCAATTTTCCGCCTCTCGAGGCGCAGCTCGCGGAGCTTGCGGGGCTTGGCTACGCCCGAGTCGAGCCCTACGGCGGCCTCTACGCGGCGCCTGACGAATTCGCCGCAGCATTACGGCGGCATCGCCTCTCCGCGCCGAGCGGCCATTTTGATCTTGCGCTCCTGGAAGACAATCCTGCTCGCGCTGCGGCAATCGCCCATAGGCTTGAAATGCGCCTCGTCGTCGCGCCCTATCTGGCGCCGCCTGATCGGCCGAAGGATGCGGCGGGCTGGCGGGCCTTCGGCGCGCGCCTCGCGCCGATCGCCGGCAAGCTTCGCGCCGAAGGCCTTAGCTTTGCCTGGCACAACCACGATTTTGAAATGCGGCCGCTTCCCGACGGGTCCTATCCGATCGATATCGTACTTTCGGCGAGCGACAGGATTCTCTGGCAAGCGGACGTCGGCTGGATCGCGCGCGCTGGCGAAGACCCGCTGCATTGGCTCGCGCGTCACAGCGGCAGGGTCGGCGCGCTGCATGTGAAGGACTTGGCGCCGCGCGGCGAAAACCTCGACGAGGAGGGTTGGGCCGATATCGGCGCCGGCGTCTTGGACATTGGCGCCATCGTCAAAGCCGGAATCGCCGCCGGCGCGGCGGTCCTCGTCGCCGAGCACGACGCGCCGAACGACTATCGACGCTTCGCGCGCCGATCGATTGAGACGGCGCGATCCTGGCGCTGAACAAGGCTGGCGATGAAGACCTTCAATCTTGGCATCATTGGTTGCGGCGTCATTTCGGCGGTCTATTTCCGCAACGCGCCCTTGTTCAGAGGGTTGAAGATCGTCGCCTGCGCCGATGTCGCCCCAGAGGCCGCCAAGGCGCGGGCAAAGGCCTTCGGCGTTCCGGCGCTCAGCGTCGAAAAACTGCTCGCCTCCGACGACATCGACATCGTGATCAATCTGACGCCGCCGAACGCCCATTATGAGGTCTCCATGGCGGCGCTCAAAAGCGGCAAGCACGTGTTCACGGAGAAGCCGCTGGCGGCGCGCGCCGCGCTCGGCCGCAAGCTCGTCGACGCGGCCAAGAAGAAAGGTCTTTCGATCGCCTCGGCGCCGGATACGTTCCTTGGCGCCGCGGGGCGGAAGGCGCGCGCCCTGATCGACGCTGGCGCAATCGGCCGGCCGGTGACGGGAACGGCTTTCGTTTTCGGCCACGGCATGGAGCATTGGCACCCCAATCCGGAATTTTTCTATAAGGCCGGCGGCGGACCGGTGCTCGACCTCGGGCCGTACTATTTGACCATGCTGGTCAACCTCATCGGCCCGATCGTCCGCGTGCGCGCCCTGACCTCCATCGGCGAGGCGCGACGCCTCGTCACGGCGGCCGGACCCAATCAAGGCGCCTGGGTTGACGTCGAGACGCCGACGACCGCGCTGGCGCTCGTCGAATTTGCCAGCGGTCCGCATGTCGTCGTGGGCATGAGCTGGGATGTCTGGCGGCACGGCGCCGCGCCGATCGAAATTCATGGAACGCAAGGCTCGCTTCGCGCGCCCGACCCGAATTTCTTCGGCGGCGTCGTGGAAGTCTCCACCCGCGGCGCCGATTGGGCGCCCCATCCGACGGCGAGCGACGCCTTCGGCGCGTCGAACCAGCCGGCGGACGCGCCGCGGGTCGCCAATTACCGCGTGCTCGGCGTCGCTGATCTTGCCGCCGCGATCCGCGAAGGCCGCCCGCCGCGGGCCGGCGGCGCCCTCGCCCTCCACGTCCTCGAGGCGATGGAAGCCATTCTCCGCGCCGGCGCCAGCGGGCGGGCGGTGAGCCTTCCGCCGGCCGAGGCGAGGCCGGCGGTTCTCTCCGAGAGCGAGGCTCTGGCGCTTCTCGCCTGAGGCCTACTGCCGTTTTCTGACGCCTCGCCCGGTTAGAGCAGGGCAGGCATGCGGAGCGCCGCGCGAGATTTGAATTGCGTCTGGCGCTCGCTCATGCTTCGTTCATATATGAACTAATTCGATCCAACGAGCGAGAGACGCATGAACGAGCAGTCCGCCGCGGCCGTTCAAGCCGGCCGAACTTTGCCTCCCGAGAGCATCATGGCGATGAGCGGTCTTGATTTCATTCGCGCGATCAAAGAAGGGGCGCATCCGCCGCCGCCGATGGCGGAGCTCATCGGCTTCGGTATTGCGGAGGCCGAACAGGGGCGGGTGGTTTTTGCAGGCACGCCGACGGAAAGGCACCTCAATCCAATGGGCGTCGTTCACGGCGGCTATGCAGCGACGCTGCTCGATTCCTGCATGACCTGCGCGGTTCAGTCCGCGCTGAAGCCGGGCTTTGCCGCCACCACGCTCGATCTTGTCATCCATTTCACCAAGGCGGCGACGCCGCAATCCGGCGAGCTCCGGGCCGAGGGCAAGACGGTCCATGTCGGCCGGCAATTCGCCACCGCCGAGGGGCGGTTGACCGACGGCAAGGGGCGCATCATCGCCCATGCGACGACCTCGTGCCTGGTCTTCTCGGTACGTCCCGGGCACGCAGCGACGTAATCACGCGATTGGATCGATGCGGCCGCGGAAGGCGAAACGCGGCGGCCTTTTGGCGGCGAAAGCCGTGCGTCCCTCGATGCTGTCCTCGCCGCGCGTCGCGCTTTCGATCAAGGCGCGGAACGCCGGCGTTTCCTTGGTCAAGCCGCGCGCGATCGCCTCGACCGCGAGTTTGGTTCCCCGGATCGAATATTGGCTCAACGCGGCAAGCTCGAGCGCGTAAGCCGTAACCGCTTCGTTGAGAAGCTCGGTCTCGACGGTACGATCAACGAGGCCGATCGCCAAACCCTCGGCGGCGTCGAGCCGTCGCCCAGTGAAGAGAATGTCTTTCGCCCGCGCCGGACCCACGAGTTCGACAAGCCGGCGCGTTTCGGCAAAGCCATAGAGGAGGCCGAGCTTGGCCGGCGTCGCCGCGAGATAGACGTCCTCGGCGCAAAAGCGCAAATCGCAGCAGAGTCCCAGCGCCAGGCCGCCGCCGATCGAATTGCCGCGGAGCGCCGCAATGGTCGGTCGCGGAAGGGCGATCAGCGCGGCAAGACCGTCCTGGATTGACTGCAAATATTCATGGGTTGTGGCGGCGTCGCGGTAGGCGGCTTCGAATTCGGTTATGTCGGCGCCGGCGCTGAAATGCGCGCCTTCGCCCTCGACGATGACGACGAGCGCCTCAGGTGCAGCCTCGATCTGACGGCATAGGTCCGGCAGCGCCCGCCACATCGCGCGCGTGACGACATTGCGCCGCTCAGGCCGCGTCAGGCGCAGGCGCGCGAGCGGCGGCGCAATCTCGAGCGAAAACCCGTCCATTGCAACCTGCTCCTGTGGGCCACCGGCCGCTTATGCGACCCGCGCCCGCCAAGGGCAAACTTAAAGCTCTTTCGCCCGAGCGCGCGCGAAGGTCTTTTCTAAACGTTTGGAAGGAAATGCCGCCTGCTTTACCCTTAAGTTCGTTCATCGAGGGGACCCAAGACGATGAAAGACGACGCCTATCCGCGCGACATGATCGGCTATGGCCGAACGCCGCCTTTCGCCGACTGGCCGGATGGCGCCCGCGTCGCCATTCAATTCGTCCTCAATTACGAAGAGGGCGGCGAGAACAATATCCTGCACGGCGACGCGGCTTCCGAGGCGTTCCTATCCGAAATCATTGGCGCGGCGCCATGGCCGGGACAGCGCCACATGAATATGGAGTCGATCTACGAATATGGCTCGCGCGCCGGTTTCTGGCGCCTCCATCGGATGTTCACCGAGCGCGAAACGCCGCTGACGGTTTATGCCGTGGCCACGGCGATGCGGCGCAATCCCGCGGCGGTCGCGGCGATGAACGAGGCAGGTTGGGAAATCGCCACGCACGGCTATAAATGGATCGACTATCGCGATACGCCGATCGATGTCGAACGCAAGCACATCGCCGAGGCCATCGCCATCCATACCGAAGTCGCCGGCGTGCGGCCGCTTGGCTTCTATCAGGGCCGTTCGTCGATCAACACAATTCCTCTCGGCGTGGAGGAGGGCGGCTTTCTCTACTGCTCGGACGCCTACGCCGACGATCTGCCCTATTGGATCGACGGGCCGAAGAGCCCGCAATTGATCATCCCCTATACGCTCGACGCCAATGACATGCGCTTTGCCGTGCCGGCCGGGTTCAATTCCGGCGATCAGTTTTTCGCGTACCTTAAGGATTCGTTCGACACTTTGTACGCGGAAGGCGCGACGGCCCCGAAAATGTTGTCGATCGGCCTGCACTGCCGCCTGGTCGGCCGGCCCGGCCGCGCCGCGTCTCTGGCGCGCCTCCTCGACTATGTGCGCGGCCACGACAAGGTCTGGGTCGCGCGGCGGATCGATATCGCGCGCCACTGGATCCATCATCACCCGCCGCCCGGCGGCTGGCGGCCGTCGCATATGAGCCGCGCTTTGTTCGTCGAGCGTTTCGGCGGCGTCTATGAGCATTCGCCTTGGATCGCCGAGGCCGCTTATGACGGCGGCTTGGGCGCGGAGGCCGATGGCGCCGCGGGCTTGGCCGCCGCAATGAGCACAGCGATGCGCGCCGGGAGCGAGGCTCAAAAACGCGCGTTGATCGACGCCCATCCCGATCTTGCCGGCAGGCTTGCGCGCGCCAAAAGGCTCACCGTCGAATCGACCGGCGAACAGGCGAGCGCCGGGCTTGATCAATTGAGCAATGAAGAGCTGGCGCGCTTCACGTCGCTCAACGAGACTTATCGTACGCGTTTCGGCTTTCCTTTCATCATGGCGGTGAAAGGACGCAACAAGTCGGAAATCATCGCCGCCTTCGAAGCGCGGCTCAAGAACGATACAAAAGCGGAGTTCGCGACGGCTCTGGATGAGATCGATCGGATTGCGGCGCTCCGGCTGAAGGACATCATGTCGTGAGCGAAAACGCCCGCGTCGTCCGCGGACGGCTGCTCATCTTTGAAGACGAGCCGCGCCTGGCCGGGCCTCACTCCCTCAGCGTGATCGAGAACGGCGCACTGCTGATCGAGAATGGCGTCATCGCCGGCGTGGGGGAAGCGGCCGAGATCCTGCGCAAGGCCCCGGCAGGCGCCAAGACGGACGATCATTCGGGTAAGCTGATCCTCCCCGGCTTCATCGACGCGCACATCCACTATCCGCAGACCCGGGTCATCGCCTCCTATGGCGCGCAGCTTCTCGAATGGCTGCAGAAATACACATTCGTCGAAGAGCAAAGGCTGCGCGATCCCCGCCACGCCGCCATGGTGGCGCGCTTTTTTCTCGATGAGCTGTTTCGACAAGGCACGACGACGGCGATGGTCTATTGCACGGTCCATCCCGAATCGGTCGAAGCCTTCTTCGCCGAGAGCGAAAGGCGCAACGCGCGGATGATCGCCGGCAAGGTGATGATGGACCGCAATGCGCCCGATGGCTTACGCGACACGCCGCAGCGCGGCTATGACGAGACCAAGGCGCTGATCCAGCGTTGGCGCGGCAAGGGCCGCCTCGACTACGCGATCTCGCCGCGCTTCGCGCCGACTTCGACCGACGCCCAGCTCGAAGCGTCGGGTGCGCTCGCCAGGGAGCATCCCGAATGCTACGTCCAGACCCATCTTTGCGAGAATCTCGCGGAAATCGCCTTCGTCAAGGAGCTGTTTCCGTGGACGAAGACCTACACAGAAGTCTATCAGAAATACGGATTGCTCGGGCCCCGCACCGTGCTCGGCCATTGCATCCATCTCGAAGAAAGCGAGGTCGAAGCGCTGGCTGAAAGCGGTTCGATCGCCGCCTTTTGCCCGACGTCCAATCTGTTTCTGGGCTCAGGTCTTTTCGACATGCGCCGGTTGCAGACGCATTCCCCGCCCGTGCGCGTCGCGCTCGCCACCGACATTGGCGGCGGCACCAGCTATTCGATGCTTCAGACCGCCGACGAAGCGTACAAAGTCTTGCAGATGAACGGTCAAAGCTGGCCGGCGGCGCAAGCATTCTATCAAATGACTCTGGGCAACGCGCGCGCGCTCGGTCTCGACGACCGCATTGGCGCGCTACGCCAGGGGCATGAGGCCGACCTCATCGTGCTCGATTCGCGGGCGACGTCAGCCATGGCGCATCGCATGGAGGCCGCCGCCGGCGATCTTGCGGAGGAGCTGTTCATCCTGATGATGCTTGGCGATGATCGGGCGGTGGCAGAGACCTATGTCGCCGGACGTCCTGTCAAGAGCCCGATCGCTTCCTGAGCTTGGGTTCACTCATGTCGGCAGCTTCATCGCGCCGGCGCCGAACCAATAAAAGCCGACGCCGATGATGATCAGATAGGCGAGCAGGATCAGCGTCCAGCCGAGGTTGTGGCGAATGACCTCGCCCTCGTTGCGCACGAATCGGCTGGTCGAGACGCCGACACTCGCGGTCTGCGGGGCGATCGGCTTGCCGATTTCAGCGCCGACCGAGTTGAGGCTCGGCAGCAACAGCGGCGGCATGCCGAGCTGCGCGCCGACCAGCGCCTGAAACTTCCCGAACATCGCATTGGTCGAGGTGTTGGAGCCCGACAGCGCGACGCCGATGAAGCCAAGGATCGGCGAGACGACAATGAAGCCCGCGCCGAGCCCCGAGAAGCCTTTGGCGAGCGAAGAGGCCATGCCGGAAAAGTTGAACACATAGGCTAGGCCGAAGATGAATATCCCAACCAGAAAGGCGCCCCAGACCTGATGGAAGGTTTTCGCGAAAATCGCGCCGAGCTGGTCGAGGCTGAGCTTGCCTAGAGCGAGAAGCAAGGCGGCGACGACGATCCACGACGCGGCGATGGCCGAACCGCCCGACCAGGGGGTGAAGTTGAAGATCGACGTAATCGTCGCCTGGGTCTCCGGCGCCGTCGCGCTCACCTTCGCCGAGAAGAGCACGAATTTCGGCAAAAGCGACCAGGGGCCGGTCCAGGCCGTAACGACAACGATCAGCACGACGAAGGGCGCCCAGGCGATCAGCAATTCGCGGATCGGCAATGCATCGGCGTTCGACGCTTTGGCGAGCGCGTCGGCGCTGAGCGGAACGCCGCCATAGCCGAGCACGCGCTTCGGCCGCCAGAACGATAGAAGCAGCAGCAGCGCGGCAAAACAGACGATCGAGCCCGATACGTCGGGAAGGTACGGCCCGAGATAAACTGCGACAGGGTATTGGCCGAGGATGTAGCCGAGCGAACCGACGATCGCCAACGGCCAGCCGTCTTTGAGGCCTTCCCTGCCGGAAACGAGATAGATCAGCACCCATGGCGGCAGCAGCGCCAGGATCGCCACGATTGATCCAACCGAGGCCGACAGGGCGAGAAGCGGATAGCCGGTGACCGCCGCAATGGCGATGATCGGCGCGCCGAGCGCGCCGTAGGAGACCGGCGCGTTATTGGCGATTGCCGCGACTCTGATCGCGTCAAGGTCGGAAAGGCCGAGCGTGATCAGGATCGGCGCGACAAAAGCCCAGGGATAGCCAAAGCCGACGAGCCCTTCGAGAAGAGCGCCGAAGGCCCAGGCAAAAAGCATGGTCTGCACGCGGACATCCAGCGTGCCTTGCGAGATCAGCCAACGGCGGAATGTTTCGAAGACGCCGGTCATGGTCAGCGTGTTGAAGAGGGCGAGACCCCAGAGAACGATCCAGTCGATGCTCCAAGCGCCGGTCGCCGCGCCATAAAGATAGGCCAAGGCGCCGTCGCCGAACGGCATCTTCCAAACGCCGACAGCGAGGACGAACGTGACCAGCGCGCCGATCAACACCGCCGCCCAAGCGGTCACACGCAAGACGGCAAGAAGAATTAAGAGAAGGCAGACCGGTATCAGCGCGACAATGCAGGTCAGCGCCAGATTGCCCAGCGGGTCGATGACCTGCGCAAACATGGCGTTTCCTCGATATGACGTTTTTGCAACGCGTTAAGGCGCGTCGTCCTAGCTCTGCTTGCCGGGGCGGATTGTCAAGTTATGCGAAGGTCTTACATTGGGCCCGCGCCACCGGAGGCGCGTTCGAGGAGGGAACGATCCTCGCCATGTTGGAAGGGAAGCTCGGGAGATTGATCAGGATCGGGCGGCTGACCGTGGTGCGGTCTGACGGCCCGCGTTGGCAATTCGGCGATCTTGACGCCGCGCCTGATCTCGACGTCGCAATCCGGCTGAAGAGCAATTGGACAATTTTCAAGCTCCTCGCTCACCCCTATCTCTATATAGGCGAGACTTTCATGAGCGGCGAACTCGCGATGGAGAAGGGCGCCGTTTCCGATTTGCTCGACCTGATCGGCCGGAACGCCAATTTGCGAGCCGAGAAGCGCCGCGTCCCTATCCATCATCGGGCGCTCTACATTCTTGGGTGGGCGCAGCAGATCAATTCGCCGCGGAGCGCCAGAGGCAATATCCACCGACACTATGATTTCTCCGAGCGGCTCTATCGCGCCTTCCTCGACCCCGACTTGCAATATTCCTGCGCTTATTTTCGAACGCCCAACGCGACGCTGCAGGAAGCGCAAGAAGCAAAGAAGAAGCACATTGCCGCCAAGCTTTCCTTGCAGCCGGGCCAGAAAGTGCTCGACATCGGTTGCGGCTGGGGCGGCCTCGCCCTCCACCTTGCGCGCGCCGCTGACGTCGAAGTGTTGGGCGTCACGCTCTCGACCGAACAGCTCAGGGTCGCCCGTCAGCGCGCTCTGGATTGCGGCCTCGACAAGCGCGTGCGCTTCGAGCTCATCGACTATCGCGCGGTGCGCGGCGCGTTCGACCGCATCGTTTCGGTCGGCATGTTCGAGCACGTCGGCAAGCCGCAATACGGCGAGTTCTTCGCCGCGATCGGGCGCCTGCTTGAAAGAAACGGCGTCGCGCTCGTCCACGCGATCGGGCGCATGCGCGGGCCCGGGGTAACCAGCGCTTGGATCCGCCGACATATATTTCCCGGCGGCTATATCCCCGCCTTGTCGGAAGTCGCGCCCGTCATCGAGCGCGCCGGCCTTTGGCTGACCGATCTCGAGGTCTTGCGCTTGCACTACGCCCAGACGTTGCGCCTTTGGCGCGAACGCTTCTTGAGGAACCGCGCTTCGCTCTCCGATCTTTACGATGAGCGCTTCCTTCGCATGTGGGAATTCTATCTCGCCGCAAGCGAAATGACCTTTCGTCATTTCGGCTTCATGGTCTTCCAGGCGCAGCTTTCGCGCGACATCGCCGCCGTTCCGTTGACACGAGACTATATGGCCGAGGCGGAGCGAACCTTTGGCGACTCGACGCCGCGAGAGGCGGCCGAACTAATCGCCTGAAGCTTCCAACACGCGCATTCTTTGCGACCAGTCGACGACGGCGTCGGAAGCGCTCGTTAAGTAAAGGATTGCATTAGGAATTGAGCGCGGCGAGGTTTTCGCGCTATTCTCTTCGTTAGGGCGGCGATTTGCGTACTTCGGTCAGCCGAAGCGTTGGCGGATCGAAGGTTTGCATGGCTGGGGGATGCGTTATGCGTAGCGTATTGAGATTTGCCGTCGCCGTCGCGACGGTTCTTGCGTCAATCGAAGCGGCCAACGCGCTGGTGCGCATCGATGTCGATCTTTCAACTCAGACGATGCGCGTGAATTCTGGTTCTGGCGACAGCTACGAGTGGCCGATTTCGTCCGGCCGCAAGGGACATCTGACGCCGACCGGCTGGTACCGACCGATCGGGCTTTACACGATGGTCCACTCGGCCAAATACGACAATGCGCCGATGCCGCATTCGATTTTCTTTCTGAGCCAATACGCCATCCACGGCACGACCGCGGTCGGGTCCTTGGGCCGGCCGGCGTCGCATGGCTGCATCCGCCTGGCGCCGGGCAATGCGGCTGCCCTTTTTGCGATGGTCAAGGCGGAAGGCGCATCGATCAGGATTTCCGGCCGGATCCCGTCGAGCGGCGTAGAAATCGCCAGGCGCGAGCGGGCGCGACCTGTCGCACTGGGCTATGCGCCGTTGCCGCGCGCGCGCTCGCTGCGGGAATGGATGAGAGACCCGTTCGCCGGCTTCTAAAAGCGAGCGGCGAGCCAACGGGGAGGCGCTCTAAAGGCTCCCGCCGATGTCGGCGATCAGCGTCCCCTCCGGCAGAGCGCAGTGTGGTCGATCCAATGCGACATCCGCATCTCATGCGACGCTAGCATAATCGCGCTCTGTCCATTCGGCGAACACTTGGCGCGGGAGCAAGGGGCGCCGCGGCCGGCAGGGACCTCCGAGACAAAGGGCGTGGCTATTTGCTCCTGCCGTAAACTGACAGCGCGTTCCTCTACCCTTCCATTGTCCGCAAAATGAAAGGCGAAGGAGCGAAACGATGAGCAAATATTGGATCGTCGTCGCGGCGGCCGAGCATGTGCGGCGCGGCCGGGCCGGCGGCTTCACGCAAGCCTGTCACGGCAAGGCGGCCCCTTTGAAACGCATGAAGCCGGGCGATGGAGTGGTCTGCTATTCGCCGACGGCAAGCTTTCGCGGCAAGGACCGTCTCCAGGCCTTCACCGCCATCGGCGTCGTTGACGAGGGCGAGCCCTACCTCGCGGAGATGGGAGAGCGCCGGCCCTACCGTCGCGACGTCGCCTGGGCGGACGCCGAGGCGGCGCCGATAGGGCCGCTGCTCGAGGCGCTGGACCTTACCGCCGGCCGCGCCAATTGGGGCTATCAGTTCCGCTTCGGCGCCTTGGCGATCAGCGGCCACGACTTCGGCGTCATCGCCGAGGCGATGGGCGCGCCGGCGCTCCTAGCGGCGTGAGGTCGAGCGGCGATTTACGCAGCTTGCGCGTCGATCGCCTTCTGCAGCGCTGGCGGCAGCGAATGCGCGTCCTCTTTCAAGAAGAGGAGCAGCTTCTTCTCGGCCGGCGCGAGCGGCCCCTCGCGCGTCAGATGATCGAGGACCCAAGCGCCGTCTAAGGCGCCGATGTCGCTTTTCTCGGCGATCTCGTCGCGATCGGCGTCGTTCTCGGCCTTGGGCTTCCTGGCTTCGGCGTCGCTGGCGCGTTGCGCCGCGCTCTTGCCGATATGGAGCATGCCTTCGAGGAAGCTGCCGAGACTTGGCGCCGGCTGGTCGAGCCATTTTTCTTTGGCGCGTTCCTCATCGACGCTCGGCGTCCAGCGGAACGCGACGCCCATTAAATAATTGCCGATCGCCCGGGCGAAGAACCCTTCAAATGCCGGATCGTTGTTCGCGCCCGCCGTCGCATGGGCGATGCGGAACAGGGCCTCCGCCGATTCGCGCGTCACGTGAAGCGAGCTGCCCTCGGCGGCGGCGAAGACAGCGCTGTTCAGCGCCTCGACGTCGTCATGGGTGACGATCCCTTGCGGATGGTCGCCGACGCCGCTCGCCTGATGGCCTAGAATGATGGCCTTTTCGATCTCGCCGACCACGAAGCCGGCGAGGCTCTGCGGGATCGAGACCGCGGTGCGCAGAACCGCGAGAAGCATGTCGAATTCGGCGCGGCAGCCCAAGCCGCCGCCCGATTGAAGCGTCGCGACGAGCCAGTCGGCGTCGTTCTTTGTGACATATTTCGGCGGATCGACTTGATTGACGAGGAGGTCGGTCGCGACATCGGCGAAAAGATCGTCGAACTCTTTCGGCGCGGCCGCGCCAGCCTTGCGGCCGATCGCCAGAAGCTTCGTCAGGTCGGCGCGCGTGACCGCCGGCTGCGCATAGATTTCGCGTCGAAGCGCTTGCACGCTCGCCGCGTCGAGGGCCGCGTCCATGGATAGGCTCCGAAAATCAAGAGAGATAAACCCGCCGCAAGGCTCGCCGAAACAGTTTGATTATTCGTGAATTCATCCGCTCGCCTCGATCCTTAAGGTCTTGGTTACTTTCGGGCGCGATTCTGACCCCTAGGCCCGCGTTTTGCGTCCGATTCGATAAGGACCTGGCATGGACCTTGCTAGGTTGACATAAGTGGAGTGGATTTGGCGTTGCGATGAGCCGGCTCAGCGGCCCGTCCCGTAACGAGATGCGGTGGGAGGCTAATGTCTTAAGGCGGAGGGCCAGAGAAAAAGGAGGTCCTCATGTTCAGCATCGCGCGTCTCGCGTTCCTGTGCGGTTTGACCATCCTGCCGCAATGGGCTTTCGCCGGCGACAATGTCACGCGCTGCGTCGACGTCTCGGTGCCGAAGCACCTGATCTCCGAGCGCAACGGCAGTTGGATCGAACTCACCCCCGATCAGTGGCAATTCCTCCGCGGCATCTATGCGATGAACCCGCAGACGCCGCCCGGCCTGCCTTACGGCGATCGCGCGGTCCTCGCGCAGCTCTCCGGCGATACCGGCGGCATGATCTTCTTCATCGACGGCGACAAAGCCTGCACTCCCATGCCGGTTCCCGGCGAGCTTTTGGCGATGATGCGGGATGTCGCGACGAACACGATCAACCACGAAGGCAGCGGCCTTTAAGGACGACAAAGGTACGGGAGCGCGCGAAGGCGCGCGCCTCTTTTGGTCCGCGGTTCCGCGCCCGTTCGACTTGGCTTTTGCCCTCCGGTCGCGCCGGAGGACGAAGTTTGAAAAGCGCCGAAAAAACGCTTTCGCCTAATCTTCGCCTTCAAATCATCGTGCGATTTCAAGGGCGCGATTTTCGCGCCGCCAAGGATTTCCAAATTTCTTTCTTGGCCGAATCGGGTGATTTCAAAGGCTTATCGCCGAAAAAATTTGGATTCGCTTTTTTGCCGCGCCGCCGCCCGTACGGCTCAGGGCCGAACGTCAATCATAGCAGCCATTCCGATTTTTGATAGAAATTGTCGCGACTGGACTTACATCTTCGGCCAGCGCTGACCTTAAAGCGCCCAATCAAGCAAAGCCGCGCCTCGCAAAGGCTTTTCTAAAACGAGAGCATCGCCAAATGATCGATCTTCACTACTGGCCGACGCCGAACGGCAAGAAAGTCACGGTCCTCCTCGAAGAGCTCGGCATGCCCTATAGGATCGTGCCGGTCCACATCGGCAAAGGCGACC
>Ga0070733_10001234_pt1 | contig 19243 bp, 20 predicted proteins | sample Coa_R1_9_FD_66450 | JGI IMG/M metagenome (GOLD analysis project Ga0070733, IMG submission 66450) | Surface soil microbial communities from Centralia Pennsylvania, which are recovering from an underground coalmine fire - Coalmine... | ecosystem: Environmental > Terrestrial > Soil > Unclassified ... | reverse complement strand
GAGCGGCTCGGCGTGACCAAGCCGATGCGCTTCGCGCCCGGCTCCAACGCCACGACTTCCTGAGTTACTTCGGCGGCGGCACCGTCGCGGGGGCGGGCGAGTTAGGGTTGTCGGGTGGGTTCACCGGAGCCTTGCCGCTCGGCTTGGGCAGCGCCGACCGGGGTGCGGCGGCGGGCGGTGGGCTGGCGGAGGCCGCTGCGGGCTTCACGCTCAGCAGCTCAACTTCGAAGATCAGCATCGAGCCGGGTTGAATCCCCGATCCGGGGGGCGAGCGCAGGTCGTAGGCGAGCTTGGGCGGGATGAACAGCTTCCACTTCGCGCCGGGCTTCATGAGCTGCAATGCCTCGTTCCAGCCCGGGATCACGCGCCCCACTTCGAAGGTGGCCGGCTCGCCGCGCTTATAGGAGCTGTCGAACTCGGTGCCGTTGAGGAGCGTCCCACGATAGTTGACGCTCACCGAGTCCCCCATCTTCGGGGAGCCGCCGTGGCCGGCACGCAGCTCCTGGTATTCGAGTCCGCTCGCTGTGGTGTGGACACCGGGCTTCTTGGAGTTTTCCGCGAGGAACTTCTCGGCAGCGCGATGGTTGGCATCGATTCCCGAGGTAGCGAGGGCCTGGATGTTCTCGCGGTCCTGCGGCGACACCGAGGCCTTGCCGGAAATCGCGTCGTGGATGCCTTGCGCGATGCGGGCGGTGCTGACCGCATCGGGCGCGATGCCGGTGTTGCGCAGCTGCTCGCCCCACATCAGTCCGAGGCTGTAGCTCGAGTCATTGGTCTGGGCCGGGGGGGTGTGGGCCGGGGGCGCGGAGGCCGGCGGGCTGGAAGACCCGGGCTGCTGTGCCTGCGCCGGCAGCGCGCTCATCCATAAGGGGGCGGTCGCAGCGACGGCGAGGATGATGCGGCTGTGACCTCGCGCTGGGAATGTCATGGCTTGCCTTTCGGACTGCGGGCCGTGCACGGCACGGCTTTGGGAGCCGCAGGGTGCGAGAGTGTCGCCGATCTCTACAATGCGGTCCATGATCCCAGGCTCACCAGGGCAGGCGTGCTGAGAATCCGGCAACTCTCCCGCAACTTCCGCGAGGGCGGGCGCGTGCATCGCGTGCTCGACGCTCTCGATGCGGAGGTGGGTTCGGGCGAGATCCTCGCCGTCATGGGGCGCAGCGGCTCGGGCAAGTCGACGCTCCTCAATCTGATCAGCGGCATCGACCAGGCCGACGGCGGCAGCGTAGAGATCGGCGCCACCGAGGTGAGTGCGCTGGCAGAGCCCGCACGCACCCTGTTTCGGCGCGCCCATATCGGCTTCGTGTATCAGTTCTTCAACCTGATACCCACCCTCGATGTCGCCGAGAACGTGCGTCTGGTGCTCGAGCTGAATGGCGTGCGCGGCAGCGCAGCGCGCGCACGCACGCTCGAAATGCTCGACGCCGTCGGCCTGCGTGACCGGGCCGCGAGCGCCGTGGACCAGCTCTCCGGGGGCGAGCAGCAGCGCGTCGCGATCGCGCGGGCGCTGGTGCACTCGCCCGGGCTGCTGCTGGCGGATGAGCCCACCGGAAATCTCGACGAGGAGACCACACGCGAGGTGCTCCCGGTGCTCCTGTCGCTGACCCGCAAGCGCGCGGCCACGCTCGTCATGGTCACGCACGATGAGCAGCTCGCATCGGCCGCGGACCGTGTGCTCGAGCTGCGCGAGGGCCGGCTGCATCCGCGGCAGCGGCTGCCCGGCCGATGATGAGCGCGCTGCGCGCGGCGAGCCTGCGCCACCTGCTGCGCCATCCGGCGCAGCTCGCGCTGGCCTTCGTCGGGCTGACCCTCGGCGTCGGGACCATCGTCGCGGTCGATGTGGCGACCGCGAGCGCGCGGCGCGCGTTCGAGCTGTCGCTCGAGGCCGTCAACGGCGCGGCGACTCACCGCATCTCCGACGGATCTCGAGGGATCGATGAGCAACTGTACGTGCGGCTGAGGGTGCTGCCCTCGCCACCGGGCGCGCCGCGCCCGCTGCTGGCTCCAGTCGTGTCCGGCTACCTCACCGTCGGCAGTCGCGTGCTGCAGCTCGTGGGCGTCGACCCCTTCGCCGCGGCCGAGCTCAGCGGCGGCACGGACGCGCGCGGCGCAGTTCCGGGAGTGCGTGGCGCGGATGAGGCACGCGACTGGTTCACCGGCAGCGGCACGGTGATCATGGCCGCTGAGCTCGCACACGAGCTCGGAGTCGCGCCCGGCGAGGCCTTCGATGTCACGATCGGCGGTGTCCATCACGAGGCGCGGTTGCTCGCCGTGCTCTCCGACACCGGCCCGCCCTTCGACAGCCTGGTTCTCACCGACATCTCCCAGGCACAGGAGTGGCTCGGCGCGCAGGGTCGGCTGTCGAGGATCGACGTGCGCGCCGATGCAGGGCCCGCGGGCGGCGCAGCGCTTGCACGGCTGCGCGCCGCACTGCCCGCGGGACTTGCGCTCGAGGGCACGCGCCGCGAGGCGCGCGAGACCTTCGCGATGACCGATGCCTTCACCACGAATCTCAAGGCCATGAGCCTGCTTGCGCTGCTGGTGGGAACGCTCCTCATCTATGGCGCGGTCAATTTCGCGGTGTTGCAGCGTCGGGCAACCATCGGCGTGCTGCGCGCACTCGGGGCGACGCGCGGCGAGGTGCTGCGCCTGATGCTCACCGAGGCGGCAGTGCTGGGAGTCATGGGCGGGGCCTGCGGCGTAGTGCTCGGCCTCGGTATCGCGCACGGCCTGATCGGCCTCGTGGCGCAGACCATCAACGATCTTTATTTCGTGGTGGCCGTGCGCAGCGTGAGCGTACCTGCGAGCACCGTAGCGCTGGCCTTCACGGCCGCTCTCGCGACGGCTCTGCTCGCCGCGCTCCTGCCGGCACTCGAGGCCGCGGGCAGTGCGCCGCGGCTCGCTCTGACGCACTCGATGCTCGAGCGGCGTGCCGTGCATCTCGCCCGGCGGCTGGTGATCGTGAGTCTCGCGCTGGCGCTCGGCGCGGCGGCGACCATCCTGCTCTCCAGCCGCAGCCTCCTCGCTGGCTTCGCCGCACTCTTCATGCTGCTGGCGGCTGCCGCGGCGCTCACTCCCGCGGCGCTGTATACGCTGGCGCGCTCGCTCGCGCGATGGCTTGCGAAGGCGAGCCCGGCAGCGCGACTCGCCTGCGCCGACGTCGCCGCCTCGCTCAGCCGCACCGGGGTGGCGGTGGCGGCGCTCGGCATGGCGCTCACCGCGATGCTGGGCGTCGCGATCATGGTGCAGAGTTTTCGTGAGTCGCTGCGCGAGTGGCTCTCGCAGACACTGCGCGCGGACATCTACGTGAGCGCCCCGGGGGTCGCCGACAGCCTCGAGCGGCGGCTCGACCCGCAGTTGGTGAGCGCGCTCCTGGCGGTTCCGGGCGTGCGCGCCCACAGCGAGGGACGGCGTACCACCCTCAATTCGGCGCGTGGGCCGGTGGAGGTGAACGCCGTGAGCCTCGCCCCCGAGAGCCATCCGGGGTTCATCTTCGTGCGCGGCGATCCGGCGCGCGCGTGGCCGCAGTTCGCGCGCGGCGCGATCCTCATCACCGAGCCTCTCGCCTGGCGGCTGGCACTCTCGCCCGGGGACACGCTGTCGCTCGAGACGCCACTGGGGCCGAAGGCTTTCAGCATTGCCGGCGTCTATCGCGAATACGGCAACGATCGGGGCGAGGTGCTCATGGACCTCGCCGGGTACCGCCGCCTCTTCGGCGATGATGGCATCGCCGCGCTCGGGCTGTACCTTACGCGGGGCACATCGGCCGCCCGGGTGATCGAGGAGCTGCGCGCAGCGGCACTCGGGGTCACCCGGCAGTCCCTGTTGATCCGCTCGAACGCCGATATCCGCAGGATCTCGATGGGTATCTTCGAGCGTACCTTCCTCATCACCCGCGTGCTTTATTGGCTGGCCGCCGGGGTGGCGGCCATCGGGCTCGTGAGCGCGCTGCTCGCCTGGGAGCTCTCGCGCTCGCGCGAGCTGGCGCTCATCCGCACTCTCGGTCTCACCCCGGGGTCCACGGCGTTCCTCGTCATCGCGCAGACTCTCTTCATGGGACTTGCCGCCTTCATCGCAGCGGTACCGGCGGGACTGCTGACCGCGCTCACGCTCACCGAGGTGATCAACCGGCGCGCGTTCGGCTGGCACATCGACCTGCACCTGACCGCCTCGCAGTTCACGAGCGCGCTGTGGCTGGCACTCGCTGCGGCATTTGCCGCCGGCCTCTATCCGGGCTGGCGGGCGGCGCGCATGCCGCTCGCGGCGGGCTTGCGGGAAGAGTGATGCGCAGAGCGCTCCTCGCCTGGCCACTCGCGCTGACCGTCTGCGGGGTCGTTTGCGGCGCCGTGCCGCCCGAGAGCCCGGGCGCGGCACCGGACGATGCGGGCCCGGCCTTCGCCCGGGCTCTTGGCCCGCGGACCTTCGTGTTTCCGCAGGATCACGGTCCACACCCGCAGTTCCGGCACGAGTGGTGGTATTACACCGGCAATCTCGAGGGCGCGGACGGCGAGCGCTTCGGCTTCGAGCTGACCTTCTTTCGTTACGCACTCGCCCCGCCCGGCGCGGCGCCGCCCGGCGCCTCCGCGTGGCGCACGCGCGAGATCTATCTCGCGCACTTCGCGATCACGGATGTCTCGGCGCAGCGGTTTCGCTTTGCAGAGAAGTTCTCGCGCGCGGCGCTCGGGCTGGCCGGCGCGCGGACCGATCCGCTCGAGGTATGGATCGATGACTGGAAGCTCTACGACGCCGGCGTCGCGGCCTCCGTCGATGCAGCGCCTGGCGTCCCGTCGGCACTCTGGAAGCTCGAGGCGACGCAACCCGGCTACACCCTCGAGCTCGAGCTGCGCCCGCGCACTCCGCCGGTGCTGAACGGGGAGGCGGGCCTGAGCCGCAAGTCATCACGCTCGGCGAGCTACTACTACTCCATTCCGCGGGTCGCGGTGCGCGGTCGTCTGATGCGCGGCGGGGAGCCGCTGGCGGTGCAGGGACTGGCCTGGTTCGACCGGGAATGGGGAAGCGGAGATCTCGCCGCGAGCCAGGCGGGCTGGGATTGGTTCGCACTGCAGCTCGATGACGGGACGGCGCTCATGTTCTATGCGCTGCGCGAGCGCGAGGGCGGCCGCGACCCGCATAGCGGGGGGACGTGGATCGAGCCATCGGGGGCGGCGCGCCCCCTCGCCAACGCCGACGTTACCATCGAAGTCCTCGGCCATTGGACGAGCAGCGACGGCGCACGCTATCCGGCCGCCTGGCGCATCAGGGTCTCAGCGCTCGGGCTCGAGGCAACGGTGCGGCCGGTGCTCGCCGACCAGGAGCTGAGGACGCGGCCGCGTTACTGGGAGGGCGCCGTCGATGTCAGCGGCGCGCGCGAGGGTCGTGCGGTCGGCGGGCGCGGCTACGTCGAGTTGGTTGGCTACGCGCGCTGAGGTCAGGGCCGGGGAGCGCGCGGAGGTGGCGGGGGCGTGAATTGCGCGAGATCCGCAAGGCCCAGCCGTTGCTCGATCTCCCCGATCCGCTTGACGGCCTCCTCATAGCCGTCGGTCCCGAACTGCTGCTTCTCGATGTCCTCGAACTCATCGCCGAGTTTCTCGAGCTGCTGCTGCGACAGCGCGGTCTTCCAGGCCGGGAATACGATGGTGTCCTCGCGCGCCGCATGGTTCTGGTACATGAGCACGAAGCTGGACAGGACGCCGGCCAGCGGCAGCGCGTCGGCGGCTGCAAGCTTTCCGCTGCGCGTCACGTTCAACACGTAATCGGTGACCTCGCGACCACGCTGGTGCTGAGCCACCAGAACGTCGATGCAAGCGGCCGCGGGTCCGCCCGCCTTCCTGACCGCTGGAAACAGGTGCGCTTCCTCGAGCTTCTTTTCGTGGTAGTCCTCGCCGAAATCGCGGAACAGTCTCGCGGTTTCATTGAGCGCCGCGGCATCGACTGCGGCGGCGTTGCCACGCAGGCGCGGCACGACCTCTATGTATACGAGTAAGGCGCGGCGCAGCACTCCGTGCTCACGCATCAGATCTTCGACGGCGCCGACGGGCTTTTCCTCTCCGGCCTTGCGTCCCGCATTCTCTGCGGCTGCCAGTGGCGCAAGCACGAGCGAGGCGCCGACGCCTGCCAACCACTCTCGCCGCCTCATGGACCGCTCGAGCAGCACGGGGTCTCAACCCGCCGTGCTTCCCGCGGCGCTTGCCGCGGCGCTTCCCGCCGCGTACTTGTGCTCGGCGCGGCCGCTCCAGCGGTACAGGTCTTCGTTCCCGCAATGCGGGCACTTGAGCGCGGTGAGCTGGTCACCGGAGTCGGTCGTGGATGGCTTGCCTGCGGCGGGCGGGGTGGCGATCGCAATGACGAGCCCGCACGCCTTGTTCTTGCACAGCCAGCCGAGATAGAGGTCCCCTGCGGTCATCTGACTCGCCGGCCTGACATCGACGTGGCGCAGGCCGGGTGAGGTCACGGCCCTGCGCACGGGGGTTCCCAGGCTCTTGGATGAACGTTTGATTGCCATTGCGAGAGCCTACGCCGCCCCGTGGCCGGCGCCAAATCGCCGACCGTCGCTCAGGGCCCGCCGACCAGCCCCAGGAGCCCGATGATGATCAGGTAGATGGCGACGATGTAGTTCAGCAATCGCGGCATGATGAGGATCAGGATGCCGGCGATCAGCGATACCAGCGGCGCGGTCGTCAGGTGCAGATGGGTATACATGGTGTCTCGCGACCTTCAGGGCGTACCGTAACGGCTCTTGAGGCTCTCGGTGCCCGCGTGCAGGAAGCGACGGATGGACTCTATGGTCCTGCCGTCCCCGTCGGGTGTCAGCTCGAAGCGCGCGGACCAGACGATCCGGCTGGCCGCTTCACCGACCCGCTCGATGCGGAATTCGCCCGTGTAATCGCAGACCGGCAGCGTCGTGCGCTCCATGGTGTAGCGATAGAGATGGCGGCGCCGATCGAGTGTCTCGAGCCTCTCGACCTGGTCGGTGCCGGATTGGGCGTGGGCGACTCGCTTGGCTCCGGCCCCCTCGCCGAACATCTGCGCGGATTGAAGCCAGGGATGCCAGTCTCCCACGCTGTCGAATCTGCCTACGTCGTTCCACAGGGTGTCGGGGTCCAGAGGAATGGTCGCGGTCTCGGTGATTCTTGGCATGGCAGCCAACATGTCTTTCCGGACGCCGCCTTCGCAATCGCCGCCGACGCTGATTGCCTGTAGGCGCATGCCGATGTCGTGTGGATTCGGGCGCAGAGCTACGCCAGGTCCGCGAGTACCGCCGGTACGTGCCGGCGCAAGAGCTTGTTGCGAGCTTCCCATTCCTCGGCCGCAGGCAGCTCGGTCAGGAAGCTGACCTCACCGCCGGCGAGCACCGCCACCGGGACGCCGTCGCGATACAGCACGCGATTGCCGGCGATGGCGGGCAGCCGCGCGCCGGGGGTGAGGATCCCGAGGAGGTTGAGCGGATCGGACCCCGAGAGCGAGACGTAGTGGCTTTCGCGGGGCTTGCGGCGCGCCTCGCGCAGCAGGCCGATGGCTTCAGGAGCTGCGTACTGCTCGCCGCTCACGGAGGCGACGAAGCGGCCGCCGCGAATCTCCCCGCGCGCCTCGAGCCGCCGGCAGCACATCAGCAGATCCCGCCACGGCGGCAGCCACCCCGCCTCGCGTGCGAGCAGCCGCCAGAAGAGGACTCCCCAACGGCGCAGGAGCGTGCGTACGACGTGCTCGACGATCTCTTCCTGGCGTGCGCGCTCGGCTGCCGGGCTCAGCCGCTCCGCGGCGGGTGCGGAAGAGGGCTCGAGCGAGCGCGCGCTGCGCGCCCAGCGGCCGGCGGCGTCCATGCCGAAGAGCGCGATGCGCCGCCGCCGGCGCCCGGCCGCTGCGCCGCGGCGGCGATCGGCCGGAACCAGCAGTGCCCGAAGGCCTGCGAAGCTGTCGGAGTTGACCAGGCCGAGAGCCACGAGCTCGGCGAGCGCCTCCTCGGCTTGCGAGGGCAGGAGCGCCGTGCCGCCCGTCAGCTCATCGAAGAACGAGGCGCCGTGCGTGGCGAGATATTGCGCCACGCGGGCCGCGGCGGCACTCAATGGCGTCGGATTCTCGGTGGCGCCGAGCGCCGACCAGAGCCGATGGTTGCGCCGCGCGAGGAGCACGATGGGAGTCGCACGCACCGGTGCGGCGCGGCGCTCGGGGTCGCTGCGTCGCGGGCTGAGGCGCGTCCAGAGGAATCTGCCCGCGAGACACTGCTCATCGAGCCAGGCGGGCTCGTATTCGCTGATGCGCTCGGGAAGGATTTCGGTCTCCCAGGCGCCGGCCGCGGCCTCAAAGCCCTCGAGCTGCGCGAGAATCGCGCCGACCGCATCCGGGCCCTCCATGCGCGAGGTGGCCGCTACGCGCTGCCACTCGAAGAGGAACCGCAGGAAATCGCGCGACTCGATCGGCTCGATCTCGGCGCGCAGCCGCTTCACCGTGTAGCGGTGAATGCGCGCGAGGAGCCGGCGCTCGCACCACTCCAGCGCCCCGGGCCGGGCCTGCGGGCTGAAGAGCCCCTGCATGGCGAAGCCCTCGGCCTGCAGCACCGCGAGCGCCGACTCGATGCGCGCCGCGGCGATCCCGGTGAGCGAGGCAAGGCTTGCAACCGTCACCGGACCTGAGCCGGTGAGCCGCCCGCGAATGACCTCGACGAGCGCCGCCTCGGGAGTGAGCTCGCGCGCATGCGCGGCCGGCGTGGACACCCGCGGCTCGTGCCTGGCATCGCCGTAGAGCGCGCTGAAGAGCGGCAGCTGCTCGGCCGTGACCCAGAGTGTCACCGCGCCGGCGCTCAGCTGCGTGGCACGCCGCTCGGCAGCGAGCGTCGCCATGAGCGCCGCCCATCCCTCCTGGCGCGCCACCTCGGCGGCGGTAAGGAAGGTGAGCCATACGAGCGCATCGTGCAGCTCATCGGCATTGACGGCGTCGGGCCAGGCTTCCGCGCGCACGCGCGCGATGGCCTCGGGGTCGAGCTTGCCGATGTCGGCGGCGCTCTCGGGGTCGAGCCAGCGGCGGCTCATGACCGCCTGAGTGCGCCGCTCCTCGAGCGGCGCGTCATCGAGGAACGCGTAGGGTCGGGCCGACAGCACTTCGAGTGCGAGCGGGGAGGGCTCGGTGAGATCGCGCGCCAGAGTGCGGATGCTTCCCGCCTCGAGCCCGCGCAGCAGCCGCTCGAGTCCTTCGATGTCCATCGCCTCTGCCAGGCAGTCGTGGATCGCCTGGTTCACGAGCGGATGATCGGGAATCTCGAGCTCGCCGGTGAGGTTCTCGGCGCAGGCGAGCTGGTCGGGGAAAACCGCGGTGAGCAGGTCCTCGGCCGCCATGCGCTGCAGCGGCGCCGGCACTTTCTTCCCGCCACGCATGCGTGGCAGTGCCAGCGCGATGGTCGCGCTCCAGCGCCAGCGCACGGCGAACATCGGCGCCGCACACAGCGCCTGGACCAGCAGCGGTCGTACGGTGTTGGAGTGCAGGTAGCGGGCGACGTCCGCGAGCTCGAAGCTGTGGGCGGTGGTGAGCGAGAGCACGATGGTGTCCTCGGTCGCGGCCGCCTGCAGCTCGAAGTTGAACGAGCGACAGAAGCGCTTGCGTAAGCTCAGGCCCCAGGCGCGGTTGATGCGGCTGCCGAAGGGCGAGTGGATGACGAGCTGCATGCCCCCGGCTTCGTCGAAGAAGCGCTCGAAGATCACCGTCTGCTGCGTCGGCAGCGCCCCGAGCGCCGCCCGAGCGGCCCCAAGATAAGAGACCAGCTGCACCGCGGCCGGCCCGCCGATGCCGCTCTCGGCGATCAGCCAGGCGGTGGCGGCCTCGGCACCCTCATCGAGCCGTGCCTCGAGCTCAGCGCGCAAGCGCGAGACGCTCGCCGACAGCTCATCGGTCCTTCCCGGCGCCTCGCCGATCCAGAAAGGGATGCTGGGCGGTTCGCCGCGCGCGTCCTCGACGCGGATGCGGCCGGCCTCGACGCGCAGGATGCGGTAGGAGACGTTGCCGAGCTGGAAGATGTCGCCCTGCATGCTCTCGATGGCGAAATCCTCGTTCACCGTGCCGACGAACTGCGCCTGCGGCTCGAGCAGCACCTGGTAGTCGGCGGTGTCGGGAATGGTGCCGCCGGAGGTGAGGGCGGTGAGGCGCGCGTTGCGCCGGCCCTTGACCCTTCGATTGACGCCGTCGTGATGGATGAGGGCTCCATGGCGTCCGCGGCGGGTGCTGTAGCCTTCCGCGAGCATCCGCAACACCTCATCGAAGCTGCCGCGCGGGAGCGTCCGGTAGGGGTAGGCACGCACGATGAGCTGGTAGAGCTCCTCCTCGTCCCATTCGCGGGTCGCGACCTCCGCGACGATCTGCTGCGCGAGCACATCGAGCGCGTTGGCCGGAACGGTGAGCCGGTCGAGCTCGCCACGGCGCACCGCCGCGAGCAGCGCCGTGCACTCCACCAGGTCATCGCGCGACAGCGGGAAGAGCCGCCCCTTGGGACGGCCACCGACGGAATGACCGGAGCGGCCGGCGCGCTGCAGGAAGGCCGCGATCGAGCGAGGCGAGGCGAGCTGGCATACGAGATCGACGTCGCCGATGTCGATACCGAGCTCGAGCGAGGCGGTTGCGACCAGCGCGCGCAGCTCACCGCGCTTCAGGCGTGCCTCGGCATCGAGGCGCGATTCCTTCGCCATGCTGCCGTGGTGGGCGGTGACGTGTTGCTCGCCCACCCGCTCCGACAGGTGCCGTGCGATACGCTCGGCCTGGCGGCGGGTGTTGACGAAGACCAGCGTCGTGCGGTGCTCGCTCACGAGCTCGGCCAGGCGATCGTAGACCTCCGTCCACACCTCACCCGACATCACCGCCTCGAGTGGTGCGCCCGGAATCTCGAGCTGCAGATCGCGCTCGCGAATGTGACCGGTGTCGACGATGGTGCAGTCGGCGCTCCCGTCGCCTCGCAGGCCGCCCGTCCCCACCAGGAATCGCGCCACCTCGTCGATCGGTTTCTGTGTCGCCGACAGCCCGACACGCGTGAGCCTGGCGCCGGCGAGGGCCTCGAGCCGCTCGAGCGAGAGCGCCAGATGCACTCCGCGCTTGGTGCCCGCCATGGCATGAATCTCATCCACGATCACGGTGCGGGTGGTGCCGAGCATCCGCCGGCCAGACTCCGAGCCGAGCAGGATGTAGAGAGACTCGGGCGTCGTCACCACGATGTGCGGCGGACGCCTGATGCTTGCGCTGCGCTCGTGTTGCGGCGTGTCGCCCGTGCGCACGAAAGTGCGGATATCGAGAGGCGGGAGCCCCTGCAGCTCGAGCTCGGCCCGAATACCCGCGAGCGGCGCCTCGAGGTTGCGGTGGATGTCGTTGGAGAGCGCCTTGAGCGGTGACACGTACACCACGGCGGTCTCGTCGGTGAGGGCGCCGGCGGCGAGGCCGCGGCGCACCAACTCGTCGATGACCGCGAGGAAAGCGGCGAGCGTCTTGCCCGAGCCCGTAGGAGCCGCGATCAGTACGTGACGCTTTGCCGCAATGGCCGGCCAGGCCGCCTCCTGTGCCGCAGTCGGCGCATCGAAGGTGCGCGCGAACCAGCCGGCAACGGCCGGATGCAAGGGGGAAGGCATGATGACCATTGAAGCACAGCGCGGCAGCCGCGAGCAGCCCGCAGCGCAGATTTCATACTGCATACAGGGCGTTCCAAACACGGTAGCTGTACGCTGACAGGCCGCGCGCGCCAAAGGAGAGTAAAGTCAGCGCAGTCGGTCTTAGCTGTCGAGGACCTCACACGATGTGGGAAGAAGAGACTGCGGATTCGTTCCGCCGCAAGCTTCTGTACTGGCTCGGGGGGCTGGTGCTGGCCGCGGCGCTGGGCTTCGCCATCTGGTATCGATTCGTGTTCCATCGTGAGGCACCCGCTGCGCCGCCCGTCGCGGCGCAGCCGGCTCAGCCGCCCCCCGCAAGCGAGCCGGCCATCTCGCACCCGATGCCCGCCGGCGGCAGCGGCGAGGCCTTGCCCTCGCTCAACGACAGCGATCCGGTGGTGCAGGATGCGCTCACCGGTGTGTTGGGGCGGCCGACCATCGAGGCCCTGCTCGTGCCGCAGAACATCGTGCGACACATCGTGGTGACGATCGACAACCTGCCACGCAAGAAGGTCGCGGTGGACCTGCGGCCGGTGAAGGCCACTCCCGGTCAGACCGCAGTCTCTGCGCAGGGTGACCTGACGGTCCTTTCCCAGGCCAACTTCGATCGTTATACGACCTTCGTGCACGCGGTACAGGCGGCCGATGTGAAGGCTCTGGCGGCCCTCTACCAGAGGCTCTACCCGCTCTTCCAACAGGCCTACGAGGATCTCGGCTACCCGGGCAAGTATTTCAATGACCGGGTGGTTGAGGTGATCGATCACCTGCTGGAGACGCCGGAAATCACGACCCCCATCCAGCTCGAGCAGCCGAGAGTGTTCTATACATTCGCCGATCCCTCGCTCGAGGCGCGCTCGGCGGGACAGAAGCTCCTGATCCGCATGGGCCCCGCCAATGAGCGCATCGTCAAGGCGAAGTTGCGGGAGCTGCGGGCCGAGATCGTCAACAAGAAATAACCGGAGAGCGCCACATGAGCTTTTCCCCGGCGTCCGACGAGCAGGGCCTGGAGAAGCCTCTCAGTGACCTGCGCTCGGTGTTGATCGCCGGCGAGACGGTCGAGGCGTGGGCCATCCAGCGCCGCGTATTCGCGCTCACGCACCGGCGCGTGCTCATCGCGGCGACCACCGGCCGGCTCATCGTCATCACCCGGCCGCTCCTCGGGGGCTTCGCGCTCGTGAGCGTGCGCTGGCAGGACCTCGAGGAGGTCACGCTGCGCGTCGGCGTGCTCGGGGCCGATCTCGGCATCCGCGCCGGCAGCGCAAGCGATCTCGCCTCCCTCGGCACGCAGGGCGCGCAACGTGTGCAGTTCACCGGACTGCGCAAGGGACAGGCGCAGGCGGTGTATCGCATCTGCCAGGCGCAGGACCAGGCCTGGCGTGAGAAGCGCCGCGTGCGCGAGCTCGAGGAGCTGCGCGCGCGCTCGGGCGGAATTCAGGTGACTTCGGGCTCCGGTCTCCAGGGCGCCACGGGGGCCGGGGACGATGCGGTGCGCCGATTGGAGGAGGCAAAGCGGCTGCTGGATGCCCGTCTCATCACGGACGCGGAGTATGAGTCGATCAAGGCCAAGATCGTCTCCCCCTGAGTGCGCGCTATACACAATCATTCACAAGTAATCCACAGGCGATCCACAGGGCGCCTGCGCTAGGCTTGGCTCCATGGTCGCCCTGCGTATGCGCCGGCGGAAGCCGGTCGAAAACGAAATAATCGGGACCTACAGCTTCACCAGTCGCACGGTGCAGGTGCTCAGGACTCAGGACGATCACATCCTGTGGACGTGCGACTGCGAGAAATTCCGTCGCCAGGCAGGACAGCGCGAGCCGCTCTGGTGCAAGCACATCGCCAAGGCCGCAGCCCGTCGCTCACTCGAGCGACTCACCCGCCGCGTAGCTATAGTTCACGGCGACTGAGGGTCCGTGCGGGGCCGGCCTTTGCGGCACTGCCAACATTTGCGGTATCGTGAGTCCGCATAACCTTCGGGAGCACAAAGCATGCGCTGGGAAACTCCGCGGGCGATCGACTTGCGTTTCGGCATGGAAATCACCCTCTATATCGCCCGCCGCTGAGCCGCTGGCGCCCCCGGCACCCGTCCGGAGCGGCGCGATCCTCGATGCATCGTGAAAATCCGGGTGCTGGGCTCGGCCGCGGGCGGCGGCTTCCCCCAGTGGAACTGCAACTGCCGTAACTGCTTAGGCTGGCGCCGCGGCACGCTGCGCGCGAAGCCGCGAACCCAATCCTCGATCGCCGTCGCCGCGGATGATGCCGCGGCATGGGCGCTGGTCAACGCCTCTCCGGACATTCTTGCGCAGCTGCGCGCCCATCCGGTGCTGCAGCCCGCGCGTGCCGTGCGTGACACCGCCATCGCCGCGGTCGTCCTGGTCGATGCGCAGATCGACCACACCGCAGGCCTCTACATGCTGCGCGAGTCGAGTCGCCCGCTGCCCATCTGGTGCACCGACAGCGTTCACGCGGACCTCACGGGCGGCAATCCGATCTTCACCGTGCTTGGGTCTTACTGCGGAGTCGCCCGGCGCCGCATCGATAGCGATGGCGCGGACTTCAGCGTCGAGGGTCTGCCGGACCTGCGCTGGTGTGCGCTTGCCGTCCCGGGCAAGGCGGCTCCCTACTCGCCGCACCGCAACGCCCCGGTGCGCGGCGCCAACGTGGCGCTGATGGTGAGCGATGCAGCGAGCGGCGGCACGCTGGTCTATGCGCCGGGGCTCGGTGCGATGGAACCGGCCGTATGGGAGCTGCTGCAGACCGCCGATTGCGTGCTCATCGACGGCACCTTCTGGAGCGATGACGAGATGATCGCCCAGGGAGTCTCGGCCAAGCGCGCCCGCGACCTCGGGCATTTGCCCCTGAGCGGCGAGGGCGGCATGCTCGAGTGGCTCGCGAAGCTCCCGCGGGCGACGCGCCGCATCCTCATTCATGTGAACAACACCAACCCGATACTGGATGAGGACTCGGCCGAGCGCGCCGCGCTCGGGCGCGCCGGGGTCGAGGTGGCCCACGACGGGCTGGAGATCTCGCTGTGAGCGCCGATGCCTGGACGCGCGCGGAGTTCGAGAGGCGGTTGCGCGAGCGCGGCAACGCCTATCACATCCATCATCCTTTCAACGTGATGCTCAACTCCGGCAAGGCATCGCGCGAGCAGATCCGCGGCTGGGTGGCCAACCGCTTCTACTATCAGGTCAACATTCCGCTCAAGGATGCGGCCATCCTTTCCAACTGCGATGAGCGTGAGGTGCGGCGCAACTGGGTGCAGCGCATCCTCGACCACGACGGCTTCGGCGACGATCCGGGCGGCATCGAATCCTGGCTGCGCCTCGCCGAGGCGGTCGGCCTCGAGCGCGCCGACGTGGAGAGCCTGAGGCACGTGGTCCCGGGTGTGCGTTTCGCGGTCGAGGCCTACGTCAACTTCGCGCGCCGGGCGCCCTGGCCGGAAGCCGTGTGTGCCTCGCTGACCGAGCTCTTCGCACCCGAGATCCATCGCCAGAGGCTGGCCGGCTGGCCGCAGCATTACCCCTGGATCGATCCGGCGGGGCTCGAGTATTTTCAGGTTCGCAGCCGCCGCGCCGCGCGCGACGTCGAGTTTGCGCTCGCAGCGACGCTCGAGCGTTTCACGACCCGCGCCGCCCAGGAGCGCGCACTCCAGGTACTGCAGCTGAAGCTCGATATCCTCTGGCAGATGAATGACGCCATGGCCTACGCCTACGGAGTGACGGCTTGAGCGAGCTCGCCGACACGGCGCGACCGGCGATCGCGCGGGGCCTGAAGCTGCAGTGGGAGCCCGCGCAGGAGGCGCATGTCCTGCTCTATCCGGAAGGGATGGTGCAGCTCAACGGCAGCGCCGGGGCGATCCTGTCGCGCTGCGATGGGGTGCGCACGGTGGCGCAGATCGTCGCCGACCTCGAGCAGTCCTACGGCGCCACGGGCCTCAAGGACGACATCACCGCATTCGTGACGCTGGCGCTCGAGAGACGCTGGCTGGAGTTGCGGGCATGAGCGTGGGGCCGCCGCTGTGGCTGCTGCTCGAGCTGACCTATCGCTGTCCGCTGCACTGCGTGTTCTGCTACAACCCGACCGAGCTCGCCAGGACCGGCGCGGAGCTCGCCACCGCGGACTGGATCCGGGTGCTGCGCGAGGCGCGCTCGCTCGGCTCGGTACAGCTCGGGCTCTCGGGCGGTGAGCCCTTGATGCGCGAGGATCTCGAGGCCCTCGTCGCGGAAGCGCATGCGCTCGGCTATTACATCAATCTGATCACCTCCGGTGTCGGCATGACGGAGGAGCGGATCGGAGCCCTCAAACGCGCCGGACTCGACCACATCCAGCTGTCGTTCCAGGACAGCACGCGCGAGATGAACGATTTCCTCTCCAGCACCCGCACCTTCGAGCTCAAGGCGCAGGTCGCGGCGCTGATCCGCAAGTACGACTATCCGATGGTGCTGAACGTCGTGCTGCATCGGCTCAACATCGATCACGTCGGGGAGATCCTCGAGATGGCCGAGCGGATGGGGGCGCAGTACGTGGAGCTCGCCAACACCCAGTACTACGGCTGGGCCTGGCTCAACCGCGCCCAGCTCCTGCCGAGCCGCGCCCAACTCACCCGTGCGGAAGAGGTGACGCAGCGCTTTCGCGAGCGCGTCGGGGGGAGGATGCAGGTGTACTTCGTGGTGCCGGATTACTTCGAGACGCGCCCCAAGGCGTGCATGAACGGCTTAGGTTCCGTCTTCCTTGCGATCGCGCCCGATGGCACGGCGCTCCCCTGTCACGCCGCGCGCATGCTGCCGGGACTGAATCTTCCCAACGTGCGTGAGCACGACGTGCGCGCCATCTGGTACCACTCGGCGGCTTTCAACCAGTTCCGCGGCGAGGCCTGGATGAAGGAGCCCTGCCGCCACTGTCCGGAGCGCTCGAAGGACCACGGCGGCTGCCGCTGCCAGGCCTACCTCCTCACCGGCGATGCGGCCAACGCCGACCCGGTTTGTGAGCTCTCGCCCCACCACGATCGGGTGGTCGCAGCGGTGGCCGAGGCCGAGCGACTCGCCGCTGCTCGTCCCGCGCCACTCATTTTCCGCGATCACCGCATTTCGATCGCAGTCGAAGCGGCGCACAGCGTGGCGCCGCGCCCCTCCTGAAGGCAGGCGGTCGATGGCCGTACGCCGGGTGCTGAAGATGGGCGAGCCGCTGTTGCGCGCCGTGGCGGCGCCCGTGGAGCATTTCAACGCGGAGCTGGCGTCGCTGATTGCAGACATGAATGACACCATGCGGAGCCTGAGCGGTGCCGGGATCGCCGCCCCGCAGATCGGTGTGAGCCTGCGCGTGGTGATCTTCGAGCTCAACGAGAATCCGCGCTACCCGCAGCTCGCTCCGGTGCCCTACACGGTGCTGGTCAACCCGCAGCTGACGGTGCTGGGTGAGGAGCAGGAGGAGGGCTGGGAAGGATGCCTCTCGGTGCCCGGCATGCGCGGCCTCGTGCCGCGCTACCGGCGGCTGCGCTACCAGGGCTTCGATGCCGCCGGCGTCGCCATCGACCGGACGGTGGAGGGCTTTCACGCGCGCGTGGTGCAGCACGAAGTCGACCATTTGGATGGCATACTCTTTCCACAGCGGGTGCGGGACCTGCGTAACTTCGGGTTCGAGGACGCACTCATCGGCCAGATGACGCCCATGCCGGACTGACAGCGCCATGCCGAATCGCAGCCGCAGCGCCAGCCGCCAGGAGATGCGTATGACTCACCGCGCAAGCGGTGCCTTCGATGTGAAGGTCACGCCGCAGAAGCCGGACACGCAGATTGCGAGGACTGCGAACCTCGGTCGGCTCACCATCGACAAGCAGTTTCACGGCGATCTCGAGGCGAGCGCCAAGGGCGAGATGCTCGCCATACAGACCGAGGTCAAGGGCTCGGCCGGCTACGTCGCGCTCGAGCGGGTGACCGGAAAGCTGCGCGGGCGCACCGGCAGCTTCGTACTGCAGCACAGCGCCACCATGACGCGCGGCTCAGCCGAGTCGACCATCGTGGTGGTGCCCGACTCGGGCACCGGGGAGCTCGCGGGCCTCGCCGGCACCATGCGTATCCAGGTGGCTGCCGACGGCAGCCACTCCTACCAGTTCGAGTTCACGATCGAGCCGCGGCCGGTCGACTGACGCGAACGTCGCGCTGCATGCGGATGGCGCTCTCGACCCCCTGGTAGTAGCCGGGAATCCGGCCGAGCTCGCGGTAACCGAGCGTTGCGTAGAAGGCGCGCGCTGCCTCGTTCTGGGCGCGCAGCTCGAGCTCGATCACGAAGGTTCCGGCGGTGAGCGCGGTCTCCTCGAGCCAGGTCACCAGGCGCCGTGCGATGCCGCGCCGCCGATGCAGCGGATCGACGGCGAGCAGATTGAGATGAGCGACTTCATCGGCGTAGCGCATGATGGCGAAGCCGGCGACGGTGCGGTCGCTGCGCGCCGTCAGCACGACGCTCTCGGGATGGCGAACGTACCAGGCGATGCGCGTCGGACCCCACGCCGGACGCAACCCCGACTCGATGAGCTCGTGCGACATCGCCGCGAGGCGCGCCGCATCGGCGACACGGGCGGGCTCGAGGCGGTAGTCCTGCACGGCGCGTGGCCTTCAGGCGAGCGAGTGAAATACCCGCTGCACGTCATCGTCCTGCTCCAGGCGGTCGATGAGCGTCAGCGCCTCGGTCGCCTGCGCCTCCGGCAGCTCGATCGGGCTCGTGCAGACGAACTCGTGCTCGGCCGAGAGCGGGGTCAGCCCGCGCGCCTCGAGTGCCTCCTGCAGCTTGCCGAAATCCGCGAACGCGCAGCGAATGACCAGCTGCGGCTCGCCCTTCTCGCCCGTGCTCTCGCCCATCTCCTCGAGGCCATGATCGATGAGGTAGAGCTCCAGGTCATCCTGGTCGATCCCCGCAGGGTCGAGCCGGAACACGCCCATTTTCCTGAAGAGAAAACTGACGCTGCCGGAGGTGGCGAGGTTGCCGCCGTTCTTGGTGATGACGTTGCGCACCGCGGCCACGGTGCGCGTGGGGTTATCGGTCGCGGTCTCGACCAGCAGCGCCACGCCGTGCGGCGCGTAGCCCTCGTAGAGCACCTCGTGGTAATTCGCCGCATCGCGCCCCGAGGCGCGCTTGATGGCCGCCTCGATACGATCCTTCGGCATGTTGACGGCGCGCGCGTTCTGAATGGTCCGGCGCAGCACCGGGTTGGAGCCGGGGTCGGCGCCGCCCGATTTGACCGCCATGGTGATGTCCTTCGCGATGCGGGCGAACTGCTTCGCCATGCGGTTCCACCGCGCGAACATCGTGTGCTTGCGGACTTCGAAGATGCGGCCCATGCGCCGCTATTGTAGCGCGACAAAAGCCGCGCCTTGGCCGGCGGGCTTAACGGCGGGTCGGACTAAGCGAGTTGTGCCTGCAGCGAGCGCATGCGGCGCCGCTGGCGGCTGAGCGCGCGCTCGATCTCGCGGAGTCTGCCGTGCAGGTCGAGGTGCTTTTCCTTGAGCCACTGCTCCTTGACGCGCGCCCAGTCGGCGATCGCGGCGAGGAACGCCTCATACTCATGCGCGATGCGCGCCCGCAGCTGCTCGATGTGGCCGTGCCCGGATGTCGGCAGCTTGGCAAGGCGC
>Ga0070733_10001233_pt1 | contig 19245 bp, 18 predicted proteins | sample Coa_R1_9_FD_66450 | JGI IMG/M metagenome (GOLD analysis project Ga0070733, IMG submission 66450) | Surface soil microbial communities from Centralia Pennsylvania, which are recovering from an underground coalmine fire - Coalmine... | ecosystem: Environmental > Terrestrial > Soil > Unclassified ... | reverse complement strand
TCCAGCACCTCCTTATGGACACAAAGTTCCCATGCTGGTCGGCGGAGCCGGCGCGGCGGAGTTTATCGAGCGTATGACTCCGTTCGGCATGCGGATGGAGTTCACGTCAGAGAAAGTCGGCGAGGCCGCGGCGACCAAGATGTGCCGCAGCATCGTGGTCAAGGGGATGGAGGCGTTGCTCACGGAGTGCGTGCTCGGAGCGAGCCGCTATGGCGCCGAAGAACGGGTGTTCCAGTCGCTGGGGGAGACCTTTCCTGGTCTGGACTGGGCTGAGATGGCGACGTACATGGTGGGCCGCGTCGTGGTGCATGGAGAACGGCGCGCGCGGGAAATGGAGGAAGTGGCGGAAACGCTGCGTTCGAGCGGGGTCGATCCGATTATGGCGGAGGCTACGGCGCGGCGGATGGACTGGAGCGCGCACCTGGGATTGAAGAAATTGTTCGGGGGTGAAGCTCCCGCGACGTATCGGGAGTTCGCCGAAGCCGTGGACATGCGTTAGCAGTCGCGTTCTTAACGGCCGCAAAAAAACGCGACTAAAGTCGCGTGTACCGGCTACAGCCTGGCGATCACGGCTTTCGTGAACTCGTCGGTTCCCGCCACGCCGCCAACATCCCGCGTCAGATGGAGCCCCTCCCTGTATACCGCCTCGATCGCTTTCTGTAACCGCACCGCGGCGTCTCGTTCTCCCAAATGCGCCAGCATCAGGCGCGCCGACTGCATCAACGCCGTGGGATTCGCCAGGCCCTTGCCCGCAATGTCCGGCGCGGATCCGTGTACGGCTTCGAACACCGCGCAGTTATCGCCGAGATTCGCGCCGGGCACGATGCCGAGCCCGCCTACCAGCCCCGCCGTCAGATCCGAAACGATGTCCCCATACAAGTTCGGCAGCACAAGCACATCGAACGTCTCCGGCCGCATGACCAGCTGCATGCAGGCGTTATCCACGATCAATTCGCCATACTCGATTTCCGGAAAACCGGCCGCCACTTCCCGGCAGCAGCGCAGAAAAAGGCCATCGGTCAGCTTCATGATGTTGGCCTTGTGGATCGCCACCACCTTCCGGCGGTCTTCCCGCACCGCGTACTCGAACGCGGCTTTCGCAATCCGCATTGAAGCGGTTTTGGTGATCACCTTCAGGCTTTCCATCACGCCGGAAGCCACTTCGTGCTCGATGCCCGAATACAGATCTTCAGTGTTTTCGCGGAAGATCACGAGGTCGATGGCGAGATCCGAAAAGCGGGTTTTCAGGCCCGGCAGCATGCGCACAGGCCGGAAATTCACAAAAAGATTCAGGCGCTTGCGGAGCGCTACATTGACGCTGGAGTGCCCGCTCGCGATGGGTGTGCCCACCGGGCCCTTCAAACCGACATTGGTTCGTGCAAGCGATTCAAAAACGGCTTCCGGAAGATATTGGCCGGTGGCTTTTTCGGCGCTAAGACCGGCATCGACGCGCTCCCATTCGACGGCTACTCCGGTCGCCTCCACCGCGCGGGCAGTCGCGTCGGCGACTTCGGGGCCGATGCCATCGCCCGGTATCAACGTGAGCTTGTGCGTCACGTACCGAGTATACGAAGCTGGTACAAGTGCCTTTCAGACTGCGCACGGGCAAGGGGAAGCTCAAGATCGAGCACAGCATTCTCGATAACCTGCGGCCGGTGCTGGACCGGCTGGTGCAGCGCGACGACATCCGTTCCATCATCCCCGGCGTGATCCGCCCGGTTCGCGACGCGAAAGGACCGGTTAAAATCCGCATCACTGTTCCCACGCAGAATGGCTGGAAAGCTATCGGGTTCGCAAATGGCGCCCGCCAGGAGCTTTTTGTCAGCACGGAGATGACTGAGGAGCAGTTGGACCGGGCTATCCAGGAAGCCATCGAAGCGAAGAGCTGAAGGCGACTGAAATCGCGTGTACCGTATTGTCACGCTGGTATACTGCTTGGGGGATTGAAGATGGCAGATCAGGATTTACAAGCGGAAATCGCGCGGCTGAAGGCCGAGAATGAAGCGCTGAAGCAGAAGCGAAGCAGCGCCGTATCGTTGAAGGTGAGCGAAAAGGGAGCCGTCTCGGTTTACGGCCTTGGCCGCTTCCCGGTGACGCTCTACCAGGAACAGTGGAAGAAACTGTTGGCGCTGTCCGACGAAATCAAAGCCTTCATCGAAGAGAACCACTCGAAGCTGAAAGTGAAGGAGTAGCACGCCGCAACGCACCTTGCTGTCGTGGAGCAGCGGAAAGGACAGCGCATGGGCGCTTCACCTGCTCCGGCAGGATCCGGATATTCAAGTTACCGCGCTGCTCACCACTTTCAACGCCGGGGCAGGCCGGGTAGCCATGCACGCCGTCCGCAGAGAGTTGGTGGAAGCCCAGGCGCAACGCGTGGGTTTACCGATGTGGCCCGTCGATCTGCCGTGGCCCTGCGCTAACACAGTCTACGAGAGTCTCATGGAGGACGCGTGCCGGCGCGCGGTGGGGGAGGGAATCACCGCCGTTGCATTCGGGGATCTGTTTCTGCAGGATATCCGCGATTACCGCGAACGGCAGTTGGCAGGAACGGGGCTCAGCCCGATCTTCCCGGTCTGGCAGATCCCCACCGGTGAACTCGCGCGGGAATTGATTCGCGCGGGTGTGAAAGCCAAGGTCACCTGCATCGATCCCGCGAAGCTCGACGCCTCATTTGCCGGCCGGGAGTACGATGACGCCTTTCTGGACAGTCTCCCTCCGGGGATCGATCCATGCGGGGAGAACGGAGAGTTCCATACGTTTGTTTATGCCGCACCGGTATTCTCCAGCGCGATACCGGTCAAGACCGGGGCAAGAGTGGAACGCGACGGTTTCGTATTCGCCGATGTCGTGCCCGTATAGCGCGGCTTGCTCGTATATGGAATAATCAGAACATCCCCCCACAACGATCCATTCCGGATATCGATGATTTCGAACAGAAGATTACTCGTGAGGCTTAAACCGTGAGGCTTAAACACCGTGAGGTGTAAACATGGGTAAGCGGTTTCGCGGCCCGAATTATCCGTCAGTCCCGCCAAACCGGACTTACGTTCCGACCAGGAGCGCGCAGAAGCCGCCGTTTTACCCGGAGATCGAGGCTGCCAGCCAATGGCCGCCGGACTCCGAGCAGTGGCACGCCTTTGCGCGGGATGTGGTGCATATGCCGGAGGCGATGATCCCGGCTATTCAGGAGGCGGTCCGGCAGCAGAAGTGGAAGATCGCACCGAACCCGTTGGCAGCCATCCGGACAGCCACCCACCAGGAAGCGAAGCGCATGGGTCTGACGTAGTTGATTCGGCCGGGGGACGCGCTGCGATAGCCGGGCCTCTTCGAGGTGCAGAAATAACGCGCCTTTCGCCGCATGTCCTCGCCGTACCCCGGTCCTGGAGATCGGTTTTCAAGGCTGCAGGCAGCGTAAACGCAGACGCAACGTCTCGTAGGCTCGGAACATCAGCGCCTTGACCGCCGAGGGAGAGCACCTCAGGACGCGCGCGATCTGCGCGTAATCCATTTCGTCGTACTTGTGCATGATCACGGCGGCGCGTTGCTTCGGGGGCAGCGCCCGAATGGCATTGCGGATCTGGCGCAGAGCCACTTCGCGCACCAGACGGTCCTCCACCAGCGGCGCGCGATCCGGCGCCTCCCGGCGCACCTGAACGGCGTCGTGCACGTCCAGGGCGATCTGGTTTTGAGCCCGCTTCTCGTCCCGAAAATGGTTCAGCGCAACGTTGGTCGCGATGCGATACAACCACGTGGAGAATTTTGCCGTCGGTTCATAGGTCTGGCGTGAACGGTAGATCCGAATGAAGACGTCCTGGGCGAGGTCCTCCGCCGCGGCCCTGTTCACCGCCATGCGGGACAGATAATTGACAACCAGGTTGCGGTTTCGGTTTAGCAGTTCACCGAAGCTCGAGGCATCGTTCCGCTGCACCCGGATCATCAGTTGAGTATCCAAATCGATGGCTGGAGTCATCCTGTAGTACTTGATTCCGCCGCCGAAAATAGTTCCGCAAATTCGCGGACACCCTAATCGCCGAATGCCTCTTTGAGGCGGCGCCATGTGACGGGGAGTTCTTCGGGAAGCACGCGCGTCCGGCCGATCGTTGTCATGAAGTTGGCATCCCCTGTCCAGCGCGGCAGCACGTGCATGTGAATGTGACCGGCGATCCCCGCGCCTGCGCTTTCACCGATGTTCATGCCGAGATTCAACCCGTCAGGGCGGTAGACTGCGCGGATATGACGTTCGGATCGGCGCGTCAGCGCCATTAATTCCGCCGCCACCGCCTCATCCAGTCCGCCAAGATCGGGAACATGGCGGTAGGGCACTACCATGAGATGGCCCGACGTGTAGGGAAAGCGGTTCAGAACCACGAAATTGTGGTCGCCGCGGTACACGATCAGATATTCCTCGTCCCGATTCGCGGCCGCGGCCGCCATGGTACAGAATATGCAGGCTTCCGGATTTACGGGGGCTGTCAGATATTGATAGCGCCACGGGCTCCAGATATAGTCCAACGTGTTAAGCCGTGGGGGCTTCCGATGGGCCGGTTTCCGTTCCGGCCGGTTTGGGGCCGACGTTCACTACGTCTTTCAGCTCCTTGCTGGGTTTGAAATAAGGAATCTTCTTGGCGGGAACTTCCACGCGCGTGCCGGTTTTCGGATTTCGCCCTACGCGGGATTGGCGCTGGCGGGTGCGGAAGCTGCCAAAACCGCGAATCTCGATCTTATCGCCCCCGCGAAGAGAGCGCACGATACTGTCGAAGATCGCCTCCACAATGACTTCGGACTCTTTCCGCGTCATTTCAACCACTCGCGAAACCTCTTCGATCAGATCGGCTTTAGTCATCTTCCACCTTTCCAGATTTTGCCAAACAGCACAGGATGAAGCAATTAGGGGAAATTAGAATATCGCCCGAAAGCCGCCAAATTGCAAGTCCCGAGAGTCCCGATTCGTCAACGAACACCCGCTCGTCAACGCGGACCGCGCCGTGGCAGGTAGTCTTCGAGGCTCGCGCTGGCCGCTGACGCGCGTTTCTGGTACTCATCGAGCCGCTCCCTCTCCCCGGCGTCCGCAAACGCTTTCAGGCTCAGTCCTATTTTTCGCTCCGCCTCATTCATCTTGATGATTTTAAACTCCATTTCCTGCCCGGGAGCCAGCGGAGCAGGGTCGGATTTCCTGCCTGACCAGCCCGGCACTTCAGAGAAATGGCAAAGCCCCTCGACCCCTTCAGAGATCTCCACAAACGCACCGAAGCCAGCCAGCCGCAGGACCTTGCCCCGAACTGTATCGTTCACATGATGCTGTTGAAAGAATGTCTCCCAGGCGTCCGGCTGCAACTGCTTGACGCCCAATGAAAGACGCTTGTGATTGGCGTCGATCGCCAGGATCACCGCCTGCACCATGGAACCTTTGCGGAGAACCTCGCTCGGGTGCTTCACGCGTTTGATCCACGATAGATCGGAAATGTGTACCAACCCGTCGATGCCTTCTTCGATCTCAATGAAAGCGCCGAATTCGGTCATGTTCCTGACGCGGCCTTCGACGACGGAACCGACGCTGTAGCGTTGTTCAACCGTAGTCCAGGGATTCGGTTCCAACTGTTTGAGGCCAAGGGAAATACGCCGGTCCCTGGTATTCACTTCAAGAACCACGGTCTCGACCTGGTCGCCGGGGTGGACCACTTTCGACGGATGCTTCATCCGTCTCGACCATGTCATCTCGCTGATATGGATCAGGCCTTCGACGCCGCTCTCGATTTCAATAAAAGCGCCGTAGTCGGTCACACTGACGACCCGTCCGACGACCCTCGTGTTGACCGGGAAGCGCTCGACGACCCCCTCCCAGGGATCGGGCATCAGCTGTTTCATCCCCAAAGACACGCGCTCGCTGGCGGGGTCGTACTTGAGCACCTGGACCGAGATTTCGTCGCCCAGGTGCAGCACTTCGGCTGGGTGAGTGACACGGCCATAAGAAATGTCGGTGACGTGAAGCAGGCCGTCGATGCCGCCGAGATCGATAAAAGCGCCGTATTCCGTCAGATTCTTGACCGTGCCGGTGAGCACGGCGCCAACATGGAGCGATTCGAGCGTCACGCTCTTGCGGGCTTCGACCTCTTCGAGCACGGCCAATTTGCGCGAAACGACGGCGTTGCCGCGCTTGCGGTTCAGCTTTACAACCTTGACCGGTATGTTCTGCCCCGTAAACTGGTCGAGGTTCCGCATCGGCCGCACGTCGACCTGCGAACCGGGCATGAACGCACGCACGCCGACGTCGACGGAAAGCCCTCCCTTCACGCGGCCGAGAACCAGACCCGAAATAGTGAGCTGCTGCTGCAACGCGTTTTCGAGGTTGTCCCAGACTTTGAGGCGCGCCGCTTTCTCGTGGGAAAGTACTACGTAGCCTTCCGAGGTATGGCCACTCTCGAACATCACGTCGACCACGTCGCCGGGCCGAATGGTCAGGGCTCCCTGCGCGTCCAGGAACTGCGCCAGGGGCGCCACGCCGTCCGATTTGGAGCCGACGTCGATGAAGACATCGGCACCGGAAATTTTCAGGATGCGGCCTTCCAGAACCTCATGGCGCGAAGGCGGCGCGAGATGGCTGTAATCTTCGAGGAGGTGCTGGTATTCCTCGGGATCTACCGTCGCGACAGGCGGTTCCGGCTGTACGGGCTGTCTCAACGCTCCGGCCGTATCATTCTCTGCCACTGGTCAAGGCTCCCGGGCTCTCTGCAGTCCGCGCTGTCGATGCACAGCACCGGATAATACAGGATTCTATCAACTATAGAGAGGCCGCGGCGAGCTTGTCAAACGGCGCGGAGCGCAGTTCCGAGTGCGGTGAAAACGCCACGGAACGCAAGCCACCGGGACAACACGGCAGATCGCCCAGCCCGCTGAAACCCCGTTACGTTCGATCCCGGCCATTTGAAAAATCTATTTGCTTTTGATTTCCCGATGACACTACCATGACACATCAGCTTTGGAATTGAGTTTTTTTCGATTAAGAGCTGAGCCTGGCAATCCAGGTCCCCAACGATTCCGAACGCCCGCCGAACCGAATTACTGGCGCGGCTCGGAGAGGTCTTCGTCGACCTTATTCGTACTGCGCACCAGTGACCGGCTTCGATGGGACTCGGACCTGCTGATTGAATCGCCAATAAAGAAGTAAGCGCAGTTCATTAGCAAAACGAAGGGGATCACTAAATGTTTCGACCATCGGCGGGGGACGCCGCACGTGCGTCCATTCTTCTGGCTGCCTGTATAACGCTGGCAGCCCAAACGACACCTTCGAGCGGCATTTCCGGCTCCGTAACGGACACGTCGGGAGGAGCCGTATCCGGCGCCAAAGTAACTGCGATCGATCAGAAAACCGCCGCCGAACAGAGCACTCTGGCCGACGCGGCCGGGCAGTTCGTATTGGGTGCGCTGCCCGACGGCACTTACACGATCAAGGCGGAGTTTCCAGGTTTCACGCCATACGAAAAGAAGGACATCGTAAGCCCGGCGACGCTTCAGATTGCGATCTCGCCAAGCGCCAACGCGACCTCTCTCGATGTCAACGAAAAGCTGGATCCATTTGAAGTCGTTCCGTCCGCGCCCACTAATACCGTGTTCGGGCTCGACGCGCCGCTCGCGGAGATTCCGCGTTCGATATCGGTGGTGCCGGCGGAGATGCTGGCGCGCTACGACATCAAGACAGTCAACGATCTGGTGGCGGCTTCGCCCGGGAGCTTTACCGGCAGCTACTTCGGTATCCCCGGCGCTTTGTTTATCCGCGGCGAAGCCGGCGATAACTTCTATCGCGGATTCAGGCGGGTGGAGAACCGGGGCAACTATATGACCCCGGTCGGGGACGCGGAGGAACTCGAGATCGTGAAAGGCCCCCCGTCGCCCATATACGGAGGCGGCAAAGTGGGCGGATATCTCAACTACACGCCCAAGTCGGCGCGCAGTACTACCGCGAAATGGCTCGAACATCCCACGGGAAAAATCTCGCTGACATACGGCAGTTACGACCAGAAAATCGGTTCGGTGGAGTTCGGCAGCCCGTTCAAGATCGGGAAGTACCGCGGAGGCTTCTATACCTTCTTCAGCGCACAGGATTCGAAGAGCTTTTACAAAGGCATTTCGACACGAGACAAACTGGGCCAGATCGCATTCGACATGGAATTGCCGCACAAATGGCGTATGGAAGCGGGTATGCAGGGGTTCGCGGGATCGCTCCCACAGAACATCGGATGGAACCGCGTCACGCAGCTTCTGGTGGACAAAGGCGAATACCTTGCCGGAACACCCGCAATCAACCTCGCCGGAGGAGACTACAGCCTGAATCCGAAGAATTTTCAGGCGGGCGAACTGCTTAACTTTGCGTTTTCGCCGAATTATGCACCCATTTTTCTCAGTTCGCCTCAGGCGGCGCTTTTCGCGCTCGATCCCGCGACCATCCATCTGGTTCACCTGAATAACAATCAAATCTTCATCGACTCGCCCGACTTTAACAGCGCCCTGACCTACACGGGGTATTTCGATCTGATCCGGGACTTCAGAGAAGGAGTCACCTTTAAGAACCAGACCTTCTATGACGCCTTGAGCTCTCAGAAGTTCAGTACTTATGGGTTCGCAGCCGATTATCATCCCGGCGTCATCGAGAATAAGACCTCCGTGGATTATGCGTTCAGATTTTCCAAATGGCTGAATGTACAAACCACCAGCGGGTTCTCCTACCGCTATTCTCACGTGTGGGCGGGTGAAGAACGGACCCTTTACCAGGTCATCGACCGGCGCGATATTTCCATAGGGGCGCAGCCAAACGACCGGTTCGCCAGCGAGTTCTCGACGAACGGCGTCTGGGGTTTCAACTATCTTCAAATGGGCAACTATGGCGACAGCGGCCTGTTCGGCCTGGCCAGGGTAACTCTGTTCGACAGGCTGACCGTGCTGCAGGGAGTTCGCTACGACTACTACACGCCGAACTTTCTCGGCCAGGACAACGGCGAGGGCCTGACGCGGGCGAAGGACAGCGGTGGGGCGACGACATTCAACACGAGCCTCAGCTACCGGCTGCCCTTCCACATCAGCCCGTACGCGACTGCTTCCACGGCCCGTTTCCTCGATCTGGGGCAGGGAGGGGAAATCGACTATTCGGAAGTTCAGACTCATACATGGATTCAGCCCTCCAGCCTGTATGAAGCCGGCGCCAAGATCAGCGCCCGCGACAACAAGCTGTATGGATCCATCGCTTTCTTCCGCCAGAAGCATTCCTCCTACAACTCCAACGATGGGGCCATCGACTACTTCCGCACTAAAGGCGTCGAAGCCGAAGTGCGGGCCGCCATCAGCAGAAAATTCAGTCTTACCGGCGCCTACACGTGGCAGGATCCGCAGCAGCTGAACGTTCCGTTTCTTCTGGGGATTCCGCCGTCGGCGCTGGGGTTAACGCCGCAGGAGGCTTATGGCGGGCGGTTTATCGGCCTTGCCAGCCTTCTGGGAATCAAATCGCCGGTCAGAGTCGCCGGGCAGCCCCCGGTCGTCGTCAGCGTTTTTGGAACCTACACTCCCAAGCCGAGTGTTGGAGTGACCCTCGGCACCACGTGGGTGCAGAAAGTACAGGCGGGTTACGTTGCGCCGGTGATTCTGCCGTCTTATGCGGTCTGGCGCGGCTCGGTGTTCTATGCTTTCAAGAACTACACGGCAACGCTGGCGGTCAACAATTTGGGAGATTCGCATTATTTTACGTCGCAATTTCTGTTCTGGGACGTATTTGTAAAACCGAGTGAGCTGCGGACTCTGAGCCTTACGGTATCCTACAAATTCTGAAAATGCGAAATTCTGAAAATGCGAATTAACGACCCCGTTGTAATTGCTGAACTGATGAAGTGCCACGAAGTCTATGAGAAAGCCCTCATAGCCAACGACACAGGCGTGCTCGACGCGTTCTTTTGGGATTCTCCGCACGCGGTGCGTTTCGGAGTGATGGAGAATCTCCACGGCGCCGATGAGATACGGGCGTTCCGCCGCGGGCGCCCCAAAATCAACCTCGACCGCGAGATCCGGAGGCTTGACATCATGTCCTTTGGAGACTCGGCGGGAATCGTGAACCTGGAGTACATGCGGCCCTGGAACGGCGTCGAGCAACATGGCCGGCAGACCCAGTTCTGGTTCCGGTTTGAGGAGGGGTGGAAGATCGTATCCGCTCATGTGTCCCTGCCTCTCGAGCAGGCGCGTCAAGGCTCGGCCGACGCCGGGTACCTCAAAGCGGCTTCCGACGAAATCGGGCTGAAGATTGCCCCCGAGTACTATGCCGATGTGAATGGAGATCTGAACCGGCTGGCTGGTGTCGCCGGGTTCCTGATGCAGTTTCCGCTCCCTCAGGATGTCGAACCGGCGCCGGTATTTCACCCATGAGCCTCGAATGTGGAGATGGAGGAGTGGCGGGGATATCCGCAGCCATCCGGTCGGGTGCCGTCACCGCGCTCGAAGTCGCCGAGGAGGCGCTCGATCGGATAAGAACCACGGACGGAGAGATCAACTGCTTCACTGCAGTGCTGGCCGGCCGGGCGCGTGCAGAGGCCGCGGAAGTCGACCGGAAGATCTCTAACGGCGAGGACCCAGGCATCCTGGCCGGAGTTCCCTTCGCGGCCAAGAATCTGTTCGATATCCGGGGTATTCCGACTCTGGCCGGCTCCATCCTGCGCGCCCACGCGCCGCCGGCCGAGCGGGATGCAGCCGCGATTGCGGCGCTGAGCAAAGCCGGAGCCGTGCTGGTGGGGGCACTCAACATGGATGAATTCGCCTATGGATTCACCACCGAGAACAGTCACTACGGCGCGACCCATAATCCGCACGACTTGACGCGCGTGGCGGGAGGATCGTCCGGCGGCTCCGCGGCAGCCGTCGCGGCCGGAATGCTTCCGCTGACCCTGGGCTCCGACACGAATGGCTCGATCCGGGTGCCGGCGTCGTTCTGCGGTGTCTTCGGCCTGAAACCGACGTACGGCCGGATCTCGCGCAGAGGCGCGTTTCTTTTCGCGAGCAGCCTCGATCACGTGGGTCCGTTCGCGCGGTCGGCGGAGGATCTTGCCGCGGTTTACGACGTGCTGCAGGGTCCCGATCCGGAAGACCCGGTATGCACCAGCAGGCCTGCGGAGCCTTGCCTGCCGCTGTTGCGCACGGGTGTCGACGGTTTGCGGATCGCCGCGGCGGGTGGGTTTTTCGCCGATCCCGGAGCGATTCAGGCTAATGAGGCCGTCGCGGCGGTGGCACGGGCGCTCAAGACGGAACAGGTGATCGAGCTTCCGGAGGTGGCTCGCGCGCGAGTCGCCGCCTACGTGATCACGGCTTCGGAAGGCGGTCTTCATCACCTCCCGGCCTTGCGCGCGCAAGCTGACAAGTACGATCCCAATACCCGCAGCCGCTTCCTGGCGGGAACCCTGGTCCCGGCCGCCTGGGTCAATTTCGCCCAACGATTTCGCAGTTGGTATCGCGAGCAGATGCGCGAGGTGTTCCAGCAGGTTGACGTGATTCTCGCGCCGGCGACGCCTTGTCCGGCGATCGGGATCGGACAGAGCACGATCACCGTAAACGGCGTGGAAGTGCCCGCGCGGGCCAATATCGGCGTCTTCACCCAGCCCATCTCGTTCGTTGGGCTTCCTGTTGTTACGGTACCGGTGCATTCCCCCGGCAGGCTTCCCATCGGTGTTCAACTGATCGGTGCGCCGTATCAGGAGTCGAAGCTGCTGCGCGTGGCTTGGGAATTGCAAACCGCGGGCGTGGTCTCGGCGCCCATCGCGGAACTGGCCGGGTCTCTCAGATGATGATGGCTTCGCGGCGCGACGTGCTCGCCGGTCTCGCCGCCGTTGCCCTGCCGCGCGGTTCGAGTCCATTGACGATGGGGTTCCTTTACAACGGACCAAAGAACGATCTCGGATACAACCAATCCCACGCGGAAGGCAGGCAGGCGCTCCGTTCCCTCTCGTGGGTGAAGACAGTCGAGGAAGCGAGCATACCGGAGACCGTCGCCGCGGAAGAGTCCATGCGCGACATGATCTTTCAGGATGGCGCCTCCGTCATCTTCGCTACTTCATTCGGCTACTACGATCCCTTCATGGTCGACATGGCGCGCGAGAACCCCCGGGTTCAGTTCTTCCACTGCGGCGGTTTTTATCAGGAAGGAAAGCACCCGAAGAATATCGGCATCTACTTCGGATTCATCGACGAAGTGGAATACCTTTCCGGGATGCTGGCCGGCCTTTCGACCCGCACCAATAAGATCGGGTTCATCGCCGCCAAGCCGATCCCGCAGGTGCTGCGCAACATCAACAGCTTTACTTTGGGCGCACGCAGCGTGAATCCCAGGGCGACCACCAAGGTTGTATTCACGGGAGACTGGGTGCTTCCCGTGCGGGAAGCGGAGGCATCGAGCGCCCTGGCCGATCAGGGGATCGACGTGCTCACGGGGCATACGGGCTCGCCGCGCGTGATCGTGCAGATGGCGGAAAGGCGCGGCATTTTCGGATGCGGTTACCAGTTCAACCAGTCCTCGATGGCGCCCCACGGATTTCTCACAGGGGCGGAATGGGCGTGGGGCACGGTGTATCTACGCATCGCGGAGATGATTTACGCAGGGAAGTCGGTTATGGATGGAAGTATCCCCCGGCGCCTGACGGGAACGCTCAAAGACGAATTCTGCAGGCTGTCTCCCTTCGGGCCTTCAGTCACCCAATCGTCGCGCAACCGGCTGGCGGCGGCGAAGGCGGCCATTCTCAACGGTTCGCTCGAAATCTATCGCGGACCCATGCGCGATAACGAAGGCCGGATCGCCATTCCGGCGGGCAAAGTTCTCAAGATCGAAGACGTGGAACTGGACCGGATGGACTGGCTCGTCGAGGGCGTCGTGGGGAAAGCAAGAGGATGACGCGAGCGGAAACGGTCATCGTCCCCCTGGGCGCCATGCTCGCGGGTATGATCGTTTTTGGCGCCTTCTGCGCCGCGCTGGGTGTCAATCCGCTGCTCGTCTATGCTTCCATCTGGAAGGCCGGCTTCGGCAGCTGGTACTCCTGGCAAAACACGCTTGTACGGGCTTCGCCGTTGCTGCTTTGCGGACTCTGCACCGCGATCCCCGCGGGCGCGGGCATTATCGTCATCGGCAACGAGGGCGCGGTAGTGGTTGGAGGGCTGGGCGCCATTGCGAGCGGACTGGCAACCCTTTCTCTCCCTCCTTTCCTGTCATTGACGACGATGTTTCTGTCGGCGGCCGTTTGCGGCGGTCTCTGGATTGCGTTCAGCGTCGCGCTCCAGCACTATCGCGGGGTAAGCGCGGTCATCAGCGGCCTGTTGCTGAACTACCTCGCCATCGCGCTCATGAACCAATTGATCGAGGGCCCCTTGCGCGATCCCTCCAGCCTGGACAACCCGGCTTCGTATCCGTTGACTCCCGACCACCGTCTTTCTTACTTCAGCGGTACTCACGTTCATCACGGTTTGACCTTCGGACTTGTCGCCTGCGTGCTCGCGTGGTTCCTAGTGGAACGTACGACTTTCGGTTTTGCATTGAAAATCTGCGGGGGCAATGTGCGGGCGGCGCGGCTCTCGGGCCTGCCCGTCGGGCGGCTGGTAGTTATCGCGGGGTTTCTGGGCGGCGCATGCGCCGGGGTTGCGGGAATGGTGGAAGTAGCGGCCGTGCATGGGCGCGCGAATGAATCCCTCAACGCGGGCTACGGATATGTCGGGATTCTGGTGGCTTTTCTGGCGCGCCAGAGCGCGTTCGGCGTGGTTCTGATATCCCTGCTGGTAGGAGGCCTGCTTGCAAGCGGCGGTATGCTGCAGCGGGCGCACGGCCTGCCCGACGCCACGATCGCGGTCCTGCAGGGCATTCTCTTTCTGTTCATTCTTCTCAGCGACACCGTCTACGGGCGGTTCAAACTGCCGTGGGCGCAATCCCACGAGGCGAAACCCGATGCAGCTGCAGCCTGAAGGATTGGGTGCCTGGGGCATTGCGGTGGCGCTCGCCGGCGGAGCCATGCGCGGCAGCATTCCCTATATGTTCGTGAGCCTCGGAGAATGCCTCACCGAAAAGAGCGGAAAAATCAACCTCGGTATGGAGGGCGTTCTTTTGATGGGCGCGGTGACCGCGTTCGGCGTGTCCGACCTGACCGGGTCACCATGGCTCGGCGTGCTGGCCGCCGCGGCCGTCGGCCTCGTGCTCGGGGCGATTCACGCCTGGCTCACGCAGCAACCCGCCGTGAACGACGTCGCCGCCGGCATCGCCATGATTATCTTCGGCAGCGGCCTTGCGTTCTTCTTCGGGAAGCGGTTTGTGGCTCCCATGGCACCCCAGTTGCCACTCGTGGCGCTGGGCGAATGGAGCCGGGTGGGCGCCATTCAGTCCGCGCTGCGCATCAGTCCGCTTTTCTTTATAGGGATAGCCGTGGCGTTCCTTCTCAATTGGGTATTTACCCGAACGAGCTGTGGATTGAAGGTCCGGGCGGCGGGCGACGATCCACAAGCGGCGCGCGCCCTTGGCATCGACGTAAACGGGGTACGCTTCATTGCGATCGCGATGGGCGGCGCGCTGGCAGCGGTCGGCGGGGCGCACCTGACCCTCTATTTTCCGGGCATCTGGTCAGAGGGAATCTCCGGAGGCCAGGGCTTGATGGCGGTGGCGCTGGTGATCTTTGCCAGGTGGAGCCCGCGCCGCTGTCTCGCGGCGGCACTGCTTTTTGGCGGCGCGCAGGCGCTCGGACCCTCGTTGCAATCGTTGGGCATCACTGGTTACTACTACCTGTTTAACGCCTCGCCTTATCTGCTGACACTGGCAGTCATGGTCGCGACCTGCACACCCAGCCGCCGGCTCGCCGGAATGCCCGGGGCTCTGGGGAAGAAATGACCGGCACGAAGCCCGCCCCTCCTCATCTGGCGGCGCGCGGCATCTCGAAGCATTTCGGGTCTCTCAAGGCGCTCGACGACGTTTCCATTGAAATTGTGCCCGGCGCATTCCATGCGCTGCTCGGCGAGAACGGCGCGGGCAAGAGCACCATCGTGAAATGCCTGATGGGCTTCCATCGCGCGGACGCGGGGGAGATGTCGATTGACGGCAGGCACATCGTCATCGATTCTCCGCGCCAAGCCCGCTCCCACGGACTCGGGATGGTGTTCCAGCATTTCACGCTGATTCCCTCGATGACAGTGGCGGAGAACCTGGTTCTTGCGCGCCCCGGACTCCCGCTGGTCATTGACTGGAAAGCCGAGAAGAAAGAGCTGCGGGCATTTCTCGAACAAGCTCCTTTCAAGGTGGACCTCGAGGCGCGCGTGGACACGCTCGCCGCCGGCCAGAAGCAAAAGGTCGAGATTCTGAAGGAGCTCTATCTTCAAACGCGATTGCTGATTCTTGACGAGCCGACTTCCGTTCTGACGCGGAACGAAGCCGACGAAGTCCTGGGCTACGCGCGCCGGCTGGTGGACAGGAAAGAACTGAGCGTCCTGCTGATTACTCACAAGTTTCGCGAAGTCATCGAGTATTGCGATGAGGTGACCGTGCTTCGGCGTGGCCGTCTCGCGGGCGCCGGAAGCACCGCGAGTCTCAGCGCATCCCGGATGGCCGAGATGATGATGGGCGAGCCCCGCGTCCAAAAAGATGTCAACCGGTCCGGCGCAAGTTCCGCGCGGCCCGTTCTGCGGATCGAAGATTTACGCGCGCGAGGCGATAACGGTCTCGAAGTTCTGCATGGCGTCAACCTGACGGTGCGCGGCGGAGAGATCGTGGGTATCGCCGGCGTGTCCGGCAATGGGCAGAAGGAACTGGTCGAGGTGATCGCGGGCCAGCGCTCCGCGTTGTCCGGCCGGATCACCGTGAATGGAGAGAATCATCTTCCGACGCGGGCGCTGTTGCGGCGGCACGGCTTCTTTACTCTTCCGGAAGAACCCCTTCGGAACGCAGCCGTCCCGTGGATGAGCGTGGCGGAGAATATGGTCTTCGGAGTGTTCGACCAGAAACCCTTTCAACGCTCCGGATTCCTACTCGACCGCGCCGCGATGGATCGCCTGGCGCGGGAACTGATCGCCCGCTTTTCGGTGCGGCCGCCATCACCCAATTTGCCAATGGGAAATCTTTCCGGGGGCAACGTGCAACGGGCGATTCTGGCGCGTGAGCTTTCCGGTGAGGTGCGAGTTCTGGTGGCCGCCAACCCGTGCTTCGGACTGGACTTCAAAGCGGTCGATTTTATTCACGACCTCCTGCTGGAAACACGGAACAAGGGCGCGGCCGTCCTCCTTGTGAGCGAGGATCTGGATGAATTGCTCACACTGTCGGACCGCATCTTCGTGATGACCGGGGGGACGGTGGCGCATGAAACGACCCCCGCCGAAGCCGATCTTACGATGATCGGCCGTCAGATGGCCGGTCATCATTGAGGCTTTGCTCAATATTGAAAGCTTTCCCTCAAACTTGAAAGCGTTCCCTCAATCGGCGGACTGGACCTGCGGGCGCGGCGCGATTTGCCGCATGATTTCGAGCACCATGGCAGGATAGTCCGTACCTTGGTTATAGGCGGCCAGTTTGCCGCCGATATCCTTGCCGCGATACGCCCGTCCGTGAGCCAGGCTGGAAGCCACCGTGTGGATGGCTTCTCCGATGGTGTTGAACCGCAGCCATCTCGGACAGCAAGACGCAGGTGCACGGACGCTGCTCAAAATGCCTTCAGACTTGGTGCTGCATTCGTTACGAGATTCGTTTGGAACGCGGCTCGGAGAGCCCGGGGCGGATGCGTTCACTGCCTTCGTCTCCGGCCAGTGAACTCATCGATATCCTCAGAGTGAACGTCAAGCACTCGCGAGTCCGCCACCCACCACTGAGGCCTTGGGAGCTCTCCAGCGCGACGCCAGTTCCCATAGTTCCGATAGGTAGTTTGCAATGATGCCGGCAAATAATTCCAGGAAAAAAGCCTATCAACGCCCTATCAGGATGTCTGCCAAAAACTCGCTCATGCGCTCTCCCGTCTCTCTGGTATCCCGCCCCGAGAGATTTGACGTAACGCCCGCTGATAACCACGGGCCGGGGGCTTACTCGAAAGGGATGTCCACTTCGGCGAAGCTGCCGGGTGTTGCCGCGTTAACCGCCGCCACCACCCGATCAACGTAACGGCGCAAGGTCGGCCATTGCTGATTGCCGATCACCACGAAGGCGATTTTGCGGCCCCTCAGATTTTGCTGGTAACGAATGTTTTGGCAAATATATCGTTGACTCAGCAACGGGCGGTGGCGTATGATTGGGTACGCCCCGGAGGTCGTTTCGCGGATGAGCATTATTCAGGTCAACCATATTCGATCCAATTGCAAAGGGAGATTTTCTGCTCTTATTGATCTTTCGGATGTTAAGGTCGGTACATCAGACGAGGATAAAGAGAATTATTTTCTTACCAGATCACTGGCAGCGTTTTCCGTCGCGGCCATCGCTAAGGTTGACGATACCGTCGCCTCTCAGTCGGTCGTAGATGAGTTCCAAGACGATGGGATAGACGCCTTCCTATATGACCGCGATGAGCATGTGTGCTACCTAGTTCAGTCAAAGTGGACAAAGAACGGAAATGGCAGTATCGATGTCGGTTCGGTGCTCAAATTCGTTCAAGGCGTAAACCATCTTCTTGAGGGGAAAATCGACCAACTGGGGCCAAAACTGCAAAAAAAGACGCAGGACATTCAAGATGTCTTAGCCGACTCTCAGGCAACATTTGTTCTGGTGATCACGTACACCGGCAAGGCTCCCGTTTCTGTTGAAGCTCAAAAACCGCTTGATCAACTGTTAGATGAATTGAACGACGATGCGGATTTGGTGTCCCTTCAGGTATTGAAACAAAAAGAACTTCACGATGTAGTTGAACAGAGGGCGCTCGGAGAGTCCGTCGATTTAACAATAATGCTCCACGAGTACGGAATCGTGCGTGAACCATTCAAGGCTTATTACGGGCAAATTGACGTATCGGACATTGTTGCTTGGGGTAAGTTTGGAAATCACCTATACCACAAGAACATTCGTGGTTTTAAGGGTAGTACCGACGTTAATGATGCAATCGTGGCTACGGTAAAGGATGCGCCCGATAACTTCCTCTATTTCAATAACGGAATTACGCTTCTATGCTCTGAGCTTGACAAAAAGCCTCTCGGCGGAAAATCAAGAAGTAGCGGCGTATTTGAGTGTACAGGCGCTAGTGTGGTCAATGGCGCGCAGACCGTGGGTAGTATCATTTCGGCGTTGTCAGCACCTGCTGTCGCCAGCACTGCACGGGTTATGTTGAGGCTCATTTCTCTTGAGGGCTGCCCACCTGATTTTGGATTCGATGTAACGCGGGCGACGAATACGCAGAACAGGATTGAGAAGCGTGATTTCGCTGCTTTGGACCCGGAGCAAGCCAGATTGAGAAGCGAGATGCTCCTTTCATTAAACAAGGAGTATGTGTTTAGAACTGGAGATCACCCGCCACCTCCAGACAAGGGCTGTACTCTTGATGAGGCTACAGTGGCTCTTGCTTGCGCTAATCCTGATATAAATCACTGCATGACGGCAAAACGGGAAATCAGTAAGTTGTACCAAAATGTAGATGGGCCACCGTATACAATCCTATTCAACTCTTCAGTTTCTGCTTTGAAGTTGTGGCGGTCTGTTGAAGTATTGCGGCGGGTTGATTTGCGCCTCAAATATGACCAATCACAGACTGAGGGCAAGGAGAGGCTTATTGCGATACATGGGAACAGGCTGGTTCTCTATCTTGTCTTTAGGGCGCTCGGCAACTCGATATTTACCGAAGAAACGGAATTAGATGTCGGCAAGTTGAACGGTCTATCGGCGGACTGCCTCTCAAAGTTGACAGCCGAGATTTTGAAACACTATTCTGCCGCGTATCCGGCAAGTCTGTTCAAGAACATAACGAAGTGCAAACAGATAGCGACCGCAGTGATGTAGGCGCTCGATGATAGTATGGTGATTCATGAAACACTCGCGACACGAAACTGCTTTCCTGAATCTCGTGGACAGCGTGCTCGGCATGTCGAAAGAAGAGCTGAACCGGCGCGAAACGGAGTATCGAAAACAGGTCGATGCAAACCCGCGAAGACGCGGGCCAAAGCGAAAGGTCAAGCCGCCTTCCGCTTCCCCCGGCCCTGCCGATTAAACACTGGCTTCCGCACGTTCTTTAGCCTCCTTCGCGATCAACTCGTCATACGTCAACCGCTTGCCTGTGATTTTTGTGCAAAGAAGTT
>Ga0070733_10001232_pt1 | contig 19254 bp, 19 predicted proteins | sample Coa_R1_9_FD_66450 | JGI IMG/M metagenome (GOLD analysis project Ga0070733, IMG submission 66450) | Surface soil microbial communities from Centralia Pennsylvania, which are recovering from an underground coalmine fire - Coalmine... | ecosystem: Environmental > Terrestrial > Soil > Unclassified ... | reverse complement strand
AAATTGTTTCTCAATTATGAAAACGATGATCCACAATCCGATAATATTTATCCCGTGGTTAAACATCTGAATCATCACTCCCTGTATACCTGCTTCGGTAGTGGCGAAAATAGCCACGCACATCAAACCGATATGTGCAATGGAAGAATAGGCAACCAGTCTTTTGAGATCATCCTGTTGCATGGCAATCAGGGATGCATATATCATCCCGATTATGCTTAATGTGGAAACCGTATCGCCCCACATATAGGTTCCCATCGGAAGTACGGGAGCCAGCCACCGGATCAGCCCGAACACTCCCATTTTTACCATGAGTCCGCTCAGCACCATGGTAACCGCCGTGGGCGATTGTTCATAAGTATCAGGCTGCCATGTATGGAACGGAAAGATGGGCATCTTGACGGCAAAAGCCAGAAAGATGAACCAGAACAACCAGGCCTGTGTGTCTGCCGGTATCAGTAAATGAGCCCCGTAAAATGCACTCAGGGCAAAGGAATGGTCCCTGGTATGAAAATAAATATAGATGATACCGATCAGCATCATCAGCGATCCGAGGAAAGTATAAATAAAGAATTTGAATGTGGCCGCGATACGTCGTTCACCGCCCCATTGTGAGGCCAGGAAATAAACCGGTATGAGGGCGAGTTCCCAGAAGAAATAAAATAACAGGGCATCGGTTGCCAGGAAAACGCCCAGCAGGCCAGCCTGGGACAATAACATCAGGCCAAAAAAGTTCTTCGCTTTTTTATAATCTTCCTTCCAGGTGGAAATAAAAATTATGGGAAAGGCCAGTGCCGTCAACAAACAAAGAATCTGTCCCATTCCGTCCATCCCGATGGCAAAGCGGCTATTCAGCCCACCCATCCACTCCGTACTGAATGAAAGTAATTTGCTGTCCCGGGGCATTGAAATACCCGCGAGGCTTACGATGAGTGTAAGCAGCGAAGCAAACAACGACCAGCCTTTGGCGGCAGCATCCTTCAGCGAGAATCCGATCAGACCCGCAAGAAGCGGAATCCCGATGAGTAAAACAGGAACCATAGTTTTTATTTTCGCAAAAACAGTTGCACTACAAATAAGATTACAATACCAATCACCATCAGCAGCACATACCCGCCTACCTGACCGCTTTGCAGATACCGCAATTGACGGCTGCCGTATTGAACCAGACGCCCGGTACCATTTACCAATCCGTCTATCACAGATCTTTCGATCACACGGTTGAAAAACTCACCCAGCGCATTGACCGGTTTTATAATCAGCGCATCATATAACTCGTCCACATAAAATTTATCGGCCATCCATTTTCCGAATCCGGTTGCCTCACCCAGTTCGGGTTTTTTGCTGAATCTGGACCAGGCATACATTACCATAACCAATGCGAGTATCGTGGATACACCCATCAGCAACCACTCCACCGATGCCGGAATTTCTTTTGTTATCGTTTTTCCATCTGCTAAAACAGGACTGAGAAAATGCTCCAGCCAGTTTGAATTTTTGGCGAATACTTCGGGAACCCCAAGGAATCCGGCGACGACAGCCAATACAGCCAGGATGATCAGCGGAATCGTAATGGCCGAAGGACTTTCATGCAGATGATGTTTCTGCTTTTCTGTACCCCGGAAATTTCCGAGAAATGTAGTGGCATATAAACGGAACATATAAAAAGCAGTCATCATTGCACCTGCCACCCCGATGATATAGTAAATGGGATTTCTTGCATACGCCGCCGTGAGAATTTCATCTTTTGAGAAGAACCCCGAAAAAGGAGGAATACCGGCAATCGCCAGACAGCCCATCAGAAAAGTTATATGCGTGACAGGTAAGGATTTTTTAAGACCGCCCATATTACGGATATCCTGCTCTCCGCTCATTGCATGGATTACAGATCCGGCGCAAAGGAATAAAAGCGCTTTGAAAAATGCATGTGTTAAAACGTGGAAAACAGCTTCTGTATAGGCACCCACACCCAGGCCCAGAAACATATAACCCAACTGGCTGACTGTTGAATATGCCAGCACTTTTTTGATATCATTTTGTTTGATCGCAATCGCAGCGGCCAGGATAATGGTGGCGAGTCCGGTAACCGCTACAACCGTCTGGCTGACGGGCGCCATATTATATAATATATGACTGCGGGCGATCATATAAATACCAGCTGTTACCATGGTTGCTGCATGGATCAGGGCTGAAACGGGGGTCGGACCAGCCATCGCATCGGGTAACCAGGTGTAGAGTGGGATCTGAGCGGACTTTCCGGTGGCACCTACGAAAAGCAGTAACGTAACCATCGTGATGAATCCGGTAGAAGCATTGGGCGCCTGTCTGAATACCTCATTGAACGAAACTGAACCAAATTGATTGATAATGGCAAAGAGGGCGATCAGAAACCCGAAATCTCCTATGCGGTTCATCACGAATGCCTTTTTGGCCGCGTTATCATAATCCAGGTTTTTAAACCAGTATCCGATCAGGAGGTAGGAACAAAGCCCCACACCCTCCCATCCGATAAACAGAATCACATAATTCGCTCCCAATACCAGGAGCAGCATCGAGAAGACAAAAAGGTTCAGGTAGCAGAAATATTTTGCGAAGGCAGGCGCATCTTCTTCATGCATATACGAAGTTGAATACACATGGATCAGAAAGCCAACACCGGTGATGATGAGAAGGAACAGGGTGGACAGCGGATCGACCAGGAAAGAAAAAGGTATGCTGAGTTTGCCTGCGTGAATAAACTCAAAGAGTGTAATGGTTACTGGTTGAAAACCTTCCTGTTTTACCTGGAAAAAAATGAGTGCACTTACAATGAAAGATGCCAGGATCGTAAGCGAACCGATCAGACCGGATATCGTTTTAGAAATTGAATTTCTGAATAGACCGTTGATCAGAAAACCGATTAAGGGGAACAGGGGAACTAAATATACGTAATTACTCATCTTTTAAGCTTAAAGCTTAAAGCGTAATGCTTAAAGCTTTGTTAGTTATTAGTTATTAGTTATTAGTTATTAGTTTTTGACTTTACTCTGAAAAATATATATTTACACACTGGCTATTTCCGTTGCTTTACGCTTTACGCTTTACGCTTTACGCTCCTCTTAGTGTTTCAGCCTGTTTAAAAAATTAATATCCACAGAGTGCGTATTCCGGTACATCATTGCGATGATGGCCAGACCGACACTTACTTCCGCCGCAGCGACGACCATAATGAAAAAAACAAAAATCTGACCGTTGATTCCTGCGTTCGGATCCAACACTCCTGCTGTCGCATGATGCATTTTTGAAAAAGCGATTAGTAATAAATTCACCGCATTCAGCATCAGCTCAACGCACATGAAAATGATTATCGCGTTTCTGCGGGTTAACACACCGGCAACACCAATGCAAAAAAGCGCAACACTTAGAAATATATAGTAGTTGATTGGCATTGCTTTTAGTATGAGAGTATGAGAGTATGGGAGTATGAGAGTGATTTATTCATTTTTATTGTTTCAATTATAGTTTTGTTTAAATATTCTTATCCGAATCACTCCCATACTCCCATACTCCCATACTCTCATACTGTGTTCTAGTCCCGTTTCCCGATCACCACCGTCCCGACCATGGCACTCAAAAAAAGTACAGAGCTTATTTCAAAAGGAATCACATATTCCTTAAACAACACCATTCCCAGATTATGAATTAACCCGATTTCTCCAACGCCCGTTTCTGCAAGCCGGTTCCGCAGATCCGCATCTTTCAATGCTGCAACCAGCACAAGAAGTAATGCGCCGCCACCGATCACACCCGCAATCTTCAGCCATTTATTTTTCTGCGGTTCTGTTTCCGCATTCAGATTCATGAGCATGATTACAAAAAGAAACAATACCATGATGGCGCCTGCATACACGATCAGATTTACGATAGCCAGGAACTGTGCGTTGAGTAAAACATAATGTCCGGAGATAGCAAAAAATACAACAATCAGCCAGAGCACACTGTGCACGGGATTCTTGCTAACTACCATCATGATGGCACTGATTAAAGCCAGTATACTTAAAAACCAGAATAGAAACTGAGTGGCGCTCATCAATCTTTTTTTACGGGTCTTTGTCCTTTTGCTTTTGCAAAAGCTTCGGGTTCGGTTATTGGATTAGGTATCAGCAGTTCCTGCTTACTGTATATAAATGTTTTTCTGCTATAGTTGGAAGGCACCATCGTTTCCGATAAATAAACCGCATCCTTGGGACAGGCTTCTTCGCATAATCCACAGAAAATACAGCGTAGCATATTGATCTCATACTTGACCGCATATTTTTCTTCCCGGTAAAGGTGCTCTTCACCCGGCAGACGTTCTGCGCCCTCCATGGTGATCGCCTCGGCCGGACAAGCTACTGCGCATAAACCGCAGGCCGTGCATCGTTCCCGTCCTTCCTCGTCCCGATTCAAAACCTGCACTCCCCGAAACACAGGACTGAAGGGTCTGGTTTGCTCCGGATAATTTATCGTTGGCTTTTTTCTGAAAATATGTCCAAACGTAATGGACATTCCTTTGGCGATCGCCGGGATATATAATTTTTCCCAGAACGTCATCGGCTTACGTTCAACCTGCTTTGCTTTTTTCGTAAGTGCCTGCATAATTTATTCATTTATCCTCAACTCTTAATCTGACTCACGTTTACAGGCCCTCCTTCGCTAAAGCTACGGAGGGCGACGCAAAAATATTTTTATCGTATCAACCAGCCAAAAGATCTTATAAGCTTAAAGCGCAAGGCGTAAAGCTTAAAGTTATATTTAAATCCATCCATATTGACGGTACAAAACCAGAAACCCCGTAACCAACATATTTAATATTGCAAGTGGAATCAACGCTTTCCAACCCAGGTTCATCAACTGATCGTACCGGAAGCGTGGTATTGTCCACCGTACCCACATGAAAAAGAAAATAAAAATGCAAATCTTCAAAAACAAACTCAGCACCTCGAGACCTGCCAGCAGATTCTGACCATGAAGCAGTCCAAAATTAGTGTCATTCACAAAAGGTATATCATACCCGCCCCAGAATATAGTGGCCATCACCGCACTGCTGATAAACATATTCACATATTCAGCAAATAGATAAAACCCGAGTTTCATAGAGGAATACTCCTGGTGATAACCCATATTCAATTCACTTTCTGCTTCTGATAAGTCAAAGGGCGTGCGGTTGCATTCGGCAAAAGCACAGATCAGGAAGATTATAAAACCGACCGGCTGATAAAACACATAGTATTTATGATCCAGCTGCTGTTCGACGATGGTGCGAAGGCTCAGAGAACCTGTGAGCATGAGCACCGCAATTAATGTCAGACCCATGGCCAGTTCGTAAGAAATAATCTGGGAAGCGCCGCGTATGGCAGCGAGAAGGGAAAACTTATTATTGGATGCCCATCCCCCGATCATTACGCCATATACACCCATACTCACAACACCGAAAATATAAAGGATACCAATATTCACGTCAGCAATCTGTAAAGGAATATCCCGGCCAAAAGCATGAATGGTTCCACCCCAGGGCACGACCGCGCTGGTCATCATGGCCGTGAGCATCGCGATACCGGGACCGAGTATAAATAAAAATTTATTGGAAAGATTCGGAACAATTTCCTCTTTCATAAACAGCTTTAATCCGTCGGCCAGTGGTTGCAGGATACCAAAGGGTCCTGCCCGGTTTGGGCCTCGCCTGTCCTGGATTACGGCGGCTACCTTTCTTTCCGCGTAGGTTTCATACATCGCTACGACCAGAGAAACAGCTATGATAATAGAAATAAGAACTGCTTTTTCAATAATCAGAAACCAGTCTATCGTAAGGAATATATGCATGTGAACTAATAGAATTTCTTGAATGATATATAATGCCTGACATGATTAGCAAATGAAATTACAAACAGAGCGGCAACACAGCCTGTTAATGCATCACTCAGTTTTCCCGGCTTCAGAAATATGAGTATGAGCACGGAAGCCAGTAATACCATATCGATCCAAAAAAGCTTCCTGTTGACAATCATGGATTTGCTTTTGGATTAAAATGAAAATGATCATTTTTATAATCCGTCGAATGAGCGGGTCCTTCGATTTCAGACAGGTCAATTTCCGGACGATTCACTTCGCTAACGCTGTGTATGTCCATCAGCAATTTTGGTTTTCTTCCGTCCATGACTTCAGGCATCACTTCCTGCGGTACAACGGTTCCTATATAATGACCGGCAGAAATAACTGAATGACGGCTGATCAATGTAGGACCTTCTATTATCCAGTCGCTCGTTTTCTTTTTTTCGAACCGGCATTCATTGCAAATAAAATCTTTTACCTCTCCCCATTGATCTTTGCGGGCTGTGACACGATATACTTCTTCACCACGGTTCCAGAGTGTCACTTTTCCGGAACATTTAGGACAATCGCGGTGCGCATCCTGTGGTTTCAAAAACCAGACTCGGTTCTTAAAGCGGAAGGTTTTATCAGTGAGTGCGCCTACCGGACAAACATCAATTACATTTCCGATAAAATCACTTTCAAGGGCTTTATGAATATATGTTGCGATTTCAGAATGATCGCCACGGTCAAGAATCCCGTGTTCGCGCCTGGCCGTCAACTGATCGGCTACAAATACACACCGGTAGCAGAGTATGCAGCGTGTCATATGTAATTGAATATAGGGACCGATGTCATGTTTTTCAAAAGTTCTCCTCTTGAATTCATAACGTGTCCCTTCAGCTCCGTGTTCATAACTCAGATCCTGCAGGGAACATTCGCCCGCCTGGTCACAGATCGGGCAATCCAGCGGATGATTGATGAGCAGAAATTCGACTACTCCCTTGCGTGCGTCCAATACCTTTTCACTGGTAATATTTTTCACCACCATACCATCCATCACGTTGGTGCGGCAACTGGCAACCAGTTTGGGCATCGGTCTTGGATCTGCTGTGGATCCGGCAGCAACTTCCACCAGACAGGTACGGCATTTACCGCCGCTTCCTTTTAAGGTAGAGTAATAACACATCGCCGGCGGTACCACATCACCTCCGATCATCCTGGAGGCATTGAGAATGGATGTACCGGCTTCCACTTCGATATTGATATTATCGATCGTGACTTTGAACATTTTCTTTTCTTCAGCCATCTTTTTATGCTTAACGCCTAACGCTTAACGCGAAAAGCGATCATTTTATAAAATATCTATACAGCTGCCGCTGCTGGTACCAGCGGATCTGCGTAATGAGCGAGCCCAAAATTTCTGATCTGACTTTCTTCCGGATTCGACACATGCCATTCAAATTCATCCCTGAAATGACGGATCGCTGCGGCTACCGGCCAGGCAGCGGCATCGCCCAGCGGACAAATGGTATTGCCTTCAATTTTTCGCTGTATTTCCCAAAGCAAATCAATATCACTGCTTTTGCCCTTTCCGTTTTCAATATTGGTTAGAATTTTCTCCATCCATCCGGTTCCTTCACGGCAGGGAGAACACTGACCACAGCTTTCATGACGATAGAAGCGTGCAAGCGTCAATGTATTTTTTACCACACACTGGTCTTCATCCAGCACAATAAACCCGCCGGATCCGAGCATGGAACCTTTGGCAAATCCACCATCGGAAAGACTCTCATAATTCATCAGTCTTTTTTCACCTTTGACTGTCCGGAGTAAAAGATTAGCGGGAAGGATCGGAACGGAAGAACCACCCGGAATACATGCTTTTAATTTTCTGCCTTTGGCTATACCGCCACAATATTCATCACTGTATATAAAATCCTCCACTGAAATCGTCATGTCGATTTCGTACACACCCGGTTTATTAATGTTACCACATGCAGAAATCAATTTTGTACCGGTCGATTTCCCGATTCCGATTTTTGCATATTCTTCACCGCCGAAATTGATAATCGGTACAACGGCTGCCAGTGTTTCAACGTTATTTACCACTGTGGGCCGGTCCCATGCACCTTTTACAGCGGGAAACGGTGGTTTGATTCGCGGGTTGCCGCGTTTACCTTCAAGACTTTCCAACAAAGCGGTTTCCTCGCCACATATATAAGCACCGGCGCCGCGGTGTACATAAATTTCCAGGTCAAATCCGGAGCCCAGAATATTTTTCCCGAGGAAACCATTATTTTTTGCTTCGCTGATGGCCGTTTCGAGAATGTCAATGATCCATGCATACTCACCCCGGATATAGATATATGTTACATGACTTCCCAGTGCGTATGATGAAACAATCAAACCTTCGATCAGCAGATGCGGAAGAAATTCCATCAGATAACGATCCTTGAATGTCCCCGGTTCGCTTTCATCGGCATTGCAAACGAGGTGACGCGGAACACCTTCCGGTTTGGCAATAAAACTCCATTTCATACCGGCCGGAAAACCAGCACCACCCCGACCGCGCAGGCCGCTTTTCTTTACTTCATCGGTTACCTGGTCAGGCGTCATTTGTTTGATTGCCTTTTCTACCGACTTATATCCACCCTCACGACGATACACGTCATAAGTCCGGATGCCGGGTATATCAACTTTATCCAATAATAATTTTCTTGCCATTATTTCTTCTTATTAGATCCGTATTTCCGCTTTTCCTCTCTCTCTCTTTGATTTGTGAGTAAAGTACTTCCAGACTTCCATTCTTCCACACTTCCACACTTGCTTCAGTTATTTACCGAAGCAAAATTTCTGCACTCTGCTATAATTGAATCGATTTTTTCCTTCGTCAGGTGTTCGCGATAAGTCTTTCCCAACTGCATCATCGGTGCGTAACCGCAGGCACCCAGGCATTCCACCGTTTTTAAAGTAAACATGCCGTCGTCTGTTGTTTCACCGACACTGATATTTAATGTCTTTTTAATATACTGAATGATATCATCACATCCGTTGATCATACAGGGACCGGTCTGGCAAACTTCAAAAACATATTTCCCTACCGGTCTCAAATTGTACATAGAATAGAAAGTAGCCACTTCATATACTTCCACGGGAAGAATGTGGAGCAGCTGGGCTACATAGTCCATTACTTCCGGGCTCAGCCAGCCGCCAAAATGTTCCTGTGCCATATGTAGTACCGGCAGGATGGCGGATTTTTGTTTGCCCTCCGGGTACCTTGAGATCAGTTCGGCAACCTTAGCCAGTTTTTCCGGTGGAAAAGACAGTTCACTTAGTGGTGTTTCCAAGTAGATATTAATTATTAGTTATTAATGATTAGTTATTAATGATTAATTGCATCCACTCCTATACTCTCATACTCTCATACTCTCATACTCTCATACTTTCCTAAGCGTCCATTTCCCCTGCTATCAGATTCATGCTGCTCATCGTGAGAACGGCATCGCTTAACATACCACCCTTTGTCATTTCCGAATATGCCTGATAATAAATAAAACAGGGTCTCCGGAAATGAAGGCGATACGGAGCACGGCCGCCATCGCTTATAAGGTAGAATCCCAGTTCGCCGTTCCCGCCCTCCACGCTGTTATACACTTCACCTGGCGGGATTTCAGTTTCTCCCATCACAATTTTAAAATGCCAGATCAGTGCTTCCATCTTGGTATACACATCTGATTTTTTTGGCAGAAAATACTCCGGCACATCTGCATGATACACTTCCGCGTCGGCGCCTTTAAATTCCTGTACTTTCCTGTATGCCTGTTCGATAATACTCAGTGACTGCCACATTTCCTGGTTGCGCACCAGGAAGCGGTCATAGGTATCGCCGGTTCTCCCGACCGGAATTTCGAAATCAAAATCCTCATAACTCGAATATGGCGTATGTACGCGTACATCATAGTCCACGCCTGCGGCACGCAGGTTGGGCCCGGTGAAACCGTAATTCAATGCTCTTTCCGCACTGATACCACCGGTGCCGATGGTACGATCCATGAAAATCCGGTTCCTGGTAAATAGGTTTTCAAATTCTTTCAAAACATCAGGATATTCTTTCAGAAACTTTTCCAGTTTTTCAAAAACAGTGGAGTTAAAATTTCTTTCAAAGCCGCCGATTCGACCCATATTGGTTGTAAGGCGCGATCCGCAGATCTCCTCATAGATTTCATAAATCAGTTCACGGTATTGCATCACATAGAGGAAACCGGTAAAAGCGCCCGAATCCACACCCACCACAGAATTACAAATCAGATGATCCGATATGCGGGCCAGCTCCATGATGATGACGCGCATATAGTCCACGCGTTTCGGCGTCTTAAGTCGAAGCAATTTTTCACAAACCAGGTGCCATCCCATATTATTAATGGGTGAAGAGCAATAATTCAAACGGTCAGTCAGCGGTGTGATCTGGTAGAGCGGCCTTCTTTCTGCAATCTTTTCAAAAGCCCGGTGAATATATCCTACTGTTTGCTCTGCAGAAACAATCCGCTCTCCGTCCAGTTCCAGGATATTCTGAAATACACCATGGGTCGCCGGATGCGTGGGACCCAGGTTTAATGTGGTAGTGGTTTTTTCGATACTACCTTCCGGAAGTTTGATGTGTTGTTCCATTACAAACAAGTGTGTAAGACTGGAAGACTGGAAGTCTGGAAGTGAATTCCACTTATACTTACAATCACCCTTATTTTATTTATTTTAAATGAATACATTTTTCAATTTTGTTAATTCTACTTTCAGACTTCCAGTCTTCCAGTCTTCCACACTTGCCTTTATCGTCCAAACATCGCATCGTCTTTGTCAATGCGTGTCTGATCTTCGAGTGGATATTCTTTGCGCATCGGGAAATAATTCATTTCATCCACATTAAGGATGCGTTTCAGGTTCGGATGCCCGACAAAATTCACCCCATAAAAATCATACGTTTCTCTTTCCATCCAGTTGGCTGCAGAGAAAAGTTTAGTGGCGGTAAAGACGTCTGGTTTTTGAATGTCTGTAAATACTTTATACCGGATACGGATATTATCGACCAGGTTATGCAGGTGATATACAATTGCCAATTCCCTTCCGATATCATGGGGATAATGGACCGCTGTCAGATCAGTCATAAACTGAAATCGCAATTCAGGGTCATCATACAGAAATTGAAGTATTTTGAGATTCAGGTCCTTTGGCGACTCGAAAGTCAGCATACCATAGGGTTCTTCGAAACGGGAGACCTGTTCTCCAAACTGTGCCGTTAGTCTTTGTTTGATATATGCGTTATCCACGAGAAAAGTTAATAGTATGAGAGTATGGGAGTATGAGAGTGATATTTTCAACACCCAATTTCCATAGCTTTCATACATCGTTCATATTATACTTAACTTATAACCCTTTTAACATACTCACTTCCAGTCTTCCATACTTCCAGTCTTCCATACTACACTGTCAAATGATCTTCGATCATTTGATACCGTAGCTCTGCATCAGTTCCCGGTACTGTTCACCGTTTCTTCTGCGGAAGGATTCTTCACCGACGAGATCCTGGATTCGCATAAAACCATCCAGAATGCCTTCGGGTCTCGGAGGGCAACCGGGCACATATACATCCACGGGAATAATCTGATCAATTCCCTGCAATACAGAATAAGAATCGAAAATACCTCCTGAAGAAGCACAGGCACCTACGGCCATAACCCACCGGGGTTCCGCCATCTGCAAATAAACTGACTTGAGAATCGGGCCCATTTTCTTTGCAATGGTTCCCATAACCATGAGCAGGTCACACTGACGCGGGGAGAATCCCAGCCGCTCAGCACCAAAGCGGGCCAGATCATAGTGAGAGGCCATGGTTGCCATGAATTCAATACCACAACAGGACGTGGCAAATGGCAGGGGCCACATCGAATTTTTACGGGCCAGCCCAACCGCATCGCTGAGTTTAGTCGCAAAAAAACCATCTCCCGTATGCCCTTCCGGCATATCCACCATGCTGATTGAGTTCTTTGTATCAGCAGGAACTGTTTTCACATTAAATCTTACAGGTCTGGCCATGTTATAAACAATTTATGTCCTTCGCCTGCCAACCGGGCAGACATCCGGGTATAATCATAACAATCTGGAAGCGCCAGGGTTGTTTCTAAAATGTCAATCTTCCCATTGCAAAGCGCCTTTTTTTATAATGTAAACAAACCCGATCAGAAAGAAAAATACAAATAACAGCACTTCCGCAAATCCGGCCCAGCCCAGTGCCCTGAAATTGACCGCATAGGGATAAAAAAAAATTACTTCCACGTCAAAAAGAACAAATAATATGGCAATTAGAAAATATTTGATTGCCATAGGTTGCCGGGCATTTCCCACAGATTCAATCCCGCTCTCAAAATTTTTTAGCTTTTCATCCGAACTCCGTTTTGGACCGAGCAGGTGCGTAACACCAAGTACCAAAAATACAAACGCGGCCGCAAAGAGTAGCTGTATAGCAATCGGCAGATAGTCAGCCGCACTATTCGTCCTGGATACCAGGTTTGTGACCTGTAGAAAAAAAGGAGTCATAAGGAACATTCAATTGCGGAACAAAAGTAATACAGGGGGGTCAGATTTCATGGGAATGTTTTGACCGTATCGTTTAATAAAAAAGATCCTGATGTATACATCAGGATCTTCTAAAATTTAATAATTCTTTATTTCCCCGAAGACTGATTCGGACCGCTTTTTGGTTTCGCAGCCGGTTGTTTGGCAGGCCTGGTCAGCACTTCCAGTACCTTTTGAGCAGAAGTATTGGTAGGATCCACCTCCAGCACTTTCTGCATATATTCGATCGCTTTCGGTTTATCTTTCTTTACATCATTATAATATCCTGCCAGATAAAAATAAGCGCCGACAATCTGGCTTTTATATTTTGCAGAATCAGGTGAGCTTCTGGCAAATTGTGCCAGTTTTATATAGGCATCCACGGCAAGCCCCTGTGAATTCAGGCTATCATCCTCTGCCTGCTTACTCCTTGCACACCAGAGGTAACCAAAAATTTCATTCGGATATTTTGGAATATAGATACCACAGAAAATACTGTCAGCCGTTTTATAATTGCCTGCCGAATAATTTGCCGTGCCGAATTTAAACAGATCAGAATTTGTCGGATTTTTCAAACTGTTATACATCGCACCTGATATAATGGCAGCAGCCTGTTTGTTGTGGATCTGTTTGGCCAGGTCCAGCGCTTCGGTTGCAAATTTTTGTTTATCGATGTCCAGCGTATCGGTGGCAATCGCTTTGGCATAATATTGAAATGCCATATTGCGCGTTACCGAGTCCGATAATTTTCCGTAGATCTTCCCGAATTCTTCAAAGTCGGTAGGTAGGATGATCGTTGAATCAGCCTTCGCGAAGAAATTCTGCATTGCTTCCCTTGCTGCAGTGTAATCTCCCAGAGAATCGGAAGCAAAGGCTACCAGTTTATACATGCGCGGATTCACATTGGCGCCATATTGACCGATGAGCTGCTGGGCTCTGGTACGTGCTTCCGCCACTTTACCAGATACATACAGCATACCTGCCTTCATATATTCCAGATCCGGACCCGGATCTGAATTTGCTGCGTACTTATCGAGGTAAGCAGCTGCCTTATTCACATCACGCAGATACCAGTAAAGAAATAATTGCTGATATGCGGGAGCGTAGGCCGGATCGATCGTAACGGCAGATTCAAAAGCAGGCAGAAAAAATTCCCTGTTATTCTGCGTAAGGTAAACAATACCGATTTTCATCTCCGCCTCAGCATATTTGGGATCTACCCCCAGAGCCTTCTGATAGTTTGTTACGGCTCCTCCGCCATCCAATTGCCTCCTGTAGGCATCTCCCAATAATGTGTAGGTTACGGGATCATTGAATCTTTTTACCTGAGTTGCTGTCGTTAGTTTCTGTATAGCATAATTCAAATCCCCGTCTTTTGCATCAATATTCGCATAAGCTACTGCGTTGAGCACGTTGATGTCTTTTTCCTTCGTCAGACTGATAGCCGTTTCAAAACGCTGGCGTGAATCGGTCTTGTTGCCATATAACAATTCGACATGGCCCATCCCTACCAGGAGAAGCGGAGCATTTCCGTTGGTGGCCAGCATCTTTTGATACAAGGCCTTGGCGCCCGCGGTATCCCGGGTATCACGACGATGGATCATAGTTTGCCCCAGCCAGTAAACCGCGTCGATATTGTTCGGGTTCGCATTGAGGACTTTTTCGAAGGCATTCTGCGCACTTGCATACCTTTCGTAATATAAAAATTGTTTGCCCTGTTCCAGGGTTTGGGCGGTAACTGTGCTGCCAACGCAAACAAATATCAGCAGCAGGCTGTAACATGGTTTTCTCATTCTGAATCTCCGTTTATAGTGTATAAATATATCCAAAAAATGATTATTGCCGCATCTCCACGTCACGTACGTCAAAATTCATCCGGGCCGGTACCAGATACGCTCGTTTAAAGATCAGTTGTCCCCGCTCATTCACGAGGAAGTTTACAAAATTATTCCCCACACCGCTCCAGTTCTCTTTTAATATATAATACAATCCACGTACCATGGGGTATTTGCCATATACAATATTCGCCTGAAAGGGGTAAACGAAGGGTTTATCCGTGCAGCGCTCACACTTTATTGCTACCACTTTCACTTCTTTCATAAAGGCAAGTTCGAGGGAATCTTCCTGATCCCCGATCCAGTTCAATCCCACAAAACCCACGGCATCCGGATGAGCTGCCACATAGGAAATCACCTGCGGGCTTGATCTGGCAGCCACCACATTTTTTCCCAGCGCTTTGCCTTTTAATATGGAATCCATGGCATACCTGACGGTACTGGTGGCAGAAACACCGTCCATCACCGCCTCCCTTTTCTTTTTATCATTTCCCTCCAGCAGGTCCTTTACTTCATTCATCGTCATCACCGTATCCAGTGAATGATTATTCACAACAAGCGCCACAGCATCATAGGCCAATATCCCCGAGACGGCCGGCGTTTTGGCGCTATCCCGGAAATATCTTTCCTCAGTCAGGCTCAAACCCCGGGTAACGATCACCATCCGTACGCTGTCGTTGGACAGGTCCCGCAGACAGGCCGCTTCCGCCTTGTACTCGACAAGGACATGGGCATCCGGAAAAGAACTTTCAAACACTTTGAGCTGAGAATCAATTACAGGTTTAAAGGACTCGTCAACACTTATATGAATGGTACCCGAAAGGGGGGTTTCCTGTTGAATCCGGGGTCGGGAATGACATCCTGTAAACAAGACTCCTCCCAGAGCCAATATGATGCATGGAAAACATTTTTGTACAATGTTCATCCCCCTAAATTATTAGTTAAAATAGTTTTTTTTATATCCCCTGTAAATCCGGAAGAATCCATAGAGAATACAAAGACCTGCGAACAGATAACGGAACAAATCGTCGATACTAAAGGTAACACCCAGCCGGGGTGCCAGCAGGAAAAAAATGCCGAGGCAAAGAATAAGAATGCCCATTCCATAATCCATAATAGATCTTCTCAACCTGTAACTTTTGGCACGCTTGTCCAGATCCTTTTCCTCGGGCATGAGCATTCATTTATAAGCAATGAGCAATATACATAAAAAGCATAAAGTCTAAAGCGTAAGGCTCAGGGCTTTTTTCACCGAAATTTTATCTTTGTCCGTTGGCCGGAAAGATTTCGTAATGATACTTGGATCTACCGATTTGCGATCAACGGCAAACGACTAACGAACATCTCATTACGATCAACGATCAACGGCAAACGACTAACGAACATCTCATTACGATCAACGATCAACGGTCAACGATTCATTCCGGTCGCACAAAATTTACGGGCAAATAAAAATACAAGGCTACATTACGATGATTTTGTGACCCGGGTTTCCATTCTGGCATTTTTGCGATAACACGTTTCACTTCAGCATTGAATTCGGCTTCTGCCGGAAGAGTGATTTCTATATCACGAACTCTCCCGTCAGATCCCACTACGAAACGGGCAATAACTTTAACCTGTGCACCTTGCTCCAGATTATTTTCCGGCATACGCAGATTCCTTATTAAAAACCGCTTTAATGCTTCTGCGCCACCGGGAAACTCAGGCATGATTTCCGCTGATTTGAAAACTTCATTTCCGTTTTCAACGGGCTCCGCCTTTTGTGTAACTGCTGCCGCTGTACCGTTTCCTTTTACAGACGGTTCTCCATTGTCCGGGGGGCCATCAATTGTTTTCAATCCAATGGCGTTCCCTTCAATTTTTTCAATTGTCGGCATCGGTTCCTGAACTATCCGGTCGGCTACAATAACAGGCTGATTATACATCACGGTTGCCGGCGGTTTTATTGAATTAGGCCTGGCGGGCAGAACCGGTGGCTTGATATCCGGTTTTATGACGAATTCCCTAATCGTGTCATCAGGTAGCAGAAGTTTTTTTGGGATTAAAGATGTCGACGACTCAGGATACAGTAGCGTAAAAGAAATAAGAGCAACCAGTGACATAATGATTCCCATAGATATCATCAATCTCTGCGGGTAATATTTTCGTAAAGGATAAGCTCCATATGATTTGTTCCTGTTTTCAAAAAGCAGATCCAGTGGATCGGCCCGTAAAATAGCAGTTGGTTCCATATAATCTGTTTAAAAAGATGAATGAATCAGAAATAGAACCTGCGCAGTATGTTTGAGATGCAGCCTGTGTCAAATTCCATAAGAAGCTCCCAATAACAGTTGGCTATTGACAGAAAAGGCGTTGAGCTTTAAGCTTTAGGCATTGGGCTTTTAATGGCTTTACGCTTTATGCTTTTAACCTATTTTTGCAGGCATGAAAATTTTAATGGTTTGTCTCGGGAATATTTGCCGGAGCCCGATGGCTGAGGGAATTCTGGAATCCAAAGCAAAGAAACTGGGACTCTGCTGGGAAGTAGACAGTGCCGGCACAAATAATAATTATCATATCGGGGAAGCACCTCATCCGCTTTCACAGAAAGTAGCCAAACTTCATTCTGTTGATATCAGCCGGCAATGCGCCAGGGCTTTCGTGCCGGAAGATTTCGACCGCTTCGATAAAATTTATGCGATGTCGGGTGACATCATTGAGAGCATGAAAAGAATTGCCAGGAAAAAATTCAAACCTGAAAAAACGGACCTTCTTCTCAACGAAATTTATCCGGGCCAAAACCTGGACGTACCGGATCCCTGGTATGGCGAGGAGCCCAATTATCACGAGGTGTACGAGATGATCGACAAAGCATGCGATAAGATCATCGAAAAATATCTTCATCAAAAATCTGCCTGAACATGAGTAAACCCGGATTGCCACAGGGAACGCGTGATTTTGGACCGCAGACAGTTTATAAACGCAATTTTATATTCGAAACCATTCGTTCTGTATTTGAATTGTATGGATATGAGCCGCTGGAAACACCGGCGATGGAAAACCTGGATACTTTGCTCGGAAAATATGGTGAAGAAGGAGATAAACTCATTTTCAAAATTCTCAATAATGGCCTCGATCACGAGTCTAAAAAAGATTCTGCGCGTGCAGCTTTCGAAAATATACTCTCCGGAAAAAATGATAAAGTCATCACAGAACGGGCTTTGCGTTATGACCTGACGATCCCTTTTGCGCGTTACGTGGCAACACATATTCATGAACTCAGTTTGCCATTCCGCCGTTATCAATTGCAACCGGTTTGGAGAGCCGACAGACCGCAAAAGGGCCGCTATCGTGAATTTTATCAATGTGATGCCGATGTGGTGGGAAGTAAATCGCTGATCAATGAAGTCGAACTTGCCCGGATCTACCTGGACGTATTCGAAAAATTAAGGATTGATGTTGAACTCCGCATCAATCACCGCAAAATTCTTGAAGGTCTTGCGACATCCTGCGGCGGAGTTGAAAATACGGTCCCGATTACGATGGCCATTGACAAACTGGATAAGGTCGGCATTGAAAAAGTGAAAAATGAACTTCGGGAAAAGGGACTGGTTGAAACGCAGCTTGAATTAATTGAAAAATATCTGTTCATCAGCGGGAATAATGCAGAAAAAATTCGCTATCTGACAGATATTCTTCCAGATGCAGCAACACAATCCGGTTTGCAGGATTTGCAATATGTATTGGCATTTCTTGAAAAAGACAGTTCAAAGAAAATCAGTCAGTCCGGAAATATTGTGCTCGATTTTTCGCTCGCCCGGGGACTAAATTATTATACCGGAATTATTTTTGAGATCCGCGCGAGGGGAGTAAATATTGGAAGTATCGGAGGTGGCGGCAGGTATGATGATCTGACCGGATTGTTTGGCGTACCGGGAATACCCGGCGTAGGAATTTCCTTTGGTGTAGACAGGATCTATGATGTAATGGATGAATTAAAACTTTTTCCGCCCACGGTTCATCAATCCACTCAGGTTCTTTTCTTTAATCTGGGTGAAGAACCTTCCTTCAGAAGTTTTGAACTGATGCAGGAATTTCGACTTACGGGAATTCGTTGTGAATTATATCATGAACAGGCCCGGTTTGACAAACAGTTCAAATATGCAGAGAAAAAAAATATCCCCCGGGTGATCATTATCGGCGATGATGAATTATCGTCAGGGACCGCAAAAGTAAAGGATCTGGGATCGGGCATTCAGACTGAAGTACCATTTGATGACCTGATCAGCTTTCTTAGTGCTCAAAGCCCAAAGTATAAAGCCTGAATCCAATACAAGTAGAAATCGTCTAATCGATTGTGAAACGCGATCAGCCGCCGACTACATTCCTTCATAAACCATGGCTGCTCCCTGGCCCACACCGACACACATGGTAGCAAGCCCGTACCTGGATCCCCGTCTTTTCATTTCGTGGATCAGGGTGGTTGAAATACGAACGCCACTGCATCCGAGCGGGTGTCCCAGTGCAATGGCTCCACCGTTTACGTTTATTTTCTGCAGATCCAATCCCAGGTCATGTATGCATGCGATGCACTGGGAAGCAAAGGCTTCATTCAATTCAATCAGATCCAAATCATCGATTTTTAATCCGGCCCGGTAAATGGCTTTTTGAGATGCAGGCACGGGGCCCAATCCCATAATGGCAGGATCCACACCGGCAACACCCATGGAAACGACCCTCGCAAGAGGTTGAAGATTGTAATTTTTTACGGCATCTTCACTCGCCAAAAGAATTCCGGCCGCTCCGTCATTAAGACCGGCCGAGTTCCCTGCTGTTACTGTTCCGTCCTTCTTAAAAGCTGGTTTGAGGCGTGCAAGTTTTTCCATGGAGGTTTCCCTGGGATGCTCGTCCCGGGCAACCCAGCTAACAAGCTGATCCTGCACAAGTTCAACAGCTATTATTTCATCGTTCCATTTTTCGGAGGAAAGGGCGGCAA
>Ga0070733_10001230_pt1 | contig 19261 bp, 17 predicted proteins | sample Coa_R1_9_FD_66450 | JGI IMG/M metagenome (GOLD analysis project Ga0070733, IMG submission 66450) | Surface soil microbial communities from Centralia Pennsylvania, which are recovering from an underground coalmine fire - Coalmine... | ecosystem: Environmental > Terrestrial > Soil > Unclassified ... | reverse complement strand
GGGCGTCGTCATGAGGCGTCCGGTTTGGCTGATTCATGTGGCGAGTCTGCTGGTACCCGCGCGCCGTCGCGAGGAGTGGACTCGCGAATGGCTGTCGGAGCTGTACTACGCGGAGATTCACGAAGCCCGGGCCCACGCCGGCGAGGCGCGGCTGATGGCCTTCGCCCGCGGCGCGTTTCACGACGCGGTGTGGCAGAGTCGCGATTTTTGGACCCAGGAACGGATTGCACGGCTCGCCCAATCCGCGCCGTTCTGTCTGACGTCGCTCGCCGCCATCGTTATGTTGATTGCGCTTGCGAGCGGATTCCTGTCCATGACCCGAACCGTCCTCTTGCCGCTGCCTTACCGTGACGCCTCGAGCATCGCGACCGTAGCGCAATCCGGCACCATGGCGATGCGCACCGGCGTCGCGGGCAAATCGGTGGAGCTATGGCGCGAGCGGAGTGCGTCGCTCGACGACATCGCGACCTATCGATGGGAAAATGCGCCTGGCGGCAGGAATGGGTCGACTTTGCCGAGCGCGCGGGTGAGCCGGAATTTCTTCCACCTTCTGGGCGCGAAAACCAGCGCGGGAGGTTCCTTCGACCGCGACGCCCTCGCCGGCTGTGCGGCCGGTCCCGAAGACTGCGTTATCCTCAGCTACGATTATTGGCGCAGTTTGAACGGAGCCGCGCGAGTCGCCGTGGACGGCAAATCGTACCGCGTCGCGGCGGTCCTCGAAAAGGGATTCTGGTTCCTGTCGCCGCGGATTGCAGTGTGGCGGATCGGCGCTCCCGGCCCGGCGGAGAAGACTGGCGTGGTCGCGCGAGTGCGTTCCGATGTCACCAAGAAGGAAGTGGAAACGGAGCTTGGGTTCATCCTTCGCGACGCCGGCAGGAACGATTGGGAAAGCATGGTCGAAATTACCGGCGTGGCGGCGCGGGTTCGCTCCGTACTGTGGTCCTTCAGTCTCGGCGTGGGATTGGCGACCCTCCTCATTCTGCCGAGCCTGCGATTGCGCATGCCATCGTGGAACCCTCGCGCGGCGGCCTTCTTCGCGGCTAAGACGGGACTGCTGCTGGCGGCGGTCCTGCTGGCTGGGATCGAGTTCACACATGCAACCTCCATCACCATGCTGGGCGGGACCGACACGCTTACGGAGCCGCTCTCTACCTGGCTGTTCATGCTGGGGTCGATGGGCGTCCTGGTGTGGTCCATCGCCGACCAGCGCCGCCGCTGCCGCGTGTGCCTGAGGCGGCTGGCCATGGCCGCGCAAGTGGGATGCCCGGGTTGCCTGCTGCTCGACTGGGCCGGAACGGAGCTGGTGTGCATCGAGGGTCACGGGATGCTGCACGTGCCGGATATGGCGGCGTGCTGGCAGGAACCCGACCGCTGGACTTCGCTCGACGATTCGTGGCAGGAGCTGTTCGAGCACAGTTGAGCCTGCGAATCGTCCGTGACCCTCTGTCGTCACCGAGGGCGCTTCAAAGTTGCCTTCGGTGGACCACGAAGAAGAACACCACGCCGCTCACGCCCGCGAAAGTCTCGATCAGGGAAGTCACCAGCCTTACTGGTGGAATCAATCCCCGGGCGACGCCAAACACGTCGTTGATGAAACCCATCGCCAGCAGAATTGTTACCAAGAGTGTTCCGATCAACGCTAGAAATGCAGCATTTTTGAGACTCATGCCATAAAGCTTGCACGTGGAAGGCCACGCCATGGTGCAACGCCGGGCGGCGTGGCAAGAAAATTGCTTCGTTCACTCGGGGGTGAAGGTAATGAGAAAACTGCCAGCGTCCGTCGCATTTGCGCTTTCTCTTCTGACAGCATCGTTTACGCTGCTGCCCGCTCAAGGAGCCGACAGTGACCGCAAAAGCTCGCCCAAGGCGGAGTCTCGCATCCAGCGCGAAGTGCGTCATGAGCTCGTGACGCTTTCCCGCTATAGCGTGTTCGACAACCTCGCCTATCGCGTGGACGGTACCCGCGTGACGCTCCTGGGACAAGTTGTGCTCCCGGTCCTCAAAGACGACGCCGGGAATGCCGTGAAGCGCATCGAGGGGGTCACTCAGGTCGACAACCAGATCGAGGTCCTGCCCTTATCGCCGATGGACAACGGCATTCGCAGGGCGGTGTTCCAGGCCATCTATGGCGATCCGGATCTTCGCGACCGTTACGGCCTCCAGGCGCTGCCTTCCATTCATATCATCGTGAAGAACGGCAATGTGACATTGGAAGGCGCGGTCGCCAATGAGATGGATAAAAACATCGCGAACCTTCGGGCCAACGCTGTGAGTGGCGTGTTTTCGGTGACCAACCATCTGCGTGTCGACTCCGGAATCTGACCGGGTGGCTCAGGATCGGTTGTTGGCTGGGTAACCGACCACCGAAGAAATCGGCCGCGCCGTGATCGGGGTTGCAATCAGATTTTGCGGTATAACATCTGGTAAGATGCCTCGGTTCGCCTGGATTTTGTTGTCGACGGCTCTGCCCGTATGGACCCAGCCGGCGCTACCGGTTTTGAGCTACACGCTGGGGACGCCGGTTACATTCGCCACACACGCGCAACTGGCCGGCTATGGATTCCAGTGGGGGCCATCGGACGGAGAGTTCGGAGCCATTCCGGGCGCCGGCAATACGTACACGTTCTACGGCACCGCCGACTCGGCGCCTTCGTGCGCGGGAACTGCGAAGGGCGTCGCCGGGGCGTATACTTTCACCGGAACGCTCGATCAAGTGTCCGGAAGCACCTGCAAGAACCTGTTTACGATCGGCGCTGGTCCGGCCGGTTGGGTTTTTGATCGCGACTACGCCGGCGGCGGTCAGATCGTGAAGTTCTCGAGCGGCGGCAGGAGCGGATACCTGATGCCGTTTCACGGCGAGTATCACTGGCAGAATCCAAACACCCCAAATCACCAATGTGATGTCTCCGGCGGCACTACGGTGCCGTGTTTTTACGGCGGGCTCGGGCTGGCGGTGTCCACCGACAACGGCGCAACGTTCCAGGTGGTGGGCCAAATCATGCAGCCCAGCGAGCCGCTTTCGGTCTTCACCGGCGGCGGCACGAACATGGCCGTGGGATATGGATCGCTCCTTGTTGCGGACGCCAGCGGGAATCATCTCGACAACCCGCCTCCGGATCCCTCCAATGCGTACTTCTACCTTTTCTTCTCGGACCTGGCGCCAGGATTGCCGGGGGCGTGTGCCACAGGCTCCTGCACGGGCGTTGCGCGAGCCAAGTATTCGGACGTGATTACCGCGGCATTTTCCGGGAATCCGAACCAGGTGGCGACGGTCTTCAAGAAGTACGACGGCGACGCGATGAACACGACGTGGACCCAGCCGGCGACCAGCAATACGCCCGATCTTTCCGGCACCGCTGGCCAGTACACGCCGCTGTGGACCGACCAGCCGGCAGCGGCTAGCGTGATCTACGATAGCGCCTTCAACGCATACCTTGCCGTCGTTCAGCTCGCCACCGGCGTTCAACTGCGGGCGTCGAGCGACCTGATTCATTGGACCGAGCCGATCGGCTTCATCTACGGCGAGACTGGCCGGACGCTGTATTATCCGACTCTGATGGGGGAAACCGGCGACCCCACCATCGCGGGAGCATCGCCTCGGCTCTACTTCAGTAGTTTCCCCACCGGCGCGTTTCCCGACTATACGACCCAGATCTTCGAGAGCGTGACTCTGACGCTTTCGGCGACGCCGCCAGGGCCGTTGCTGAATCCGGCCGCCGTGGAAAATGGCGCGACTTACATTTCGGGAGGCTTGGTCCCAGGCTCCTGGGCGCAAGCACGGGGCTTCAATCTTGGCGGCACGACGCGTATTTGGGCGACTGCCGATTTTACTGGGCTCGGCAACAATCTTCCGACGAATTTGAGCGGAGTTGGAGTAAAGGTGAACGGAACGCCCGCCGCGGTTTACTACATCTCGCCGGGCCAGGTGAATTTCCAGGTACCCTCGGGCGTCACCGGCAACGCCACGGTTCAGGTCTTGCTCAATGGCGTGGTGAGTAATTCCGTCACGGTACCCGCTATGACAAATTCACCGGGGATTTTTCCCGTGATTGAAAGCGGAGTCAACTACGCGGGCGGCGTGTTTCTGGACGGGAAGCGAGTGGGAGTCCCTTCCATTGGTCCAGGGTTCAGGTACGCGGTTCCCGGAGACGTGATCCAGCTCTTCACCACCGGTCTGACCCCTTCCCCAGCCGGTGTGCTAGTGAGTTTGCAGGCCGTCAACGGAGTGACAGTGACCATCGGGACGGTGACCGTGCCGGCGGACTTCGCGGGACTGGTTGCCGTCGGCGAGTTCCAGATCAACTTCACCATCCCTCAACAGTTCGCCAGCATGCCTGCGGCGAATTATCCTCTGACCGTTACCGTCAATGGAATTTCCTCGCCCGCGGCGATCGGCACGAATCCGCAGGCGGCAGTGGTAGTGCCGATTCAGCCTTGATATATTGGACCGGGAACGAAAGATGGCGAACTCATCAGGATCTCCCTCGCGCCGCAGCGTAATCGCCGGCGCGAGTGCCGGCCTGCTCTCCGGCCTCACCGCCCGTGCCGCGGCTTCTCCCGTCTGGAGCAGCGAATACACGGCCATGAAGGGCGCCGTCCCCCTTAACCTTTTCCGCAAACGCGCAGGCGCACCCAAAAAAGGGGATGCTCCGTTGCCCGTCTTGTTCCTGGTCCACGGCTCCTCGATTTCCTCCCGCCCCAGTTTCGATCTCACGGTTGCAGGTCACGGCGAATACTCGGTGATGAACACTTTCGCAAACCTGGGCTTCGACGTCTGGACCATGGATCACGAAAACTACGGACGCTCCGGGCGCACCGAAAGCAATTCGAACATCGCCAGCGGCGTCGAGGATCTGAAAGCCGCAATCGAAGTGGTGAGTCGCGAAACCGGCGAAAACAAGTTCCACTTTTTCGGCGAGTCCTCGGGCGCACTGCGAGCCGGCGCGTTCGCGATGGAGCGGCCGGAGCGCGTCGGCCGCCTGGTGTTGGCCGCATTCACCTACAAGGGTGAAGGCTCTTCGACGCTGGCGCAGCGCGCCAAGCAATTGGATGAGTACCGCACCCACAATCGCCGCCTGCGCGACCGCGACATGATCCGCGGCATCTTCACCCGCGACAAAGCCGGCACCTCCGATCCTGCGGTCGCCGAAGCCCTGGCCGATCTGGAACTCAAGTTCGGCGATCAGGTGCCCACCGGAACCTATCTCGACATGATTGTGAACCTGCCGATCGTGGACCCGGCCAAGGTGCATGCGCCGGTGCTGCTGATCCGCGGCGAGTACGACGGCATCGCCACCGTGGACGATCTGGCCGAGTTCTACAAGCGGATGCCCAATGGCGACCGGCAGTTCGTGATCCTGCCAGGGCTCGCGCATTCGGTGGTGCTGGGCTTGAATCGGGAACAGTTCTGGCACTCGATGCACTCGTTCCTGACCATGCCCAAACCGGTCGCCGGATAGCGCCGTGCGTTTACCCATGAAGGTCGAGATTCGGCGTCTGAGCGGCTCCGAGGCTTACTTATTCTTAAGCGACCTCGCCGCAGTCCTGGCGGATTGCGTGGAAGGAGGAGCCTCGGTGAGCTTCATGCCTCCGTTCGGGCAGGCGGAGGCGGAAATATTTTTCCGCAAAGTGATCCAGGGCGTCGAAGCGGGCGAGCGGATTCTGCTGGCGGCTTTCGTCGATGGCAAACTGGCCGGCACGGTTCAGGTGCTCACGTCCATGCCGCCCAATCAACCGCACCGCGGCGAAATCGCCAAGCTGCTGGTGCTGCGATCCGCGCGAGGCCAGGGTTTGGCCGCCGCGCTGATGCGACGTGCCGAGGAATGCGCGCTCGAAGCGGGCAAGACCCTGCTTGTGCTCGACACCTGCCTCGGTGGCGCCGCCGAAAGGCTCTACTCGCGCTTGGGCTGGGTCAGAGCCGGGGTGATCCCGAAGTACGCTCTGGTCCCGGACGGGAGCTGGTGCGACACCGTCATCTTCTGGAAGGCTCTCGGCACTACATTGGGATCATGAAAACTCGAATACGCAGGCTATGACGATGTCGTCCTGCACCACTGGCTATTTCTCGGCCGCACCGTATTCGACGCAGACTAATTGGTTTCAGATCTTTGCCCTGTCTAACGAGGGGTTGGATAATGAAAAACATGAAATATCGAGCTTCGGTTGCGTTGATTTGGTGGCTGGCGCCCATCGGATCATCGCAGCCGCTCGCCACCGCCCAGGGTCCGCTGGTTGACGCGCGGCCATTGGCGGAGGCGAGTCTCCGATTGCAGGAGAACAGCGGGAGGATCGTCACATACGAGGAGCCGGTGCTCACCTGGAGCGGAGACCTGGAGGAAATCCCCGGCAGGTCCGGTTCGAAGGGCTATCTTTATCCCAAGGCGCAGGCCTTCTGGATGCCGGAGCCGGCGTCCGCGCCAGACTTGGCTGCCGCGCTCAATAAAGTGCTGGACAACTATCACCAGCAGACCAGCGGAACCCGCTTTCAAATACTGACTTCCAAGTGGGGCTATCACATTGTGCCGCGACAGGTTCACGACGCGAATGGGGCCCTTGTGGCTTCCGCGAGCTTGCTTGACTCGCGAATCACTATCGCTCAAAACCTACGAACTCCCGAGGGGCATCTAGCGGCGTTTGCTACCGCCGTGGCCGCAGTGACCAGTACACGACTTGAGGTCAGTGCTATTCCGTTTAAGCCTCGCGGCTTCGACGAAGCCTTCCGGGCGCGCCCGGAACGTTTTTCGTGGGGCGCGGAACCCACGACGGCGCGGGACGTCTTGATCGACCTGCTGAGTCGGTCGGCAACGAGTTTCTCGTGGCGCCTCAGGTGCCAAGCTAGCCTTCAGAGTGACGCCCGCTTTTGCGTGCTCGATCTTGCGCCGATTGCGGTGGCCATCACGAACGGCCGTGGGCAGCCCGACAAAGCTGTGTTGTGGTTTGATCGTTGCGGAGACTGCCCGCCGCTCCGACAGGTGCAGCCACCGTCTGCCCGCTGAGTCTGCTTTAGTACGCCTGGTCAGCGTTGCCAGAATGAGGGTGGTGCGGCTGTCCACCTTCGCCGCGAATCGTCCTCCCGGACGGGAGCTGGTGCGACACCGTCATCTTCTGGAAGGCTCTCGCTGGTTGACCACTGCAGGTTTCATCATTCATATCGCAGCGCCACCAGCGGATCCACTCGAGTAGCCCGGCGTGCCGGGATGAAGCAGCCCAGCGCCGCGGCCGCGCCCAGCACCACGGCGACCAGAGCGAAAGTCACGGGATCGGTGGGCGACACCAGCACCAGCAGCGAGCTCAAGAATCTGGTTAGCCCCACCGCCCCTGCGATTCCCACCAGGAGGCCGATGGCCAATTGCAGCATGCCTTGGCGGAACACCATCCGCAGAATATTTCTTGCCGACGCACCCATCGCCATCCGCAGACCGATCTCCTGCGTTCGCTGGCTCACCGACTGCGCGATCACCGCATACAGCCCCACCGAAGCCAGTACCAGCGCGATCCCCGCGAAGATCGAAAATAGCGTCCCGAAGATCCCCTGCTCCCAATAATTCAACGCCAGCCGCTCTTCCAAGGTGCGCAGATTATACAGCGGCATGTCTTCATCCACGGCTTGCGCCGCTTGACGAAACGCTCCGGCCAGCGTCGCAGGAGGAACGCGCGTGCGAGCCATCAGCGCCATGTCCGGCATGGTTCGCTGGCGATATGGAACGTACACCAGAGGATCGAACTCCTTCACCGCGACGCCGTTTTGCAGGACGTTTGGAGCCACGCCCACCACCGTGAGCCAAGCCTCGGGTTTCCCGTCGTTGAAAATTCGCAGGCGCCTGCCCACCGGATCCTCTCCGCGCCACAGCTTTTCGACAAAACGCTGGTTCACGATCGCCACCGGCGGCCCGCCGGCGCTGTCGCTGTTGTTGAACGTGCGCCCTTGGAGGATCGGCAGCCCCATCACGCGAAAATAATCGGACCCGACCACCAGCAGCCCCAACGAAGGCCGCAGTTTTTCGTCCACCGGCTGGGAACGCTCCAGCTCATAGGGGAAGGTCATGGAGCCCCCGGTCGGCATGGTGATCGAAATGGTAGCACCCTCCACGCCCGGCAACGCGTCCAGCCGGGCTTTGAGACGATCGTGGAACGAAATTCTGTCGTCCGGTTTCGGGTACTTGGCATCGGGAAGCTGTAGCCGCATCACCAGCATGTTCTTGGGATTGACGCCGGTGTTGGTGTTGTAGATCTTCAGGAAGCTGCGGATCATCAGTCCCGCGCCGGTCAGCAGCACCACCGCCAGAGCCATCTCCGCGATCACCAGCAGTCCTGAAAGGCGGCCCTTGCGTGCGCCGCCGGTCGATCCACGCCCGCCCTCGCGAAGGGAGGCATTCACGTCCATCCGCGCCAGCCGCAGCGCCGGCGCCAGCCCGAACAACAAACCCGCGCCCAGCGAGATCGCCGCCAGGTAAACGAATCCGCGGTAATCCATCCGGAAGTTCATCCACGCGGGGATTTGGGAACGCACGGAGGCGTCGAAAATCCGCAGCCCCCACAACGAGATCAGCCATCCGAAAAAGCCCGCGATCATCGACATCATCACGCTCTCTACCAGAAGCTGGCGGATGATGTGCCAGCGTCCCGCGCCGATCGCAATCCGAATCGAGATCTCCCGCGACCGGTCCGCCGCGCGAGCCAGCAGCAGGTTGGCCACGTTGGCGCACGCGATCAGCAGCACAAAAATCACCGAACCCATCAGCGCTGCCAGCAGCGTGGGAATCTCGCCGCTGTCGCTGTTATTCACCTCATAGAACGTCTGCACCACCGCCGCGATGCCTTTGTTGGTGTCCGGGTAAGCCGTTTCCAGATTGTGCGCGATGCCTTGCATCTCGACGTTCGCGGAGGCTTGGTTGGCGGACGCCGCAAGCTGCGCGTACACGCCCAGGTTGCGATTCTGGCGCCGCACGTCTTGAGTGGAACGCACCAGGGGAATCCACACGTCCGAGTCTTCCGGGAACCTGAGGTCGGGCCGCATCACGCCGACCACCGTCGAGGGAACGTCGTTCACGCGGATCACCTGGCCCAGAATGGCGCGATTCGACCCGTAACGGGTCGCCCAGATTTGGTTGCCCAGGATCACCACCGCCGGCGCGCCGGGTTTCTCGTCCTCGGCCGTGAAATCCCGCCCGATCACCGGCTTCTGTCCGATCATGGAGAACGTGTTCGCCGTGATCTCGGCGCGATTGTAGCGCGAGGGAACTCCGCCGTTTTCGCTCAGGTTCACGGTCTGGAAGCGATACGCTCCCATGGCGCGAAAGGATTTCGCGTGCTCGCGCCAGTCCAGAAAATCCGGAAAGGAGACGCCTCCGCGCCGCTGGCCGTGCGCCAGGTCTTGGGTGGCCAGATACAGGATATCGTCGCCGACAAACGGCAGGTTCTTGAACAGCGCTCCATTGGCGATGGAGAACACCGTCGCGTTCGCGCCCATTCCCAGCGACAGCGCCACTATGGCGACAATCGTCGTCGTGCGGTTGTGAACCATGGTCCGCAGTCCGAAGCGGATGTCACCCAATAACGCCATGACGGCTTAGACGGAGCGGGCGGGCAAAAGGTTCAATTTCCGTCGATTCACTTTCCTTTACAAGCTCATGACTTCCCGCAATCGAGCTGCCGCCCGCCGGGATATTTCCACCTCCCGGCCGCCGCGGAGCGTCATCGCCAGCGCTCCTCCGATTCCGGCCGCCGTTTCCTGCACCCACTTTAGATTGACGATCTGCTTCCGATTCGCGCGGAAGAAAATAGCCGGGTCGAGCTGCTCTTCGAGAGCGCTGAGCGATCGCCGGATCAGCGGCCGGTCGCCTCCGAAACACAAACGCGTGTAGTTGCCTTCCGATTCCATCAGGAAAACATCCGCTAGCCGCACGATCCAGCACTTCTCGCCATCCCGCACGAACACCTGCTCCAGCCGCGGTTTCGGCTGCTTCGGCCGCACCCGCGCGATCGCCGCCGCCAGCCGCGCCGGGACGATCGGTTTCATCAGGTAGTCCAGCGCGTTCACCTCGAACGCCTGGATCGCGTATTCGTCGAAGCCCGTTGTGAAAATCACCTGCGGAACATCCTCCAGCCGCTCCAGCAGTTCGAATCCGCTCATGCCCGGCATTTGAATGTCGAGAAAGATCAAGTCGGGGGCCGCGCTGGCGATGACTTCCAGCGCCTCCTCCCCGCCGCGAGCTTCGCCCGCCACCTGCACCTCCGCGTGGCCCGCCAGCAGGCGCCGGAGCTCCACCCGCGCCAGCCGCTCATCGTCGATGATCACCACCTTCATGCTGGAACGTTCGCGGGTATCGACACGGTCGCCACGACGTGCCCGCCATCGCGATTCCGCAGCTGTAAGCTGGCGCGGCCGCCGTACAGCAGGCGCAAACGTTCGCGCGTGTTGGTCAGCCCGACGCCTCCAGCCTCGGATGCGTCCGCCATCCCCAGCTGCCCGCTATTCTCAACCTCGATCACCGTCGTCTCACGGTTATTCTCGGCGCGAATCAGCAGATCGCCGCCACCGGGCAGCGGAGCGATGCCGTGCTTCAACGCATTCTCCACCAGGGCTTGCAGCAGCATGGACGGCACCGGCGTCCTCCCCGCCTCCGCCGAAATCGCCAGTTGCACACGTAGCCGGTCTTCAAATCGCACCGATTCCAGCGCGAGGTAGTCGCTGACCACCTCCACCTCCGCGGCCAGCGGCACCGTGTGCGTGGGCTCGCGATGCAGGTTGTAGCGGAAAATATTCGCCAGGCGCGTGATCATATCCTGCGCCCTCACGGGATTTTCCACCACCAGCGCGCGGATCGAGTTCAGACAGTTGAACAGGAAGTGCGGATTGATCTGCGCCTCCAGCGCGCGCAGCTCGGCTTCGCTCACAGCCAGCCGCAGGTTGACCTCGCGTTCTTCTTGCCGTCGCTTCTCCGTGAAGCGGATGTAGAGCATCGTCCAGATTCCCGTGCCCAGCCACATCCCCCACCCCAGCGCGGCCAGGGAAACCAGCGACCATGGATTGCTCGAAACCGGCGCGATGGTGGACGTGGCGCCAACAACCAAGCCCGTTTGGAGCAGGCCGATCAGTAGCGATCCACCAAGAAGCAACGGCCACAGGCGGGAAATCGGCCGCTCCGCCCGCCGCCGTTCGATCTCGCGCCGGAACACGTCCGTCATGCCGATGCTCGCGGCGATCCACAGGACGTGGACCAGCACCACGGAGCGAACGGTCTCGCCGTTTGCAATGTTGATCACGACGCCGATGGCCCCGTAAGCCAGCCACCAGAGCACCTGGAAGCCCCAGTAGCGCGAGTCCTCGGTCTTCGACGAAGTGTTGCTCATGGGCTTAGCATGCCTCCGAATCCATCGTCCGGCACGAAAATTGTGATGAGCGGACGTCGGGCGGGATGAGCGCCGCTATTGCGCGACGTTCATTGCGCCGCCGCCGGCGTCAAATCCCCCTCCGCCGACCAGTACAGCGCATTGAACAGCAGCGGCAGGGTCACGTGCGTTTGCGCGCGGTGCTGAGGCCGTATCCCGAACAGCACCACCTTGCCGGGATTCGTCTCCACCGCAACCACCGCGGCTCGGCCCAGCATGTACTCCTCGCCCTTAAGATATCCCGACGCCGCCACTCCGATGTTGGGATAGCGCGCCACCACGCGCGCCTTCTGCGAGTTGAAGCCTTCGCTTAACTCGAAAAACGGCGAGTTCATGTAGAAACCGAACGTCTCCGGAGCCATGCCCCAACCCAACCGGCTGGCCGTGTCCACCTGGAGGTTGAGGATGGTTCCCGGCCCCTCGTGCTGATCCGCCAGCATACTGCGCTTCAGTTCCTTCAGCGGCAGAGGCAGCTTGTCCACCAGAAGATTGCAGGCGTCGCCGAAGGAGATCAGCGTGCCTCCCTGATCCACAAAATCCTTCAGAGCCTGCCAGCCTCGGTCGCCCAGACCGCCGCGGTATTCGGTTGGCGTGCTCAGCGCCACTTGGCCCTCCAGGATGCCTTTGGAGCTTTGATCCGGAAGAACAATGGCGTCGAAGCGGGAGCGCAGCTTACCGGCGATGACGTCGGCGTTGTGCAGCGTAGTGTACGGAAATTCGTAATGGTCCAGAACCCAGCGCGTCCAACCCTCGTCGATGTTCGCGGTCCAGGATTGATACACGCCTACCCGCGGCAACCGCATTGTGGTGCCGAAATCCGGCGCCGCCGTCGTGTTCTTCATCGCCACTTCGAAGTCGCGCGTCGCGGCTGACCATGCTTGCGCCCCCGCCGCTGTCTGCACCGTCGGACTTCCCGAGCCCCGCGGACTCACCAGGCTGACCTTGACGCCCGCCTTCAGCAGCCGGTTCACGATCACCGCATCTCGCGCTCCGGTGTAGGGGAATCGGATGTTGGCGCCGTTGCGCTCCGCGGCCAGCACATCGTTCAGCTTCTGCGCGATCGGCTCCAGCGCCAGATTCGCCGGCAGAGGCTCATGCGCGAAGACGGTCTTGACGCCGAACTGCATGCCTAGCGACCATGCCGAGACGTCGTAGGGTCCTTCCGACGCCCCTCCCGCGGAGCGCAGTCCCGCCGGGTAGCTTTGCACCTCCAGAAGATCCTTGGCGTAGCGCGCAAAAACTTGCGTGAACGGAACCACGTAGGTCCCTGCCGCCCAGCTCTCGCCATTTTCCATGAACGGTTGCCGGGCGCGATAAACCTCCACGCCGCCCAGGCGCAGCTTGTCCACCAGTTCGATCACTTCGCTCTGATCCTGCTGGCCGGCGGCGGGAATCAGCACCGCATACGCTGGTTCGCGATCGCCAAAGCCGAGCTGGCCCTTGCGTCCCGCTTCGATGGTGCTGGCGTTGACGTCGTAAATCTGGCGCAGCAGCGTCTCGCGGGTGTCCGCCGCCGATTCCAGCAGCGCCATGGCCGAGATCATCTCGTAATCCACGATATCGCGCAGGCCCCACGGGCCGCCCAGCCAAGGCCGCGGATAATCGGCCCGCGGAGTTACGTCGCGAGGCGGCCCCAGTTGGAACGCAGGCGCCGCCGCAGGTGCGTCGAGTGGCGCGAGCAAACCCAGCTCCACCATCCGCTCCATCCCCGGCATCGCCGGCCGTGTTGCATCGGTGCGCGTTTGAAACACCGGCGAGGCGATCTGCGCGCTGGCAGCCTCGGTCAACAGGCCCACTTGATTGTGCCACCAGCCCGACCACGCCATCGCTCCCTCCCAGAAGCTGGTGTAAGTGGCGTTGTGCATGATGCCGTCCTTGCCGGCGGCTTCCAGCGACGCAGCCTGAATCTGGCCATAAATCGCGTTCAGCCGGTAAATCAGAGGATGCACGTTGGGATTGATGGGGTCGCTCGCCGGCATCGTGAACATGCGCGGCCCCGCGGCGCCCTGCTGATGCTGGTCCAGCCAGATGGAGGGAAACCAGTCGTGCCACAGCACCTGCGCCACCATCTGCGTCTCCTTCAGAGACAGCAGGAACATATCGCGATTGTCGTCGTGGCCGGCGTAAGTATGATACAGCCACGGCGGAGCGCTACCCTCCTGCGGCGTGCCCAGATATTTGTTGTACCAGTCCGTCACCTTGATCTGGCCGTCCGGATTGACCGACGGCGCCAGCAGCACGATCACCTGATCCAGAATCTTGCGCACCATCGGCGAGTCCTCGGTGGCCAGCCGGTAGGCCAGCTCGATGGCCATCTGCGAGGAGCCGATCTCCGTCGAATGGATATTGTTGGTGATCAGCACCACCGCTTTGCCCTCGCGGAAAATCTGCTCCCGCTCCGCCTCCGGCACCTCGCCGCCTTGCAGATACAGCCTCCGCTCCAGTGTCTTGTAATGTTCCAGATTGCGCAGCGTCGCCGGAGCGGCGATCTCCAGCATCACGAATGGATTTCCGCCCGTCGTCGGCCCCAGGTTGCGATAGCGCACCCGGTCGCTCCCGGCCGCCAGCTTCTGGAAGTACTCGATGATCTTGTCGTAGCGGGCGATCTTGCGGTCAGCTCCGACGCGGAATCCGAAATATTGTTGCGGCGTGGGAATCGTTTCAGCCGTCGCAAGGGCGGCGAGGAACGTGAATGCGGCCAACAATCGGCGCATGACAATGACAATACCACGCTCCGGCAGTGGGCGAACGGCCTGCGGGTCCTAATCCTTTTACGATTGACTGACGATGTTCCTTAGGCATACCTCGGTTGTACACTGATATTGGGATGATTAACCCTAAACCAGCGGTTCTGTTACTGACCGTTCTCCTGGGGGCGTGCGCGCGCTCCAGCGACGAAAAAGCCTCCCCTCCCGTGAACCGCTACTCGATCCATGGCGAGGTCATGCGCCTGGATCAGAACGGCAAGCTCGCCACCATCCGGCATCAGAAAATCGAAGGCTACATGGATGCCATGACCATGACCTTCCCAATCAAGGATGCCCAGGAATTCGGCGGACTCCAGGTCGGCAACTGCATCGAAGGCGCCGTGTTCGTGCAAGGCGATAACCTCTGGGTTGGGGAAATCAAGCATCTGAGCACGCCCGGGGATATGTGCGTGGCTCCGCCCTCGCCTTAGCCGCACGCCGCGCCACGATGCCCCAACACACCTCTGACATCCGCGTCGATCCTTCCGCCGAAACCATCCGCGTCGGGCCCCTCACAGTACGCTTCCTGATCACCGGCGAAGACTCCACGGGCAGCGTCGCGGCCTTCGAGCTTCTCGTTCCGGCCGCGCAGCCCCTGCCCGCGCCCGCCCACAGCCACGACCATTACGAGGAAACCATCTACGGTATCGATGGAGTCTTGACCTGGACCGTCGGCGGAAAACCAATCGAAGTCGGGCCGGCTCACGCGCTGTGCATCCCCCGAGGCGCCGTTCACCGCTTTGACAACCACGGCGCCATGGATGCCAAAGCGCTCTGCGTGATCACGCCGGCCGCCATCGGTCCGGCCTACTTCCGCGAGATTGCCGCGGTGATGACGGCCGCCGCCGGTGGTCCGCCGGATCGGGCGAAAATGGTGGAGATCATGCGCCGCCACGGCCTCACGCCCGCCCCGCCTCAGGCGTAAGTCCTGGCCGGTGATACCATGAGAGTTCCCCTCATGGTTCGCGCAATTCCCGACGTTTTGGCCCGCATCGTCGACTCTAAACGAGCCGCCTTGCCGCCTCTCACCGCCACCCGCGACGCCCTCGAACAGAAGGCCGCGGCGCGAACCAGTTTCCGCAATTTCCGAGCAGCCTTAACTGCAAAACACCTCGCCATCATGGCCGAGGTGAAGAAAGCCTCGCCCAGCAAAGGCGTTTTCGCGCATCGTTTCGACCCCGCCGCCATCGCCCGATCCTATGCCTCCGGCGGCGCTGCGGCTCTTAGCGTCCTTACCGACGCCGAGTTCTTTCAGGGCTCGCTCGAGGATTTGGAATCCGCTCGCGCGGCCGTCGCAATCCCCGTGCTGCGCAAGGATTTTACGCTCGATCCGATCCACGTGGTGGAGGCCGCGGCTCACGGCGCCGACGCGATCCTCTTAATTGCCGCACTGTTGGAGGATCGCGCCTTGCGCGATCTTCGAGAAATGGCCAACCGCTACCGCATGGCCGCGCTGGTGGAGGTCCACGATGAAGGCGAGCTCGACGCCGCCATCGGCTCCGGCGCCGACATCATCGGCGTCAATAATCGCAACCTGCATACCTTCGAGGTGACCCTCGAAACCTCGCTGAGCCTCGCGGCGCGGATACCCTCAAGCGCGGTCAAAGTCAGCGAAAGCGGAATCGATTCCCGCGCGGCCGTGACCCGCCTCCAGCGCGCCGGCTTCGACGCTCTCCTGGTCGGGGAACATCTCATGAAAGCCGCGGACCCCATCGCCGCGTTGCGGGCGCTTTTGTCATGATGGTGAAAATTTGCGGAATCACGCGGAGGGAAGACGCTGAAGCGGCGGTCGAGGCCGGGGCCTCGGCTCTGGGCTTTGTTTTTGTCGCCTCCAGCCCGCGCTGCGTCACCGCCGAACGCGCCGCCGAACTCGGCGCAGGCCTGCCGATCCTGAAAGTCGGCGTGTTTCAGGACCAATCCGCCGCGTTGATTGAGGCCACCGTGAGCGCGGCCAAATTGGACATCGCGCAGATCTACAATTGCCCGGATCCGGCCGGAGTTCTCGTTTGGAACGCGTTCCGGATAATGCCCGGAGTTGGGGCGTTTGCGGGCCCTCTCGGCGGAACCGTTGTACTGGACGGTCCCGCCAATGGCGTCCCATTCGATTGGTCAGTCGCAAAGGGTGGTTTGAAGATCATCCTCGCCGGCGGCCTCGACGCCTCCAACGTCGCCGAGGCGATTCGCATCGCCAAGCCCTGGGGCGTCGACGCCAGCTCGCGTCTTGAATCTTCGCCCGGTATCAAAGATCACCAGAAGGTCCGCCGCTTCGTAGAGGCGGCCTTGACGGAGGCGGATCTCAACCCATGACGATCACATCGCAAGCCGATTCCACCGGACACTTCGGGCCCTACGGCGGACGCTTCGTCCCCGAGGTCCTGATGGCCCCCATCGAAGAACTCGCCCAAGCCTACGTCCAAGCCCGCGCGGACCCGTCATTTCAAGCCGAGCTCGACGATCTGCAAGCGCACTACTCCGGCCGCCCCACGCCGCTTTACTACGCCAAGCGTTTGAGCGAAACGCTCGGCGGCGCGAAGATCTATCTCAAGCGCGAGGACCTGCTGCACACCGGTGCGCACAAAATCAATCACTGCCTCGGGCAGATCCTGCTCGCGCGCCGCATGGGCAAGAGGCGCGTCATTGCCGAGACTGGCGCGGGACAACACGGCGTCGCCACAGCCACCGTGTGCGCGCTCTTCGGCGTCGAGTGCGTGGTCTACATGGGCGAAGAGGACATGCGGAGGCAGCAGCTGAACGTGTTCCGCATGCGCTTGCTGGGCGCGTCGGTGGTTCCCGTCAACAACGGCAGCCGAACCCTGAAAGACGCCATCAGCGAGGCCATGCGCGACTGGGTCACCAACGTCGAAAGCACCTATTATTTGCTCGGTTCCGTGCTGGGCCCGCATCCTTACCCGACCATGATCCGCGACTTCCAGCGCATCATCGGCGTGGAAGCGCGCGCGGAGATCCTCAAGCGCGAAGGCCGCCTTCCGGATGTTCTGCTCGCCTGCGTCGGCGGAGGCTCGAATTCCATCGGCTTGTTTCATGCCTTCATCGGAGATGAGCAGGTGAAGCTTGTCGGCGTCGAAGCCGGCGGACGCAGCGCGGCGCTGGGCGAACATGCAGCCCGCTTCCAGGGCGGAGCGCCCGGCGTGCTCCACGGCGCGAAGAGCTATGTCTTGCAGGATGCCGACGGCCAGATCGCGCTCACGCACTCGATTTCAGCGGGGCTCGACTATGCTTCCGTGGGACCGGAACACGCCTGGCTGCGCGATCGCCGTCGTGCCGAATACACCTCCGCCAGCGATGCCGAAGCGCTCGCGGCGGCCGTGCAGTTGGCCCGAACCGAGGGGCTCATCCCGGCGCTCGAATCCGCGCACGCCATTGCCGAGGCCATTCGCCGCGCTCCCGCCGATCGCGGCAAAATCTACATCGTCAACCTGTCCGGCCGCGGCGACAAAGACACCGACATCTATCGCGAAAATCTCCCGGAGCTCGATGCAGCCGACCCGAATCCAATCCCTGTTTGAGCAGCTCAAAAAGCAATCCCGCGCCGGGCTCATCGCCTATATCACGGCTGGCGACCCGTCCCCGGAGCGAACTCCGCAAATCGTCGCGGCTCTCGAACGCGGCGGCGTGGACCTGATCGAATTGGGCGTGCCCTTCTCCGATCCCATCGCCGACGGCCCCGTGATTCAGCGCGGCGCGGACCGAGCCCTGCGCGCGGGCACCAACGTTCCCAAAGTTCTGGAGATGGCCCGCAAGATTCGCGAGCGTTCGGAAATCCCGCTGCTGCTGTTCACCTACATGAATCCGGTGCTGCGTTATGGCTTGGAGAAACTCGCCGCCGACGCCAAATCCGCCGGAATCGACGGCTGCCTGCTGACGGATTTGAGTGTCGAGGAAGCCGGCGCCTACATGGGCGCGATGCGCTCGGCAGGCCTCGACACCGTATTTCTGGCCGCCCCGACCTCCACCGATGCGCGCCTGAAACTGGCCGCGCAATACTCCACCGGCTTCATTTACCTGGTTTCGAGAACCGGCGTCACGGGCGAACGCGCGGCCTTGTCGGAAGCGCTGGAGCCGCTGATCGCGCGAACACGCGCCGTGACCAATCTGCCCTTGGCAGCCGGGTTCGGCATCTCGACTCCCCAACAGGCCGGCTTGGTCGCTAAGATGGCCGATGGAGTAGTTGTGGGAAGCGCCATTGTACGAATGATCGAGAAGAACGCAAGCGACGCCGAACTCGAGGCCTTCGCGCGATCACTTCGCGACGGCATGCGTTGGCGGGCCTAATGACACACGACGAAGCCGTGCGGCTGTTGAAGGAAAGCCGGACCAAGATCGATGATCTGGACCGGCAGCTTGTCGAGCTGCTGAATCGCCGCACTTGCATCGTCGAGGATATCGGTCGCGCCAAGGAGGCGGCTGGCCTCCCTATCTACGAACCCCATCGCGAGGACGATGTTTATCGCAACGTGCTATCTCACAATCAAGGCCCGCTAAGCGCCGAAGCCTTGCGCGGCATTTACGAACGCATTATCGATGAGATGCGCAGCCTGCAACGCATCCGGCTCGCGAAAAAGTCGCAGGGGGACGCCTGATGTTAGTCGTCATGCAGGCGGGCGCCACTGAGGAACAGACCCGCGCGGTGATCGATCGTCTGGTGCAGATGGGCTTCACCGTGCACCGTTCCACCGGCGTGCTCCACACAGTGCTCGGCGGCGTCGGCCCTGTCGATCGCATCGATCCTGCATTATTCGAGGCCATGGAAGGCGTCCAGGAATGCCACCGCATCGTTTCGCCCTACAAGCTTGCCAGCCGCCATTTTCGCCCGCAAGGAACGGTGGTGAAAATCGGCAAGGTCGAGATCGGCGGAGGCAATCTCGTCGTCATGGCCGGCCCATGCAGTGTCGAGAGCGCCGCGCAGATCGAGGAATCCGCCCGCATTGTCGCCGAGGGCGGCGCGCAAATCCTTCGCGGAGGCGCGTTCAAACCCCGCACCTCGCCCTACAGTTTCCAAGGCATGGGTGAAGAAGGTCTGCAAATCATGCGAGCCGCGGCGGATCGTCACGGCCTGCTCATGGTGAGCGAGGTGATGGATGCGTCGCAGCTTCCACTGCTGG
>Ga0070733_10001228_pt1 | contig 19276 bp, 19 predicted proteins | sample Coa_R1_9_FD_66450 | JGI IMG/M metagenome (GOLD analysis project Ga0070733, IMG submission 66450) | Surface soil microbial communities from Centralia Pennsylvania, which are recovering from an underground coalmine fire - Coalmine... | ecosystem: Environmental > Terrestrial > Soil > Unclassified ... | reverse complement strand
CGAGCAGAACGGGCACGTTGTCGGCTCCTCCCTGATCGGACAGAATTTCACCAAGCCGGAGTACTTTCATCCGAGGCCGTCCGCGGCGGGCTCCGACGGCTACGATTCGACGGCTTCCGGCGGATCGAACTTCGGGCCGACGAATCAAAAGCTGATCGACCGGGTGAAGAGTGACGAGGACAAGTTCCGCAAGGAGAATCCGGATTTCAGCGGGCCGATTCCCTCGGATCTGCTGACCGCGTCGGCCAGCGGACTTGACCCGCACATCAGCCCTGCCTCCGCCGAAGCGCAAATCGCGCGTGTGGCCAAGGCTCGGGGCGTGGATGCGGGCGTGTTGACGAAGCTCGTCGATGCCAGCGTCGAGGGCCGCACCGCGGGCGTGTTGGGCGAGCCCCGCGTCAACGTCCTGATGTTGAATCTGGAGCTCGACAAGCAATATCCGGTAAAGCGATGAGCAAGAAACTGCAACCAGGCGAACAGGTAGAACACTATCGCATCGACGACGTAGTCGCGCGCGGCCCCATGGCCTCGGTCTTCCGCGGCACCGACCTGCGCACCAATCACCCGGTGGCGATCAAGGCCCCTGAAATGGCGGCCGAGAGCGATCCCGTCTTCTTCGAGCGGTTTCGCCGTGAAGCCGAGATCGGCCGCAAACTCGACCACCCCGGCGTCGTCAAGGTCTTTCCGCGAGAGGACCGCGACGGTGTGTATCTGGTGATGGAATGGGTGGACGGCCCACTGCTGCGGAATATTTTGGCGCGCGAAGGCAAGCTGCCCGTGGCTCGCGCCGTGAAAATCGCGTCGGAAATCTGCGACGCCCTTTATTACATCCACAGCCGCGGCGTGGTGCATCGCGATCTTAAACCGGAGAACATCGTGGTGGACGCGGAGGACCGCATCAAGCTGATCGACTTCGGCATCGCCGGCGAGGAGGGCGCGCGGCGTCTCACCTTCGGCAAATTCTCCAACGTGATGGGCACGCCCGATTACATCTCACCCGAACAGATCCAGGGCAAGCGCGGCGACGCCCGCAGCGACGTGTACGCTCTGGGCGCCATTCTCTATGAAATGCTCACCGGCCGGCCGCCGTTCCAGGGCGAAAATCCGTTCGCCATCATGAACGACCGCCTGTTCAACCATCCCGTGCCTCCGCGCGAGCTGAACCCCGAAATCCCACCCGCGCTTCAGGAGACCGTCTACCGCGCGCTCGAGCGCGACCGCCGCAATCGCTATACCAGCGCCAATGAGATGGCCTGGGACCTCTTGCACCTGGACCAGGTTACGCCGTCCGACCGCGCGGAAATCGCGGACTGGCGCAACCGCCGATCGCCGTCCTCGCGCCGAGCTTTGTTTTACACGGGCGTGGCGCTGATCCCCATCGCCCTCTTCGCACTGTTGTTTTACGCCAGCCGCCATAGCTGAAACAATAGGACTTGCCGCAATTTCGATCCTCTGAGCGCCTGGTCATCGCATACTTCCTCTACGTGGCGGCCATCGCGCCGTTCTATATCGCGAAGCCGTGGCGAGCCGTGATCGTCGTGGTCGCCGTGACAGCGTGGCTGTGGCTGATGGGACTCTGGACACCGATCGCGCGCGACCTCGCGCCGCTGGGCGCAACTTTGGCCGCCTACCGCGAAATGGATTGGTTTTCGTCTTTGCCCCACGACCATCACCTGGAGCAGGCGTGGGTCGCGTGGGACCGTCTTGTGCTCGACGGCTACCACCTGCGCGCAGTGATCGAGAGCGCCGGTGCGATCGTGCCCGGCTTCCTGGAACTGTGTTACCTGCTGGTGTACGGGATCGGCCCGGCGGTGGTGGTGGCGGCCATCCTCCATAGCCGGCGCCACCGAACGGACCAACTCTGGATGGCGTACCTGGCGGGCACGCTGGGCGCCTACGCCCTGTTTCCGTACTTCCCCTCCGACCCTCCACGCGTCGTCTTTCCCGCCGCCGATCTGCCGCACGTCGTCACCGTCTTGCGCCGCTTGAACCTCTATATCGTCGGCGGCTACGGGATTCATTCGAGCGTATTTCCCAGCGCGCATGTTTCCTCGGCATTTTCCGCGTCTTGGGGATTGCTGAAAACCGTGCCCGAAAAACGCTGGATCGGATGGAGCATGGCGGCGTACGCGGTTCTGGTGTCGATCGCCACTCTATACGGGCGATATCATTATGGTGTCGATGCGCTGGCGGGATTTGCCGTCAGTCTATTGGCAATCCCCGCGGCCCGTTTGGGGAGGGAGGGGAAATGAGAATCCTCTGCTTTGTGCTCATGGTCTGCGGTTCGGTCGAGGCGCTCGCGCAGCCACAAAAGATCGACGTGAGTTTTGCTCTCCGTACCGACCCGCCGTCGCAGTTTCTCTCGCCGAGATTTGAAGAACGCTCGGGCGGACACGTTTCCGAGGGTTATCCGCATTTCTACAGACGGTACGTTTTCGACAACGCCAAGCGCGTGGTTTTCGGCTATGAGCTTCTTTTGACCGAGCAAGGCCCGGGCACGTACCTGGCGTCCTTCGGCCCATTGATCCTGAGTCTCTTGGAGTTATCCGTGGATCCTCACCCCGTCGTGGAAGCGCCAAGCACGATCGATCGGACGGAATGGATTATTCAGCCGCTGCCCGCGATGCCGGCGCCGCAGATTGTACACACTGGCGACGCCATCGGCGTTGAACTGTCCGTGGACGACACGACAGGGGTGAAGCTGTTCGACGATATTCACGTCATCCCACTTGGCGATCCTCGCGTGCCCAGCGTGTCCGGCACGCCTCGCGACTTCACCGCCGCGGATGAGGAACTGCGGATCTTCGCGCCGCTGGTAACCATCAACGGAACTCGTCAGGACGCTGTTCCCACGTCCGACGCCCACGGGTCCCTGGTCTGGTTCTATGTTCCCGCCCGAGGGCGTTTTATTTTATCGCTTCTCCCGCGCCGGAATCTCGATTTCAAACTCGCCGGCGAGGCGCGGGGCGGCGCGATTACCCTGACCGTGGGCCGTGACTCGATCAAGCTGGAGTGCCCGATTTCGGTCGTAGACCAAAACGCCCCATACAATCTCTACGTCCTGCACGAACCCGAATGGGAGCCGGCCGCGCAAGAAGAGAGGGGTTGGTTCGCCATGGGTTCCGTAAATCCGCGCGAACTTGGGCCGCTCAAGAAAAAGTAGCCCTAGTACGCCAGCAGCCGTTCGGCTTCCGCCACGATGTTCTCCACCTGCGGCAGGATCTCGTATTCGAGGTTAGGGTGATACGCGACCCAGGTATCCTGCGCGGCCACTCGGCCCACCGGCGCATCCAGCGATGAGAATAATTCGCCGGCGATGCGCGCAGCAAGCTCCGCGCCATAGCCCCAGGAGAGACAGTCCTCATGCACGATCATCACCCGGCTGGTCTTCTCGACCGAAGTTCGAATCGCCTCCCAATCGTAGGGCGACAGCGAACGCAGATCGATTACTTCGACCGTGCGGTCCGGATACTTCTGCTCCATCTGCACCGCCGCCAGCAGCGACTTCTGCACCAGCGCGCCATAGGTCACGATGGTCAGCGCCGAGCCCTGCTTAACGGTCTTGGCGCGGCCGAATGGAATGGTGTAATCCGGGCCCGGATGGGGCGACCGGTTATACGCCTCGCGGTATAACTTCTTGTGCTCCAGAAACAGAACCGGGTCGTCGCAGCGGACGGCCGTGCGCAGCAGCCCGCAGGCGTCCAGCGCGTTCGAAGGAAGCACCACGCGCAATCCTGGAATGTGCGTGAAGATCGACTCCCCGCACTGGCTGTGGTAAATCGCACCGCCGTTCAAGTATCCGCCGATGGCCACGCGAATCACCACCGGCGCCGAAAAGCCGTTGTAGGAGCGCCACCGCAGCGTCGCCAGCTCATCGCGGATCTGCATCATCGCCGGCCAGATATAGTCGAAGAACTGGATCTCGACCACGGGCTTGAGCCCGCGCGTCGCCATCCCCGTCCCCCGGCCGACGATGCAGGCTTCGGCGATGGGCGTGTTGAAGACTCGCTCGGAGCCATACGCGGTTTGCAATCCCAGCGTAGCTTTGAACACGCCGCCCTTGCCCTTGACTTGGCCCAGGTTACTCTCCCGGCTGCAATCAGCGATGTCCTCCCCGAACACTACGATTTTGGAATCCCGCCGCATTTCCTCGTTCAGCGTGAGATTAATCTCGTCCACCATGGTGCGCGGGTCGCCTGAAAATTGAGGCTCCGTCTGGAACTCGTTCGAGGCCGGATCCACGCGTTCCGAATACAGAAACCGCAGGGCCTCACCCGCAGCCGGCGGAGCAGCCTTCAGCGCATGGGCGGTAGCTTCCTGGATCTCCAGATCCACCTGGTGCATCAGCATCTCCACGCCGTGCGTGTCCAGAATGCCTTCGGCGCAGAGCCACTCCGGATAGCGCAGCAGAGGATCGCGAGCGGCTTCGGCATCGCGTTCCGCCTGGGGTTTGTACAGTTTTTCGACGTCGGAAAGAGAATGCGAATAAGGCCGCGTGCAGGTGGCGTGCACCAGCGCGGGACCGGGCTCGCGGCGGCAATGCTCCACCGCGTCGCGCATGGTGCTGTAGGATTCCAGAAAATTCGTGCCGTCGCACTCGAACACGGCCAGATTGGGAAAGCTCCGCACCAGGCGGGCGATGTTGCCTCCCGCGGTTTGCTTCTCTACCGGCACGGAGATCGCGTAGCCGTTATCCTCGACGAGGTACAGCAGCGGAAGCCGCTCCAGGCACGCCACGTTGAGCGACTCCCAGAACTCGCCCTCGCTGGTGGCGCCCTCGCCGGTTGTGACCAGGGTGACCGCGTCCGATTCCGGATCGTCCGAATGAGGATGCAGCAGCCGCGTGGCGTTGGCGCAGCCCACGGCTTGCGTGAAATGCATCCCGGTTGGCGAGGATCCGGCGACTATGTGCAGACTGGGCGAGCTCCAGTGCGAAGGCATCTGCCTCCCGCCCGAGGCGTGGTCCGCCTCCGAACCCACGGCTTGCAGAAACATCTGCTGCGGCGTCACACCCAGGGCCAGCGCCAGCGCGCGGTCTCGATAATACGGATAAAACCAGTCGTGCCCCGGCCGCATGGCCATGCCCGCGGCGGTCTGGATGGCCTCATGCCCGGCGCCGCTGACTTGAAAATAGATGCGATTCTGCCGCTTCAGCACGATCTCCCGGTCGTCGATCCGCCGGGACAGATACATGATCCGGAAGGCGCGAATCAGCTCGTCCCGCTCCAGTGGGGAGGAGGTTCGAAGATCGGTCAGAGTGCTGGTGGCCATGGAGTCCCTAGACAGTGTACCAACGCTTTCGCAAGGGGGCCAAGCGCCCCTGGGAAGAATCTAAAGCGAAGACTTTGGAACGCGGACGCCGTCCTGGCATAATCACACTATGAGACGCATGACGACCGCGTTGGTTATGGGTTCTCTTATCGGTTCAACCCTGGCATTCGGCCAAGCTTCGTTCGAGGTGGCCTCGGTCAAACCGCAACTGTGGACCGGGCAAGGCTCCGTCGGAGTTTTTGTCCGCGGCAACACGCTCACAGCCGAACACGTCGCTCTGTACGATCTGGCCGAGTTCGCCTTCAATCTGCGAAGCATTCAACTCTCGGGAGGCCCCGCCTGGGCAGATCGCGGCCGTGCGCTTCTGAGCGACTCCGTGCTCTTTCAGGTTACCGCCAAGGCCGCCGCCGATCCGCCTCTCAACATCGACCAGTTCCGGCCGATGCTGCAAACGCTCCTGGCCGACCGGTTTCAGTTGAAGGTCCACCACATTCAGAAGGATCTGCCCGTGTACAACCTGGTGACCGCAAAGAGCGGCTCCAAGCTCAAGGAAAGCGCCTCCGATACCAAGTTCGAGATGAACACCCGAGCTGGCAAGCTCACCCGGATTACGGCCGCCCATGCACCTTTGAAGAATTTGATCGGCCAGGTGGAAGGCTACGCGGGCCGCCCCGTCTTCGACAAGACCGGACTCACCGGCACCTACGATTTCGAACTCGATTTTGTTCCCGACAGCCTCTCCACCGCTGGCCTCGATGCCGCCGCCCCCGAGGCCGCTGGAGCTTCGCTGTTCACCGCTCTACAGGAACAGCTCGGTCTGAAGTTGGAACCGGCGGTGGCTCCGTTCGACACTGTGGTCATCGATCACGCCGAGAAACCGACGGAGAATTGAGATCCGCTACGTCGCACCCGCCTGCGCCGCACCAACCCCCCAATGTTGCTAGAATGGTCCTTCAATCGAGACACTTCGGTCGTGTCAACCACTTCATCATCCAGGAGCTAGAGCGGGCGAAACATGGCGGTCACAGGTGCGGGCTTAGAAGGCATTATTGCCGCGGAATCAAAGATATGCTTCATCGACGGCGAGGCGGGCATCCTCAGCTATCAGGGCTACGATATCCGCACCTTGGGAGAACACGCCTCCTTTGAGGAAGTGATTTTTCTGCTGTGGTCCGGGCGCCTGCCCAAGCAGACTGAGCTGAACGAGCTTCGCGCCGGGCTGGTGGCTCACCGCGCTATTCCCGAACCGGTCGAGGCTTTTCTAAAAGGATCGCCCCAAGGGGCGTCGCCCATGGCCGTGCTGCGCACCGCCGTGTCGATGCTTTCGCTATACGATCCGCTGGCCCAGGACATGTCGCCGGAGGCCAACAAAACCAAGGCGCTGAAGCTCATGGCGCAGACGGCCACCATCGTCACCTCCTTCGACCGGTTGCGCAAGAACGATCGCGTCGTCGCGGGCGATCCCAAGTTGGGCTTCGCCGCCAATTTTCTCTACACACTCACCGGGAAACGGCCGGATGAAATTATGGAGCGGGCTTTCGACGTCGCCCTGGTGTTGCACGCCGAGCACGAATTGAACGCATCCACCTTCGCCGCCCGCGTCACCGCCGCCACCCTCTCCGATATTTATTCCGCCGTCGTCTCCGCCATCGGCGCGCTCAAGGGGCCCCTGCACGGCGGCGCGAATGAAGACGTCATCCGCATTCTGCTCACCCTCACTACTCCGGAAGAAGGCGTCGAGCGGGTCAAGGACATGCTGGCCAACAAGATCAAAATTCCGGGCCTGGGTCACCGCGTGTATCACACTCTGGATCCGCGCGCGGCCTTCCTTAAGGATATGGCCAAGGAATTGGGGGAGCGCACCGGCCACATCAAGCTCTACGAAATCTCCAACGCCATCCAGGCCTACGCCAAGCAAGCCAAGAACCTCAACGCCAACGTCGATTTCTTCTCCGCCAGCACTTACTATTCGCTGGGCATTCCGGTGGACCTCTTCACGCCCATCTTCGCCGTCAGCCGCATGTCCGGTTGGACCGCGCACATCCTGGAGCAGTATCACAACAACCGCCTGATCCGGCCTCGCGCGGATTACACCGGCGAAACCCCCGGCAAGCCTTGGATCGACATCGCGGATCGCTGATTTATATAAAGCCGACCCGTGTACGATCTCTCTTTCTTCCGCAACAACCTGGACGCGATCGCAAGGCGCTTGTCTGATCGAGGTTTCACCTTGGATGTCGAAGCCTTCCGTAGACTCGATACGGATCGGCGCGCGGCGCTCGCCGAGTCGGAGCAGTTGAAGGCCCGCCGCAACACGGAATCGCAGGAAATCGGCAAGCTCAAGAAAGCCGGCCAAGACACCGAGTCCTTGCAACAGAAGGTCCGCGAGATGGCCGACCGCATGGCCTCGCTCGATCAAGCCGCCGAGGCCGCCGATAGCGAGTTTCGCCAGATGATGGCCGGCGTTCCCAACACTCCCCACGAATCCGTCCCCACGGGCAAGAGCGCCGACGATAACGTCGAGGTTCGCCGCTGGGGCACGCCGCCGGAGTTTTCCTTCGAGCCCAAGGCTCACTGGGATCTGGGTCCGGAGCTGGGCATCCTGGATTTCGATCGTGCCACCAAGATCACCGGAGCTCGCTTCGCGGTCTACTGGGGCCTGGGCGCGAAGCTGGAACGGGCTCTCATCAATTTTTTTCTCGACGTGCACACCCGCCATCATGGCTATACCGAAGTTCTGCCGCCCTTCATGGTGAATTCGGCGAGCCTGTACGGTACCGGCAACCTCCCCAAATTCGCCGCGGATCTGTTCAAGCTGGAGAACACCGACTACTGGCTGATTCCGACGGCCGAGGTGCCGGTCACAAACCTGCATCGCGATGAGACGCTCGATCTGGAAAAACTGCCGCTCAAGTATTGCGCCTATACGCCGTGCTTCCGCAGCGAGGCCGGATCCTATGGAAGGGACGTGAGAGGGATTATTCGTCAGCACCAGTTTCAAAAGGTCGAGCTGGTCAAATTTGCGAATCCCGAAACCAGCTACGACGAGCTGGAAGGGCTGACTCGCGACGCCGAAGATATTTTGCAGCGACTGGGCCTGCCGTATCGCACCGTGACGCTGTGCACTGGCGATATGGGCGCGAGCTCGGCCAAGACCTACGACATTGAGGTTTGGCTGCCGGGGCAGAACGGATACAAGGAAATCTCCTCGTGTTCCAACTTCGAGGCGTATCAGGCCCGGCGGGCTTCGATTCGCGCGAAGTCCGGAAAATCCAAAGCCGATTTCGTGCACACGCTCAATGGCAGCGGCCTTGCGGTCGGAAGAACGTGGGTGGCGGTGGTTGAAAACAACCAACAGGCCGACGGAAGTATCCTAATTCCTGAAGCGCTGCGCCCCTTCATGGGCGTCGAAGTGATCAAACCCGCATAACTGCAAGAAAAAAGTCCCGTAATTTCAAGGACATCCCACATTCGTTCGCAGGCTCTCGCGTGATCTCGCCTTTATCCTGAAGTCGCTTGGAGGCGAAGCAATGTTCTGCCCAACGAAGTTCAGTCTTAAACTTTTGGTCCTGTCGGCCGCCGTAATGACGGGCTTGGTCGAAGCCCAGCCGGCTCTGACCACGATTCAGGATACTCTTTACCGCGCGGATGGAACGCGATTCAACGGGATCATGTTCATCACCTGGAGTTTTTTCCAGGCCGGTGACGCGTCGGAAATCGCGACGGCCAACGTGAGACTGCCGATCGTTAACGGCGTCTTGCATGTCGAGTTGGTGCCAACCACCACGGCCTCGGCCGGCGCGCAGTACAACGTGGTCTTCAATCAGAATGGCGTGAATCAGTTTACGCAGGTATGGGCCGTGCCGCCCAGCGCCGTTCCGCTGCGCATTCGCGATGTGCTGGTGTCCGCCGGCTCGATCGTGGGGCCGCCGCCCGTCACCAGCCCGGTGCAGATCTCCGATGTCGTAGGGTTGGCGAATGCCCTGGCGCTCGCGTCGGAAAAGGGCGTCGGATACACGCTCGGCAGGGTCGCGATCATCAATGACCAGGGGCAGATCGACGGCGCGGCAGGCAATCTCAGCGACTGCGTCCGGGTGGACGGAAGCTCGGGGCCGTGCGGTAGCTCGGCCGGCGTGTATCCGGGCTTTTCCGACTCCGAGGTTCCCTCCGGCGCGATCAACGGGACGAACACCGTCTTCACTCTCGCGTTCCCGCCTTCTCCAACAGGCAGCTTAGAACTGTACTTGAACGGTCTGCGGCAGGACGCGGGTGTCGACTTCACGCTCGCAAGCAACGTGGTCACCTTCTTCAGCGCTTCGAATCCGCAAACGGGCGATCTGCTGCTGGCGAGCTACCGTTACGCCAACCCTGGAAATCCGCTAGGATCGCTGGCGATGCCGCAAGTGGTGTGCAGCAGCACCGGCACCAGCACCTTCGCCAACACGCTGACGCAACTGGGAAGTTGCACGTTACCGGCGGGCCTGCTTGGCGCCGGAGACCGCCTGGAAATCGACTATCAATACGGTCACACGGGCTCGACCACCGGCTTTACCGGACAGGTTGAAGTGGGCGGAACGGTGGTGGTGATCAACCGAACTGCCGTGGCATCGGAGAGCCTCTTCATTGGACACACCAGCTTCGGACTTTACGCGGGCGGTCAAACCTGGGACACGCAAAGTTGGGGAAGCTCGACGCTGGCGCCAGCTTCCTCGGCGGGGTCGTCCGCCCTGAATACCTCCGTGGCTGTCACCATCAGCTTTCTGGGCGACACGACGACCTCGGGTGCCGATACTTTGGCGCTGCGAAACTTTACCGTGATCCGGTATCCAGCGCAGACGAATCCCTAGCGGGCGTCCTACTGCCGGTTCACCGAGACGCGCCAAAGCGGGGCGGACTTCTCGACGGGGTCCTGCACGAAATCCTGCGAGGTCTTGGCGGGATCGTAATCGCGCCACAGCCAGGTCAGTGTCTCGGGGAGTTCGGCCGAGCCTTGCGCCTGGTTGTGCGTGCCGACACCGAAAGAGAAGTGGTAATCGTAGCCCTGGAGCTTGAGCGAATTGGCCAGCTCAATGTTGGCGAGCGGCCAGCTTCCGGCGCGCGGATTCTCCATATCCTCGGCACCGTCTTGCAGCCACACGCGAATGTTCTTGCGAGGCGTGCGGCGGGCCATCACCGGATACTCGGCTCCGCCGGCGGGGTGCGCGGCCGAAACCTGGAGCGCGGCGAAGCTGCCAATCCAGCTCAGCACCCGCGAGAATTGATCCGGCTTCAGGAAAGCCGCGTTGAAGGCGCAGATTCCGCCGGAGCTTTCGCCCACCATCGCGCGGCTGTATGCGTCCTGGCGCAGATTCACGTGCTTGCCGATTTCGGGAAGAACCTCTTCAAGGAGATAGCGCGCGTAGGTGTTGGGGTAAATCTTGCTTTCGAGCACCAGCGGGCCGGTGAGCTTGCCTTGCGGCGCGCCGGGTTGCGCGTAGCTATCCGGGTGGCGGCGACGGGAGCGGCGTCGCCGGAACGCGGCGCCGAGATTACCAGGTTAGGCTGCTTGTCCGCCGTAACCGCAAACACGAACTCGCCCAATTCACCGGCGGCGGCCGCGCCTTTTTGGATATTGGCGTCGGTCAGGGTATCGCGCAAAGCCTGTTCGAGTCCCGTCGCGTGGTTCTTGGCCATCTCTATTAATTGGGCAGTGGGGACTTTTTGGGCCGAGGCCGTGGCCGAAAAAAGCGCCATCGCAGCCAGAGCCTCCGCGATTGTCAAGGTCGTGTGAATGCGCATAGGGTTGCAGCACGCTCCCGGACGGCCATTATATCCCACGCCCAAACGGAGTCTGCATGCAATCGCGCCCGAACTCTATATTGAAACTTTATGCTATCCAAGGCGGTCAAGCCGTGATATCATGTGACCCATGCGTACTCTCGTATCCCTGTTCATCGCTACTGCGGTTTCTCTCGGCAGCTTCGCGCTTCTCGCCCAACCCCCACAGGGTGGTGGTGGTGGCAAAGGCGGCGGCGGTAAAGGCGGCCCGCCGAAGAATCTGAAAATCCTGACGCCGGACAACTTTCGCGCGATGATGCCAGTTTTCGTGGCGTCGTTGGGCGCAATGGATTGCAATTTCTGCCATGATGCGGCGGGCGGCAAAGACAGCGACGCCAACCCCAAGAAGGCGACGGCTCGCATGATGATCCAGATGGTGATGGACATTAACAAGGGCTTCGGCGACGGCAAGGAGCACGTCACGTGCTATACCTGCCATCGCGGCGCCAACAAGCCGTTGACCGTCGCTCCGTAGAGCGTTCTCGCCGGTTGTCTGGCGTGAACCGCGTCTAATGGCATTCGACGGGCTTCGTGTCCTTTCGCTTGAGAGCCGCCGAGCGGCGGAGATCGAGCGTCTGATTCGAGGCCAAGGCGGAGTGCCGTTTGTCGCACCCTCCATGCGGGAAGTTCCGCTGGAGCAAAATCCGAAAGCTTTCGAATTCGCCGCCCGGTTATTCCAGCCAGGCGGCGAATTTGATATGGTGATCTTCCTTACCGGCGTTGGCGCGCGCCTGCTGAACCAGATTCTGGAAACGCGCTACCCTCCATCCACCTTTATCGATGCGTTGCGACGCGTGGCCGTGGTCGTCCGCGGATCGAAGCCAGCGGCGGTAATGCGCGAATGGGGCGTGCCGGTCGCGATCGCGGTGCCCGAGCCGAACACCTGGCGGGAGATTCTGAAGGCGACGGAGTATCGCCCGGAGCGAAAGATCGCCATTCAGGAGTTCGGCCGGACCAGCGAGGAACTGCTGGAAGGTTTGCGCGGGCGAGGCGCGCAAGTCACCACGGTTCCGGTGTATCAATGGGATCTGCCCATTGATTTAACACCGCTGCGCGCGGCGGTGCATGGAATCGCGGCCGGGGAGTTTGACGTGTTGCTGTTGACGACATCGGTGCAGGTGGCACATCTATTACGCGTTGCGGATGAATTGGGCACGGAGCAAACGGTGCGGGCTGCGTTGCGGAGGATGGTGGTCGCGTCCGTCGGTCCGTCGACCAGCGAGACTCTGCGGGAGCACGGCATCGAGCCGGATTTTGAGCCGTCGCATCCTAAGATGGGCTTCCTGGTGAATGAAGCCGGCGCGCGGGCGAAGCAAATCTTACAATTGAAGCAGTGAAGAAGGGCGCTGGGAATAAAGGCGACGGTGACGATAACGTTTGGCTTACAGTCGGACGCTATCTAGCGCTGCTGACCACGGTCCCTGCGGCGATTTTCGTGGGCTACGGCATCGGCTTGGGACTCGATCATCTATTTTCGACGCACTTCCTGAGATTTGTTTTTGTCGTTATCGGCACGGCCGCGGGTTTCGTGCCCATCATTTGGGAAGTAAGCCGCGATGAGTGACCCGGGCCTTGATCAAAGCGGACGGCGGATGCTGAACCGGATGACGCTGATCGGCGCGGTTTTGGGCGTCGCCGGAGCTTTGGCGCTGCTGGTCCTGCGAGGTCCGCGATGGGGCGGGGGATTCCTGGTGGGCGCGGCATTCTCGCTGCTTAGCCTGGAATGGTGGAAGGCGATTGGACGAGGGCTGGGAAGCTCCGAAAAGGGATCCATGCTGGGCTCGGCAACGCTGCTATTCCTGCGGCTGCCTGTGGTCGTGGCGATCGTCTATGTTATAGTTAGAATTTCCGGGATTGCTTCAGGGGCTGTGGTGGCGGGGTTACTTGTGTCCACTGCCGGGATTGTTCTGGAAGTCCTCTACGAAGCTGCTTTCCCGAAGCGCTAAACAATTTATGGAGCACGAACTGGGGTTGACAGCCCTGTTTAACGACTATCTGGCCGGACTCGGCAACGCTATCTTGAGCGCCGTGGGAATGACGGCGGAACATCCTGCGCGGCCATGGGAAAACTGGATCGTAATGGAGATCCTGGTGGTGGCGATTCTGGTGGCGCTGGTACTGATCTTGCGGGCCAGCCTTTCGGCGGATAATCCCGGCAGGTTGCAGCACATGGCCGAGGCGCTGTATGGGTTCCTGGTGCACCAGGCACACGAAGTCGGGATTGAACATCCGGAAAAGTACGTCAATTATTTCGGGACGGTGTTCGTTTTCATCCTGTTCATGAATCTGATCGGGGCCATTCCGGCGTTCGAGTCGCCGACGATTACAGTGGCGGTTCCCGCAGGGCTGGCAGTGTGCACATTCCTGTACTACAACGGCATGGGTTTTGGCGCGAAAGGTTTCGGGTACCTCAAGCACTTCATGGGGCCGGTGTGGTGGATGGCGCCGCTTCTGATACCGATCGAGATTATCAGCCATCTGGCGCGTCCGCTCTCGCTGTCAGTTCGTCTGTACGGCAACATGTTCGGCGGGGAGCAGGTTACGGGAGCATTCCTGGGCCTGGTCCATCTATTGATACCCGCAATATTTATGGGTTTGCACGTGTTTGTTGGATTGTTGCAGGCATATGTATTTACGCTGTTGACCATGATCTACGTGAGCATGGCGACGGGGCACGATCATTAGGCTTAATACTTGATACGGGCATTATCGCGCCGAGTGTGAGCCGCCGGCCCCCCAGGGCTCGGTTGGAACCACCTCCTCGGCGCAAATCATAAGAGAGGAAAGTACAAACATGCGTGGAAAGAAGATGTTGTTGCTGTTATTTTTGCTGGCGGCGTTGCCGATGTTCGCCCAGACTCCGGGCGGCGTCACGATCAACGGCGGCGAATTGAAATTTCTGGGAGGCGTGATTGGCATGGGCATTGCCAGCGGCCTCTGCGGCATCGGTCAGGGCAGGGCGGCGGCGTCGGCGGCGGAAGCCACGGCTCGCAACCCCGGAGCCAGAGGACCGATCCTAATCGTCATGGTCCTCGGCCTGGCGCTGATCGAATCACTGGCGATTTACACGCTGGTGATCGCGTTGAACGCAATTAAGTAAATTCAAGAATGGGGACGGTGTGTACTGTCCCCATTTTCCTCAAATGAAGCTGTACACTTCATGAAACTGCACGGGATTTTCCCTCCTATCGCCACTCCGTTCGATCACAAAGGCGATCTCTACCGCGTCAAGGTCCAGCACAACGTCGAGAAGTGGAACAAAACGCCGCTGGCCGGATACGCAGTGTGCGGATCGACCGGCGAGAGCGTGTACCTGACCACGGAAGAAAAGATCCAGATGTGGGAATGGGTGGCGGAGTACGCCGATTCCTCGAAACTGCTGATCGCGGGCACGGGCGTCGAGGGAGTGCGGGAGACGGTGGCTCTGACGAATCGGGCGGCGGAACTGGGCTACAAAGTTGCGATGGTGCGCACTCCGCACTACTACAAAAACCTGGTGAACCAATGTGCCGCGCAAGTGCTGTACTTCCGCGCCGTCGCCGATCAGGTGAAAATCCCGGTCATGATCTACAACTGGCCGCAAGCCACGGGAGTCGACATCATGCCCGAGGCGGTAGCGATGCTCTCCGAGCATCCCAATATCATAGCCATCAAGGAAAGCTCCGGCAGCATCGAGAAGGTGATGCAGATGATTCGCGAGACGCGGGCCGGATTTCAGGTTCTGACGGGGAGCGCGCCGACGCTCGCGCCGTGTCTGGCCGTTGGGTGTGTGGGCGCGGTGCTGGCGTTCGCCAATGTGGCGCCGTACGCGACCATCAGCATTTATGAGGCGCATCGCACTCGCGAAGCTGCGGCGGCACTCGATTGGCAAAATCGGATTGCGCGAGCCGCGCAACTGGTGACGGTGAAGTACGGAGTTCCGGGGCTCAAGTACGCGATGGATTTGAACGGTTACTACGGCGGCCCTCCGCGGTTGCCGCTAACGGTTTTGAGGCCGGAGCAGCAGCGCGAAATTGAGCAGGGCTTCGACGGGATTAAAGGCTGAGTTCGGCGGGCTCGGCAGCCGCGGACGCTGGACTGCTGGTGATCAAAACCTTGGGATCGAGGACGCGGAGCGATCGTTCTCCAAGGCGGAGTCTGCCGCGAATGAAGTCGCGCTCGCGCGCGTGGATGATGTTGGCGACGCGATCGGCGATAAACCCCACCTGGCGAGTTCCCTCGAGTGTCGGGATGTCCACGACGATGATGCATGGGTGACGGCCGTGAGTTCCATGAGGTAGATTCAGTTGGCCGCGCAGATCGACGACGGGAATGTCGCGGCCATGCATGCTGGCAAATCCGCAGCTCCAATTTCCGAAAATTCCGGGAAACCGGAACGAGGGCGCGACCGGTTGCAAGTTGGATGCGGGAAGGATTCCGCGCAGACGGGCGGCCGGGATGGCGAATTCGACGCGGGCGACCCGAAAGGTCAGATACTGGCCGGCTTTCGTTTGCACATGGCGCTTATCGGTCAGACTGACGCGAATTTGAATCCTCGCAGAGAGAAACCGCGGCATATCCGCATCCGACAACACCCAAAAACATTGCCAACACTTCGCTATCGCCGAGGTTGACCTCTTCATATCCGCCCACCATCATCGCCAGGATCACGGCGATGGCACCATGCAATATCCATCGCGTGTGGGCGGAATCCGGCAGCCGCCGGAGGGTACGCGCGAAGTCGTAGAGCGCGCGGCCGAGGAACCATAGCAGGGCCGCGAGGGCGGGCAAGCCTCGCTCCGCTGCGTAGTGGAAATAAATGTTGTGGAGATGGCCATAGTAGCCGGTAGGCAGGGGGCGCGGCACATCGGGCGGGATGTATTGCTGATATTGCTTGCCGACCTGCTCGGGACCGACTCCCAGCAGGGGATGGGCGCGGATCATTTCCACGCCGATGCGGCGCAGTACGGCGCGGTGCTGATTTGAATCGGTATCGCCGTGAGGGCGGACGATGGAGATGATGCGCTCGCGCGCGCTGAAGGGGTTTGCCAGATACAGGATTGCGGCCAGAACGGGAATGGCCGCGATCATCCAGCGGCGGCTGAACCAGAGCAGATAGACTACGCCGGCGACGGCGCCTCCCCACATGCTGCGGGTCTCGGCAATGAAAAGACCGACGGCGATAAGGACTCCGGCCGCGGCGAGCGGCCAACTCCATTTGCGATCTCGCGAGAAAAGCAGGAGCGCGCCGACCAGCACCAGAGCCATCATCATCTGCCCGCTAAACGTCATCCAATGACCCATGAACCCGGTGATGCGAGCAGCGACGTAGTAGGAGTAGAAATCGCGAAAACCGCTGCGAACGGCTTGATAAGCGTGGTATTTTCGCGCGGCCTGCTCCAGGCCCCAGGCGGAGGAGAGCGCGGCGGCGGCGGCGCAGGCGATGACAACACCGCGAATTTGGCGCAGCTCGCGGATGGCGTTGTAGACCACGAAGAGCATTACAAACCAGATGAATTTCTTGATTTGCGGCAGACCGTCGCGCGTGTGGTCTGAGGCGGCGAGCGACACCAGAGTCCAGGCCATCCAAAGAATGAGCGGAGCGGTGACAGCGGGCCAGCGAAGGCGCATGCGGGGAGGGATGAAAAGCGCAACGAGCGCCAGAGCCATCAGAATTTCCGCGGCTACGATGGAGACGATGGCGGAGGCGACGGCAGCGCCAGCCAAGTAGACGGAGGCGCGATCGAAGCGGGTGGGCACTCCGTTTAGTATTGCATCTGTTCCGCGATGCGAGATTGCACTTGCTCGATCACGGACGCATTGCGGCGCCAGCGGAGGATGTCGGCGAGGTCGGTTTGGGACGCGGCGGCGAAGGCGTCAAGGAGGGCGCCGAGGTTGGCGGTGCGGACGATTTGGTGTTGCTCGCGATTGGCGAAGCGTAGCGTATAATCCTGACGCTGGGCTTGAGCAAAGCTCGACGTGATGGAGATGGCGATGCCGGCGGCGCGGCCGCGGAGGACGCAGGTTTCGTCGATGAAATCCGCTGCTTGGCGCGCGGGAGCGGGCGGGCAGGCAACCACGTCCGCGATTTCGATTTGAGAATCGAGCAGACGATGGACGAAGTCGACCCCGTAACAGCCGACATCCAGGAAGCTGCCGCCGCCGAGCTCGCGGATATAGCGCAGATGGTGATCTTCAGTGGCGAAGAAAGATTGATGGATGTCGATGGACTGAAGTCCGTCGAGGAAAGGGAGGTCGAGATAGGCGGGCGTCAAATGATAAGAAAAGTTCTCCATCAGAACGCGGTTGCTCGCAAGTGCGGTGGCAGCGACTCGATCGGCCTCGGCAACGGCCAGGGTGAGAGGCTTCTCGCAGAGCACGTGCTTGCCGGCTTCGAGAGCGCGAATGGTCCATTCGGCGTGCATTGCGTTGGGGAGGGGAATGTAGATGGCATCGATATTCGGCAGGTCGAGGAGTCGCTGGGCTTCGCTCCACGAGAAACCGCCGTGGATGCCGAACTCGATCATGAACTGATCAACTCGACCGGGGTCGCGCCCGGCGATGGCAATGATCTCGTGGCCGGAGCGAAGAATCGCGGGCAGGAGCCGCTTTCTGGCGGTTCGAGCGGTTCCGAGCACGCCCCAGCGGATCAAAACTTGTGCAGTTCTTCGATCAGGGCAGTCAGACCCTTCTTGTTGTAGAGCTGGGACAGACGCTGCTCCTCCGGCGACGGCGCGATCACGCGGCGCAGCTGCGGATCGTCCAGTTCCTTGCGGCTGGGGATCCAGTAGGAGCCGTCGGCGAACTCGGCGCTGGAGATGAATCCGCGCATGCTTTGAATGGCGCTGTGTCCGGAGAAGCGCAGGGTGGCGTCCTCGATCACCTGGCTGGACTGGCCGGGCGCGAGGGTGAGATCCGCGGGCAGCGAGGCGGCGAGGAATTCGCGGCCGTCCTGATCCTTCAGGAGCCAGCCGATTTCCAGATGCCGCACCGGGCGCTTGGAGATGTTGCGCACCGCAAAATGCGGAGCACTGGCTTCGTTCGAGGAGACGCGGGCGAGTCCGCCGCTAAGCTCTACAGGAGTGTCGGGAAGACGGAGGAACGCGAACTGCATGTCCTGGCCGGCATCGATATTGGTGGCCCGGGCATTGCTAGAAACGGGGCTTGAACCGGCGGCAGAGGCGCCGCGCGTCATCTGCACGCTGGAGGGCGCAATATCGGCCTGGCGCGCCAGGCTCTCAAGCATTGCGGTCTGTAACCATCCGGGTCCGGAGTCCTTCAGCAGGGCCTTGAAATACTTGCGGTCCTGGCGGGCTTCCAGCTCCCACGCCGTCATGTTGTGCTGCAACTGCAATTTGTCCGGGCCGTAAAACGTCAAATCCTCGAACAGCACGCCATCGAGCTGCACCTGGAAGGAGGGATTTCCGGAAGCGGGGCTCAGCAGCGTCTGGTTGATGTGAACGGAAAAGGTGTCACCTGGAGCGACGTCCAGGCTGGGCACCGACACCGAGGCCGTGCCGCCGGGCGAAGTTTGCTGGGCCGGCGTCTCCTTAGCTAGAATCGTCAGGGTCACGCTGCGAACGCGCTTGGCGCTGGAGTTGCGAAGAGCTACGGTGGGATGAAAATCCACCAGGTACGCTCCGCCGCGCGGGGTAACTTTGGTATCGCCGGAATCGAAGGAGACCAGAGTAACCGGCGAGTCCTTGTCTTTAGGCAGATCGATTTTGGTGTTGGGCGTGGGTCCGCCCACCGCCACCGTCACGGTCAGGTAGTCATGCGCCGGACTCGCCGAGCCGGACGCATTCGCGGCCTTACCAGCGGGCCGCGTGGAGGCTTCTTGCGCAACCGGCACGGGAACGCCGTTTTGCTTCAGCTCGACGCCGTCGGGGGAAACCTGCACCATCGCTCTCTGACCCGCGGGCTGATCCAGGACCACCGGCATGGTCGGCCGTCCGCCGGACACAAGCGACCGTGCGATATTGCTGAACGAATGGGCGAGAGATTCGCTATCGGAGGCGGGCAGGTTCAGCCACCACGCGGCGCCCAGCACGACGACGACTCCGGCGGCGACCGCCGCGGTCCTCCACGCGCCGAAGGCAACCGGCTTCCCACGGCGGGGAGCGACGCATTCGCCCGCGGCCAGACCCACGCGGATATTGGCGGTCATTTCCGCCGACAGACGGTCCCAATTCACGCCCGCGGGCATTTC